>Ga0334888_1005308_pt1 | contig 10901 bp, 9 predicted proteins | sample GraSluR1_MG_FD_207227 | JGI IMG/M metagenome (GOLD analysis project Ga0334888, IMG submission 207227) | Sludge microbial communities from methane-producing bioreactor in Wageningen University, Netherlands - Granular Sludge_3_08-R1 | ecosystem: Engineered > Bioreactor > Anaerobic > Unclassified ...
TGATCCCGACTGGGGACTGCGCTTGCTGTTCCAAGAAAAGTGAGCTTTGCCATTGGATTATGGGTTTCTTGAGATATTTACTGCACTTAGTGATTTTCATCCGAATCGGAGCCCGCCGGCTCCTTTGTCCGATGGAACAGCGTTTCACGATGCCGCCAGATGATGAAACCTGCGGCGGCGACGGCGATCAGGAGCATAAAAGCCTGGTTGGCATTGATCCCGCCAATCAGACTGCTGTCCAATCTCAGGTACTCCATAAAAAATCGAAACACCGGATAAGAAATCAAATAGGTGAGAAAGACATCGCCCTCTTTGAGCTTGCCGCTGAATTTTCGTGAAAGCCAGAGCAGGAAACCCATATTGATCAGATTGAAGATTGACTCGTAAAGAAACAGAGGGTGATAGGTTGCTACATTCATAAACTGCGGCAGCCGGTGTTGAGGGTCAATCGTGATCGCCCAGGGTAAGGTGGAAGGTTTGCCATAAACCTCCTGATTCACAAAGTTGCCCCACCTTCCAATCGCCTGGCCCAGCGCCAATCCAGGCGCGAAGATATCCGCCCAAAATGAGAAACTGATTTTACGCTTTCGGGCATAGAGGTAAAACGCAAGTGCGCCGCCTGCCACTGCCCCGGGGATTCCCAAACCCCCGCGCCAGACTGCAATAGCATCCAATGGATGGGTCAGATAATATAAGGTGGTGAGTCCCTGCGCAACGTGAGATGCCGGCGGGGTCAGGATGTGCCAAATGCGGGCACCGATCACACCGCCCAGAACAACCCAGGTCAGGCTGTCAACAATGACTTCAGGGTCTTTGCCCCGCCGCTTTGCCTCGAAGTAAGCCAATAACGCCGCTGCGACCACGCCTGCCATAAGAATCATGCCATAGTATTGAAAAGTTAATGGCCCAATCTTAATGCCGTTCATCCGTCATTTCCTTCTTTCCAACCTGATCAAGTCTCTTCTCCTTCGCCTGGCGCCGGACAAACCAGAAACGCTGAATAGCGGTCAGGTGTGTTAATATTGCCAGAATCCAGAGAGAGATATCAGGCCGTTTAAAAATAATTCCCGGGATTAGGACAACATAACGTTCAACCCGGGTCAATAAACCAATTTTTGCTGAGAAACCAAGGGCTTCCGCTCTTGCCCGAACATACGATACCATGACGGAACCCAGAGCGGCAAAGAACACCAGAAATGCGTCCAGCCAGGTGCCGGTGCGGTAGAAGAAAATCAGCAATCCGCCAAAGAGAGCAATTTCGGAATAGCGATCGGTGACTGAATCAATAAAGGCACCGTATTGACCGTCCTCACCCCGCAGCCGAGCCATTGTCCCATCGAGCGCATCCAGAGGTCCCACAACCATGGCCAGCAAACCGCCCCAGGTCAATTCGCCCAAAGCAATCAAAACCCCTGCCAGGCAGTTCCCAATCAGCCCCAAAATGGTGATAATGTTAGGCCGGACTCCCAGCCTATTCAGAAACCGTCCAATGGTTTCCAGAACGCCGCGGAATACCCATCTGAGATAATCCGTGAAAGTTTTTGATTCCTTTTTATTGGCGTTGGACATGGGAATAAGTGTATCACACAGTCAAAATCATTCAGTCCGTAAATCAACCATCTTCATCCAGATCATCACGTTCGATCAGGATCTCCCGTTCACGTCCCCCGCCCTGAGACGGGCCAAGGACACCCATCTCCTCAAGCTGATCTACCAATCGGGCTGCCCTCGGGTAACCCACACGGAGCTGGCGCTGAAAATATGATGCGCTGGCATGTCCTTCCGCTTTGATCAAGGCGATCGCTCTGTCGATCAAGACATCATCCTCATCTTCATCATCCGCCAGGCCGATCTTATCTTCCCAGGGTGGGCTCTCTTTATCATCGTACCGCTTAATGACCGGGACGTCCTCGGCTTCAGTCCTTTTTTGCCACCACCGGATGATCCGGTTCAATTCGTTATCCGTGATGATCACACCCTGAGCCCGCATCGGCAATCCAATTTCAGGATGGAGGAAGAGCATATCGCCTTTTCCAAGCAAGGTCTCAGCGCCACCTGTGTCGAGGATCACCCGCGAGTCAATGGATGATGCAACGGTAAAGGAAATGCGGGTCGGGAAATTCGCTTTGATCAACCCTGTCACAACATCGGTGCTGGGACGCTGGGTCGCAAGGATCAGGTGGATGCCGATGGCACGGGCTTTCTGTGCCAGCCGGACCAAAGCATGCTCAGTCTGGTCTGGTGCATTCATCATCAGATCCGCCAGTTCATCAATGATGATCACAATTTTGGGCAGTTTTTTCTTGTTCTGCCGCTGCATTTTGTGATTATAAGCATCGATATTTCTGGCATTGGCCTTTTCCAGCAACTTATACCGAAAATCCATCTCGGTTGTTGCCCAGCGCAGGATACCCAGGATCCGGTCAATATCTGTTTCAACATTGCCCATCAAATGCGGCAGTCCATTGAAACGCATGAGTTCCACACGTTTAGGATCGATCATCGCCAGCTTCAAATCTTCAGGCGTATTATTCATCACCAGACAGGCTGTCAATGCCGTGATGCAAACGCTTTTGCCACTGCCCGTTGTCCCTGCGATCAGGATATGCGGCATTGTAGCAAGGTCTGACACCACAGGCTGGCCTGAAACATCGCGGCCAAGAGTTAACGCCAGAGGCGAATTAACCCGATGGAAGGCTTCCGACTCAATCAACGGCCGCAGTTGAACATCTGCCGCATTTGGATTGGGGATTTCGATACCCACATAAGACTTTCCGGGAACCGGCGCTTCAATCCGCAAACGCTGAGCCGAGAGTGCCAGCGCAAGGTCACGTTGAAGCGACGAAATCTGTGAAACACGCACCTTCTGATGGTTTTCATCAGATTTATCAATATAACCCGGTTCAACTGCAAACTGGGTCACGGTCGGCCCTGTCCTGAAACCCACAACCTTCGCAGGAATTCCAAATTCGTCCAGCGTTTTCTCAATCAATCCGGCCGTTAAATTGATCGTGCGTTTATCGGGTTTGAATGTTTCCCCTTTAAGAAGCAAATCCAAGGGAGGAAGTTCAAGTGACCGTTCAGCCGGGTTTTGAGGGGACGATTCCACTGTATCAGGTGTGTCAAACGATTTCCGGAATTCCGGCGGGATATAGACAGCCTTTTGAGGAGGTTTTCGGGAGATATCCTGCCGTTCCACTTCATTTTCGGTTAAAACAGAAGGCAGATGGTTGCCAGCAATTTGAGGGGGTTGATTGGGAGTCTCAGACACCTTCCCAAGCCTCTCCTGAAGCGCATACTCAAGTTTCGTTAAGAGATCAAAGGCAGCAATTAATGAAATAAAAAAGAAAATGAAGAGAACAATGACTGTGATTGTCGGCCCTAAAAGCATCCTGAAGATTTCAGCAAGTCCCCAGCCAACCAGACCGCCAGGGTCCAGTCCAGCTTCGGCATCCGCAATTGAGCCGCCGCTGAAGATCGACAATAAGCCCAGCATAAAAAATGCAGTGAATTCGATGGCAACAATCCTGCCCAATGCTATTTTATCAGGAGGTTGTTTACGCCACCGAATCACGACCAATCCCACGGCAATCATGGCGGCCACAATCAGGAACCGACCCAGCCCCAGCCAGCGAGTCAAAAAACCAACAAGCGGTGTGATGAGAACGCCTGTCGTTATCCCCAGCATCCCAAGCAACAGGATGAGAGCCCCCGCAAATAACAAAACACCCAGCAAATCCCACCCATATCGCAGGAAGCTCTTTAATATGTTTGCAGGTCTCAACCGCCCATCCTCTTTCTCGCCAAACAGACCCGTCTGTCGGTGAGGTTGATTGCTTTGAGGTGGGGTCTTTGGGTTTTTAGCCATTATTCAACATCATAACTTTCCAGCTTCAACCCAAGTCTCCGATTTTTTGGATCAATATGCAAAACACAGACATTTACCCGTTGTCCTTCATAAAGGAAATCATCAATATGGCTGCATCCGTTAGGGAAGTTCATGGATGAAATATGGATCAAACCTTCCACGCCTTGCTCAAGCCGGGCAAAAGCGCCGTATTTTACAATACAGGAGATTTCAGCAGGGACATGATCTCCTGATGAAAGTTGTTCTGCCAGGGCCTCCCAGGGGTTTTCATCCAACCGTTTCAAACTGAGAGCAATCCGACCTTTATCCTTTGCAACCTGGAGAACCAATGTCTTAACCCGTTCGTCAATATTCACGATATCCGAAGGATGTTGGACCCGGCCCCAGGAAAGTTCTGAGACATGGATCAGACCTTCCAACCCGCCTAAATCGACAAAGACCCCAAACTCCGTGATGTTGGTCACGGTTCCCTCCACCACATCACCAGCCTGAAGACTCGTCAGCAAATGGCGGCGCTGGCCCTCTTTTGCCAGAGCTGCCCGTTCTGAGAAAACGATCCGCTCTTTTTGTGGCTCACATTCGATTATCTTGAGTGAAATTTTTCTATCGAGATAACTCGTAAAGTATTGCTCACGTTCCTCTTCTGATGCCTCGGGCGGGACATCAACCAGATGGGAGGCCGGAACAAAACCGTGGATGTCTTCGCCAGCAACCAATACACCGCCCCGATTGTAGCCCACGACATTTAGGTTAACAATCACATCATCGGTAAAAATATTCTCGATTCTTTTCCAGTTTACCGCTGAAGTTTTATTTTCCGGGTATTCGGGAACTTCAATTTTTTCCGTGAGCACCGGATCATCAAGTTCGTAATTTTCCTCAATCAGCGGTTCATCTGCCAGTACGGCAGCCCACCATCCCTCATCCGGTTCCACAGGTTGTTTGACCTGATTATTCTTTCCACCTTGGGTACTCATTTATCGTTCCTCCCCAACACTTCCAGGGTTCAGCGACGCAGGCTTCATTGTTCCTCTTCACGTGCTGCTAATTCCATTCCAATAATTGCTTTCGAGACTGCTTCAAGAGCAACTCGTTGTTTCCGATAAAGATCTGCCTCCGACATTGCCAAACGATTTGCGACATCCCGGACCTTTCTGCCTTCAAGGAACTTCAATTCTAATATATTAAATAGAATCCATTCGGCAGTAAACCGGCGATCTCCCTCTGGTTTGATATTATCTATTGCTGATTTCAGGATTGAACGCAATGCATTTGCAGGGTTGCCATCATATTCGTTGACTGCGTCCTGAACAATATTCAAACTCAGCAGTGGGCTTTCAGTAAGCTTTGGTCCGCCCCAATAATGGGAGAGGGCGTCTTTCACCCAGGTAACAAAATCCTCATCCGGTAAGTCTGCTTCATCTAATAATACACTGGATTTATTATAACTGGATGCTGCCCGTAATTGCTGAATCAATGCCACTTGTGGCTGTAATTTTTCCAAAGATTGAAAGACCTGTTGCTGCATTCGCCAATCCCGTAAGGCCATCGCCACCCTATGTGCCAGCAGGTTAATCGAGTGCAAATGTTCCTTTTCCATCTCGCGGTTCTCATCCCAGGGGAACCCACATAATCCCATCATAATTTTTCCATTATGCGGATCATTGGATATCAACGGTATCAGAAGATGCTCATTCCAGTAGAAAAAGCCACCCTGCAAGTCAGAACCCTTCTCATGTGATAGCTCATAAAGTTCATCGGATTCTTCGATCGCCTTAAAAGCTCTTTCATCACCGGTTGTGGTGAGCAGTTCCAGACCATTCGCGTCCATCATGCCAATAAAGGCGCCTTTGACCTGTAAGAGATCGCAAATTGTTGCAGTGGCTATTTCAAGAAACTGGCTCAAGTCTGACCGGGTGAGGAGATGGTCTTCCAGGGACTGGATCAAGGCGATGTCATCCCGGTCACTTCCGTAGAACAATAACCGCTCCCAGAAAGGCGCTAAAAGCGTGATGAGATATTCAAGAAACAGGATCGTACCCACCATGAAGATCGGGACAAAGGCATTATATGTCTGATTCCAAATCAATCCAAAGCGTCGGACGATCGTAGTAATGGCCAAAGTCACAGAGGCGGTAAATGGCCCCCTCAACAGCCATTTGAATAACCGGCTTTTGACCAATCTATCCGGCCAGGTGACCCCAAAAAAGGCGACCGCATAGGCCATGATGATCAGAAAAACGCCAACAGCCAGACTGCTCAGGCTCACCAGAATCCAGAAAACAATTACGGATCGAGCGAACAAACCGGAACCAAACAAGAGATAGGGATAAGTCCCAATCGCTGCGGCTGTCGCACCTGCCAAAAGATACAACATCCTGCGCCGGCTGGTCTTCGTGACAGTTCGCTGATAAGCCCTGAAAAGTATCGAGCCGGCAACAAGCATTACGCCGATATAGTAGATGGCAAAAATGGGGGTATAACGGGTATAGCTGAGATACGGTGCCGGAGAGCTTGGGGAGGCATATGGTCCCACAAGGATATTAAAAGGAATAAGAATACCGAGAATGATTGAAAACAGGTAGGTTAACCGAACTGCCCACAAACGTCTGCCGCGGCTGGGTCTGCCAGTGAGGGTCAGGAGTGTGTCAGAAAAATGCAGGTAGGTTGCTGGAAGAAAGATGATTCCCACCCACTTAAGTTTGAGCATGATCTCAATGACCAGGTCCTGACCGCTGGCGCTGGCTATGGATTCCGCTGTATAGACAATGACGACACAGGTGAGAATCAATATAAAGGCACGGGCTACCCGTTCCCGCAGGTTGAACGCAAACGCATAAAGCAATAGCGAAAATGCCGTAATAGACACGCCCGCCGTCAGAATCTGGCTGATCGTCTGTAAGGCACCTTCCCAAGAAATCCCAAAAATCATCGTATGTTATCCCCACTTACCTCACAAGGCGGCTAAAAAACAAGGCAAGGTCCTGATTTGGAAAATAGTGGTCTCGAAATCCACTTAAATTGAATCCCAGTTTGACAGCCATTTCAATTGCCGGATCATTCTTTGATTGCATTTCCAACACCAGAAAAGTGAAATTACGATTGGCTGCCAGATTCATGGCTGCAATCAGCAACCCGCTGGCGATACCCTGCCGCCGCATTGATGCGGACACAACAATATCTGAAACCTTGAGAACCTGTGAGCCTTTTTCTGGGATTAACTTGATATATCCAACAGGTCTGTCAGAGAGAACAGCGACCAGAAAAGTCTCAGTTTTATCAATATCTGCAAAAATATCCTCTCGTTTACGTGGATATGGGACAAAAACCCGCCTTGGCAGCCGCACACGATTGAATCCAGTTTGATAAGATTGAAAGTCCTGGTCAATTCCCATTTGCCAAACAAACTCACTGTAATACCCATGTTCAAAGGCCGTCAGGCTTTCAATATCACGGGTTTCCACAGTCCGGATCTTAATTTCAGGCATCGAAAAATTCACTCCTCAGAAACAACTTCAACACCTATAATGCACGGCGTTAATTCCTCACCTGTATTATCCAAAGGGACAAGCTGCAACAGGTAATTTCCTGGGACAAGGGAGCTGGTATACCAGAACCCCAGACTCTCATCTAATTTCAATGAGTTTCCAGCAGCGATTGTCGTCCAATTGATAGCGCCTGTCGTCGAGTATTCATATTTATAGGAACCGAAGCCTTCGACATTTACAGATCCCATCAGTTCAACTGTCCCGCTCACTTCCCCGCCATCTTCCGGATAGGTGATCTCGATCACACCCTCAATGCATTCAAAAATTAACGATTCCTGACCGACAGTTGCTGTTGGGACCGGGATCGGGTCACCCTCATCAGAAGGCGGTGTTCCTGTGACGGTTTCAAAGGTCTCCTCGTTAATTCCAATGTCAGCTTCGGGGGAAGGCAATCGTGGTCCGACAACGGTAATCACCAAAAATTCACCGATGATCAACAGAATAAGTAATGTCATTCCGGTCGTTGCGCCAACCAGCTTCCGCTCCGCCAAAGTCCGCTCAAGCCCAAATACCGCTTTTTGCCATTCCCGTAAACCGATCAGGAACTTTCTCGCATAAACGAGTATTCCCAGAGTCAATACAATAAAAATGCCAACGTTGTAAGTGACCAGCCCGCGCAGGACATTGTTTAATATTTCTTCCATAAGTTACGTTCTGTAATTCTTCAGAGCTTTCAATCTCGTCCGATTCAAAGTCTTGCCAAAACGCCGCGAATCAGCGTGGTCAACTTTGGTACCAAAATTTGCCCGGCCTCAAGGACTTCTTCGTGGGTTGTAATTGTGCTGCCATCCAGATTTGCTTTATTGCTAATGCCAGAAATGCCCAAAACACGCACCCCGCCGTGTCGTGCAACAATTACTTCCGGGACAGTCGACATGCCAACCGCATCTGATCCAATCGCATGGAGGAAACGAAGGTCCGCAGGTGTTTCAAAGGATGGCCCGGCCAGGGAAACATAGACACCTTCTCTTACCAGCATCTTGGCCTCGTCACATGTCTCACGGGCGAGTTTGAGTAATTCTTTGTCATAAGGCTGGCTCATATCAGGGAACCGGACACCAAACTCGTCCAGGTTTGGCCCATTCAGGGGATTCGCACCCCCCATCCCAATTATATTGATATGGTCCTTGATCAACATCAAGTCGCCGGGCACATAATCGGGATTAATCGCGCCAGCGGCGTTGGTGACAATTAATTTATCACAACCCAAACGCTGCATCACCCGCACCGGGAGCGTGATCTCACCCATGCTGTACCCCTCATAAAAGTGAGTCCGACCCTGCAACACAAGGACCTTCACACCCTCAAGCGTTCCAATTACCAGCCGGCCCATATGCCCCTGAACTGTGGAGACAGGCCAGCGGGGGAGCTGCCCAGTTGGGATAACGACTGAATCCTCCACACTGTCGGCAAGGTCCCCCAACCCTGTCCCCAGGATCAATCCCACTTCGGGTTCAATATCCACCCGGGCGCGAATTGCATCAGCAGCCTGATCAATATCATCCAAAGTAATAAATTCACTCATAAACACCTCAAACTATGCTAGGTAATATCTTTTAATTCTTCGTATATTATAACACTCGTTCAACCTAAAGGAATTCTCAGGATGTATGCATGCCCGCCCCTGGTGTTCTCTCAATTTTTCTGCGACGAAACTGCGAGTATGGAGTGTTCTTTGTGAATAGAGTATATAATAAAAATTGATAAACTTCACAAATTGCAGGAAACATGATGAGTAAACATAGAGATGAGAAGAAAACTACTGAACGCAAATCCATCCTGAGGACTCTCCTCAGCCGCCCAGAACCGGACAAAACATACAATTCTGACCTTAAAGAACAATGGGCGGATTTGGACAAGAAAAACAGGATCAAGTTTGTGATTGGTGCAGTCACAGGTCTGATCCTGTTCATTGGTGCATTGGTTCTGTCCTGGCTTGTTTTGGCTTCCCTATTGGGCTGATCTTTATTCTTCTTTCATGAAGAATTCTTCAACCTTTTCGCTTTCAACAGCATGGGCAAGCAGGTACCCCTGGACAAACTCGCAGCCCAATGATTTCAGTATGGACAATTGCTCCTCGGTTTCAACACCTTCAGCGATCACGTGCATGCCAAGATTATGGGCTAATGCAGATATCGTTTGAACAATCTCACTTCCCGTGCCGTCTGTCTGAATGAGATTTACAAAAGACCGGTCAATTTTCAAGACATCAATGGCCAGCGTGTGTAAATACCCCAATGCAGAGTACCCTGTCCCAAAGTCGTCAATCTGAACAGACACACCAAGATCACGAAGTCTCTCAAGCATTTTTCTGATGGATTGGGTATCTTCAATGATCAAGCTTTCGGTCATCCCCAGGCTGATGGATTTTGGGTCAATCTGATATTTATTGAATAAGTGCTCGAGAATATCAATTAAATCAAGATCCGCACATTGTTTTGTAGACAAGTTGACATTGATGGAGAGAGCAGCCTGCTCGGGATAACGGCTGTTCCAATCTTTCAATTGCCGGCACACTTCCTCAAGGACCCAGTATCCCATCGGGATGATCATGCCCGTCTCTTCTGCAATATGAATAAATTCTGCGGGCATTAAGAGCCCTCGATCTGGATGCTGCCAACGGATCAAGGCTTCCATCCCTACCATTTTTTTTGATTGCGCTGCATAAATCGGTTGATAGTGAAGGATGAATTCCTTCTTGTCCAGCGCTTCTCTCAGATCATTCTCCAGTTCAAGTCGTGATTGGGCTGCTTCAAGCATCCCAGGGTTAAATAAATCATAGCGGCTCCGGCCATTGTTCTTCGCGTGATACATGGCAATATCGGCATCGCGAAGAATTTCCTCAGGATTGGCATAGCGTTTGTGCCCCAACACAACACCAATGCTGACAGACACAAAGACCCGGTATGTGCTAAATTCAGCGGGCTTCGCAAGCGTCCTGATGATGCGTTCTGCGATCTTCTCATATTCCTGTGGACCTGTCAGATCTTCCAGTAAAACCACAAACTCATCGCCCCCCAGGCGCGCAACCGTATCCTGTTCCCGCACACACTCCTGCAGCCGTTTGGCGCTCTCAATCAACAAGAGATCGCCAACATCATGACCCAGACTGTCATTGACCACCTTGAAGCGATCCAGGTCCATGAAGAAGACCGCGTAATTATAGGTACCATGGCGTTTAGCACGAGTAACCACCCGTTCTAACCGATCCAACAACAGATTTCGGTTTGGAATGTCCGTCAGGGAATCATGCAAAACAGAATAAGCCAGTTGTTCCTGAACGCGTTTCCGTTCCTTCAATTCTATGGATAATTGCTTGTTGGCGGTTTGTAATTGTTTTGTGCGTTCGTCCACCTGCTGTTCAAGGTTAACAGTTATTTGTTGAAGTCTGGAGATCATCCGGTTGAGGTGAATCGCCACTTCACCGTATTCATCCGTATGACTGACGTCCATTCGTTGACCGAGATCCCCTTTTTCGACCTTTT
>Ga0334888_1005318_pt1 | contig 10890 bp, 9 predicted proteins | sample GraSluR1_MG_FD_207227 | JGI IMG/M metagenome (GOLD analysis project Ga0334888, IMG submission 207227) | Sludge microbial communities from methane-producing bioreactor in Wageningen University, Netherlands - Granular Sludge_3_08-R1 | ecosystem: Engineered > Bioreactor > Anaerobic > Unclassified ...
GCATCTACCTGGCAGCGACACAGGCCGGCCAGATCAACTACCTCACTGAGGAACAGATCGCGGCCCTGCACGCGCGCTACGGTTAACGGCAAGCGCCCAGACGTGCATGAAGAGTGCCAGGGGTGAGTCGCGGGACTCACCCCTGGCAGTGGCTCCTCTAGTTTAGTTCCCGTAGTGCATGTGCGCGGTGATCGTGCAACTGCTGGTGGCGGTGAAGGTGATTGAGTTGTCACTGCCGGATGCCCCGCAGCCAGACCAGTAGTCCACGTTGCATTTGGGGTCAACGGCGACGGCGTGCGCCGCGATCACAGTCCCCGGCGAGTATCCGCCATCGCAGTTGGGCACGGTGTCAAGCATCGCCGAGCCACCCGTGTATTGGCAGAGGCTCATGTCAATCGCCGCCGTGATGTTCAGGCAGCCTGCACCTGGCGGAGGCGGCGCGCCGCACGTCGCCGGATCCCACAGGCAGGCTCCGTCCGGCGAAGTGACGCACTCGCTGGCCGGGTGCCCGCAGGTGTCGCAGGAGCCGCACGGCCCCCACCCATCGCCCGGAGGCCGGCCAGGCTCACCTGGCGGCACCTCTGGCTCGACGGGGACGACCGGCGGCACGTCGCCTGGCGGCACCTGCGTACAGTCGCCGATGGCCTCCACCTCGGTGGACAGCACCCACAGGCTGAGCGCCGCCTCTCCGCCGGGGATCAGCGACTTGTCAATCTGCCACCACAGGTTGCCCGCCGCGTCAAAATGGTGTCCGATGACCGGGTATTCCACGCCCGCCGTCAGGAAGGCAAACGCGGCCCGATCCAGGCCCGGCCCGACGCGCACCCGTACATCAGCGCGGTTGGTGCGGATCAGGCAGGGGAACTGCTCCTGATCCGGTACTTCCGTGATGTCGAACGGCAGCTCGGCGGCGCAGACCATGCCTTCGGGGTCAAACCAGGGACCGACCACGAACGTATAGCTGCCCGGTTCCAGCCAGTCCACAATGATGCTATGCTGGGCAGGCGAGACGATCACCGGCCAGCCCGGCAGCATCACGCCGCCGCTATCCCGGATGTAGAGGCTGTACCCTTCCGCGTCGGGATAGTCTGTCCACTCGAAGGTAACTGAGGTTGCGGTGCGTGCTGAGATCGTCACTGCGAAGTCCTCGCAGACCGGCAGCCGGCGGATGAACCCCAGCGTGTGCTCGGCCACGCACGGGAACGCCCCGCCCAACTGCACCCGCACGCGCAGCCGCCATGTGTCGGCAGCGCCGCTCGGCGGCGGGAGGGTCGTCGTGAAGGAGGTCGTCCCCGTGCCGAGCAGGACGCTGCCCTGCAGCACCTCGGTCCCGTCCTCCAGAACCTCGAACCACTCCACCACGTAGGCTTCTGCGCCGGGATAGGCCGTCCAGGTCCAGGTCACTTCGCGCGTTTCCGGATCGGCGATCTCGCTGGTGACGGTGAACTCGTCGCAGACCGGCTCGCCGCCATCTGGCGGCGGAACCTCGAACTCCTGGCTGGTCTCCTCGATGCATACAACGTCGTCGCCGATGTAGACGCGCAACACGAAGCGGAAGGCAACATAGTCCTCCGGCAGGAACCAGGTGAACCTGGTAGGATCGCCGGAAGTCCACTCGCCGTGCGTCAGGTACACCTCGCCGCCATCGGCCATGCGACCGTAGACGTACACCGCATAGCCGGTCGCGCCCTCCATAACATTCCAGTTGACGGTCACCCGCAGGGGATCGCGCTCGACCATTACCACCTCGAAGTCGAGGTCGGGGCAACCGCCACTGTCTGGCGGATCGCCGGGAACGAAGCACGACGGGCATTCCTGCGGACCGGTGCCCGTCACGCCGGAGATACCCGCCTGCCCCGGCAGGCAGCCAGGCACGTCCGCCGAGCACGTCACCAGCAGGCGCACATTTCCCGCCTCCAGCAAATGGTCGGAGGACACTTCGACTTCGTAGCGCCCGCTGCGCGGCGTGACCGTCACCCAGTCTTCGAGTTCCTCGCCGCCGCGCAGCAAGGCAACAGTCTGCCCGCGCTGGTCGTAGACCCTGACCACGAACGGGTAGGTAAAGGGCTGCCCTTCGCTCAGATTGGTCACAACGAGCGAGGTGGGGCAGTCCTCAGCCTCGAACCAGAAGAGTAGTGGGTCGGCGGTAGGGATCAGGGTCACCTCCACCGCCTGCCCGAAAATCAACTCTGTGCTGTCCGGCGCGCTCCGCCCCAGCAGGGTCAGCGCGAAGTCGCCGGTTGTGGCGTTCTCGCTGGTGATCCACAGCAGGTAGATGCCGTCGCCCGGCAGCACCGCCGAGAGGTACGCGCCCTGCATGTTGTCGTCGAGCGTGTTCTGAGTACTACTGGCGAGGATCACTCCATTGGGAGCGATCAATTCGGCGCGCAGGTCGAGCGTCCCCGTCCAGTTGTCGGCGATGACAGTGATCACATCGCCCACGCCGCCCTCAAAGCTGTAGGTGACGCGCGGCGCATCTTCCGCGATGGTGCCGAACACCTTCGCGCCGTAGCTGATCGTGCCGCCGCCCTGGGCCTGAGTGGCCGTCGGCGTATGGGACAGTGATCCGATGACCACGAGGATGGCGATCAGCAGGGCGGCGCGCAGCCAGTGGGTGTGTTTGTGTGTCATGGTGCGCCCTCCTTATAGCCCTTCCCAGGGGTTGGCCGCTGGAACGAACTCAACATCAGCGCCGCCGCCGCACAGGAAGCCCTGCGGCATATCGCCGAAGGCTCCGCCGCCAGTAGCTTCGCTGTAGGCATCAACCTCGATCCGGAAGCGGGCATAGTCAGCGGGGAACAACCCGAAACCTGCCAGATGGTAGCTGGTGTGAGTGCCGGGCACGGTGAGGACGCGAATTCCGATCAGCCCGCCATCATCCGCGTAGGCATAGACATGGATCAGATAGGCAGCAGCGCCCGGCGCTGCGGTCCAACTCGCTACAGCGCGGCGCTCCTCGCCCGGCACGATGTCCACGCGCACGTCAATCGAGCACTCTGGAACCAGCCCGTCGAAGGAGAACTGAACCTCGTCCACGCAGATGAGTTCACCAATTTCCAAGCCACTGCCCGCGCGCACGTAGGCCGTGAAAGGCCCCCGTCCCAGGTCAGCGAGGGGGATGGCGTACAGGTGGCTGGTTTCGCCCTCCAGCATTACGGGCGAGTCGGCGAGCATGACGCCCCAGGCATCCAGGATGTAGAAGATGTACCACTCGGCGCCCTCGACGGCGGGCCAGGTGAAGGAGAACGTACTGTCTCCTTCGTGAGTGGCCGTCACCTCGAAGTCGTCGCATAGCTCGCCGCCGAAGTCTTCGCTGAAGCACGGCGGGCACTCCGCCGCCACACCTGTGACCCCCGCAGCCCCGCTCACGCCCCCGCCGACGCAGCCGGGAGCCTGATCCGCGCAACTGATCAGCAGATGAATCGTTCCCTGCTGTTGCGGGTCTTCGGAGAGCACTTCTACTTCATAGCGGCCACTGCGCGCGGGCAGTATCAGGCGATCTTCCACCGCGTCCCCGCCATACAACAGGGCGATCAGGGTGCCCTGCGCGTTGCGCACCTTGACCATGAAGGGGAAGGTAAACGGCTGCCCTTCGCTCAGGTTGGCGACAGTGAAGACGGTCGGGCAGTCCTCAGTTTCAAAGGCGAAGTACTGCGGCTGCGGGTTCAAGGGGACGGTGACATCAAGCCCCTGCCCGTAGAGCAGCGGCGTGGCGATGACCACGCCCCGCCCCTGCAGAGTGAGCAGAAACTGGCCGCTCGTCCCGCTCTCCGCGCTGACCAGCAGCATGTAGACGCCGGTCTGCGGCAAAAAAAGCGCCAGGGTCGCGTCCTGGCTCTCGACGACAAACGGACTGCGCGTGCTACTGCCGGCGTTCTGCCCGTCGGGGGCCAGCAGCGTCACCTGAGGATCGAGCGTGCCGACCCAGTTCCTGACGTGCACCTGAACCAGGTCGCCCGCTGTACCATTGAAGCTGTACATCACTTCGGGGAGATCGGCAGAGACCCTGCCGAGAACCTTCGAGCCGTAGCTGATGCTCCCCCCGCCCTGGGCGTCTGCCACCGGACGTTGGGCCAGCACGGCCCCCGCGATAATCCCGATCAGCAGCACCGTGAGGGCTGCTCTACCCCAACCAGGCCACTGGCGCATGGGCTAGCCTCCTCAAAGCAACTAACTGGCTTTGCACCTCCCCAGTCCAGCCTTTCAACTGGACAGCGGTCGTTTGCGAAATCTGGTACAAATTCATCATACGCTGATCGGCTATCTTGAATCAACAAAGAAGTCGTAAGAGACTTGTAGAGATTGACGCTGCCCCTCCCACCGTTGACGGGGCGCGGCACATAGGGCATGATTGGGGCGCGATCCCATTCCTAGCGAGCGGCCCATGCGTGTCCTGATGCTGTCGAAGGCGTGCGTCGTCGGCACCTACCAGCGTAAGCTCGAAGAGATGGCGGCGCTGCCGGAGGTGACGCTGCGCGTGCTCGTCCCACCGGCCTGGCGCGACGCTGCGCGCGGCGCGTTGCGCCTGGAACGGGCGCACGTCACCGGCTATGATCTGCGCGTCACGCCGATCCGCTTCAACGGCAGCTTTCACCTGCACCATTACCCGCAGTTCGGGCGCGAAGTGCGCGCCTTCCAGCCGGACATCGTGCACATTGACGAGGAGCCGTACAACCTCGCCACCTGGCACGCGCTGTGGCACGCTCGGCGGGCCGGGGCGCGAACCCTGTTCTTCTCGTGGCAGAACATCGCCCGCCGCTACCCCCTGCCCTTCCGCCTGGGCGAGCGTTGGGTGCTGCGCACGGTGAACTATGCCATCGTTGGCACGAAGAGCGCGGCGGAGATCTGGCGGGCGAAGGGCTACACCGGGCCACTGGCGATCATCCCGCAGTTCGGCGTAGACCCGGACGTGTTCGCTCCAGCGGAACGCCCGCGCAATGATGAGACGTTCGTCGTGGGCTTCGTGGGGCGGCTGGTTGAGGAGAAGGGCGGCGCGATCCTGCTGGATGCGCTGGCCCGGTTGAATGGCGCGTGGCGGCTCGACGTGATCGGCGAGGGGCCCCAGCGCGCGGCGCTGGCCGAGCAGGCGCGGCGGCTGGGTATCGCCGACCGCGTGACCTTCGCCGCGCTGCCCTCGACGCAGATGCCGGACTTCTACCGGCGCGTTGACACGCTGGCCGTGCCTTCCCTGACGCGACCCAACTGGAAGGAGCAGTTTGGTCGTGTCATCGTCGAGGCGATGGCCTGCGGTGTGCCGGTTGTCGGCTCGTCGAGCGGGGCGATCCCGGACGTGACCGGCGAGGGCGGGCTGATCGTCCCCGAAGGCGACAGCGCGGCCCTGGCCGACGCGCTGCGCCGCCTGCAAGCAGCACCCGACCTGCGCCGTACTTTGGGAGAGCGAGGGCGGACGCGCGTCCTGGCGCACTACACGCAGGCGCAGGTCGCCGCGCAGACGGTCGCCGTCTACCGCGCGCTGCTGGCGCGCTAGCCGCTGAGTGTGCTTTACTCTAAAGAGCGTAACCGCAGAATGTCTCTGCGCTCTCTGCGTCTCTACGGTTCAGAACCCCCCCGAACCTGACATGCAGCCCTGGCCAGCAGACGCATTGCGCATTGCGCACGGGGAAACGCCGTGTTAGAGTCTCGCTCGATACCGGCAACGCAGGACAGGATCATCATGCTCAAAGCAGTGCTCTTCGACCTGGACCAGACCCTTATGGACTGGAGCCAGGTCGAGCCGTGGGAAGACTACCAGTGGCAGCGTATCACGGCGCTGCTCGACTACGCGCGCCAGACGCTCGACGCTCCGCCAGAGCTAACGCCGGAGACGCTGCTCGCGGCCTTTCACCAGGCGAGCAGCGTGGCCTGGCAGCGCGCGCGTCTCACCCTGCAAGCGCCCAGCGTCAGCGCGGTGCTCGTGGAAGCGCTGGCGGCGGTGGGCGTGTCCGTGCACGAGGCCGACTCGACCGCAGTGCTGCGCGCCTACAGCGGGCGTCCGCCGGCGGGCGAGCGGGCCTATCCCGACGTGCTCGACGTGCTGCCGCAAATTCAGGCGTGCGGCGTCGCGCTGGGCCTGATCACCAACTCCGCGCACCCCATGTACCTGCGCGATTACGAATTGCGCGCGACGGGGATGCTCGACCTCTTTCCGATGTGCCGCCTGTCGGCGGTGGATGTGGGCGTGATCAAGCCGCACCCGGACATCTTCAAATACGGGCTGGACTTGCTGGGCGTCGAGCCGCACGAAGCGGTCTTCGTCGGCGACAGCCTGGAAGCAGATGTCGCCGGAGCGCAGGGAGCGGGCATCTACAGCGTGTGGATCGCTCGCGAGGGCGAGGCAGTGGAGGCCAACGACGAGATCGTGCCGGACGCCGCCATCACCACGCTGCACGAGTTACTGCCGGTGTTGGATCGCTGGTTTCCGGGATGGCGTAACGGGCACGGGCCATGAGCGCGGTCTTTGAGGCAGCGCCCTACCAAAACCTGACTCTCACCGGGCCGATGGGCGTGGGCAAGACGACGGTGGGCCGGGCGGTGGCCCAACGCCTGGGCGCGGAGTTCTTCGACCTGGAGAACGAGATTCTGGCGCGTGAGAGCCAGTCCACCGACGCGATCCGCGAGCTATTCGGCGAGGCGCGCCTGAAGGCGCTGGAGATGACGGCCATCCGCGACCTGACGTTGCGCCGCCACGCAGTGATCGTCGTCGGCGGGCCGGCGGTGCTCGACGAAACGAACCGCGCGCGCCTGGCCGAGGCCGGGCCGATCCTGTGCCTTACCTGCCGCCTCGACGAGATTCTGCGGCGGATGCACGCTGCGCGCGGGGCGTGGTTTCACAACCCGGCCAATCGCGGGGTGCTGCTCAGCCGCCTGAAGCGTGAGATGCGCGTGACGGCGCTCGACCTGCCCAAGCTGGACACGTCGCGGCTGTCCATCGAAGAGACGACGGCGGCGGTCGCGGCCTATTGGCTGGAGCACGCCCGGCTGTAGAATGGTGATCAGTCGTTAGTGATCAGTTGTCAGTTGTCAGCCGTCAGTGATCAGTGGTCGGTTTTCAGTGATCGTTGTCCGCAGTCCGTTGTGGGCGGATGATCAGTTACCGACCGTCAGTGACCATCAGAGGCCGTTTGAAAAGGCCTGCAACCCCACCCTAGATCCCTCCCCGCAGGCGGGGAGGGACTTCAAGAGCAGTTCTTTCTCCCTTCCCTCGCTTGCGGGGGAAGGGCCGGGGAGGGGGTAAAGATACCTCTCAAACGGCCTCTCAGTAGTCAGTGTGTGTATGGAAGCCCCCTTACCCCTGCACCTCTCTCCCTCAACGGGGCGAGGGGAACCCTGTGCCTGGCTCCCCTTCTCCCCCTGGAGGGAGAAGGGGGCGGGGGATGAGGGGAACAATAACGGCTTGCCAAAACTGACCACCGACCACTGAAAAAATGATCACTGATACCCGATCACTGACCACTGACAACAGATTTACAACAAACTTGCGGAAAGGATCGCGATGGCTACCTTAACCGTGTCACTGGTTCAGATGAACGTGCGCAAGGGCGCGCCGCGCACCAACTGGACGACCATGCAGCAGTACACCGTCCAGGCTGCGCAACAGGGCGCGCAGCTTGTCGTCTTCCCGGAGCTGTGGGATGCCGGCGGCGCGTTCGACAAGGGGCGCGAGATCGCCAGCTCGCTCAGCGGCGGGCTGTTCGCCCAGGTGGTCGCCCTGGCCCGCCAGCACAACATCCACATCCTCGGCTCTCTCTACGAGAAGCGCGGCACCGGCGTCTGTAACACGATGGCCGTCATCTCGCCGCGCAACGGCGTGATGGGCGCTTACCGTAAGATTCACCTGTTCCCGCTCATGCAGGAAGATCGCTGGCTGCTGCCCGGCGAGGCCCCGCTGACCATTGACCTGCCCTGGGGCCGCACGGGGTTCGCCATCTGTTACGACCTGCGCTTCCCGGAGCTATTCCGCCGGTACGCGGCGGAGCGCGCCGAGATCGTGGTCATGCCGATGGCCTGGCCGCACCCGCGCCTGGCCCATTACCGCACGCTGCTGCGCGCGCGGGCCATCGAGAACCAGTGCTTCATGGTCGCGGTCAACCGGGTGGGGCTGGAGGAAGACAGCGGCCTGCAGTTCTTCGGGCACTCGTCGGTGATCGATCCCTGGGGCGAGACAGTGCTGGAAGCGGGCGAAGTGGAGGGTCTCTTCACCGTCACGGTGGACATTGGCCAGGCAGCGCGTGTGCGCCGCGAACTGCCCGCGCTCGACGGGATGCGCCTGTAGCAGCGTGCGCTCAAGGGGCCAGCGGGCCGGAATGACGCCCTTCGGCGGTGAACAGGGCGTAGGCCGTCCCGCCAATCGAGAACATCGCCCCCCGCTCGAAGTCCTGCCAGAAACCGGCGGCTGACGCTTCTGACTGCGTGCCCCAACCCAGCGCGTCGCGGATGGCCGCATTGCTCCGCCAGACCAGCCCGAAGCCGCGCACCGGCTGGAGCACACCGGGCGGCGCGCTGAACGCCGGGTCATCGGCGGGCATTCCCTCGCTCCAGCTATCGGCCACCTGCCAGAACTGCCCGCTGGTCGCCAGCGCGTAAATCTGACGCACGTCTCCGCGCCAGACCATGATCCCGCGCTCGAACGGCTGCGTCGCCATCGCCGCGATGGACGCGCCGCCGCTCACCGGGCAGCCGAGCCGGTCGCGCAGGGCGGGGTCGCGGTTGTAGGCGTTGGCGACGACGGCGCTCACCGCAAAACCGCACGTGCCGCCATCGCCCCCCGCGCCGACCACGCCGCTGGCGATGACGGCGCTGCCGCCGGGCGCGCCGCTGAAGACGTAAGGGACCAGGGTGGGCGCTGGCTCGCCGCTCTCCGAGGTTGGCTCGCCCAGGAACACGCCCACGTAAGGCGTCAGCGTGGCGGTGGGCTGTGGCGGGCCAGGGGTGGGCGAAGGGACGGTGATCGCCACCGTCTCGCCGCCGACCAGCACCGGCGTCGGTGTGGCCGTCAGCACGACGGTGGCAAGCTGTTTGGGCAGCGCGTCGAAGCCAGTCAGGATCGGCGGATCGCCAGACGGGGCGGGCGTTTCGTCGCTGCACGCCGCCAGCACCATCAGCGCCACCAGCATCGCCAGACACAGGTTCGCGCGCCGCATCATGGCAGCCACTCCGGGCAATGCGCTCGCAGCGCCGGCTCGCACAGCAGCAGGGCCAGCGCGCTCGGCCCGTCCTTGATCTGGCCGGTGCGGGCCAGGCGCAGCCCCTCGGCAACCGGCATCGCGCGCAGCTCGATCAACTCGGTCGGCTCGCGGTGGGGCTGGCCGAGCGTCACGCCCAGCGCCAGGTACACCCAGGCGATTTCATCACCGATGCCGTTCATCGTGTAGAAGTCCCCAACCGGGACAAGCCGCTCCGCCGTCCCGCCGATCTCCTCGTGCAACTCGCGGGCGGCCATCGCCGCCGGGTCAACGCCCGGCTCGACGTTGCCCGCTGGCACTTCCAGGCACCAGTCGTCCACCGCGTAGCGATACTGGTGGATCAGCACCAGATCGCCCCCGGCAGTGACCGGCACCACCCACACGGCGGCAGGCTTCTCGATGACCGTGTAGGTGAACTGGTCACCGCTCGCCTCGCGCAGCGTGTCCTGGCGCACATGGTACCAGCGGCTCTGCCACAGGTAGCGGCGAGCGAGGATGTCGTAGGGCTGCTTGCGCGTGCTCACCGGGCGATCCTGCATTCTGCGAGCGGGTTGTTCTGACGGGCAATTGTACGGGCGAACGGGTCTTTGTGCCAGCAGTGTGGTGGGCGCGGAACGTGCTACGCTGTAGGGGCGTATGGCCATACGCCCCTACGGAGATACCTTGCACAGTCCCGTCGTAAGGAGCGAGCAGATCAGTCCTCGATCACGGGCAGGCGGCTGATTTCCGGGTCGGTGAACAGGTCGTATTCGTCGCGGCTGCGCGTGCTGAACTCCGACACGACCGCCCCTTGCGGCCCGCCCTGGAACCAGTGCCAGGTCTCCGGCATGAGCGTGTACTGGTCGCCAGGTTTCAGCACGATCTCGTGCCAGACGGTGTAGGTGTCGGCGCGGTGCGCGGGCGGCTTGGCTTTGGGATTGGGCGTCGGGTCGCCGGGCACGTACAGGTACACTTCGCCCCAGCGACAGCGGAAGGTCTCTTCCTTGCCCGGCTCGCCGTTCACGGGCGGGTGGAAATGCTGCGGGCAGGTCTGGCCCGGCAGCAGGATGAGTTCTTTGGCGCAGACGCGCTCCGTGTTGACGTAGACGACCAGCGCCAGCCCGGTCTGCTCATATTCGCCCAGCCCCAGGTCGGCGATCTCGATGTTCGCCGCTTCTTCGGGCGTGAGGACGATGCCCGCCCTGTCCAGGTACTCCTGGGCGACGCGCTGCCATTTGAGGACTTCTTGGCGTTTCATGGCTTCCCCTTGCAGGTATAGTCTCCAGAGGTCGGTACGCTGCTGTACAGGCAGAGTATACGGGAGAGCGATGGCTGGGGCAAGAGCCTCGTCCGCCAGTGCTACAGGCGTTCCCCCGCCAGACTTCCGAAGTTTTCGGAGACTTCGGAAGTCTGTTCTGCACCTCTGTAGGGGCGCATTGCAATACGCCCTACGGGACTTATCTCGCTCGGCGTCAAGTGAGTCGCCGACAACCTCTACATGTACCGTTCTTTTCCCCGGCGTGGAAGGCCCGCGCCATGTGCGGTACACTTGCCCGCGACCGTCCGCACAGCCCTTCGTCTGCGCGCTGTGCGACGCGACCGGAGCGATGACCACCAACGATCTGCCACCCGTCCCGCAGACTGGCGTTCCCCCGCTGGCCCTGCCGCCCGATCAGGAGCAGCGGCTGCTGGCCCGCCGCCGCAAAGACGACCAGTCCGATCCTTTCGC
>Ga0334888_1005342_pt1 | contig 10851 bp, 7 predicted proteins | sample GraSluR1_MG_FD_207227 | JGI IMG/M metagenome (GOLD analysis project Ga0334888, IMG submission 207227) | Sludge microbial communities from methane-producing bioreactor in Wageningen University, Netherlands - Granular Sludge_3_08-R1 | ecosystem: Engineered > Bioreactor > Anaerobic > Unclassified ...
ATATATCTGGTCTTTGCCAAACGGAGCAACAGGAGCAAGCACAACAAACAGTATTGATGTTGATTTTGGCACAACTGCAATTTCTGGAAACATTACGGTAAAAGGAACAAATAACTGTGGTGATGGTGATGTTTCAACTTTTGCAATTACTGTAAATCCACTTCCGGCAATTGCTGGAACAATCACAGGCGATGCAACAGTTTGTCAAGGGCAAAGTTCAGTAACTTATACCGTTCCGACAATAGCCAATGCAACTTCATATATCTGGTCTTTGCCAAACGGAGCAACAGGAGCAAGCACAACAAACAGTATTGATGTTGATTTTGGCACAACTGCAATTTCTGGAAACATTACGGTAAAAGGAACAAATAACTGTGGTGATGGTACGATTTCAACCTTACCGTTAACTGTTAATGTAAAACCAACTACTCCAGTTATTACATTAAATGGTTTAGTTTTACAGTCAGACGCTCCTAATGGCAATCAATGGTATGACCAAAACGGCTTAATTAACGGAGCTACAACCCAAAGTCATACGGTAACCGTTAATGGCGATTACTATGTAATTGTAACTTTGTCTGGTTGCAGTTCCGACCCTTCAAATACAATAAATGTAATTGTAACAAATATTGAAGTTCTAGAATCAGGTAGAGTTGTTAAAGTATATCCAAACCCTGTTTCAAATGAATTAGTTATTGAAATAGAAGGGAATAATGGAAAGGTAAACCTTGATATTTTAAATTCAATAGGACAAGTTGTTTTCAAAGGATATTTAGTTGAAAAAACTACTATTAAAACAAGTAATTTTGCTCCTGGTGTATATCTCATTAAATTAGAAAATGGTAGTACTTTTGAGTTTAAGAAAATTATAAAACAATAGCCTACACACACAGGCTGGCACATTGTCGGGTCGCTCAAAGCCAACGCTAAAGCCAAAACCCGCCAAAGAGCCAGCCTGTTTTCAACGCTTTTTTACCGACACTCAAAAAACTAAATCTTTTAAAGACAGTTAAAAAGAATGACAGTATTGAAAAATAATCTCAAACCATTGACAGACAAGTACGCCCAGTTGGTAACAAGGGGTGTAACCAATTTGGGCTGAATGGGTTAGGTGTTCGGGTCGGCTCGCAGCGGGGCGCAGTATCGTATGATGAAATCTCGGCTCCGTCCGCCCAAACTGGTCACACCCCCAGCCGTTACCGCCAAGTGTAGAAATACAGACAACCAACAGGATAACAAGCGGTTAAGTGAATCGAAATGATTATGTCGCTGATAAGAAATGACTTAAAAATCCACCCACATTGCACACATTGCCAAAGTCGCACAAACCCACGCTTCATACCTAACTTTGGCAAAGAGTGCAATCTTGCTTTCCCGCAAAGAATTTTTACTAACTTTGGGGTTTAAACTTTAACTATGTCAAAAAGAATAAATTACATAATATCAGAACTTAAAGACCAATACTTAATGGTCGATGATTCATTAAGACCTTGGATTATTGGGTTTAGTGGCGGAAAAGATTCTACAGCTTTATTGCAATTAGTTTGGCTTGCTCTTAAAACTATTCCTGACAAAAAAAGAAAAAGAGCAATATATGTTGTATGTAATGACACTTTGGTTGAAAACCCTGTTATAACAGATTACGTAATTGGCGTATTGAATCAAATTCAACAAGCAGCTGTTCAACAAGGATTACCAATTGAAGTAAAAAAAACAATCCCAAGACTTGAAGACACTTTCTGGGTAAATATTATTGGTAGAGGTTACCCAGTTCCAAATAATGCGTTCAGATGGTGTACGGATAAATTGAAAATTAAACCCACTTCAAGATTCATTATAGACCAAGTAGCGGAAAATGGTGAAGCAATAATCTTAATTGGAACAAGGAGTTCAGAAAGTGCAACGAGGGCAAAATCAATTAAGAAACACGAGATTAGAGGAAAACGCTTAACAAAACATCCAAATCATCATAATACTTATGTTTATGCTCCTATCAAAGAGTTGATGCTTGAAGAAGTCTGGTACATTGTAAACGGACTAACATCACCTTGGGGTGCAGATAACTCAAAGTTGTTCCAAATATACTCTGATGCAAGTGCTGACGATTATGAATGCCCAACAATGGTAACAGATAAAAGCCATTCATCCTGTGGGCAAAGTCGTTTTGGTTGTTGGACTTGCACTGTTGTAAAAGAGGACAAATCAATGTCTGCATTAGTTAACAAAGGGTATCCTTGGTTAAAACCATTACTTGAACTAAGAGAAAGTATGGTTACGGAAAGAAACATCTCTAGTAATCGCTTATCAACAAGGAGAAATGGACAACTTGCAGTTACAGAAGATGGTCATAACCAAGGGAATTATACTCAAAAGTATAGAGCCGAACTACTAGAGCAGGTACTAATTGCTCAACGTGAGATTCAAATTGAAAGACCCCACTTAGAATTAATAACAAATCAAGAGTTGGTCGCTATTCAAGTTATTTGGCATAGAGATTTATGTTTTGATTATAGAGTATCTGACATTTACAATCGTGTTTACAATAAAGAATTGGATATGAAGAAAAATGACGAAAAAATCCAAAAGGAAATAGCACTTCTTAAAGGTGTTTGTGAAGACCAAACATCAGACTTCGATTTAATTCAGGAACTTTTAATAATGCAAAAAAACAAAGCATTATTGAATAGGAAAAGAGGGCTGAAAGATGATATGGAGAGAGTTATCGAGAAATATCTAAAAAAAGAAACTGAAAATGTACATTAAGGAAATAGAACTGAATAATTTCAGGATTTATAAGGGGTTCAATAAAATTCCTCTTTTACCAACTGATGACAAAAACATAATTGTCATAAGTGGGAAAAATGGTTTTGGAAAAACCACTTTTCTTATGTCGCTTGTTTGGTGTTTATATGGCAAGCAAATGGAGAAAGTTGATGAACTCTATGAAAAGGAAATTAAAGATAAGGGAAATTATACAAAGTACATTTCAAATAGCTTAAACCGAAAAGCTTATGAAGAAGGTGAAACGGAATTCTCTGTTTCTGTTACATTTTCAGGTGTTAAGATTCCTGATGTTACTTGTAATGAAGTAACGATTAAAAGAAGTTACAACATAGTTTCAAACTCATCTGATAGAGTAGAAGTATTGATTGATGGCTATCAGAATCAATTAATTGAGGATTTAACAAAAGAGAACCAAAAAGGTGAAGAAATCTTTATTCGTGATTTTATTTTACCAATTGAAATTGCAAAGTTTTTCTTTTTCGATGCAGAGAAAATAGTTTCTTTAGCTGAAATTAACTCTAATAACCAGCGTCGTCAGCTTAGTAAAGCATACTCAGAGGTATTAGGGATACAGAAATACGAGGACTTAAAAGCTAATTTAGAGGAAAAGCAAGACGATTACAGAAAACGTTCTGCAAAACCAGAGGAAAAAGAGGAATTAAATGACCTACACGCCAAAATTGCAAATACAATACTTGAAATTGAGCGGTTTTCCTACCGTATTGACGAACTAAAGCACGAAAGAAATCAAAAGGAAAAAGAAGCAGAGGATATTCAAAGAAGACTGATAAGGGAAGGAGACAAAATGACCCTTGAAGAACTCAATGAATTAAAAGACGAACAAATAAAACTTGAACAAAAGAAGAATAATGTTCAGGAAAACTTAAAAGAATATTTTGATGTTATTCCTTTTGCCTTAGCTGGCGAAACATTGATGAGTATTTCTGAGCAACTAACAAACGAAAGAAATCTATCTGAACAAAAATATAAGCAAGAGGATGTAAATTCTAAAATAAACCAAATAAAACAAGAAATTGAGCATCAGAGAATTAACGAAAAACTTTACTTCGACACGAATGTTCGTGATTTTTACGAGAACCAAATAGTTAAATTGGTAAAAAAATATTTCTTTTCTGATTTTCCAGATGTCCCTGACAATTTTCAAGCATTGCACGATTTTTCAAATTCAGAAACTAATGAATTCAATCAGTTATTGAATACAATAAAACATAGTTTCAAAGAAACATTTTCAAAACTAAACACCGAGTACTCATATTTAAAAAACCAATTAGATTCAATAAGTAGGAAAATTCGTGATGCCGAAAAAAGTGCAGAAGACGAATATATTGCTGAACTAAGAAGAAAAAAAGAAACCTTAGACAAAAGAATACTTTCTATTAACAATGAAATTGAAACTATAAATCAAAAGATTGGTGAGCTTAACAACCAGATAAAAATTCTAAAACAGAAACAAGAAATACTTAGAAAGAAAATTGATGAATCAAGCGAGTATTCTGCAAAAGAGCAAAAAACAAAACAAATCATTAATAAATTGCAGAATTTTATCGCCAAATTCAAAGAGTTGAAGAAAAAGTCCTTAGAAGAAAAAATGCTTAAAGGTCTGAATACACTTTTGCATAAAAAGGACTTTATTACAAAGGTTGAAGTTGACATAAGCCATACAGGAGAAGATATTGACATTACTCTTTACAATAGTAGTAATAAAATTATTGACAAAGGCTCTTTATCTATGGGAGAGCGTCAAATGTATGCCTCTGCTTTACTAAATTCTTTAGTAGACGAATCTGACATTGAATTCCCTGTTTTCATTGACAGCCCAATGCAAAAATTTGACGAACAACACGCTGAAAATATCATTAAACATTTTTATCCAAATGTTTCAAAACAAGTTGTTATTTTCCCTTTGATAAACAAAGAACTGACAGAGAAAGAGTATAATCAATTAAATACTAAAGTTTGTAGGACATTCTTAATTAATAATATTTCAAATGAGAAATCCGAATTTATTGAGTGTCAACCTCACGATTTTCTAAACACCTACAAGGATTTGTACAATGCAGATTAATATTAAAACATCAGAAAAAAACCAAGAAGTTGTAAGAAAACTTACTTCTAAGTTACCAAATGGTACGAAGGAGAACGTTATTGCACGAATTGCTCTTGGTTATTCTATCCAGACAGGAAAACGTTTTACATCTAACGATGGTAATTTGTATGATTCTAAGGGAAAGGAATACAAAGACCACATATTGTTTGATGCAAAATTTCGTGATTTTTACGTTGCTATGGTTAGTCAGCATTATGGCATTTATAAATCCAATGAAAATATTCCAAAATATATTAAGTTGCATATTGACCACGGTCTTGAACTGCTAGATAGTATTTTTCAAGACAACTATAACTACACTTTTTTTGATTTCCTAGCAGAGCATATTGAAAAAGGCGCTCTCTCACTAACAGATTTAAATGTAAATCTTGACCCCGTTAAAAACAATCAACAGCATATTGATAAATCATACTATTCAAACCCAATTAATATTGAAATTGGAAAACGAATTGAAAACAACGAACCCATCTATTTAAGTCTAAACAATACCAGCATTTACAACAACTGTCATATCGCTGTTGCGGGTAATTCAGGAACAGGAAAAACTCAGTTTGCTCTTGATTTTCTTTATCAAATCTACAAAGAATCCAATGGTCACGTAAACTACATTTATCTTGACTTTAAAGGATTAAAGCAGGAAGATGTTAAAGAATTAGAACACTTTTTCTCAGAGACTAAGACGGATTTTATTGATGTTCCACAAACTCCATTCCCAGTTAACCCATTAACCTTCATAGATAATGTTAATGAAGTTAATAAGAATATGGGGATAGATAAATTTGTTGACATCATTTGCAAGTATTCCAATCTTGGTATAAAACAAAAGGGTAAACTGAGAGAAGCTGCACTCGAAGCTTTTATTGAGCAGAAAGGTGGTATTTATCCTTCAATTGGTCAAATTAATGAACACCTTCAATCCATTGTGGGAGATAAAAAAGACACACTAACCGAAATAATGGATGAGTTAAGTCGCTACAAAATATTCATTGATGACCCAAAGAACCAATCAAACTTTTTCGCAAAAAACCTTTATCTTTCCTTGTCGGGTGATTTATCTAACTCTGTCCGTTTTACATCACTGTTTCTAATTATCAATTACATATATAACACTTTTATGAATATGGACAATAGTCCAGTTGAAGACAACATAAAAGCAATGCGCTATGTAATTCTTATAGACGAAGCACACGTTATATTCAAAGAAAAAAAATATCAAAGTATATTAGAGAAGATGTTGCGTGAAATTCGCTCAAAAGGAGTTTCAGTAGTTTTACTATCACAAGGAATTGAAGAATACAATCAGCCAGATTTTGATTTTTCAACTATGTGTGAAATTGCTTTTGTGCTTGATATTAAAGATAAAAACAATCTTAAAGCAATGGAAAAGTTTTTAGGGCTATCAGGCAACAATAGTAAGAATATTGCAAGGAGTATGGAAAAGATAGAACCTAGACAAGCAATTTCAAATATTAAGGAATTTGAAGTTGCTAAATTATTTAAGGTTAAACAGTATTGGGAAAGGAAAAAACACTAATTATGGATGATTTTAAAGAATTGCCAGTAAATGCAGATAGGATTTGTGAAGCTATCTCGAAAATAGGCTATAATCCTTGTTCTGCAATTTTAGACATTGTAGACAACTCTATAGTTGCTAATGCTAATATAATTGAAATTAGATTATACATAAAAGAGGGTACTACAATAAACAATCGCCAGAACATTGATATGATTCAAGTCATTGATAATGGTGTAGGTATGAATAATAATGGAATTGAGAAAGCATTACAATTAGGATCAGACGTACCTTATTTACCAAATAGTCTTTCAAAATATGGTTTAGGATTAAAATCAGCAGGTTTTTCCCTTGGTGGAAGAATTGAAGTTTTTAGCAAACAAAATGATTCTTATTCTGACCTTAAACTATTAGATCGCAAGATAATTAAAGTAAAAAACAAGTTTGGTATCACAAATGATGTTGTTCCAGATTATTATTATAACCTGCTAAACGATTTTCAATCAGGAACATTAATAACGATAAAAGATATTACTTATACTAGTCGGTTTTCGGCAAATAAAGTATTTCAAGATATCCTTAGTCAGGCTGGGGTGCTTTATTGTGATATACTTAAGGGGAAGAACATCAAAATAATTGCAAGAATATTCCATACAGACAAATATGATATTCCTATTGTTGACAAGGAAATCAAACCTAAAGATTTACTTTTTTGGGATATAGCAAATGAAACTTATGAGAAAGAAACATATGATTGCAAAAAACCTTGTAAAGTACTTGATGAATCATTCGATAATCCATTAGACCCACAAGGAACTAAAATCAAAATTAAAGCAACTATTTTCCCTCAGGATCAAATGAAAAATTATCCATATTTTTCAGATGAAGAGCAAGAATTAATTAAATCCTTTGAGATTGGGTCAAAAAACAGTGGCTTTTTCTTTTATCGTAATGGAAGATTGATACGCTGGGGGGAGCAAATTAAACTGAATAGAGAATTTGGTTTTAGAGCAAAAATTGAATTCACAACTGAACACGACGACCTATTTGGTGTGGATGTTTCAAAACAGCAACTAACAATACCAGAAGATATTGAGCAGACAATTTTAGTCTTATGTAATATCCCTCGCGATCAATCTAAAGAAGTTTTTGAAATATGCTCAAATTTAATTGAAAAGTCCAAAAGAAAAGAAAAAGAAGGTTCTGCATTTAACTTAAGAAATACAACTCTTGAGGAAGATGATGAAGAAACGGTTGACATTGACAAAGTCGAAGCTACTAAAAGGAAAGAACAACTAGAAATAGAATCTGAACAAAAAATTGGCGCAGATACTCCAAAATATGAGAATGAAGAAGAAAAGGACGTTTTTAAGAGAGTTAGATACTGGGATACTCCTAAAAGTATGAATCTTTGGGAAAGTTGTACAGATAGAATTGAAGGTACTTATGTGTTAATTAACAAAATACATCCTTTTTATAATCATACATTATCAAAGTTAGGAACAGGTACACCAGAACGTCAAGCTTTTGAAGCAATATTTCACGCATTGGCTGTTGGTCAAATACAAACTATTCAAAAATATCAAGAAGTTAATTATGAAGTTGCTAAAGATATATTTAACAAATTTATAAGAACAATATCACATCAATTAGACAATTGGGTAAATTCAAACTGGGATTTATTTGAGAATGGAGATTAATGCATTCACAAAAGGAGAATTAAAGGGTGCATTTATATATTTTATATTTGCAAAAGAGTTACTTTATATCGGTGAAACGCAGAAAATTGCAATTGCGAGATGGTACAGTCATTTATATCAAAATGGTACTCTTTTAAAAAATATTCAAAACCACGGGAAAAATCCTTTAGAATATACTAACTCATTGCACTTTATTTCTATTAAATGCAATGAAATTCAAGAAGATTTTCCTGAAATTAGATGGAAAACAATTACTCAAGCGGTTGAACACTCAATCCATAAAGTTCTTTATATGTCACAGATATCATTGTTACAATCTTACTACCATAAATATGCACCAGATGTAATTCGTTATGAAATTATATCTGATACAAAAAGAACTGCACCAGTACGAATTCCTACAGAAGAATGGCATTATGCAGACAATTATGCTAAAAACATTGTTGATACCTTATGTGAGTTTTTGTAATCCTATTTATGATGAAAAAAAGGACAATAAACGAGGCAATTTTGGAAGTTTTTAAGCGCGAAGGCAAACCCCTACCATTAAAAGACGTTTACGAAAAAATTATTGAGTATGATTTATACAGGTTCAGAGCTCAAAATCCCAAAGATATTGTTCGTATTCAATTAAGAAAGCACTGTGCTGGTTTAGATTTTTTGTCAGCTAAAGAAAAGAAATATTTCGTTTTAAATAAAGATGGCACTTTCTGGAAATATGAAAAAAGTAAATCCGATCACATCTTAACAAAAAAAGACAATATAACATTTGATGATTTAAAAGAAAGGCACAATAAATATATATATGATTTCAAAAAAGAGTTGTTAAATCAACTTAAAGAATTAACTCCAGTTGCTTTCGAGGTATTTGCAAAAGAACTCCTAAAAGCTTATGGTTTTAAAAAGATGGAAGTTACCAGAATCTCGCGTGATGGTGGTATTGACGGGTTTGGTGAACTGAAAATTGGATTAGCTTCAATGAAGGTGGCGTTTGAATGTAAAAGGTGGATTAAAAAAGCGGTCGGGAGGCCACAAGTAAGTCAATTTAGAGGTGATATTCAAGGTACATTTCAACAAGGCATTTACTTTACTACTTCACATTTTACTAAGGAAGCAAAGGATTCTTCATTTCAAAATGGTGCAGTTCCAATTATTTTAATTGACGGTGCTTCTATTGTAGACTTAATGATAGAGAAAAGATTTGGTGTTGTCGTTGAAGAGTTGTTAATATTTAGTAATGCATTAGATTTAGTCCTTCCTGATTAGTTAAAGTTTGCAAGCACATTGCCAAAGTCGCACAACCCATCGCCCGTACCAAAACTTTGTCAAAGAGCTTGCATAGCCCACTTATAACAGATTGGTAAGTTGTAAGAAAATTTTATTATTAATATCGAGAAGAAAACTGAAGCAGAATAAACACCAGGCGGTAACAAGCGGTTAATAAAATGCAGGTAACCAGCGGATTAGAAAACATTCCCGCTTTTTCGTAACTTCGTAGCGTGGGACAAGAAACCGTTTCAATCTCCTGCACTTTACCAACCGCCAGCCGTTAGCAAACATAAAGACTCTTAATTCCAAATGAAAGAAGGGTGAAAAACCTTCATGAAAACAACAAAAAATTACTACAAAAGAAAAAAAAGCATATCAGATAAGTTCTTTTGCATCTGAAAGCAGGTTGTAATAGTTAAATGAAAAATTTCATTAAAATGTTTGGAAAACTTAAAGGTTATCTTAATGGTGCAGGTGACATAACTAACAGTTCGACTTTAAGATGGTAGAATATGTTTCTTTCTGAAAAGAGAATAGTTGCAATCTTTTTGCTGTTTTATATCCCTATGCAGGTTTTAGGACAAGAAAATAAAAACGACCTTCTCGCTTTAAACAAAAATAAAATAAAAATTTCGCTTTCCACAGTTTTTTATAGTAATCTAAAGTTTATTCATAATGGTTATGAATATTTAAATTCAGATAGATTGCCTAGTATTGTTACGAATATGTTGTATCACCAGAGTTTTAAAAACGGTTTTGGTGTTAATACGGGATTAGGGCTTAGTGTTGTCCCCCAAAACGCAAACTATAATTTTTCTTCCTCATTAAACGAACCATTAATGCAACAAATGAATCATAAGTTATATGATATTAATTATTCTTTGTTATTAGGAGAATTTCCATTTTCTCTGCAAAAGATTTTTTTATTAAGAATCAAAGAAACAAAATCCTTATTTGCTTCTTTTGAGGTTGGTCTAAAATATAATTTTGTTTTAGATAATCCCTACTATATTGTAAGTTATATTTATCCTGCTCAGAATACAGCCGAAGTGTTTTTTCGACTTGATTATTATAATTTTAGAACTTCTTTAGAAAGTTATTTTATTAAATTTGGTTTAATAAGTCCTTCTGGAAGAAAAAACACCATTCATTATAATATAGTTTTTAATTATTCACCAAAGAAAATATTAAAAGGAACATATAATTTTTATTTTCTACCCAACGAAAGTTATGGGTCATTTAAGCAAGGAATAAACTACATTGGACTTGAGTTTTCATACGGTTTTTCAAGAAAACAAAACAAAGACATTAATTATCAGTAATTTACGTTTGCTAACAAGGGGCTAATAAAATGCAGGTATCCAGCGGATTAGGAAACATTCTCGCTTTTCCGAAACTTCGTAGCGTGGGACAATGAAACGTTTCAAACTCCTGCACTTTACCAGCCCCCAGCCGTT
>Ga0334888_1005349_pt1 | contig 10841 bp, 9 predicted proteins | sample GraSluR1_MG_FD_207227 | JGI IMG/M metagenome (GOLD analysis project Ga0334888, IMG submission 207227) | Sludge microbial communities from methane-producing bioreactor in Wageningen University, Netherlands - Granular Sludge_3_08-R1 | ecosystem: Engineered > Bioreactor > Anaerobic > Unclassified ...
ACCCAGAGAAACTTGCCTACGTATGCGACCAGCTCAAAAGAATAGCCGAAAGAACCGGTGTAGACCTATCAGGACCCATACCACTACCCACCAAGAAACTGGTGGTACCCACCCGCAAATCCCCCGACGGAGAGGGAAAAGCAACCTGGGAAAAATGGGAACTAAGGATCCATAAAAGACTGGTCGGTATAGAAGCCGATGAAAGGGCCATGCGCCAGGTCATGAAAGTCAACGTACCTGACAACGTGAGCATAGAAATCGAACTCAAAAGCTAGATTTTTTTTTAATAACGCTGTTTTTAATTTGGGATTAATAAATCCCACCTTTCAACCTTTTAGAAAAAGGTTGATCAAATATTTCATTTATGATATCTGCACATGCCGGGATAGCCTAGCCAGGTAAGGCGCGGGCCTTGAGAGCCCGTGGAGCTTTGCTCCTCCAGGGTTCAAATCCCTGTCCCGGCGCTTTTAATACCTTATTTTGCTTTTATTTTAAATTGCATGACCTTATTAAAATCTTCAAATACATCATTGTCACGTACTTCAAAGATACAGGGCATTGATTTCCCTACATTTTTGGTCTGCTTTATTTTTGCTTTTATTCCTTCACTTATATCCAGACTATAAATATCTTCCACATACTTGCCTGGAATGTATATTATTGCTTGCATATAGCCTTTCCAGGCTGACATCCATACAATGGTTCTTCTTTTTTTCTGTACTTTACACAGCCAAGCTTTTCCATCTTTATAATATCTCCACGTGTATTCCAAATTATTCTCATCAAATAGTTTCAGTAAATTCTGGTATGCTTCAAACGATGGGCCAAGTATTTCTTCAAGAACTTTATCATCTGGATATACGTTTTCATCACGTAATTCAATATTGTTTATTGTTTCCATACAATTTCCCTCAATATCTTTTATTATTTAATGAAATACTGATAGCTAATGGAATTGTAATAATAATAAAAGAAGTGGCTATGACTATTTAGAAGCAAGTCTTGATAATGTAATTTTATTAGTTTATTCATTAGATCCTTTAAATATCTTTAAGAAAACACTCCGTTTTGAAAAAGAACTCTCGACCTTGACTCCGTAACTTTTAAACAAACTTTCAAACTCTATTACCATAAGTTTGGCATGATTAATGCCTAGATTGTGAGTCATTATTATCGTGTAATAGTCATCATCTTCTGTGTGATCTATCGAGTCCTGACCTAACATGCTCCTATTAAGGACTATGCCATCGATTAATTCCTGTAAACTGCATTCTTTAAGAGGTTTCTGATAAAGCCATTCTATTGCAAACTCTAGTGGTTTTTGATCCTTCACGTATACACTGAAACGCTCCATATCAGCAGTTTCTAATAACATTTTAGCGGCATTTTTAGTGAAAGTTATTGATAAATGACTCAGTTCTCTTCCTATTCGCATCCAAGTCTCTTCTTCAATGGTTAATGGGGATTTTTGTTCTGGATTGTTTTCTAAACATTCTAATGCGATTTCTAAGACTTTTTGATGTGTCTTGTATTTTTCTGCATGCTTTTTAAGTAATTTGTAGTGTTCCAGAGAGATAGTAGTGTTAATACGGCGCTTTTTCATATTAATATGTCCCCTTTACAGTCATGCATTATTATTTAGTATTTTTTTATCATTCCTTAAAACTTTCTATACGTATGATACAAAAAAACATGCGCATGGCGTGCAGCTAAACTATAAATAATTGCACAGAAGATAAATTTTCGATAGAGGGCTTGTTAATTAACATAAAAATAATAGATTAATTCTTTAGTTGGGGGCTTGAAAATGGATGATAAAGTTTTAGGTGGGATAATACTAATTTTGGTGATTGTAGCAGGTGTAGCGGGTGTGTTGTTTTATAATTCTGATTTTAATAACCCGGGAACTGATAATAACACTAAAAACACCACGAATAATAATACTGCAAGTAATGATACCACCAACACATCAACCGATCAATTAGCCTTAACTTTACTTCCAGTTAACCAGCCAGGAAATAACCCTGGCCCATCTCCAGGACCATCACCTGGTCCTGGTCCAAGTCCTGATCCTATGGATAATATTATCAGTCTTTTTGATGCTTATTTGAAAGCTAATTATGATCAATCTTTAGTACCGGGTATGGCGGTAGTCATAGTCCAAGATGGGAAAATAATCTATATGAACACTCTGGGAGTTAGGGATCTGGCTTCAGGAGAACCCGTTGATAAAAATACATTATTTGGAATAGGTTCTAACACCAAACCATTTTCAGCAACCAACATTGGGCAACTGGTGAGTAAAGGCCTGATGAGTTGGGATGACCCTATAGCTAAATATTTTTCTGTTCCAGATGAATTCCAATTATACAGTGACTATGTCAGTAATAATATCACCATCAGAGATGCTCTCTGTCATCGCAGTGGATTACCTGCACTTGATGGAGACCTGATATGGGCGGGGTTTAATCAGCCCTATCCTTATATTATGAAAAATCTTCGCTACAGAGAGAATAGCACTCCATTCCGCAGTACCTGGCAATACAATAATTTGATTTATGTTATACCAAGTTATGCTGCAGCACGTGTAGCTAAAACTCCTTGGAATGAATTAATTAAGGAAGATCTGTTAATCCCTTTGGGTATGAGAACCTCCGTTACCAGTTACTGGGATTTCCTGAAGACAAAAAATCATGCCAAACCCTATTATCTTCTTAAAAATGGTACCATGATGGAATATGACATTATCCCTGATTCAGTTGGACCGGCGGGGAGCATATATACTTCCATAAGTGAAATAGCTAACTGGTTGAAGTTCCAGATCGCTGATACTGGATATTATAACGGAGTCAAAATCTTAAACAAAAAGGAGTTAGATGAAACACGCACTGGACAAATCAAAGTGAATGACCAATCTCAATATGGCTTTGGATGGGGTGTTTTAAAAGATTATATAACACATGCGGGAGGCCTTGATGCTTTTAAAAGCCAGGTTACAGTTTATCCATCAAAGGGTTTAGCTATAGCCGTATTGGCCAATGGAGGGGAATATGCAGGTGCTTACAGAACTGCATTAGATAAAAAATTCAGGGATTTAATCAACGGTAATTATACTAGTAATCCATGGTCTACTCAGAAGAAAAAAGCTCAAGACTCATTGAAACCTGTGCCTCCCACACCACCCATAATAAAACCAACACTGCCTTTAAACGGTTACACTGGCACTTATTCCAATAAATTCTATGGAAATATAAAGATCACAACATCTAATGGTGCATTAATCTGTTACTACGGTGTTGATAAACATCCTTTCAAATTAACACACTGGAACAACAACACATATGAAGAAATAGTCTTTAACAACTATTTTGAATTCTCAAATATTAAGAAGGGGAAAGCTAACCAATTAACGGTAAAATTATCAGACTCACCGGAAAATGCTACATTCAACCGTACAAAAAGTGCCTGAAATATAATCCAAATGAGTTGAAGTAAGAATAATAACCGATTTAATGTAAAAGAGGGGAATATCAGTGGATATTAGGATTATAAGTGGAGTGGTACTGGTTTGTGCCATAGTAGTTGTTGCGGGTGTGTTGTTTTATAATTCTGATTTTAATAACCAGGGAACTGATAATAACAATAAGAACACCACGAATAATGATTCTGCAAATAATACCACTAATACGTCAACCAATCAATTGGCTTTGACTTTACTTTCAGATAACCAGCCAGGATCTAACCCCGGACCATCACCTGGCCCTGGTCCAAGTCCCGGCCCTACTCCTGATCCCATGGATAATATAATCACTCTTTTCGATGTCTATCTGAATAAATATTATGATCAGTCTTTAATACCTGGCATGGCGGTAGTCATAGTCCAAGATGGGAAAATAATCTACCTGAATACTTTAGGAGTTAAGGATCTTGCTTCAGGAGCACCCGTTGATGAGAATACATTGTTCGGAATATGTTCCATTTCCAAACAATTTACTTCGACTAATATCGCCCAATTAGTGGATAAAGGGTTGATGAGTTGGGATGACTTCATATCTAAGTACTATTCAGTTCCAAACGAATTCCTGTTATATAACGATTTCTTTGTCAGCAACAACATCACCATTAGAGATGTTCTGATGCATAACAGTGGATTAAGTAGAGAACTGGGAAATGAGTATCCTACATACTTTAATGATTCATTTTCTGAATCTATTTTCAAGCTCCGATACGTACAGAATGTCACTCCTTTCCGCAGTACATATGCATATAATAGTTTAGTTTATGCATTGGGGGGTTACTGCGCATCACAGGCAAATAATACCACCTGGAATGAGTTAATTAAGAAAGGCATCCTGGATCCACTGGGAATGCCCACCACAACTACTAGCTATTGGGATTTCTTGAATTCACCAAACCATGCCACACCTTACAAACTTCTTAAAAACGGCACCATGGTACCCTACGATATCATTCCTGATCCAGTTGGACCCGCGGGAAGTATATATAGCTCTATCAATGAGATGGCCAACTGGTTGAAGTTCCAAATAGCAGATACCGGGTATTATAATGGCAAGAAAATAGTATCTAAAAAAGAGTTAGATGAAACACGCACCGAACAAATAAATATCACTGACCCCCTTGATTTGGCAATGTATGGTCCACAATATGGTTTGGGCTGGTTTATCCATCCCAAGGACACAACACTTCCATATTATGTAAGTCATCCAGGAGATAGCAGCGATTTCCATGCTCAGATTACTATTTATCCATCAGAGAATTTAGGCATAGTAATACTGACCAATGGAGGAGTATATGCATCCAATTTCAGAAGTATCTTAGACTCTAAATTCAGGCAATTATTAGTTGGTAATGAAGACTTTGATCCATGGCCTGCTACTAAGGAAGCACTTGACGCGTCATGGAAACCTGAGTCTCCCACAGCACCTTTAGCAGGTCCAACACTGCCTTTAAATGGTTATGTCGGAGTTTATAACAATATGGTCTACGGAAACATAACTATAACATCATCAAACGACACTTTGATCTGTCGTTATGGAACCAATAACCAAGCCTTTAATTTAGAACACTTCAATGGTGATGTGTTTAATGAACCGTACAACGATTTCACATTTAACTTCACCAACATTTCTATTGGTGAGGCCAATAACTTAAAAGTCACACTGCCAGACTATACCACTGCTCCAGCTAACAGTACGACCACGTTCAACCGTACAGAATAAAAGTTAGATATTAGAATAAGATTTATTTCGGAGTAAACTTCATCCTTAACTAATGTTAAAAAATATCAAAAAAGCAGGTTTTGAGGAAAGGCAGTTTGATTCTGGTGAAGTTAAACTGAACTATGTTGAAGGTCCGGATAATGGTCTGCCAATGATTTTAATCCCCGCACAGGCTGCTTCCTGGGAAAACTATCAGAAAGTGCTGGTAACTCTCTCATTAAAGTTTCATGTTTTTGTTTTGGATATCAGGGGGCATGGAAAATCAGACTGGACCCCCTGCGATTACACCTTTGAAAGTATTGGCCGGGACATGTCCAGTTTCATGCATCAGATAGTTAAAAAACCAGCCATTATCTCTGGAAACTCTTCAGGGGGATTGATAGCAGTTTGGATCGCTGCCAATCTACCAGAATGTACTCTGGCCATCATACTTGAAGATGTCCCACTATTTTCGGCAGATTGGCCCCGTATTAAAACCGAATACGTTTATCATGTTTTAAAAAGTACTGTGGAAATAATTGAAGTGTTAAGAGAATCAAGAAGTGTTAAAAAATTGAAAATGGCATTCGATAAGATACAAAGACCGGTGAGCAGTGATAAGACCCGTAAATTACCTGGCTGGATCACCTATCCCCTGGCCTGGTTAATCCGTTTCTACCAATCCCTGAGTAAGGGAGAAATAATTTCTATACCCTTCTACCAGGAAAACTTCGTGCACTGGTGGAAACCCTATCCACTTATGACCCTGACTTTTCAAAGGCCTGGGTTGACGGACGTATCTACCAGGGATTCAACCATGAAGAAGCACTAAAAAATGTGAAATGTCCGGTGTTACTTTTACATGCCAACTGGTTCCGACACCAACAGTATGGTCTGGTTGGGGCAATGGATGATGAAGACGCCGCCCGTGTTTGTGCCATCACAAACTGCCATTACATACGAGTTGATTCAGAACATGTAATACACACCGAACAGCCGCGAATTTTCATCCACCGAGTTGAAGAATTTGTTAAAAATAATTTAGATGATTAAATTTTTCGAATTATTCAGCTTATCCATAGTATAGGTTTTGAAAAGCCAATCCCAGCGTTCCTTATTTTAATCTTCTTACAAGATTTCCAAATGCCGTTTTTCTATCTCATTGGCTAGTTGATCCAGTTTTTCTAGGTCTTCATCGGTTGGCAGTCCTTTGATGATAACAGGTTCCAGAAGGCCGATTTTTAAGTTAGTTAACATACTGGTAATTTGATCCACCATCCTTCCACCCCATCCATAAGAACCTATCACTGATGCAAACTTCAATTTTGGTTTTAAAACATTGGTTAAATATGTGGCAGAGACCACCAATGGGTGTGGACCGGTAAGTACGGTTGGTGAAGCGATTATTATGGTGGTGGCATCTACAAGTGCTTCTGCCAATTCACCAATATCAGTGCGGCTTAAATTAAAAGGTCTCACTTCTATCCCTTTTTCGATCAGGACATCCACTAAATAATCCACCATTATTTGAGTACTACCATGCATGGATACGTAAGGTATAACCACCATATTCTCTGTTTTATCTGAAATCCATTCTTGATAAGCGTTGATTATAAATTCAGGATCCTGGTGTACGGGTCCATGACTGGGGGCGATTAAATCAACTTGGTATTGTAATATCTTTTCTATATTTCCTTCGATCATGGTGTGGAAGGGCATCATTATCTCTGCGTAATATCTTTTGGCTGAGGAGTAGACCTTACACCTGTCCGTGACGTATAGGTTGCTGGTGGCCAGATGAGACCCGAAAAAATCGCAGGAAAACAGAATATTTTCTTCCTGCAGGTAGGTGACCATGGTTTCTGGCCAGTGGACCCAGGGAGTGTAAATGAATTTTAAAGTCTTATCTCCTAAGGAAAGGGTTTCACCATCATCCACAATTTTAAATCTATTTTCAGGTATTAAATGAAATTCCATAAGCAGATCTTTACACCGAGGATTGGTAATCACCGTTGAGTCGGGGAAGAGTTCTAATATGGTGTTAATAGAACCTGAATGATCCTGTTCAGCATGATTGGAGATCACATAGTCGATTGATAGCCCTAACTCTTCCAGGTTCTCCACTAAATCCTTAGTTTTGGTAGGATCAACGGTATCTATTAAAGCAGTCTTTTCATCGCCTTTAATTAAATAAGAGTTATAACTGGTTCCATCAGGAAGGGGTATAAGCTCATCAAACAACACCCTATCCCAATCTATAGCTCCAACAGACCATATTCCTGCTTTTATTTCTTTACATGTCAGTATACCATCTCCTTGTTATAATTATCATTTGCATCGTTAATACACTTTAGTCTTCTAAAAGCTAAAAACCAGAACCCCCGCCACAGGGGAATCAATGACCGGAGGTGGCCAGGCTAATTATTCTCTACCCCTCTGTCATCTCAATTGTTAGGGCGAGTAGTGAACAGAAGCTGGACTGCAATCATCACCCACTGTAAATCCTAGAGACAGATCTAAAACTTTTACGACTTAATCTTCTGGTGAGAAATATGTTCGAAGCTAAAGTAGTTATAAACCATTTAAAGAGTTTATATTACTCTATTACTCAAAAAAAGATATTCCGTTTAGAATATGTTTTTAATGAATAGAAAAATTGAGAGAGAACTTTACAAGACATGGTAATTAAAAAACATAACAGAAAGATATTACCATAATGATAGAATTTATAAGTCACCAGAAGGTAAGCGGGGTAATATAATGACTAAACCAAGAGAAAAGGAAACAGATGAAGGTATTCAGGACAGTTTTGTAGTGAAACACTATGATGAGATGATGAGAAACTCCCGTAATAAAGGATATATCTATACCGATGAGATAATTGAGTTAGGGATAGGAGATGGACGGGCTTTAGAAATAGGTCCGGGACCAGGATACCTGGGCCTGGAATGGCTTAAAAATACCGGAGGAACCAGGTTAACTGGATTAGATATCAGTGCAGACATGGTTAAAGTGGCAGTGAAAAACGCTTTAGAATATGGATTAGAAGATAGGGCGGAATATGTTGTGGGGAATGCTATGGCTTTGCCCTTTGATGATGGAGTGTTTGACGCAGTTTTTTCCAATGCTTCCCTGCACGAATGGGATGATCCAGTTGCAGTGTTCAATGAAATCCACCGGGTCTTAAAAGAAGGTGGTAAGTTTTATATAAGTGATCTGCGTCGTGATATGTTCTTCCTGGTTAAGTTTTTCCTGAGATTACAATCCAAACCTAAAGAAATGCGTAGTGGATTGGATTCATCCCTTGAAGCGTCCTATATTGAAGAAGAAGTTAGAGATATACTGCATGAGACTAAGCTTGAAAAATTTAACATCACCAAAAACCCGTTCAGCATTAAAATAATCGGTAATAAGTGAGAATGTGGAATAGATGAGGCATTTGATTATATTCTTTGCCCTTAATTTATCAACCATTAAAATGTCTTAACAAATTCCCTCAACAACTCCCCACCACCAGAAGTCACCGGTGCTGTGTGCCCGGTTAAAATAATCTTTATATCTAAATCAAGCAACTTCCTCAGGGACTCCCCATATTTCTCAGGCTCTGGAATTAACTTTTTCCCGGGGCTCTGCAGTCTACCATTTTTATACTGTAGAATATCTCCCACGAAAATCACCTTCTTTTCGGGATTATAAAGGCAGATACTCCCAGGGGAATGTCCCGGTGTGTGTATAACCTGATATCCACTCATTACGTCACAGTCTTTGAGCATTATTTCCGGTTCTACAGGTTTGGTCCGGTACACTATTTGAAACAGCTTGATAAGGGCGTTAATAAAAGTCCCGCCGATATGTTTAGTTTTACCCCGGACGTAATCAGCATCGGCGGGGTGGATTGCCACCTGGGCACCTGTGATTTCCTTTATTTTGCTAAGACTTCCCACATGGTCGAAATGGCTGTGGGTTATCACGATGGTTTTTATGTCCTGAGGTTTACGTTTCAAGGTTTTTTCAACGTAATCAACAATTTTAGATGAATTACCAGGCAAACCTGTATCGATGAGGATTATTTCACCATCATCTTCCACCAGGTAGTAGTTTACAGACTTTCCGCCTAAATTATGTATTCTAGGTACTATCTCCATATTATCATCCATGTGGTACATTGGCCCTTCTCCCAATCATAAACCTGTCAAATACTATCCAGACTCTGATAAGGGCGGGTGCTATTTTGGTTATCACACCTTCCATTTCTCCTGAAACGTCGTCTAAAAGTTCCATGACTGGCAGTTCCTGGGGACAGCGTTCTTCACACTTACCACACTTCACGCATTTAGAGGCGTACGCTGCTTGCCCTTCATGTAAGATCCCTAATCCCAGGGCGTACTCGGCCTGACTTCGTATTTTATTTTCCTGGAAGATGTGCAGGCTGTCGTATGTTTGTAAGCACCGGGGTATGTCCACTCCTGCAGGGCAGGGCATACAGTACTGACATCCGGTACACCCTGTTTTCATGAGTTCCCGGTATTTATCCCTGGCTTCTCCCACTAACTCTAATTCTTCCCCTGTCAGAGAGTGGGGTAGCCCTTCTTCGGCGATGCGCAGGTTCTCTTTTATGTGTTCTTCCTCGTTCATCCCAGAAAGTACGCAGGTAACTCCGGGATGGTTCAGCACCCAGCGCAGAGCCCATTCTGCAGGTGTTCTTTTAACCGGGGCCTTATCCCAGATATCCTGTACTTCAGAGGGTATTTTCCCGGTTAAGTTACCGCCCCGGAATGGTTCCATTATAAAAATGCCCATCCCCTTGGCTGCCGCGTATTCCAGGCCTTCTCTACCTGCTTGATACTCTTCATCCAGGTAGTTGTACTGGATGAGGCAGAAGTCCCAGTCATAAGCATCTATTATTTCTTTAAACAGGTCTTTGCCTCCATGGAATGAGAAACCAGCATTTTTGATTTTTCCCTCAGTCTTTATCCTATCCAAAAATGATAGGGCATCGAGTTTTAGCGATTTCTTCCACGTGGGCTCGGTAAGCCCGTGCAACATATAGTAATCAATGTAACTGGTGTTAAAGTTATCAAGCTGAACATGTATCGTCTTTTCCAGTTCATCTGGTTTATCCACTTTCCATGCCGGTATTTTAGTGGCTATTTTAACTTTTTCCCGGTATCCATCACTCAGGATTCGGCCTACCAGCTGTTCGTTCATGTAAGCCAGAGCGGTGTCGATGAAGTTAACTCCATGGTCTATAGCGTATCTGATCTGTTCGGTTGCCCTTTTTTCATCGGTTCTACCATTTCTGGTGGGTAATCTCATGGCTCCAAAGCCTAGTACAGATAGTTCATCACCGGTTTTTTCTATCTTACGGTATTGCATTTTTACACCTCTTGGATTAACTAGTCAGTTTTTATGATTGACTGGTCAGTCTATTCTTCTTTTAAAGAATTTTCCTCCTACTAAATCTTAAAAAAATCGAAAATTACCTGGAAATTCCATCCCAGAAGAGCTCAAAGGACTGGTCCAGAGTTTCAGCCCCTAATTTTTCCGGATACTTATTGATGTAATTAAGTGTAGATACTACGTTTCCCCAGAAAAACTCCAGTATAATTTCAAATGGTACTT
>Ga0334888_1005368_pt1 | contig 10816 bp, 13 predicted proteins | sample GraSluR1_MG_FD_207227 | JGI IMG/M metagenome (GOLD analysis project Ga0334888, IMG submission 207227) | Sludge microbial communities from methane-producing bioreactor in Wageningen University, Netherlands - Granular Sludge_3_08-R1 | ecosystem: Engineered > Bioreactor > Anaerobic > Unclassified ...
CATCTGTCCAGTACGCCAAGTGAGACATGAGTCCAAAATCCCCCTCTGACGGTGTTCCTTTCGGATTGCCACCGTTCCAGAGATCCCGGATAGCCGCCCCGTTTTTTGCGGCGAACATCAATTCCTTGAGCTTCTCATCATCATAATCTGCAGCTTCTCCGAAAGGGAGTCTAGGCAGGAGAGGCTTAGGGGGTTTCAAGGCTTGCAAGATCCTTTGGGCACCAACGGTTGCATCCCGGAGCTTTCGCCTTCCATCGAAGATATTTCCGGTTACGGTCAGAAACCTTTTCCCGAAGTACAGCTCTATTTCACCCTTCCTGCGGGATTCCATTTCCCCCTGATACCTGAAAAGGGTATGCGTTCCCGTCCCGGAGGGGGATAATTCTGTGTAACTGTCCAGATGACGCAAAAGCCTCTCATGGTTTGGATGAAGGGGGTTTCCCCCCTCCACCACATTGTCGAGATCCAGTCCACCGAGACCATCCCCCAGTGCTATGCTGATTCCCTTCACCCTGGGGAAGATCTGCGGAAGAAGATTCGCCACCACGTCGAAAGTTCCAAAACCATCGGGCTCATTCCATTTTGCCGGATCTCCACGGTCAACCCTCGTGGGGAGCTTTTTTCCGTCAGAGAGCAGCTTCCAAAAGATCCAGCGTTTTTCCTTCTGCAGCTCCTGTGGGAAGTTCCGGGCTATGCGGGTTACAAGTTCTTCGGGAGATACGTCGATAGGTTTTCTCATATTAGAAACCTCCTGTAGTCCAAAGATGCCAGGATATGCTGCACGCAGATCCGTAAAAAATCGCCACCATAGAGAGCATTTCCTGAAATGGGGATCCGTGAATCTCTTCGAAGCTGTAGGCAGGAAGGAGCGGGCTTATGCTGGTCATTGTTCAAACCTCATGCGGGCCATAAGAGAATCCTCTTCGAAAAGAAGCACCTGCTTGTTCTCGGGCTTCTCCTGGGGTTGCTCCTGCTTCACGGTGTACTTGCTCGGGAGCTTCATACCCATGGCCTCATCAATGGAACGCCCGCAAACATCCAAGGGTATCCACCAACGGTTCCAGAAGAAAGAGGATCCGCCGTTGGTCTCGTACCCTGCCAGGAGCACCGCATCAAACCTGCTGAAAAAAGTCTCTCCAGTGTTCTTGAAATGGATCCCCACCACCCTGCACCCGAGAGCCTTGAGGAAGGGGAGCACTATCAGGTCAAGCCCACCTACAGCGTTTTTATGCTTACCACCTGCTCCGAGAACCTCTTTTGCGTAAAGGCTCCCGGAGAAGTAGAACGCTCCCATGGGGATTCGTTTTCCGATTTCCTTACTGGCCGCTATTACCTCGGGGAGATAATCCTCGGGATACAGAAGACCACGCTTTACATCTTGGGGCCGTATGGTAATATTCCCGTACATAGTTTTTGCCTCCTGATTATTTCAAAGTAGGGAGGGGAAGAGCCGGGAGGAGCTGCTACTCTTTCCCGGCTTTTTTGCTACCCCTCCGCCAGTGGGGAAGATCCGCCGCTACCCCTCCTTCACAGAGTCCGACACCTGCTCCAGGAGGCTCAAAATCAACGCTATCTGCTCCTCGTTTTCGGGAGTCTCCAGCTCTCGAACTGCCCCGATTGCATAATAAAGTGCATGGAGATCTGCACCGCTTTCCACAAAGGAAGAGTCCTCGAGGGATTCTTCAGAGTCGCTGGAGGGAATCAGTTTTGCCATTGCACCCCAGAGATTTTCTGCCAAAGCAATGACGAGTTTCGTTTGACTCTCGCTCATGCTTTCCTTGGAGAGCTTTGCAAGAATTTCATCCACTTCTAGGAGCTTCTCGCTCGCAAAGTGCAGGGCTTCACTGCTGATACCCTTGGGGGGTTTTGCACCCAAATGTTCCAAGGTTTCCCACACTGCATCCAAAATAATTTTCCGGTTCTGGGGATGTGTTTCATCGCCGCATTCGAGAATTTCTGCAACGTCCCGGAGCACTGCGGGGAGTTCGAAACCCTCATCTTCTACGGGCACGGGGAGCTTCCTATGCAACCCCACCTGGGCGACGTAATCCATAGCCGCCCCGATGGTTTCCGCTACATCGAAGGAATTTCCTTCATTGTTGAGCACCTTGTCCATGGCCAGATCCAGCTCGCCCATGAGGCTCTCGGGATCCTTTGCAGGCTTTTCTTTGCAGAGATCTGCAATTTTCTGCTTCTTCTTTTTCAGCGTTTCCTCTTCCTGAAGTTTTCCTACGAATGCAAGAGCGTCAGCTGCTTGGTCACAAGTGATTGCGGAAAACTCGATGTTGCCGATATCACAGGCGGTTCCCCCTCTGATGCCTTCAGCCACACACATCAGGTCCTCCGCGAGAGAGTTCACGCAGTGGCTCTTGCAAAGCTGGGCACCACGAGTGGCGGCTTCTTTCATTTCTTCCTTCCGGCTCTTCGATGCTTCAGTGTTCGCCGCCCAAGGGAGATTGTTTTCTGTGGAAAGATTCTTTTTCATGCTAGACCTTCGCTTTCTGGTCGCCGTTGCAACCGTCTATAAATTCCACCACTTCAGGCACCACCGCCGCAAAACCTTGATCGTCCCGGATCTCTTCCGGGGGGATCTCGTAAAACTCTGCATACCGCCTTTCGTCTCCTGTGTACATCACCTCCTGACGGTTTTCGTGACGATGAATACGACTATGAGCAATCCCTATTTCCCGGGCCGCTTTCCGGAGAGAAAGCCCTTTTTTCCGCCGGGCTCTTTTCAATACAGTTTCCATTGTGTATGCCTCCTTTCGTTATGATTGTTCCCTTGACGTTTTGTGGTAATGCAAGTATACTTACCTTCTAAGCATTAGAACATGTACCAAAAAATACCTACACAGAAAGGAGACTAAAGGCTTGCAATCACAAAAGAAGTGGGAAGAGCTTCAAGCTGAAAGGGAAGAAGAAAGCACCCTGAATAGCCTTCTGGAAGGCAAGGGGGGAGATGTTTCTGTGGGATGGTATCGCCCGGTCAAGGGGTTTACCGTCACCATCTGGCCGGAACATCGAGAGCCGCCGGTGCTCCACGAAAGGATGCTGTTCTCCGAAAGACTAGGGCTCAAGAACGTGAACTACTCCACGCTCCTTGTGACCACGCAGAAAGAGCCAGGGGAGGAGCTTTTCAGAAAGAGCATTCCCGCTGAATATTTCGTCACCACGCCTGATTCCTGGGGGGATGCGGAAGATGCAGACGATTGCATGTACACCGCCAATAGAGCCACCGCACTGGCCTTTCTTGATGAGATCAAGTGCTTGGATCTCACCACGGAGAACTTGCTGGGAATAATCAACCACTTCGGGAGTCTGTGGTGGGGGTCTCTCGTGAGGGAGCATTCGGGGGTTATCAGGGAAAGCGTTTTCGACTGGAAACATGCCCTTTACGATATGCAGATATTCCTCGCCGTGGCACTGGGGGATACCTGGGAGCAGTGGCTGTACCCTGCAGATGATAAGGGGAAGGAATGGCATTTTCGCCCCCACCATTCGGAGGAGCTTTTTCGAGAGGTTCCACTCAAGGTCCCTGATGGCACGAAAAAGAGATCCAGAAAGAAGCTTTTCCGTAGCCTCATTATGGCCTACATGATCAATGAGCAGTACCGGTATGACTTTGTTGTTCGTGGAAGAGTGGTCGTCATGGGGGGAGATCATGCGGGGGTTGCTTATGAAGAGAGAGTCCCCAGAGACCTTTTTTCCGTGATCTGGGAAACCTTGAGAGAGTCTCTTTTGAGGGAGAAAACTAAAGGAGGGGGATCTATTCAGAGATGCCTTTACCCCGATTGCGGAAAGCTCTTGCTCTACCCCGCCCCGAAGAAGGAGGGCTGCACAGGGGAGTTCCAGGGCACCAGCACTCACAAGAGAGGAGACGGGCTCTATTATCACGAGAGCTGCAAGAAGAGGTTTGAGAGGAGGGAGGGAAACGCTAAAGCCGGAGGGAGGGGGAGCAAGAAGTATAAAGCCCGCCCGGAGACCAGGAAGAAGGAGGGAAAAAAGATGCTTCTCGGGGAGGATGAAGACACAAAAAAACCGCCTACCCTGGGGAGAGGATAGACGGTTGAAAACTTGAAATGTAAGGTTTGAAGTTATCGTTAAAAACACAGGTACGTTGTTCTTGAAAAGAGCGAAAAAGCCGCAAACCCTTGGAACCACGAGAGCACACAAAGCAAAAACAAACACCCGGATTAAAAGTCCGGTGCTCTGCCAACTGAGCTAACGACTCTCCTGCAAAAGGGGACTTTTCGTTCCCGCAGGAAGACATTTTACAGGTTTTTGCGGGGACGTCAAGCCCTGAAAAACGCTTTTGTGCCACCTTTTTTCCAGAGGAGTCCAATCACCCTGGGAGCTTAACAATCTCTGCAAGACCCAATACATACGGTTTGTACCGCTTCGCAAAAAGAAAAACTATGCTATCATTTGGGGGGATTGCTTACTTTGATTGGGGGGATGACGGGTGCGAAGGGTGCGAAAATTTCTGTTGCTTTTCGTAGGACTTTTTCTTTGGATATCCCCGGTTTCGGGGGAAGAGCCTGTCGTTTTAGGCTTTCTGCCGGGGCTCGGATCGCTCGGTGATAACGCATTCAACAGCCTCGCATATCACGGCATGATTGAGGCCAAGCGCATACTCCACGCCAGGCTTCTCGTAAAAGAGTGCAGAAAAATAGAAGAGGCCCTTCCCGCGGCACAGTCCATGCTGGATCGGGGCGTTCAGGTCATGGTTCTGAACGGCTACGAGTACGATGATCTGGCCCGACAGCTTGCCTCTGAATATCCCGAGGTACGGTTCATTCTCAACGAAATCTCCTGGCCCGGCACAGAAAACGCTGTAAGTCTTTTCTACGAAGGATACCAGGTGGCCTTTCTTGCGGGGGCTCTGGCGGGGTGGACCTCCCAGACAGGCACGGTCGCCGTAGTGGCAGCTCTCTCCATGCCCATCATTGAGGAGTTTATCAATGGCTTCCGGGACGGGCTGCACGAGGCAGATCCCGATACCGTTCTTGAAGTACGCTACCTCTCAGATACAAGCGATGGATTTAATATGCCCAACAAGGGCTTTGAGGTGGCTACAGATCTTTACCGAAACGAAGTGGACATCATTCTCACCCTGGCGGGGCTCTCGGGAAACGGCATCTTCGATGCCGCACGCCGAGAGAAGGGCTTCTGCATCGGCGTTGATGCTGACCAGGATCATCTCGCCCGGGGGCATATCCTCACCAGCCTTATGAAAAATGTGGATAAGGCGATTGAAACCGTTGTTCTGGAGGCTACCCGGGGAGATTTTCAGCCGGGAGTGCGCAATATGGGGCTTGGGGATGGCATGGTAGGGCTAACCCCCATGCACTTTACCCGAGAAATCATCGGCGAGGAGGTTCTGAAAAAGCTTGAAGACCTTCGCGAATCCCTCTTCCTTAAGGAAGAAAAAGAACCTCTCCAGCCGTAGGGGATGTTGTGATGATCTCCTTTTTTTGCAGCCTCCGCTTTCGTTTTCACATTCTGGTGATTCTCCTCTTTTTTCTGGTGGGAGGGGTCGCTCTTTTTGTGATGCATACTGAACAGACACGGCGGGACATCGCCTCTATGGAACTTTTTTACGAAGACCTCACCACATTTATCGCCAAGACGGTAGAAGAACCCCTCTGGGGGCGCTCCTATTATTTTCTTCAGGAGCTGGCGCTGGGGGTTATGCAGATAAAGAATGTCATCTTCTTCGATATTCGGGACTGCGACGGGGTCTCCCTTCTCGCCGAGGAGGGCTCTATGGGCGGAAGGAGCCTTGAACGACCTCTTCCGGAATCGGAGAGTGCGTACGTTTCATCCATCAGTCGGGATATCGCCTCCCGAGGAATACATCTCGGGAGCATTCATCTCATCATATCTTCAGAACAGTATCGCCGCGAAGCCCGCCAAAGCCTCTGGATACTTCTTGTGGTTTTCCTCGCCGGTCTTTTGCTCATTGAAACACTTCTCGTCTTCGCCATGGAACGCCTCTTTATCACCCCGATCATGCGGCTTTCTCAAACGACAGACCAGATAGGAAAGGGGCACTTCGTTACAACTCCTCTGGGCGAGAGAAAAGACGAGATCGGGATTCTTTCCAGAACCTTTAACACCATGAGCAAAAATCTTGAGGAACTCGTAGAGAAACGGACCCAGGAACTTTCAGAGGCAAATCAGATGCTCCGCTCTGAAATCCAGCACCGAAAGTGCCTGGAAGAGGATCTACGGCATATGGCCACTACGGACAGACTCACCGGAATTTTAAACCGCCATGCCTTCGAAGAAAAACTTGCCCAGCAGCGGCACGAAGGGAATTCTCTCTGGAGCCTCATCATGTTCGACATGGACAACTTTAAGGCGATAAATGACGACTACGGCCATGCTATGGGAGACATGGTGCTCCAGCGCGCGGTATGCCTTGCCCAGGCGGGGCTTTCCGAGGAAGACCTCTTCTGCCGCTGGGGAGGGGAGGAGTTTCTTATCGCCACACCGCTGGAAGAGGAACGGGCTCGGCGGAAGGCAGAGAAAATCCGCCGGGAGTTACAGGATTTCTGGCATCCCGAGCTTCCATCTTTTACTGCCAGCTTTGGAGTAGCCCAATTTCCTCAGAGAGGGGCATGGGAGGCCACCTTTATTCTGGTGGATCAGCGGATGTACCAGGCCAAAGAGGCGGGAAAAAACCAGGTCTTTCCGAAAGTGTAGCCTGGCAGAACAACGATGTCACGAGCAGCAGAGCACAAAAAGTACCCCAGAGAGAAAAGCACCCCATCTACGAAAAAGACGCTCTTTCCGCAGGAATGCCTCGTACACAGAGCGCCTCTCGCAACACCCCCCAGAGAAGATCACATTCGCTGTGGATGTACGAAGAGATACCGAGAACCTTTAGAAGTTCATCAATTACCACAAGCCCCGCCACGATAATATCCCCTCGTTTTGCCGGAAGCCCCGGAGTTGTTGCACGCTCTTGCGGAGAAAGAGGCGCCAGCCTTTCGATAAAGACCTGCACCATATCCCGGCTTAGAGAGAAGCCATGCACCTTTTCAGGCCCATAGCGAGCAACGTCAATCCCCTTACACATCATGGCAAGGGTGGAGGAAGTTCCTCCCACTCCAATAAGCCCCCGAACTTTCCGCGGAAAAGGTTTGAGGTGCTCGTGCAGATATTTCCCCAGATATTCTCGAAGCTCCTCAAAGCGACTCCCAAAAAGGTTGTGCATACGCACCGCTCCGAGAGGGAGGGATATTCTCTCGGAGCGATGGGATAACTCAAGGCTCCCTCCACCGAGATCGAAGACGGCATCCGCATCGGGAAAGGCCAGAGCGGCCCCGAAGGAGGTATACCGGGCCTCCTCCTCCCCCGAAAGAATCCGCAGAGGTATATCTCCCGCCTTTTCAAGACGCTGGATCACCTCTTCCGCATTCAAGGCACTCCGCAGAGATTCGGTGGCAAAGAAAACCCTATTTCCCCGAGGCACTCCAAGATCTTGAAGGGTTTTGCCGATCTGCACAAGAGATGTACAGCTCCGGCGTATCCCCTCCTCCCCCAGTATCCCCTTTCCCTCCCTGAGCCCCTCGGTAATACGGGTAATATCCACGGAGGAGCAACGGTATACCATATGGGGGGGGGTACTTTGCAGCACGAGGGAGCGTAGAGAGTTGGACCCTACGTCTATCGCCGCATAGAGCGTCATGAAAAACCTCCTTGTTCCAGACATGCCGAAGTGCATCTCCCCGGAAATGAGCAGGAAAGTGAGGGAAAGGCTCTCCGTAACCATATCTCCCCGGGGTGCCACCCCAGGGCAAGGTAGCTTGCCATCTGAAGGTGCAGGCACTTTACCCGTGGAGGCAGCCGAAGCTCACTCCCCCCAACACCCCGCCGGGCCAAAGCATGCCACCATAGGGAGCGATACCGCCGCATAAAGAGGGCCCGATGGTCTTCGAGAAGAGCCAGTCGAACCCGCACATGCTCCAAATGCCACACTATCCAGAGGGAAGAGGAATTCTCTGCGGCAAGAAAATCCTCCAGCAGAGAGACTCCGCCGGAACTTTCAAGAGCGGCGCAGCGCTCCTCAAGCCAGGGACAGACAAGCCAAAAGTTCGTCGGAAAGGGACGACCCTTTCGGAGAGAACCACAGAGAAGAACCTGAGGAAAGCCGTAAGCACAGCGCTGGGCAACCCCCAGTACAAGCTCTGTGGAAAATGAGCGCCCCTCCATGGAGCGTGCCAGAATTTTGTGGTCTTCGGAGCAGAGGGGAGATACAAAAAAAGGGGGTTGCCCCCCCGGAAAATTTTTTCGAGTTCTTCGCATAAAGCCTATCCCTTAGTTCCGCTGCCGCGCCTTCGACCGCCGCTTTTCCCCTTATTCTTAGCCGCGATTTCTGCGATCTTTTCCTCACTGCGTTTAAGAAACGAGGAGAGCTGTTTTTCAAAGTCGTCGGGGGAACTCTTTGCTTTTGCTCCTTTCGACGAAGAGGAAGGAGGGGGTGAAAAGGAGGCTTTCGCCTGCAATGCCTTAAGAGAGAGGTCAATGCGCCCCTTCTCATCAATTTTGATAACCTTTGCCTTTACCTTCTGCTCAACTTCAAGAATGTCTTCCACTTTTTGAACATACTCGTGAGAAAGCTCCGAGATGTGGATCATGGCCTTCTGCCCCGTGCCGAGACGCACAAAAGCACCATAGGCCGTGATATGCTCTATAGATCCCTCTACCTCATCTCCAACTGCAATCACTGCTGTGGATTTCTCCTTATCTTCCGCCATACCAGGGTTTTACCTCCATCAAAGATGACAATATCCAATATCCCGAACGTGTCGTTTTACCGAGTACGCATTTCAGAGCACAAAAGCTTCCTTTTCGAAATCCGCCTTACCCGACACCACCTCCGAAGACATTGTCGTTCTTGCCGGCCTCTATCCACACCCATTTCAACCGTGTCTCCCCGGGAGTTCTCATGAGAAGAAGGTGGTAGGGACGCATGCCGACCTTTCGGGGTTCCATCCAGACATCGAGAGTCCCCGCATTTTTATCGAGAGCTGTCTTTCGGACACAGCTTCGTATAAGAGGAGAGAAAAAGGCAAAAATTCCAGCCTTCATTGCTCCGGGAAAACGTTTTTTGAGATACCCCAGAAGGTTCTTTCGTCTCTGGGGGAGAGAGTACATCCTGTCCAGAGCAGCAAGGATCCGTATCTTTTTTGATCCCAGAAGCTCTCCCCGGGAGATTGCGGAGAACCTGCAGGAGAGGGAGGCCACTTTCGGACTTTCCAGAGGGCGAAATCCCGAATGGACAGGACATCCTTTTTCGGAAAGGAGAAGCACCGAGGAGAAGCGGCATACCACGGAATCCAGAGAGACGGCAGCGTGGATAAAGTCCTCTTTTTTCCGGGAGGGCAAAGAATATACCTGAGGCGTTCGGGTATTTTTATGCACCTCCACCTGCCGGGACGACTCGAACCCTCCTCCTCGAAGAGAGACCCGACCCATGAAAATCCGAGAAAGAGCCGCCCGAACATCTTGAAATGTCTGGGATTCTTTCATCTTAGGAAGACTCCGGAGAAGCCTCTTCCACCGCAGTCAGAGCCGTGGCGATACGTCCGAAGGGCTCCATGATATCCATGGTCTCCGTCACCTCCTGTAAAAGGGCCACATGCTGTTCTATTTTCGCCGCTTCAGGTTCTGGTACTTCTATACGGAGAGCATCGCTTAAAGCATAGAGTTGCACCAGAAAAACATTTTCCTGAGGTTGCGGCTGAATTTCACCCACATGATCCAGAGGCGTATGCCCTCCTTGATGGAGAAGGAACGTGGGGATTCTGCTTTTCTTGTAGAGGGGGAGAAAAATAGATTTTCGCTCACAAAACCAGAGAGCAGGGGAGACCGAAAGAGCGTCTACCAGAGCATTCAGGATAACCTCTTCAAGGAGGTACGCTCCCAGGGCATTGCCGTAAAGCACCTTCTCCAGCCGGGATGGCCGGATAGGTTCGGTATAACGGAAATCCCGGGGAATGCCCCGAGAATCGGTGACGAGAAGGGCCCCCCGATAGACATCTTGGGCGTGCTCTTCGTACATATATCCCAACAGCAGGTTCCCCGAAGAAGAATGCGCCAACCCAATACCCCTTTCAATAAAAAATCACGGTTTCTATCCGTAAAGATCCAGACCCTTTAAGGAAGAGTCCTCCGGAGATGCGGACGCTTGCAACGTTTCTTCGGAAGCATCATCCTCCTCAGCCCCGGAGTTCTCTTTTTTTCCTCTCCCTTTAAACTGGCGGGAATCTCTTTCTTCTTTTTTTTCTTTAATGCGATCCTCGGTCTGGCTTTCCTCGCTCTGGAGCACTCGCTGCTGACGGAGCTGGTTTTCCTCGACCATCTCCTGGCTCTGCATCGTCTGGGCAAAGGAGGAATCTGGAGACTTCGTATGAGAAGCCTGCTGCTCCACCTTCCAGTACGCAAGCTGCATATCCACAGGGCGGATCATCCTTATCACGCTCCTCCTGTTTTTGCTGGATGATACTCCTTTATCGGAGAGCGGAGAGAATCTCAAAAGACGACATCTCTTCCGCAACGTTTCTTGTGAGCATCAGAGACCCCGCTGCTCGCTGCTACTTTATGTAGGAAGTAGCCCGGATCTCTCCCTGATCGTACATAAACGTCACATATTTTAAAGCGTCTCGAACGATATATGTCAACCCCCGAAGATGGATGGAGACTCCCGGATAGACCACTCCCTGTACGGAGATGCGCCCCTCCTTCTCCATTTTACCGAGCTGTTGTTCGATCTTTTCGAGAAGCTTCCGGTCATTTTCCATCTTTG
>Ga0334888_1005371_pt1 | contig 10809 bp, 5 predicted proteins | sample GraSluR1_MG_FD_207227 | JGI IMG/M metagenome (GOLD analysis project Ga0334888, IMG submission 207227) | Sludge microbial communities from methane-producing bioreactor in Wageningen University, Netherlands - Granular Sludge_3_08-R1 | ecosystem: Engineered > Bioreactor > Anaerobic > Unclassified ...
GATGATCGAATCGATCATCGACCTGCGCGACGCCCAGGTGGCGGAGATCATGACGCCGCGGACGGAGATCGAAGCGCTGCCCGCCGGCGCCACCCTGAGCGAAGTGAAGCGACTCGTCATGGAGAAGGGTCACTCTCGCATCCCCGTCTACGAGGACACGATCGACCGCGTGCTGGGCATCCTGTACGCCAAGGACCTGCTGGCCATCGAGGAATCGAACGCTTTTGACGTCACGCGGGTCATGCGGCAGGCCCTGTACATCCCGGAGAGCAAGCTCATCCGCGACCTGCTGCACGAGTTTCAGGAGAAGAAGCTCCACATCGCCATCGTGCTGGACGAGTACGGCGGGACCGCCGGCCTGGTGACCATTGAAGACATCCTGGAAGAGCTGGTCGGTGAGATCGTCGACGAGTACGAACCGGAAGAGCCGGAAGCGCTGCGCCGCATCGACGACCACACGGTGGAGGTGGACGCCCGCATGAGAATCGATGAACTCAACGACGAACTTGACATCTCCCTGCCGGAGGAGGAGGACTACGAAACCATCGGCGGCTTCATGTTCAGTTCGCTGGGACGCATCCCGGCCGTGGGGGAAACGTGGCAGCAGGACAACGTCCGCATCCAGGTGACGGCCGCCGAGCCCCGTCGCATCCACCGGCTGCGCATCTGCATCGAGCCGCGAGGCAACGGCGGGCGCGAGACCGCGGACAGGGAACCCGCCCGCAACGCCAATCCGGCCGGTCGACAGTAGGCCGCCCCATCGGGCGCCGTCAAGGCGCGATCCCGGCATCCTCGCCGGTCATCCAGAAGGGGGGGATGGCGTCCTATCGCTTGATGGTGCGCAGAAACTCCTGCACCTCGGGGATCTCGCCCTGGAACACCAGATACCCGTTGTAGGGCTCGCGATCGGTGATCTCGTCGCTCACCGGCGTGAGCATGATCCGCTGGACCTCCTCACGGTCGTCCGTCTGACCGAGGGCCCAGCAGAGCTTCATGTAGGCCACTTCCGGCAGCATGTTCGCCGCCGGCTGCACGCCCAGGCCCATGATCTCCCGGCCGGTTTCGTAGACGTACATCTGCACGTAGCCCCAGAGCGTCTGCACCGTCATGTAGATGTGAACGCCCTTCTCGCAGGCGCGGCGAAGGGCCGAATAGAGCGGCTTGTTGACGTGCCCCAGGCCCGTCCCGGCGATGACGATCCCGCGATACCCCTTCTCCACGACGGCATCCACAACGTCGGGCAGCATGTTGGGGTAGTAGTAGAGGATTGTCACCTTCTCCTCGAAGACCGTGTTGATCCGAACGGATCGGTCCGCTCGCCGCCGCTTGTAGTCCTGCCGGAGGTGGCGAATCCCCGCCGGGTCCACCATGGCCAGGGGCACGTCGCCGATGGTGCGAAACGTCGAGCGGTAGCTGGAGTGCATCTTGCGGACGCGGGTGCCCCGATGCAGCAGGCCGTACTGGTCGGAGGTCGGCCCGAACATGCACACGAGCACCTCGGCAATGTCGCCCTCCGCGGCGGCCTTCACCGAATTGATCAGATTGCTGGCCGCGTCGGACGACGGCCGGTCCGACGACCGTTGGGAACCGACCATCACGATCGGCACCGGCGGGTCCTGGACCATGAACGTGAGAATGGCCGCCGTGTGGTGCATCGTGTCGGTCCCGTGCCCGATCACGATCCCGTCCACCCCCTCGGCAATGCACTCGCCGATCCGCTCGGCCAGGCGGACGTACTGCAAAGGGCCCATGTTCTCGCTGAACACGCCGAACAGCTTCTCCGTTCGGAGGTTGCAGATGTCGGCCAGTTCCGGGACGGAGCCGTACAACTCGCCTGGGGAAAACGCGGGGATGACAGCTCCCGTGCGGTAGTCCAGCCGGCTGGCGATCGTCCCGCCCGTGCCCAGCAGGACCACGTTCGGCTTGCCCGGGTCAACGGGGAATTCTTTCTCCGGGATGTGATAATGGGCTTCGCGGCGGCCGACCTCCTTCATGCTGACGACGGACGCGGCCGCCACGCCGATGTTGTAGCCACTGACCAGCTTCAGCACGATGTGCTGATCGTCCGCCGTCTCTGACCGTGGCAGAACCAGGCCACAGAACCGCCCCTGCTGCGACTCAATCTCCACGTCGCTCCAGACGCCCACGCCGTGCCGTTCCAGCACGGTGCGGGCCAAGCCGCGATATCCCTTTCCGGTATCGTCACTCACCGTTGGCCCCCCCTGCCCTGCTGACCTGCGGTTGGCCCTCTCCCAGCCTTCGGGCGAGGCGCTCGGCCGCCTCCCGTCCATCCACGCGACCGGCAGACTCGCGGATCAGCCGCCCGGTCAAACTGCGGAGCCGAGCTGCGGGGCTGCGGAACGGCGTCTGCCGCGTCCGACCCGCCAGGTCCGCCACCCGGCGATCCAATTCCGCTCCAGTCACCGGACGGTGCATCTGTGCCTGCAAGAGGTTGGCCATGGACCGCTCCTCCGGCAGCAGTTGAAGCCACCCGGTGAGGACCTGCAGAACACCCGCCCGCGTCAGTTGCCCCTCCGCGTGAGCGCCAAACACTTCGAACACATCCGCATCGCTCAGGGCGGCCGGGGCCAGCCCATCGCGGCGTAGCGCCTTGAATCGCTGCACCAGCACGACTCCGGCAAACACGGGATCGACGCCCAGTTCCACCACAATCCGCTGGAACAACTCCGCCCACGACGACACACACAGCGGCTCAATCACGTCCTCCGGGAGCCCGAGCGAGCGGTACCACTCCTGCCGCTCCCACACCCGCACAGGCAGGGTTTCGTGGATGCGATCCAGCCGATCCGCCGTGATGGCCATGGGCGGCAGGTCCGTGTCCGGGTACATGCGCTCCGCCCCGGGCAACACTCGCTCGAAACCCGTCGTTCCGTCCTTGAAAGCCTGGCGGGTGTCGTTGGGGATGCCCTGGGTGGCCGCACGGGCCCGGATGACGATCTCGTCACACGCGGTCCGCACGTCCGCCGGGCTCCCCCAGACCAGAATCAACGCATCCTGCTCACCCCGGTTCGTCCGCTTGCCCAGGTCCTTCCAGTCGCGGACGGCCAGCAGATCGGCCGCCGTGTCGGAGTGCACGAGGTTCGGCAGCCTGGAGAGACAGGCGATCACGCGGACACGGTCGGAGAACTCCTTGGCAAAGGTGGTGTGCTCCTGCGTCGGATGATTCAGGAGCCCGGCGAAGCCCCTCAGCCGCACGCACCGGACCCGATGCCCCTGCTGGATCGCCTCACGGATGGGCGGGTAGTTCGTGCGGGCAATCTGCCGCGTCACGTCAAACGCCGCCGACTCAAACGTGTCCGGGGTCACGCCGCGCCGCTTCAGTTCGTCGCGGATGTGAAGCAGCGCGCACTGCCGCATGGCCTCGTTGTACACCAGCAGCGGGATGCGCGAAATCTGCGGGACGCCCTTGATCTCCACTCGCGTGCCGCCCCGCACACTGACGTTCACGTCCTCCCGGCCGGCGCCGTAGCCCGTCCGCACCCTGCCTGTGCTCCGGCAGACAAGCCGGATGATCTGGCACACCTCCGCAATCTCCTGGGGCGTGCGCATGTCCGGCTCCGTCACCGCCTCGATCAGCGGCATGCCCAGTCGGTCCGTCAGGAGCACCCGGTCATGCCCCTCGTCCGACACCTCTCGGCACGAGTCTTCCTCGAGCGAGAGCTGCCTCATGCCGATGCGCCGGCCGCGGTACGGAATCCAGCCGTCCACGCCGAGGATTGCCGTCCGCTGAAACCCCGTGGGGATGGACCCGTCCAGATACTGCTTGCGGGCGATGTGCATCTCACCGACGATGTTCAGATTCAGCAGCAGAGAAATCTCCAGGGCAATGTCCACCGCCTCCTCATCCGGGAAAAACGGCGGCGTGTCGTCGATCTCGTACGTGCACACGGTCGCATGATGGATGCGGTAGAAGATGTTCTTCCGCGTCTTTTTCTCCATCAGGGCGGTGCCGTCGTACTCGCCCAGTTCCGAGAGCGTAGGCCGCATGTGGCGCAGCACCTCGCAGTCGTATTCGCTGCTGTAGCGGCCGGCCGGACAGCGGCAGAACAGCTTCCGCCGCGTCTGGAGCTGCTGATGCACCTCCAGCCCGCCCATCAGCCCGATGGCCGCGTAGTCCTCGGCCGTCATTTCGTCGTAGGACTTGAAGACAGAAGAACCCATGCGATCCCCGCTCTTCAGACGCCGTGCATCGCCCCACGATCGGGCGGAAACGACCACGGTACCGATTCAGCAATCCAGATACAACGGGTACTCGTATGGATGGGGCCGGACGGCGATCTCGTCCGTCTCCTCCCGGCGTTTGGCCGCGATCCAGTTTCCCACGAAACTCTCGGGAACCACCTCGCCGCGGGTCAGAAACGCGTGGTCGGCCGCCAGCACGTCCAGCGCGTCATACAAGGTCCGCGGAAGCGGCGCGATCTTGCGGACGAACTCCTCGTTCTGCCGGGCGATGTCCACATCGAACGGGCCAAAGTGACCGGCGGCGACGTCCACGCGGGTCTCGATCCCGTCCAGACCGGCCATCAGCATGGCGGCCAGAGTCAGGTAGATGTTGCCCGTGAAGTCCGGCGGGCGGTACTCGATCCGCTTCTCCGCCGGCGACACGGCGTACCGCGGCACGCGGATGGCGGCGGACCGATTGGCCAGGGAGAAGAACAGGTTTACCGGGGCCTCGAAGCCGGGGTCCAGGCGTCTGAACGAGTTGGTGGAAGGGTTGGTCAGGCCGGTCATCGCACGGCCGTTTTTGAGCAGCCCGCCGATGTAGTGCAGTGCCAGGTCGCTGAGGTTGGCGTAGTTCCGCTCGGCCCGATCGTAGAACAGGGGCTGGCCGCCCTTGTCCAGCTTCTGATGCACGTGCATTCCGTTGCCCGCTTCGCCGAACAGGGGTTTCGGCATGAACGTGGCCAGCTTGTTCCGGCGCCGGGCGACGTTCTTGACCACGTACTTGATGATCATCGCCTGGTCGGCGGCCCGCATCAGGGGCGCCAGCCCCACCTCGATCTCGCACTGGCCCGGGGCGCCCACTTCGTGATGGTGGTATCGCACGCAGATGCCCATTTGCTCCAGCGTCAGGGCAATCTCCGAGCGAAGGTCGTGCAACTGGTCCGACGGCGGGCAGCGCAGGTAGCCCCGCTTCCGCGGAATGGGCGGCGTGCTGCCGTCGTTGGCCACTTCGGCCGAGTGGATCTCCACATGCACGTCGTACGGCTCGGTGACCACGTCCACCCGGTCAAACACGTGGAACTCGAACTCCGGGGCCATCAGGGCCTCGTCCGCGATGCCGCGGGATCGCATCCAGTCCACCGCCCGCTTCGCGATGCTCCGCGGGTCGGACGGGTAGGGCGTCTTCGTGTCGGCCGTAACCGTGCTGCAGACGAAGCTCAGCGTCGGCAACTCCGCGAACGGGTCCATGAAGCCGGTTTCCGGCTCCGGCAGAGCCGCGACATCCCCGCTCTCGACGCTTGTGAATCCTGACCCGGAGGAACCGTCGTACCCCACGCCCTCCTCGAAGTGTTCCTGCGTAAAATTCCGCGCCGGGATCGTGATATGGAGCCATTGCCCGGCGATCCCCGCCACTTTCAGGTCAACCATCGCCACTTCGTGGTCGGCGGCGTATTTCAATGCCTCACGGACCGATGCGAACATGCCTGTACCTCCAAGTCTTCCCCATACCCGCCAGCCCCCTTGCCGATTCGGTCTCCGAAGCACCTTTCATGCCACGGCCGCGCATCGTATGCGTACGGGCCCCCACGCACACGGCCCCGGAACGGCGTACCGCCCGACCGCCATATCCGGTACCATACACAGGGAGCCGTGTCATCGCGACAGGCGGTGTGGACAAGCCGGGCCTGCGTCTCTGACTGATCAAGCGAATGGCCACCTGTTTCTTCGTCAGCGATCTCCACGGGCGGACGAGTCGGTACGAGCGGCTCCTGCATGCCATCGAGCGCGAGCGGCCGGAGGCCGTCCTCCTGGGTGGCGATCTGCTGCCCATCGAACTGCCGCCCCTTCGCGATGGGCCGCCGCGTCAGCCGGAGTTCATCCGCGATTTCCTGGTCCCCCGGCTGCGGGCCCTTCGCCAGCGACTGGGGCCAAACGCCTATCCTCGCGTGTTCCTGATCCTCGGAAACGACGACAGCCGGTCCGAAGAACCCGCGGTCCTGGCCGCCGCCGACCAAGGGGTGTGGGAATACATTCACGGCCGGCGATCCATGCTGGGCGACCGCGACGTCTACGGCTACGCCTGCATCCCGCCCAGCCCCTTCACGCTCAAGGACTGGGAGCGCTACGACGTGTCGCGGTACGTCGATCCCGGCTCCATCAGCCCGGAAGAGGGCCGTCACACCGTCCCGGTCGATCGCCGGGACATCCGCCACGGAACCATTACGAAGGATCTGGACGCCCTCGTGGGCGGCCGGAGTGTGGAGCGAGCCATCTTCCTCTTCCACACACCACCGCACGACACGCACCTGGACCGGGCCGCCCTGGACGACCGAACGGTGCATCACGTGCCTGTGGACGTCCACATCGGCAGCGTCGCGGTGCGTCGATTCATCGAGCAGCGCCAGCCCTGGATTTCCCTGCACGGGCACGTCCACGAATCGGCACGCCTGACCGGGCACTGGCGTCAGCAGATTGGCGAGACGCGGTGCTTCTCTGCCGCGCACGATGGACCGGAGCTGGCCCTGGTCCGCTTTGATCCGGACGATCCGGATTCCGCAACACGAACCCTGCTATAATCCCGCAGGGGCATGGTCCCCGGGCAACTCCCGCAACACGTCCTTGCCCAGGGGCAGCGGCCGCGCGGCGTCCGTGACCGCCCCGATCTTGGCCGCATAACTCGTCCGGTTGGCGATGTCCTCGTCGGTTACGAAATGCACGTCCAGCAACCCGTCTGTCTTGTATCCCGACCGCAGGTAGTTCAGCTCGCTGAGGCACAGACTCCAACCCCGGAACCATCGCTCAAGCCCCTCTCGCTGCTGGGCCGTGCCCCGGAAATGCACGAGCAGATCGATGTCGCTGGCCGGCCCCGCCGTCGCGTTCTTGGTGCTTCCGAACACGAACAGCCCATCCACGCCGTATTCCGCCGGATCAAGCCGTGCCGCAATGCGTTCGGCCATTCGCAGCCGCCACCGCCAGTCCTGCCCGCTGGGCGTCTCGACGGGCCGCTCGCTCTCTTCGGGGAGGCCGGCGGGCTCGCTGGGCGTGACCAAGTAGCCCAGGGCCTGGTCGAGTTCGGCGTTCATCAGCACGCGCAACACCTGGCCGTCCGTGGACTTCGGCACGTCAATGACGCGGATCGTGTCCGCCAGGTACGCATAGTCGGGCGCGAGATCGGCCAGGATGTTCGCCGATTTCAGCAGGAAGGTGTCGTTGAACACCACGTCCGCCTCATCCGGATACAGCGGCAGATACCAAATGGACGACTCGACCAAATCCTGGAAGAAGTGCGTGCCGAACGACAGGTCCGGCGTGTAGTCGCCCTTCTTGCGGGCCACCTCGATCAGCATGGCGGTGTTGTTGATCGCCGAATACGTCACGCGCACGCCCAGCTTGATGTCGCCCCGGCTGCCCCAGCGCCCCGGGCCGATCAGAATGAACTGCCGCTTGGGCAGCATCTTGTTCAGCACGCTCACGGCCCGACCTACGGCGGCCAGATCATCCAGATTGCCGAGCCGGCCGTACGCATCCGGGTCCACGTACACAACGTGTGTGATATCCGGCACCACGGCGTTGCTTACGTACCGGTTGGCCGTGAACAGCACCCGCTCGGAGGAAACGTCGCGGGGGATGGGTGTCGGCCGGCAGTGGCGGCCCGGCGTCTGGGCCCGACACTGAAGCAGGTAGATGTCCTTGCCGTCCGACGCGAACTCAATGTCCACCGGACTGCCGATCTCCTCCTGGAGGAGGTTCAGCAGCGCGTGCATCTGCTTGAGGAACGGGGTTCGGGTCAGCAGGCCCTCGAAGGTCACCACCAGGTCGTCTCGTTCAAAGTCGACCTGTCCCAGCATGGGCTGCCGCAGGCGACCGTGGTCAAACCGCGAGACGAGCTGTTCCGCGCGGGGCAGCTCCGCTCCGCATTCCCTCAGAAAATCCTCAATCGCCACCGTCTCGAACGCCTGCGTCTCCAGGTTGATGACGTCCACGTACCGCGGAGCGTAGCGAACGGTTTCCTCGGGCGTGCTGTTGGCCCGCAGACCCGGTCGGCCCGGTGATACCAGAATCGGATAGTCGTCGCCGAGTCGGTCGACCGCACGGGTGCCCATCCCCGGCACCAGGCGGATCAACCCGTCCTCCCGCTTGATTCGCGGCGACCAGCGATACTCGTTGTAGCTGAACGCCACCCCCGCGAACGCGGGCAGGAAGTACTTTCCGACGTGCGTGCCCACGACCTCCTGGATCATGATGCCCATCCCCTCCTGGAAGTCCAGGAGGTTCCGCTCCGCCCGGTACTCGATCGGATCGGGAGCAAACGTGCTGGAATAAATCTCCGCGATCGCGTCCAGCAGCTCGTGCATCCGTTGCCGCTTCTTGCCCTGATTGGCCAGAAACAGGCTCTTGTACTTACCCGAAAACGCCGCCCCGAACCGGTCCTCCAGCAGGCTCGAGCTCCGCACGATGAGCGGCCGGCGTCCGAAGCCGTCCAGGGCCAGCGAGAGCCCCTTAATGATGTCCGACGAGAACTGGGAGTGCTTGAACACCTGCACGATGTCCGAGTACTCCTGCCGCACCTGGTCGATGTCCTTGTACTTCTGCGAGAAGACGTCCTCCAGGTGGTTGCAGTAGACGAAGTTGTGCATGCCGTCCGAGGTGATGTACCACGTCTTGGGCGTTTTCAGGGCGCCGTACTGCTCCGTCTCCGTCCAGTGTCGCCTGAGGATCTGCCTCGCCAGGAACAGGCCGGCGCCCTTGCCGCCGATCGTGCCGTGCCCTTTCGTCGGGAAGATCATGCGCTGCATCAGGTCATGAAAATCCTTGATGTCGACGTAGTTCTTCGCGACATTGATGTACTCAAGCTGGTCCGACAGGAACCGCCGCACCAGCGAGACCCGCACTCCCTTCATCGTGCTGGTGGACAGCTCCACTTCGCCGTGAGAGGCATGCTGGTATCGGGCGATGGCGTCCCCCACCTCGCTCAGCGCGGTATGGTAATTCTCCAGCGAGTTGATCAGAAACGCCGCCCGGTCCTGCTTGATCCACTTGTGAATGCAGGACACGATCTCCCCGTCGCTGAGGTGAGCCGAGGCCACTCGGAAGGTCTCGCTCACCAGTTCGTCCAGAGTGGCCGGCGTGCCCGCTCGCCGCGGCCGGTTCGCCTCCAGGAGAAGCGAATCCTGGTCGGCCCGGCTGGCCACCCCGAAGTAGCGCAGCAGGACCCCCGCCTCCTTCACGCCGGCCCAGCACAGATGGTTGATCATCTTGCGCGTCACCCGCATCAGCAGGCTCTGGTCCGTCCGCTCCAGCAGAGACAGAATCACCGCCCACTCATACGTCGACGGACCCGACACCTTCTGCTGCGCCGCCCGCCACTCCGCCATCTCCCCCAGCAACCGACGCTGCGTCACGCAACTGCCCAACCGCTCCGCGATGGTGTCGATCAGCTTCCGTTCGTCCCTCAGAAACGGGCCCTCGTCCTCAAACGGCGTCAGTTCGTTGTATGAGACCTCCAGCATTCCCACGCGCTCGCCCAGCGATTCAATCGCCGCCGTCATCGCCCACGGCGAATCGACGTACCCCTCCGTCTCATACGTCTGGTCCCCGTACCGGATGCGAGCCTGGCAGGCCTCCGAGTACTGCCACCCCGTGGGAATCGTCGCAATCACCGCCTGAAACACCCCGCCCAGCGACTCGTTCGAGTCGGCCAGGATGTCCTCGATCGTGTAGATGCAGTCCAACTCCTTCGCCCGCTCCTTGAGCGAACGCAGGATGCTCTCCACCGTCTCGTCACGCTGCTCCATCACACGCGCCTCCCCCGGACGCACCGCCCGCCCGGGTCCTTTCGCACCGAGTCTACCACGATGCCGGCCCCGGGAAAAACCGCGACACACCGCGGCTACAACCGACGAATCACGCCCCGCCCGGCCCGCCCGTCCACCCGCACATCCAGGGGCGACGGACACCGTACGTGACGCACGAACGACAGCTCCAACTCGGCCGGCAACGCCGCCAGCCCCGACCAATCAATCGCACCGGGCCCCGCGTGCCTGACCGTCAGATACGGGACCCCGAAGCAACTGATGTTGTGGAAGAAGTGCGAGCCCTGACTGGGCTCCACGTCCATCTCCGGCGGCATCGCTTCGACAATCACCCGCGCAGCCGATATCTGCGCCCAGGTCACCGGAATCCCCAACCACGGATCCGCACACCCCCATCGGCCGAACCCGATCAACAGGTACGGACGACCCGCAACCCGCAGCCGCTCATTCAGACGCTGCACTTCATCCGCAATCGCGTGCGTGTGCCGTGCCTCAAACGTCTCCGGCCGAACGTATACGATGTCCCGAATGCCCGCCACCCGCCCGTTGCCCAGCACGGATTCGGTGCCGATCAGCACGCGATCGCCCGACAGTTCCTCCTCCGAAACGTGTACGGCGTCCAGGGTCCAGCCCATCGCCCTCAACTGCAGAAACCCGAACCGCGCCGAACGCCCGCTCCGCCCCCCCAGCGTCATGGCGAACTCAATCTCCACGTCGCCCCCCACCGCCTCCCTGCAGCACGCCGCCACCCGCTCCACCAACGCGGTCAACGGCACAACCTCCGCATCCAGGATGGGAGCAAACGTCAGCA
>Ga0334888_1005383_pt1 | contig 10780 bp, 7 predicted proteins | sample GraSluR1_MG_FD_207227 | JGI IMG/M metagenome (GOLD analysis project Ga0334888, IMG submission 207227) | Sludge microbial communities from methane-producing bioreactor in Wageningen University, Netherlands - Granular Sludge_3_08-R1 | ecosystem: Engineered > Bioreactor > Anaerobic > Unclassified ...
CGTCGCCGACCTGGTCGGTGCGCGTCCAGGTGCGGCCGCCGTCGCGCGTGACCTGCACCAGGCCGTCGTCGGTGCCCACGTAGAGCACGCCCTCCTCGAGCGGCGACTCGTCGAGCGCCACGATGTTGCCGTAGAACGAGGTCGAGCGGTTCTTGGCGACCGCGTCGATGCTCCAGACCGTGCCCATGACCTCGAGACGGTTGCGGTCGACCCCGCTGGTGAGGTCGCCGGAGACCGCGGTCCAGCTGTCGCCGCGGTCGTCGCTGCGGAACAGGTGGTTGGCGCCGAAGTAGAGGCGCGTCGGGCTGTGCGGGCTGATCAGCAGGGCGGCATCCCAGTTCCACTTGAGGACCTCGCCGCTGGCGGGCAGCGGCTTGATGTCGATGCGCTCGCCGGTCGCGCGGTGGAAGCGCGTGATGTTGCCGTGCTGCCACTGGCAATAGACGATGTCCGGGTTGCCGGGCTCGATCGCCGGCTCGAAGCCGTCGCCGCCCAGGGTCACGAACCAATCCTTGGTCTCGATGCCGCGCGAGGAGAAGGTGCGCACGGGGCCGCCCTGGGTGTTGTTGTCCTGCGTGCCGCCGTAGACGTTGTAGAAGGGCTGCTCGTCGTCGACCGCCACGCGGTAAAACTGCGTGACCGGGATGTTCTCGAAGAAGCGCCACGCCTCGCCGTGGTCGAAGGTCTCGTAGAGGCCGCCGTCGCTGCCGACGAGCAGGTGGCCGGGCACGTCGGGATCGAACCAGATGGCATGGTCGTCGACGTGCTTGCCGCCCTGGGGCACCCGCTGCCAGGTGGCGCCGCCGTCGCGGCTGCGCTGCAGGTACGTGTCCATGCTGTAGATGCGCGAGGGGTCGTGCGGGTCGACGTAGATCTCCTGGTAGTACTGCGGGCTGTCCGAGACGTAGCCGCTCATGCGCTGCCAGTTCTCCCCGCGATCGCTCGAGCGGTAGAAGCCGCTCTGGTCGCCCGCGGCCTCGACGATAGCGTAGAGCGTGTCGGGCGCCGCCGGCGCCAGCGCGAGGCCGATGCGCCCCTTGTCGCCGCTCGGCAGGCCCTTGTTGATCTCGCGCCACGTCTTGCCGCCGTCGGTGCTCTTGTGGATCCCGCTCTCGGGGCCGCCGTCGATCAGCGTCCAGGTGTGGCGCCGGCGCTGGTAGGCGGCGGCGTAGAGTACGTCGGGGTCGCGCGGGTCCATCTCGAGGCAGACCACGCCGGTGTCCTCGCCGATGTGCAGGATGCGCTCCCAGGTCGCGCCGCCGTCGGTCGTCTTGTAGAGGCCGCGGTCGCCACCCGGCCCCCACAAGGGACCCATCGCGGCCACGTAGACGATGTCGCCGTCCCGCGGGTGGATCACGATCTCGCCGATGTGCATCGACTCCTTCAGTCCCATGTGCTGCCACGAGCGGCCGCCGTCGCGCGACTTGTAGACGCCGTCGCCGTAGCTCACCGAGCGCTGGCTGTTGTTCTCGCCCGTGCCCAGCCAGACCACCTGCGGCTGGGTGGGATCGATCGCCACGCAGCCGAGCGAATAGCTGCCCTGATCGTCGAAGATCGGCTTGAAGGTGACCCCGCCGTTGCGCGTTTCCCAGAGGTTGCCGCTGGCCACCGCCACGTACCAGTGGGCCTTGTCGCGCGGATTGACCGCGATATCGCCGATGCGCCCAGACATCAGCGCGGGGCCTAGCGCGCGCCACTTCAGGCCGCTGAAGGTGCCGGCGGACCAGCGGCTGTCGTTGGCTTCCTCTTTGCCACGTGCCTTGCCTTGAGCGGCGGCGGCCGTGACACCAAGGCTGCCGGCGAGGACAGCCAGCGCCAAGATGATCAAATACCGTTGCATGGAAACTCCTTTAACCCGAATTATTCATGAAGGACCGTCGCTAGAAATCGGAAAATGCTTGCCAGGACGCGGGCTCGCAAGGATCGGCGCGGGAGGCGTGCCCGAGGCGGTACGTTGACCGAGCCGATCCGAGAACGCGCGTCCTGGCAAGCATTTGACCTTTCGCAGCCGGTCCTTCATGAATAATCCGGGTTAGGCGCACGGGAACAAAGCGGCGTTGAACGCGGGCGAGCGCGATAGCGCCGTCAGCTTAGCCGGCAGGCGGGCGGGCGGCAAGACGAGGAATCGCGGGCCCGCGGCGTTCTCACCGCCCGCGCTGTGGCGCGACCAATTCCCGACCGAGGTCACCGCAGCAAAACGAGCTTCCCGGTCGCCGCGCCGCCGGCGGCCGCGACCCGGTACAGATAGTTGCCCGTGGCAACCGCGCGGCCGTCATCGTCGCAACCATCCCAGACCACGGTCCAGGTCCCTACCGGTCTCTCGGCCGCGAGCAGCGTCCGCACGCGCCGGCCCCGCGCGTCGTGCAGGCACACGTCGATGCGGCCCGCCTGCGCCGTCGTGAACTCGACGACTGCCCGCGGGTTGCACGGATTCGGCCAGGCCCGCGCGCTCAAGCGCGTCGCCATGGCTGGCACGGCCACGACCGGCGGGACGATGTCGACGATCACACCCTCGAAGACCGTCAGGTTGTACGGCAAGCCGGACGGCAACAGGTACCAGCCGTCGTAGGCCCCGCCCCAACCGAAGTTCACGTGGAAGTACTCGTCGGTATTGTACCCGTCGACGACCACGTTGTGTCCGGCCTGCCAGTCGGGCGTGACCACGGCCAGGTGCGCTGGACGCGCCGCCTGCATGTCGGCGGCAAGACGGTCGAGCAGCGCCGGATCTTCCGGGGCGATCAGCTCGCAGTCGGCGAAGCCGAATCGCCGGTACGCCATGAACGCCTGATCGACGCTGAAGGTCCCCGAGCCGGACGCGCTGTAGACCTGATGCGCGGCGACGCCGCAGGCGAAGACGAGCGCCGCGGCGCCGGCGGCGTCGGTGGGCAGTCCCGCGTCCCAGCGCGCCGCGAGCGCCTCCAGATAGGTGTTGAGCTGCGGCCAGGATGGAAAACCGTAGGTGGCCCAGTCATCGTCGAAGCGGAAGTAGTTGCCACCGTAGCCGTGTTGATAATCGTCGGCGTCGTCGAATCGCACGGCGGCGCCGGTGCGCAAATAGTCGAGGATCTGTCCCATGGCCACCGCGGGGCACCCGGCGACGCTGCGGCCGCCGCCGTGGGCGAGATCGCGCGGGCAGTACTGGTTGTAAGGATGCCCCTGGTTCCAGCGGATTTCGACCCAGCCTTCGGTCGCGGTCGAGCCGGCGGGCGGCCACTGCTGGAACCGTTGCGGGTCCGCCGTTGCTGCCGCAGCGAGATCCCACGCGGGATGGCGGCTCTTCGCCTGGCCGGCCGCGAGCCGCGCCGACAGGTCGGCGCAAACCAGCGCGCGCAACGGATCGCCGCCCGGCACGCGCGGCGCCGCTGAGTGCGCCGAGTAGGCGAGCACCGGCGGCAGGCCGTCCTCGCCGGCGACGACGACATATCCAGTCGGCGCCAGCTCGATCAGGTACGCCAAGATGCCGCCGCGCGCGTCGCCGAGGATTTCGAGCTCGGCCTCGACCAGCGCGGTGCGGTCCAGGCGGGCCGCCTCGCGCACGGCGATCTGGCGGGCGACGTCCGGCGCCACGGTCGCGGCGATGAGCGTCTCGGCCGCACCGGCGAGACAGAGCAGAGCAACCAGAAGCAACGACGACAAGCGGCGACCCATGGGCGAACTCCTCCGCGCAGGTGATATCGGCGCGCTCGGTCAGCGCGCTCAAGCGAGAATGATAGCACGCGTTCGTCACGAAATCATCCGGGCCCGTCGATCTGGCTGGCCGCGATGGCCATCGGAATCACCCTGTGCCGTTTCACTGCACCATCGCGTGACTGTCGCGGAACAGCCACGCTCCGCCATGACCGACCGCGAAAAATCATCTTTCGTAAATCATTTCATTTTATTGGCTTAAATGATTTGGCGGCAAACGGAAGCGCCTGGTACGGACCATGCAGTTCCGGGTGCCAACGACAGACGAACCTGACCGCCGGCTGGCCGGCACTATCAAGGAGCGGAAGCCATGACGACCACGAACAACCTGCACAGAGTCCAGCGGACCATGACCATCCTCGCGCTCGGCGTGATCTTGACCGCCGCCGCTGCGGTGCGTGCCGCCGATACGGACGATTGCCGCCACCCGCGCGACCGCAAGGGCTGGCTGGTGGGCATGAGCGCCGGTTGGGGCCACAGTTTCTACAGCGAGAAAGACGGCGATCGCACCATCACCGACGATCCCTACAACGGCGGTTTCGGCGGCTTGCGCGCGGGCTACGCGTTCAGTGACGCGTTCGCCGTGACGCTCGAGGGCTACGGCTTCGGTTCCAGCGCTGGAACGAACAACTGGGGCATGGGTGCCGGCCTGTTGACCGTCACCTGGTGGCCGCGCGGCGGCGGTTTCTTCGCGCGCCTCGGCGTGGGCAGCGGCGGCGGCGAGATCCTGTTGCGCGAGACCGACGAGGTGGTCTCGTTCCACGAAAAAGCAACCGGCCTGTTCGGCGTCGGCTACGAATGGCAGCTCAATCGGCGCCTCGCCATCAGCCTGGCGGCCGACGGCTTCAGCTTCGACCTGGACGGCGCCACGAGCGCGAAAGACGATGTCGCCGGCGCCGGCGGTGTTTCCATCCAACTCAACTGGTACCTGTAATGGTGACACGCTGCGCACAAGAGCAGTGCGGTCAGCCGGCCGCACTGCTCGTCACATTGGCTGTTGCCTTGCGGCACACCCGGCATGATGGTTGTGCCGGCGGCGGCGGATGAATTCAGCGCCGGGCCTGATCGGTCGCGGTCGGATCGGAGACTCTCATGCAGCTTGAGCCCACGTTCAAGCCGGCCTCCGCGCCGAAAGCAATGGCCGGGCGCGCGCGCGCGACCGCAACCGCGCGCGCTCTCTGGCTGGTGAGCGCGCTTCTGCTCGCCGCCGTACCGGTCGGCCGCGCCCAGACCAGCCCGACCGCGGCGCCACCAGCGACCGCGTCCCACCGCGTGCTCACCCTCGAGTCCATCGAGCTGATCGGCACCGACCGCACCTCCCTGGCGACGGTCTTGCAGTACCTGCCGCTGATCCCGGGGCAGACCATCGACCAGGAGGCACTCGTCGCCGCGGTGGCGGAGCTGCGCGCGAGCGAGCTGTTCGCGCGCGTCGAATTCAGCACCGGACCGGGGTCGAGCCGTGGCCGCCTGATCCTCTTGCTCGAAGTCGAAGAGCACGGCCTGGATTGGCGGTGGGCTGCCGGCAACTCGGACCTGGACGGCTGGTATCTGGTGCCGCTCATGGTCGAGGCGGGGAATCCCACCGGACGCGGCGACCGACTCGATTTGCAGTTGCGATGGGGCTTTCGCCACTCGGGGCTGTTGCTCAATTACGCGCGGCCGCGCGTCGGCGACGGCCGCGACTACTGGGCCGCGCGCCTGAGCGCGATCGCCACGGAACGGCCCTGGTTCGCCGACGGCGTCGAATACCGCCAGGAAGTGCAAGCTGCGGGGGTCGCCGGTGTTTACGGCCGGCGCTGGCATCGCAACTGGCTCGGCGAACTCGGGCTGAACCTGGCCGCCGTCTCGACCGCCAAGGAGGCGCGCGCCTACACCGACGCGCCGGACGGCAGCGTATCTTTCGATGACGAGATCCGGGGCGCCGCGTTGCCGCCGGGAATCCGCGACGGTCTCGGCGACGATTTCCGGGCCATCGTGCATCTGGATGTGCAGCACGATACGCGCGCGGGAGAATTGCGCGCGGGCTCGCCGGTTGCCGGCGTCTGGGGCCGGCTCAAGGGCGAAACCGTGTTGCAAGGACCGCGCAGCCATTGGGGTCTGCAAGCCGACGTTCGCAGCTACCGCAACGCGCCCGGCGGCGTCCTGGCGCTGCGCACACGCGGCGCGGTCGTGACCGAACGCGCGCCGTTCTACGATCGTCTCTACCTGGGCGGCATGTACTCGGTGCGGGGCTTCCCCACCCACTCGCTCTCAGCGCCGGGCGGCGACACCTGGCTCTGGTCCAGCACGCTCGAATACCGCAGCCGAATTCTCGGCGACGCGAGGGGCACCAAGCTGGCCGGCTTGCTGTTCGTCGACGCCGGCGCCGCGGGGACGTTCGACGGTGATGATTGCCCCGGTGTCGCGGTCGGCGCCGGTTACGGGGCGCGGCTGCGGGTCTGGTGGCTGGATTGGATCGGGATCGACGTGGGTTTCCCGCTCACGCGCCGGCCGATCGACCAGCGTTTCCAGGTCACCGCCTCCATCGGATGGTCGTTCTGATGCGGCGAGCGGTGACCACGCTGATCCTCGTCTGCCCGCTGTTGGCGGCGGCGCCGGCACAGGCGACCGGCGAGCCCGCCCGGGTGACCGCCGTGACCCCCGCGCGCGCGGGTGCTCTCGTGGTGGCGCATCTGACCACCGTGGGCCTGCCGGGCGAGAAGCTGGTGCAGTCCATGCGCTCGGGTTTGACCTCGTCGGTGCAACTGGACCTCGCATTGCTGGACGAACAACAACAAGAGCTGGGCGGCAACAGCCTCTCCCTGCAACTCGGCTTCGACCTGTGGGACGAGGTATTTTCTGTGCATACCGCGGACTGCGAACGCCGTTTCCGCTCCCTCGCCGAGCTACAGGAGTACCTGACCAACCTCGCGGCGGTGCCTGTGATCACGACGGACCGCTTGTCGCCGCGCGCGCGGTATCGGCTGCGCGTCGGCCTGCAGGCCCACGCCATCGCGCCCGCGCAGCAAGAGCGGGTCGAGGATGTCATCGCCGGCAATCCGCGATCGCGCCGCGAGGGCCAGGACCGGCAGGAAGCCTCGGTCTCGCTCGGCCGTCTGATCCGCCTGTTCTACAAGAGCGGCGACCGCAGCGAGGGAACGCAGGAGACATTGTCCGACTGGTTCCGTCTCGAGGAGCTCCGCGATGAAACGCATTAGCACGCGCCTGGCGATCTCGTTCCTCCTGGTGGCGTTGCTGCCGACGTTGCCCTTGTCGCTGGTGGTGCGCGATCTGCTCGAACGGCGCTTCGGCCCGGCGATCGCCGATCCGCTCGAGCACGCGCTCGAAGCCGGCCTGGCCGAGAGCAGGGCCTATTTCCAGTTGTTGCGCGCCCAGTTCCAGACGCGGGCGGCCGCGGTCGCCGTCGTGGCGGGCGAACAGGCCGTGTTGCTGGACGACCAGGGCCGCGCGCAGTCCGCCGGCGCGCTGGCGGCGCTGTTGGCGGCGCGGCCGGAGTTGCTCAGGAACGCTGCCGCGCTGCCGATCACGGCCGGCGAGACGGTCGCGGTTCCCGAGCGCTTCGGCGACGTGCTGGCGACCGCCGTCGCGCGCGACGGCGGACCACCAGTCGTCGTGCTGCAGCATCTGCCGGTGGGCATGATGGACAGCGCCCGCACGCTGACCGAAGGGCTGGGCCTGCTGCGCGCCGTGCGAGGCGAGCAGGGCCGGGTCGTGTTGAGCTTCGTCGGACCGTTCCTGCTGGTCTACGCCGTCCTGATCCTGGTCGCCCTGGGCGCCGGCGCGCTCTGGACGCGCCGCATGGTGGCGCCGCTGGAAGCCTTGGTCGGCGCCACGCGCCGCGTCGCCGGCGGGGATCTGGAGTTCCGCGTCGCCGCGCAAGGTCCCGGCGAGGTGGGCGAGCTCGTGCGCTCGTTCGACACGATGATCGGCCGCCTCCTGGAGCAGCGCCGCGATCTGGCGCGCCTCGAACGCGCCGCGGCGTGGCGCGGCATGGCGCGCACCCTCGCCCATGAGGTCAAGAATCCGCTGACACCCATCCTGTTGGCGGTGCAAGAAATGCGCGACAGTTACCGGGGCGGCGACGAGAGATACCGTGCGCTCCTGGACGAATGCACCACGATCGTGGGCGAGGAAGTGGAAAGCTTGCGCCGGTTGGTGCGCGAGTTCGGCGAGTTCGCCAAGCTGCCCAAACCGGAGCTGCGGCGGGACGATCTCAGCGAACTGACGCGCGACCTGCAGCATCTGTACGGCGAGCGTCTGACGCTCGGCGGCGGCGCAACACCGCTCTGCGGCTGGTTCGACGCGGGCGCGATGCGCCGCGCGCTGATCAATCTCATCGACAACGGCCTGGCCGCCTGCCGCGAGGCCGGCGTGCCCGAGCGGGTTGAAATTAGCCTCGCGCCCGCGACGCCCGGAGCCCACCTGACGGTGCGCGACCGGGGGTCGGGCATTCGTGCCGAGAATCTGGACCGTATCTTCGAACCCGATTTCACCACCAAGGGCGACGGGATGGGATTGGGACTGGCCATCGTGCAGGGTATCGTCGCCGGCCACGGCGGCGTCGTGCGGGTCGCCAGCACACCCGGCGTCGGGACGGCCTTCACGATCGAGCTGCCGTTGACGCCGGTCGGCGCCGGTCTCGATCCGGACGGGGAAGTTGAAGCATGAGCCGCCACGTCTTGATCGTCGACGACGAGAAGAACATCCGCCGCACCTTCGGCCTCGTGCTCGAGAGCGAAGGCTTCACGGTGTCGACCGCGGAGACTGGCGAGGCAGCCCTCGCCCAATGCCGCGAACAGAAACCCGACGCTGTAGTGCTGGACGTCAAGCTGCCCGGCATGGACGGCATCGAAACCCTGCGCCGCCTGCGTGAAATCGAGCGCGAGCTGCCGGTGATCATGATCTCGGGCCACGCCACCATCGCCACCGCGGTCGAGGCCACCCGCGTGGGCGCGTTCGACTTCGTGGAGAAGCCGCTCAGCAAAGAACGCCTGTTGGTGGCGATCCGCAACGCCCTGGAAGTCCGCTCGCTCGGGCGCGAAGTGCGCGCGCTGCGCGCCCGCGACCGCCGCCGCCATCTGATGGTGGGCGAGTCGCCGCCGCTGCGCGCCATTCGCGAACAGATCGCCCAGGTCGCGCCGACCGGCGCGCGCATCCTCATCACGGGCGAGAACGGCACGGGCAAGGAACTGGTGGCCCGCGCCGTGCACGAAGCCAGCGATCGCCGCCGCAATCCGTTCGTGAAAGTGAACTGCGCCGCCATCCCTGAGGAGTTGATCGAGAGCGAATTGTTCGGCGCGGTCAAAGGCGCGTATACCGGTTCGACCCAGTCGCGCGACGGCAAGTTCCTGCAAGCGAACAAAGGCACGCTCTTTCTCGACGAGATCGGCGACATGTCGCTCAAGGCCCAGGCCAAGGTGCTCCGCGCCCTGCAAGACGGCGAGATCGAACGCGTGGGCGGCAGCCAGACGTTGCGCGTGGACGTGCGCGTGCTCGCAGCCACGAACAAGGACCTGGCAGCCGAGATCAGGGCCGGCCGCTTCCGCGAGGACCTCTTCTTCCGCCTGAACGTCGTGCCGGTGCACGTGCCGCCGCTGCGGGAGCGGCGCGACGACATCCCGCTGCTGGCCGAGCACTTCTTGTCGGCGTACCTGGACGAGAACGGGTTGCCCGCGCGTCAGTTCACGCCCGAAGCCCTGCAGCTGCTGCGTACGTTGCCCTGGCCCGGCAACATCCGCGAACTGAGCAACGCGGTGGAGCGCCTGGCCATACTGACCAGGGGCCCGCGGATCGGCCCGGACGACCTGTTGCGCCACGGCATCGGCGTCGACCTCGCGGCGGCCGGACAGGCGGCGGCGCCGCGCGGCACCGCCGCGGGCGGCGATGATCTGGAGATCCCCGCCGCGGTGATGCGCGCCGGCGGTCTGGTGGCCGCGCGCCAGGAGTTCGAAAAACGCTGCATCCTGGCCGCCCTGACCGAAGCGGCCGGCAACGTGTCCCAGGCGGCGCGTTTGCTGGGAATCGATCGCACCAACCTCCACAAGAAGATCCAGACCTACGGTCTAGGCTCCGGACGGGAAGGAGGGAACGACCCGTGAAGCGACTGCTGGTTCAGGTGGCTTGCGCCCTGCTGGCCTGCGCGCTGCTGCTGGCCGGCGCTGGCGCCGGCCGCGCCGAAGAGGCGCCGGGCGCGGCTGCGCCAGACGGCGCGGTCAAACTGCGCGGTTGGTTTCTTGGCGCGCAGGCGGCGGCCGGCGGGCGCGATCACTGGAACGTGTTCGGTCGCGACCTGCTGCCGCCGGCGCCGGTCGCCGACCCGAGCGGCGGCTTCGGTCTACATTTTGGCCGGCGCTGCGGCGCCCGTTTCCTGCTGGGACTGCAGCTCTGCGTCATCGCGCACGACCTCGAAGGTCTAAACGAGCAACTCTACGATCTGGAACTGCTGTTCACGGGCACCGTCCTGTTCAACGCCCGCGGCGCGTTGCAGCCCTTTGTCCGCGGCGGCTTCGGTTTCGGCGTCGCGGCAACGGAGAACACCGAGGAACTCCCGGACACGGTGGCGGTCGGCACCGCGGCCATCGCGGGCGCCGGCCTGCAAGTGCGGCTGAGCAGCCGCTTCAGTCTCGAGGCCGAGGCGGCAGCCAACTTCACGAACTTCTTCGAAGTCCATACCGACCGAGACGTTGCGACCGGGGAAAAAGACTGGCGCGTCAGAACCTCACAGGTCGGCTGGCGCGTCGGACTGGGCATGATGATCTGGTTCTGAGTCCCGGGTCCGTTTGGCCGCGTCCACGGCCACAATTTTCCCCGGCCAGCCTGTGAATCCTCGCTACGGTGCTCCCTCACGCTGTGCGCGACGCGGGCTCGCGCCGCGTGTCCCGCGCAGCCTTTTCAAACCCGTAAACAAATTCATTACTACATGTTACAAGACAGGACGCGCGTGATTGCCTCGTGGCATATCACCTGCAGTTCCTCCGGGCGAGTCCATCACCCGCACCTGCGACGGAGGAACAGACAATGCTCGAAGCAACCGCGCGATTCTTTCAGGCCGGCGGCCCCATGATGTGGGTCATCTTGGCGGTGCTCGCCGCCG
>Ga0334888_1005385_pt1 | contig 10775 bp, 7 predicted proteins | sample GraSluR1_MG_FD_207227 | JGI IMG/M metagenome (GOLD analysis project Ga0334888, IMG submission 207227) | Sludge microbial communities from methane-producing bioreactor in Wageningen University, Netherlands - Granular Sludge_3_08-R1 | ecosystem: Engineered > Bioreactor > Anaerobic > Unclassified ...
ACCTCATTGTGACAATGACACTCGAACTTGTGCCATAAATAGATTATTTGCCCAAAAAGCAACAAGTATTCGTTTATTGTTGGTGCGGGCAACGCATGATAATTCTGAGCGTGAGCGAAGAATCTTTTCATCTCTGAATCGGGAAGATCCTTCACTTCGTTCAGGATGACAATAGCACTTTTTATTCATAACAATGACATCCTGGATTTTTTGAATTATGCAAAACTCTCATCTGTTTATTAGTCTTATTATATTAATAGTTACGGAAAAATCATAGTTGTCTTTCAATCGATTCTCTGGTAAATATTAAAAAATAATTTATAAAACACGATAAGATATATATATTATAAGGCTGTTGCTTGGTTCAGGAGTGAAACAATGATCATAAACCATAATATTTCTGCATTGCTTACCAGCAATGCCTTAAAGCGCAATGATAAGACCAGTCAAGGATTGCTGGAGAAAATATCTTCCGGCTTACGTATTAACCGGGCTGCTGATGATGCTGCGGGACTGGCTATTTCCGAAAAAATGCGCAGCCAGATCCGGGGGCTTAAACAGGCCGAGTTAAATGTGCAGGATGGGATTTCTCTCTTACAGACTGCTGAAGGAGCCCTGGCACAAAGCCATGAGGTTTTACAGCGCATGAGAGAACTAAGCACCAAGGCAGCCAGTGACAGCTTGACCTCCGGTGACCGCCTGGAAATTCAGAAGGAAATCGAACAGTGTAAAACACAACTCGACAAAATAGCGTTAGATACCGAATTTAACAATAAAAAGCTCCTGGATGGAACTGCTTCTGTTCTGGCCAGCAGCAGCGACAGCCGGGTAAAGCTTAATGTTGAGGGTTCTTTGCTTTACCGGGACCAATTTGGGGATATTAATTCATCGGAAGGCAATTATCATTTAAATATAAAAAGTACTCCGGGTACTGCTCAGGTTCAGGGGACTAATATTCTCAGCAGCAAAAATGACAGCCTCTCTGAGGATGTTGACATCAACTCAATCAATGGAGAGTATTCGGGTATAAATGATTTTAAGAGCCGGGGCTTGATGGAAGGTTCCTATCGCATCTCCACCCGTGAGACTCCTTTTGGGGGCGTCACCTATATCGATGAAAGCGGCTCTGAAACCGCTGACCCGGTAAATGATCTGGGTTTCAACACTGTTTCCACTTCTTCCATTCCGGATATCATGCCTTATGGGGAATATGATATTGATATCGCTGATGAAGTACCTTTTATGGCTAAGTTTTCTAACTTTGAGGACCCGGCTGTGCCGGACCTCATTACCGGGGTAAACCCCAGCGGGAGAAATGATATTGATGTAGCTGTGGATATCACATCGGGATCAGGGGCCAGCAATGCTCAGAGCGCGGAACTATGGAACGACATCAGCGGTCCAGGTACTGCCGCTATTGGAACAAAGGCTGATTACGATATAAATATGTATACCCATTTCCAGGTTGTGAACACGGATACCAGAGATCTTTTGACCAGTAATGTTGACGCTGTAAGCTATTACCGCTCAGAAGCCGGAAGTACTGTGGACCTTAATCTCAATTACCTCGCTCAGGCCGGGGAACAAGTAGTAGCTCATACCACCTGTATTACCGAAGCGGGTGCCCAAATTACCCTGAGAGACCACGACGACCCCACAAAAACCATAACTGTGGCTGTAGGTGGTATGACTGTGGATGAGGCAGCCGCAGCTCTGGAAAACGCCATTAACGGACTGGATGGGGGAAGCTATGCAGGTGCGGATTTTGTGGCAGTTGATCTGGGTGCCGGACAACATCGAATTGAAATAAATAATAATTCAGGATTCACCTTGGATATTGTTGATAATGCAGGAAACGCGGCGGCAGAGTTAGGTATTACAAGCCCGGTCGGCGGTTTGCCCGATACGGATACTATTAATGGGACTGCCCGGGATATGAACCGGGAAATTACCTTCAATGTTGGGGGGCAAAACCTGACCGATATCGCCACCACCATGGACACGGCTCTGGCCGGCTATAATATAGATGTGACCGCGGTAGATACGGGAGGCGGTTTGAGTCGCCTGCAATTCACCAATAATGGCGTTCCACGGCACATATTCACAATAGATAACGACGTACCCGCTTCACTGGAATCAGAGCTCAATATCGGTGGTATTACATTAAATCCTGGGGGAGGAACCGCCCTCTCCCAGCGGGTATATAATAACCATACCATAACAGTTGATCTAGGTGATCGTCATAGCGATGGAATTGTTACCCGGCTGAACACAGCCATACAGACAGCCCTGTCGCTGGATGACCTGGCAGCCAATAATGGCCTGACTCCTTTTGTCAATCATGATAACGGGGATGGCACCCGCAGTATCTGGGTGAACAACAACGGTGCCACCAACACCCTGTATAATATTAGAATCGCGGATAATATCAATACTAGCGCCGCTGAGCTGGGTTTGGATACCCACCTGGTATCCCGCGGAGGCACTGACCACAGTGGAACCGGGGTGGATTTCAACCGTTCCCTGGGTACTGTTGCTGCAGGTTCCAATATAGAAGATTGCCTGACCACGATACAAGCCTGGGGATTCAGCAATAGCTCTGATTGGACCAATGCAGCCAATACCCCGGCTTACGATGGTTCTCACCACACCGGTCAGTTTACTGTCAACAATACTGAAAGCGGTCCTCAGCGCCGGGAAGTGGTTTTCCTGGACAGCGCGGGCAAGGACCAGCTTTTTGGCGCCGGGGGAGATCTTTCTTTAGTTGCGGGAAATACCATAGACACCCAGGTATGGCAGGCCCGTGATCGGGTACAAGTGAGGACTTCATATACCGGAGTAGGCAATGATGGTACTTTCTACGCTTTACAGAGCCGGGATGACTGGTGGTGGGAAGGTGACGCTGGCACTGCCAATCCTCTCTGCGGGATCGCGGAACTGCCTTTTAATTCGATAGCAATACCTGATAGCGATAACAGCAATACCGAGCTGGCCGGTTCCTGGTGTGTGTTTACCAGCGCCCGGGCCGGGGCAGGTCATGATCAGATAAATATTGAAACCATCGACGGGGCTACCGGGGGTACTTTTGTTACTTCGGGAGGCCTGCGTTTTAATGACGGTGTCCTGGATAACAATACTGCCGTACTCATGCCCCAAATGATACGCACCGGGGCCGGAGTTTTCGCCGTTGTCAATCATGATATTGATTTTGGCAGCATCAGCACTCAGGCTAACGCGGTAGTATACAGCGAGCGTTATGGAGCTGGCAGTTTTAATCACTATGCCCACGCAGCTTACGGCGATGATACTACTTATTTCTTTGCTCAGGGCGGAGACCCGGGAGATTACCTGCAAAGTGTAGAGGTATGGCCGCAGGAGGATGATAATGTCTCACTGCTTTTTACCGTCCTGAATCCTCCCACTGTAGAGGTGGAAGGCAAAGGATATAATCGCGACGGATCAGCCAATGACTTTGGGCCTCTGCTGGTTGACCTTACAGGTGGTCCGATTAGCATCGGCTGTGTCCAGTTCGATGATTTGACGGTAGGCGGAAACCTCTGCGCCAACGACAAATTTGTTATCAATGTAGCCGCACGCGCCGGCGGGGGTTATCACAGCGACCCGCCTGTGCATTCCGACGCCAATGTAGCTGTTTCCGGCAATCCCTGGACTACTGGCGGTGCCGCTATGGAATACCGTTTTGACGAGGGTTCCGAAAATGGTCAGGATCTGAACCTTCTGGGTTACTTCGTACATCCCCTGAACGGCGGAGATGCCACTACAGGGGTATGGACCGGGAGCCTGGTACTGCAGGGTATAGATGCCGGCGGTTTTGCCGCGGGAATCGGGATGGGCAGCAGCAATGTCCACATGGAAATCAATTATAACGGCACTACCGATCACCGGGCATCAGCCCTGCTTACCGGATATTACTTCCAGGATATGCAAAAAGGCGAGGCTCTCGCAAATTTCCTGTCTGAGATTGAATACGCCGTGGGGGAAAATCAAAATGGAGCGGTAATGTTTGAGGTTCTGGAAAATAAAGGCGGGCAATTTGTTTTACGAGGTCAGGCTCATATTTATGATCAGAATGGAAATTATCGTTACGAATATGATGACTATATCCTCCTGAGTCAAAATAACGAAAATATAAGCCTGTTTAATGATAGCGGCGGTGATGGCCTGAGTTTCAGCCAGTTTAATTTCACCGACATATCCCGGTTTTCCACGGGTGACCGTTTTTCCTTGTCTTTGTCTGCCAGCGGAGAACCAGCCAACAGCGATGTAGATGAAATTTATCTCTTCAGCTCCGCTGACCGGCGGGATATTTATCCCCATAATTGGCGTTTTAATGATGGGGTCCTGGACAATAGCGACACAGAAATCAGAACCTATCAGGTGAATTATGATAACGGCGATGTACATGAAGGAGTAATGGAATTCACTTTTGCTGATTTTCATGGCGGAACTGCCCAGGGTCAAATAAATAACCGCATGACCCCTCAGGTGGTAGATGATACCGTGCTATTCCAATCCGTTCAGCACCAGGGTATTGAGACAGCTCCTGCCCATCATTATACAAAATTAAAGGATATTGCCCAGTTCTGGACTCCAGACGGACGTTTTCTTCTGGACCCGCCTCAGGAAATTATCTTGCATAATGGCAGCCAAAAGGCTGCGGTTATGCTCTACGGCGAAGATGAAATCGTCGATGTCCTGGACCGGATTAATCAAGCTATTTATCTAAATCTGGACCAGGGGGCTCTGCTTGATGAAGACGAAAAATTCAAGTTTGTATCATTTGTTGACAGTTCTTCAATAAACAGTAGTTTGGAGAAAATGGACGGAAGCCTGGTAATTCGCACCGCTATAGCCGGCAGCAAAGGAGAAATCAGTTTAAGCGCTTCCGAACCCCTGCTCAATGCTCTGGGAATTTCGGTTTTGCGTTATGCCAGTGAAAATGAGCTGGAGGTGGAGATCCGGGATTCGGTAAATGGCAAATTACTCAACAGTTTTATAGCTGAATCAGATACTAATATTAAAGGAGCCATTCAGGGTAATATAGGTTTACGAGTCGATTCCAGCCTGGGAGTAAGTGTGGACTATAATGAAGGCCAGGAGGATTTTGACTGGCAGGGAGAAGAAAATATTCAGGTCACAGTGCAACTGGTGGATAATGCTACGGTTTTGCAGATGGGGGCCAATGAAGGACAAACAGAATGGCTTGAACTCATGGATGCCAGTTCCCTGGCCCTGGGTGTAGATACGGTTTCCCTGATAACCCGGTCCCATGCTACCAAAGCTCTAAGTCAGCTGGATACAGCCATAAACAAAATTTCATCCCAGCGATCAGTGCTGGGTGCTTTGCAGAACCGTCTCGAACATACTATGAACAACCTTTCCCTTGCTAATGAGAACCTTACTGTTTCCGAATCCCGCATCCGTGATACCGATATAGGCAAAACCATGAGCGCGTACGTAAAACAAGACATCATCAACCAGGCAAGCACAGCCATGTTAGCCCAGGCAAATCAAAAGCCCCAAATGGTATTAAAGCTGCTGGGTAAATAGAAACACGGTCCGGCTTCTCTGTATTCCCGCTCAAAAGATATTGCAATCTTAAACTAACCGTGCTAATTTAAAGATATAATAAGAGCATAATTGAGTTCTAATTTTGCATAGGAGTGATTGATAATGATTATTAAGCCAACCACTGCGCTGAGGACAGAGCTTGGTGAAATAACAAGAATATGCAAAGAAAAGTCTGAACCTGTTTATTTGACCAAAAATGGTGAGGGCGAGTTGGTTGTAATGAGTATTCCAGCTTTTGAACGCAGAGAGGCAATGCTCAATCTGAGAGCCAAACTGTTAGAGGCTGAACAGCAACGCCTTGGCGGTGCGCCAACCTATACAACAGATGATGTGCGAGAATATATCAGAGATCTGCACAATGAGCAAGTATAAGATTAAGATATTACAGATTGCTCGTGAGGACATTGGGGATATATATCTTTACATTGTAGCAGACAGTCCAAAATTAGCACTGGCAACGACCAAAAAGATTGTTGACAAAATTGATACCCTGGCAGAGTTCCCTCTCAGCGGTAAAATCGTACCAGATAATGAGTTGGCCAAACAGGAATATAGTATGCTAGTTATCGACAGCTATATCGCTTTTTATAAGGTAATTAACGATGAGGTCATAGTGTACAGAGTGCTTCATGGAATGCGGGATTACCCCAACCTATTAAAATGATAATTGCAAAATGGTTACAACAGTCTGCCGTCCCCCCGTCAGAACTCATTAGTTTTTTCGAATTTAATGCTCTCAAATACTTTCTTATCCACCAAACTTAGCCAATCCTTTAACTCGGTGGTTTCCATCCTGTAATAATCAGATAAATCGGCTATTGTGAGGGGTTTCCCATTTTGCAAGCCAAATCTTCGTATAATGAGTTCTTTCTCTGATTCTTCTAAGGTGTTCAACACTTGATCAAGGTCATTATTCGACAGGGATTTTATCAAGGTTAAAGTCACTCTAAAATCCCCGTCTTTTTCCTTATATAGAGAAAACAGTACAGAAAGCAAAATAGCGGACAATGTTGCTATAAATATTATCTTTAAGTTTTTACCTTCGGTTGCAGCATAAGAATACGCCGTTACAAGAATAACAAAAGGAGATAAAAAAAATAAAACGGTTTTGTCAATATACCACTTACCTAATATATCAGCTTGTTTTGCGAACTTATACCATAAATAAGCAATCGGTAAGACTATAAGGTAAAAGATAGAAAACCTAAATCTAAAACCTGATGATTTCGTAAAGATTACAAATATGAAAAGCATTGATATTATTATGAAGTTGAGAAACTTATTAGCCATAAAACATACGTCCTATTCACATAGAAACGACGAACAAAGCGGTATTCTTGCGTATCGTAATAACTATTTAGCCTTTAAGGTGGCAGAATAGCTTTTCTCTACCAAGTGCCGCAGGCTGGGGGGAGTGTCAAGCTTTTTGTGTAAACCCCGATTAATACCCAAAGCATTAATTAATGTATCCTTCTAGTCATTCTTTAAAATATATGTATAACTGGGATAAAATGGTTGCACAACCTCTAATTCTAGTGGTCCTTTTCTTAAATAATATCCATCGTGCCTAATTTGTAGAGCTTCTTTTGTAGGAAAGAGATGCTCTTGTAACCGTCAAGTAAAAGTGAACAAAAAATGATAAATAACTTTGAACACCTAATTATTCCCAAAAATGGTTTGGCGCTGTTTCAAACGATAGCTGTCACCGCTTAGGTGGATAACCTCACTTTTGTGAATTAAGCGATCCAGCATGACACAACAAAAACGTCCCCCTGTGTCCGTCCAACAAAAACGTCCCCCTGTGTCCGTCTAGAATTTAGCAGGTTTATTTTCCCCCTTTGTCGAAGATAAGGTAATATTAATGATCAGGATTGAACGCCATTTATCTTTCAAAGGGGCCTTTTTAGTGACTAAAAAATATGAAATTCGTGACCCCATTTACGGGTTTATTGAATTAGATAGCTGGGAAAGGGATATTATTAACCACCCCGCTTTTCAACGTTTACGCCGTATTAGACAGTTGGCTTGGACTGATATGGTTTATCCCGGTGCGATGCATACCCGTTTTGAACACTCCTTGGGTGTAATGCATCTGGCCACCGAGATGTACGAAAAAATCGTAGAAAAGAAAAGGGGTTACCTGGTAAATAAATTGGGTTTTAATAATAGCGGCTTTGATATTGATAAAAAATTTATTAGGCTTGCATGCCTTTTACATGACGTTGGTCATTCACCCTTTTCCCACGCAGGCGAGGAACTGATGGATGAGAAACCTGATACGGATAAACGGTATAAACATGAAGATTATTCAGCGGCAATAGTGGAATATAAATTCAAGGAAACCATTGATGAACATCCTCAAAATGAAAACTACCATATTACTGTAAAGCAAATCAGTGACTTTTTAAGGGGAAGTACCGGGGTAGGCCGAAGGTTGCTTTGGCGAAATCTTGTAGACGGCCAAATTGATGCGGATAGAGCCGACTACTTGTTAAGGGATTCCTATCATATCGGAACAAATTACGGTAGCTACGATCTGAAACGGCTACTTGTTACACTGACCATTTCTGAACATCCAGAAACGGGAGCTCCATTAATTGCCGTTGAAGAGGGCGGTTTGCATGCTGCCGAAGCATTAATTATTGCCAGGTATTTGATGTTTACCCAGGTATATTTCCATCATACCAGAAGGGCTTATGACCATCATATTGCGGAAACGATGAAAGCGTTATTGCTTGAAGAAACAAAGAGGAATACATTTTTGCCACCAACATCATTGGATAATATTGACAACTACCTTTCGTGGGATGATTGGAAAGTCCTTGGCTTGCTCAGTCAAGGAAAAGGCGGCAAGGATGGATGCGCACTAAGAGAAAGAAAGCATCACCGCCGTGTATTTTATACTTCCGAGGTGCCAACAGAGGCCGAACTTGACCAGTCAAAAGCAGCTCTAGAGAAGTTATCTGGATTGATACAGTTTGTGGATGAGCCAGAAAAATCCTGGTATAGCACCGGGGAAAAGGATATAATGATCGAAAGGAACGTGGCTCCCGGATTGAAAAAAACATTGCCTTTGTCCTCTTTTTCCAGCGTAGTTAGAGGGCTGCTACCCATACGCCAACGGCGAATATATGTGTCATTACAAGATAAAAGTAAAGCAGAGGCACTTTTAAATTAGAAAGGAGGGTTAACATTGCCGACTCAGTTTACGGAAAAGTGGGATCAATATGGCTTGATGGCAGAATTAGCCCTTAAGCTAGAGGGAGTTTCGCCCCAGTTTGGAAAGACGGTATTGCAAAAACTCGTTTACATTTTACAGGAGATTTATCGGGTTCCTTGCGGGTACGATTATATACTATACAACTATGGCCCGTATAGCGAGGCGCTAGCGGATGATTTAAGCTTTTTTTCCTCAATGGATGGGGTCAAGATTGACTGGAGTCATAGGTTGGGATATGAAATTAAGGAAGCTGGTAAAACAGCGCATTTCAGAAAAAGAGGGGAAGAGTTTTTAACCCAATATGCCTCCCAAATAAATGAAGTGATTAAGGAATTTGGTGGCATGAATGCCAAGGAACTGGAATTGCGATCAACGATTTTATACGTTTCCAAAGAAGAACCTTTGAAGGAGCAGGATTTGCTCAACCGTGTGAAAGAGATTAAACCGCATTTTTCGGCTGCTGACATAGAAAGTGCCTACAAGGAATTGAAGCCTTTACTTTAGGGAAACACAAGGGGACAGTGAAGGACACAGGGGGGCGTTTCTAGTGTGTCATAAAATGACACACTAAAAACGCCCCCCTATTTGCTTCGTGTTTTTCTCTTGTTCTTAATCCATCAATTCCTGCAGTTGTGCCGGAGAAGGTTTGTTTGGTATAGTCGCTACAACGGCACCCTGGTAGGTAAAAATGTTATAGTCCTGCTCGGTGATCTCACCGATTACGGCTGGAATACCATTCTTACTGCGAATCGCTTCCAAGACTTCTTCAAGATCCTGAGGCTCTACCTGAAGCAACATGCGGGCTTGACTCTCGCAAATAAAAATTTCTTCCGCGGAAATATCCGTTGTTCTCACCGGGACTTTGTCCAGCTCTACTTTGGCTCCCAGCCCTCCGAATCGGGCTGATTCGCATACAGCAGCCCCTATCCCGCCTGCACCCAGGTCAGAACAGGCCTTTATTTTGCCGGTAGCAAAAGCTGCCAGGGCAGCCTCCATAGTAGTTTTTTCCTCGGCAAAACAAGCAACAGCCGGTTCCATAACCGGTACCAGGCCGGCTCTGTACAGGGTATCATTGCCATCTTTACCTGTTTCCCCTATTATGATGATTTTGTCTCCGGGAGATTTGGCCGGTTTGGTAAGGGGTTTTTCAGTAAGCTGTTTACCAATAATCGACACTACGGTTGCCGGAACAATATCACTGAAGGAGGTAGAAAAGCCGCCTCCGACCACAAAGACACCCATGGTTTCACACATATCAGCAATCCCTTTAAGCATCCGGTTAATGCGCTCCTGACTGCTGACTATTTCACAGTTACCACAGGTACATTCTCCTTTAAACCCACATGGGCCTATAATCACTTCTTCTTCCAGCGGACGAGTACCGATAAAATCAAGCAGGAAAATAGGTCTGGCACCCATGGCCACTACATCCCGCATAGCCCCTCCGGCTCCGGTAGCCGCAGAATCATAAGGCCGGGGAACACATGGGGAACAATGGCTTTCCATTTTGGCAGTAATAAAGCAATCAGTATCAGGAATTCTAAATACGGCAGCGTCATCATTCGCATCAGGCCCCACAAGCAAAGCCCCGGGCCAGATTTTCTCAACCTTTTGATTAAGCTGTTTAAACAGAGCAAAATCAATAGCCTTGTCGGCATTGTGATGCAAGTGAACAAACAACGCGTGTATAAGCGCTTTTTCAACTTTATTCATAAGCCTACCTCCTAATATTTGCTGTTTTTAAGAATGATTTTTTACTCGCTTTATATTACTGCAAAAAACCGCCTGGAGTCAAAATAATTAGAACTTGTTTGAATATCCCTCCCTTCTATAATATGTAGATTCTCGGAAAGTCTCGATCCAGTTGTAACAACTGGTTGAAGTCTGGATAAATATGGATCACCCCCAATAACTCCCCCAACTCCACATAGCTAAAACAAGCAACATTATTTAAAATTAGGAC
>Ga0334888_1005386_pt1 | contig 10772 bp, 9 predicted proteins | sample GraSluR1_MG_FD_207227 | JGI IMG/M metagenome (GOLD analysis project Ga0334888, IMG submission 207227) | Sludge microbial communities from methane-producing bioreactor in Wageningen University, Netherlands - Granular Sludge_3_08-R1 | ecosystem: Engineered > Bioreactor > Anaerobic > Unclassified ...
AACTCCCAATAAGTTGCGGATGCTTCCGGCGCCATAAATGCGCACATCGCCCCCTATATGATGACAGTGGGGGTAGTGTATGGGAAAACTGTCAATTTCTGCCTGGTTTGAGAAGACAATGCCATTGGGGAAACAGGGCTGGCCGGCCAGGGCAAGGGGCAGGAGAAGGCCCGTGAGCAGCCACAGGAAGAGAGGAAGAGGCTTCATTTTATGTGCTTATTAAGAGTCATTTTCCGTCCGACAGGGCCGTAGAGGCGAAGATAAGGGAGCAGCCTGTAATATTGTTCGGGCAAAGATTCCTTCATTGTTTTCGCAAGGCACGCATACCCAAAGTTAAGAAAAAAGCCTTGCCCTTTGACCCTATTGCCTGGATACACTATGGTGTTTCAGCGGAGGGTTATGGAAAATCCCCCTTATTTGTCTCCGAAATACTTAGACGCATTTTTATTGACTTCTTTTGTGGTCCATTCATTATGATGCGCCAAAAAGTGGCGCACAAGTGGCTGGTCAGTTTTGGAGTATTCCCTCAAAACCCAGCCAACGGCTGTTTTACAAAATCTTTCTTCATCTCCGCATTTCGTTTTCCGCGGATCTTTTCAATGATTTCCTGCGCGCATTCATTCATACCTCAAGGGGAGTTGCTTTCACATCGTTTATGCTAAAAACTACCGCGCATCTTCACTATTCAGTTTGTCCCGCCCTGATCGGGCTGTTTACCGTTTGATGCACTGCGTAGGATATTACGGTAAGGTCATATCCCTGTTTATCAAAATAAATCCATCCGAAGTAATCTCCCTGATCTGTGTGAATTTTAAGGCCTACATAGGCCGTGTCATTGAAGTTGGTGGAAAAAGGGGCGGTCGCAGACGACAACATCAGCATCGCTGGATTTGACCAGTTTTGGGAAGCATCAATCACTTCATCGGGCAGGTATCGTTTAACACTATTGAAAGGCTCCGTGATGCCCACTTTATGTTCCTCAGCGGTTCCAGAGAGATAAATGCTTGTGTGGTAGTTTGCACAGGGGGAGCTCGCACTGACGAAGTAGTACCAGGACTTGCAGGAGAGCGTGAAGTCAAGGGTATCGTCATTGTTGATATCGAACGAAATACTTGTGATGGAGTCTGCAGGGGAAGGAATATTTCCACATCCTGAACCGTGGGCGATCAGCGTGTCCACGGAACTTAGGTGTATCAGGGGGTCAAGTTCAGTGTATATTATCCCGTCCACGATCGGAACGTCAGGTTTTTCCACACTTTTTTTGGTGCAAGCCACGATTGTGGAGAGGAGGATGATCAGAATGAAAGGCGCTATTTTCATCTTATTTGGTTTTTGCATACCGCCCAGGGCCTTGCAGACCTTTTCGCGAGGGGCATAATTTTATTCCGGATTAAAAATATGCCATTCTCCATTACGCGCCGCACACCTTGTCTCGCCCTGGCGCAAGACCTTACTTATTGGCAACAGTTTTTGTCTTCTAAAAATGTTAATCGAAAGTTAGATTCGATTTTCCACTTACCCATACTTTCCGGTAGATGCAGATTCATCTTTAAATTGTTGCCAACGCTCTTTGCAATCGCGTGCCCCGTGTGATAGGCTCTCCCCGCTAGCGCTGGCTGGCGGGGCGGCCTACTCGATTGTGTGGAGTTGATTTATATCCATCGTCTTACTTTCTTTTTATACTCAAGATATTCCTTTCCAAAAGTTTCAAACATTAGTTGTTCTTCTCTTTTGATAAAAATCAATCTGACTATTGTCATAAAAAATAAGGGTAAAAACAAGGCAAGAACGTTCGTTGAGAATATTGAAAATCCAAATAACAGTATCGTCATTCCTGTGTACATAGGATTCCTTGTTTTAAGGTCTAAGTCAATTTGTGTAAAACCAGCTTTAAGAAAAGAATTATTAAAATCTTTCTCATTTTTCAATTTGGCCATTTTCCACCATTTTGAACCTTCAGGAGGATATCTGTTGATGATATAAAAACGTCCATCTTTTTTTAAAACTCGATAAATCTTGGAAAAGCATTCGGAAATATCAGGCCAAAATTGAACAGTCTCATTTGCTGTAACGATATCCATTGTCTCATTCTCAAACGGAAGTTTTGTCACCGAACCGCATTCAATAAAAGCTTGTCCATTCTTTATTGGTTTCTTATTCACGTTTTTTGATAGTAAAACCATCTCCTCTGAATGGTCAAGTCCGAATAGCTTGTACTTTCTGTTTTAATCACTCCCAGCTGGCAGGCAGCGAGGAACCCTTCGACATCCATCGACTAACTCAGAGCAAGTAGCGAGAAAGGAGCAAGGATAAATGTCACTAAATCACTGATTCACTGTCCACTGTCCCTTATGACTTATGCCTTCTAAAGGCTGACTTAAATGGCTCGCTAAAATAAGCCCAGATCCAAACGCGCTTCCTCCGTCAGCATATCCTGCGTCCAGGGTGGATCAAAGGTGAGTTCAATCTCCGCCGACTTCACGCCCTCCACCTTCGAAGCCCTTTCCCTTACATCTGCAGGAAGGGATTCGGCCACCGGACAATTGGGGGTGGTCAGGGTCATCAGGATATGTGCATTGAGTTCGTCATCCAGGGATATCTCGTAGATCAAGCCCAGATCATAAATATTAACCGGGATCTCCGGATCATAAATCTCTCTGAGTGCTGCAATGATGGCACTTTCCAAAACTACTTTCTGTTCCTGCAAAGTCATTCTGCTTCCTTTCCTTATTTCTCTCCGGCTTTGGCTTTGAAGGCCAAGGCATAGAGGCGGATTTGCCGTAGCATACTGACCAGGCCGTTGGAGCGGGTAGGACTCAGGTGTTCTTTCAGTCCGATCTGGTCGACAAATCCCTGGTCCGCATTTAAAATTTCGTCCGGGCGATGGCCACTAAACACCCTGATCAACATACTGGCAATGCCACGGGTAATCACTGCATCGCTGTCGCCTGAAAACAGAACCCTGCCATCCTCCATCCGGGCGTGCAGCCAAACACGCGACTGGCATCCTTTGATCAGGTATTGATCGGTTCGATAGGCCGGGTCGATCGGAGGAACGGATTTTCCTAATTCAATGAGATAGTTATACTTGTCCAGCCATTCCTCAAACATCGAAAACTCGTTCACCAGGGCTTGCGCTTTTTCCGCTATGCTCATTATGCTTCGCTTATGGGTTCCTTTTCAGGGGATTATTGCAGCATTGCGATGGCTTTCCGCAATGATGTTGCAAAGATATCAATCTCTTGCGTAGTGTTATAAAAGGCCAGCGACATCCGCATTGTCCCCGGGATTTCCCAGAAGTCCATCAAAGGCTGAGCGCAATGATGACCGGTACGGATGGCGATGCCGAAATGATCCAAGAGGGTTCCCAGATCGTAGGGGTGTATTTCTCCAACCAGGAAAGAAAGGACGCTGGCATTCCCGGGATGGTCGCCATAAAAGCGTATGCCGGGGATTTTTCTCAGTTCTTTGCGGGCGTATTCCAGCAGCATTTGCTCTCGCTGATGGATTTCGTCCATCCCGCATTCCATCAGAAAATCGATGGCCTCCGCCAGTCCGAGCACCTGGGCCACCGCCGGGGTTCCTGCTTCAAATTTGTAAGGGATCTCATTGTAGGTAGTCTGGTCAAAACGCACTTCTGCAATCATTTCTCCTCCGCCCTGCCAGGGAGGCATAGTTTCAAGCTGTGTTGCCTTCCCGTAAAGGATGCCAATGCCCATCGGAGCGTACATTTTATGGCCCGAGAAAGCATAGAAGTCACAATCCAGGTCTTGTACATCCACTTTAAGGTGGGGTGCAGCCTGGGCCCCGTCGAGGAAAACCGGAATTCCTTTGGCTTTTGCGCGGGCGATGATTTCTTTCACCGGATTGACGATGCCACATACATTGGAAATGTGAGTGAGGGCAAGCAGGCGGGTGCGCGGGCTCAACATTGCATCCAGGGCATCCAGCTGCAGATTGCCATCGGGATGCAGCGGTAAAACTTTGAGTTTAGCCTGATGACGCTCGCAGGCCATTTGCCAGGGGACGATATTGGAATGATGCTCCATCCCGCTGATCAGGATTTCATCTCCGGGTTTCAGGAAAGCCTGTGAAAAGCTATGGGCAAGCAGATTGACAGACTCAGTCGTGCCACGGGTAAAGATGATCTCTCTGGCTTCGGCAGCACCCAGAAACTGTCTTACCTTCTCCCGTGCTGCTTCAAATCGGGCTGTGGCATCCTGACTGATATGATACACCCCGCGGTGAATATTGCTGTTGATGCTGCGGTAGTAATCCGTTTCAATTTGCAGCACCCGCTCCGGTTTCTGGGTGGTGGCGGCATTGTCGAGGTAAACAAGCGTATGCTTGCCGATTTTCCTTGAAAGGATGGGGAACTGCCTGCGCAGCGCATCAATGTTCAGGCTCATAGGGATGAGGTATCAGACTTTACTCATATCGATATCGAAGGAAACCACTCTTTTTTCACGGCAATCAATCACACATTGATCACAGATTGTGAGTTCCCCTCTCAGGCGCTTGGCTACCAGCTCATCAATTCGCTCCCTCAGGGCCGGAATTTTGATTTCGCGGATCACCTCAGCCGCAAAGGCGTACATCAGCAGCATACGGGCAGCCTGGGCGGAGATACCCCGGGTGCGCAAATAGAACATTGCTTCCGGATCCAGTTGTCCGATGGTGGCCCCGTGGCTGCATTTTACATCGTCGGCGTAAATCTCCAGATGAGGTTTGGTATGTATCCGCGCCTTGTCGGTGAGCAAAAGATTACGGTTGTTCTGGTAGGCCAGGGTCTTCTGTGCATCTTTTCTTACCAGAATATGTCCGTTGAAAGCCCCGCTGGCCTTGTCGTCCAATATGCCTTTAAACATCTCATTGCTGGTACAATGCGGAACAGCGTGATCTACAAAAACCTGTGAGTCAACGTGCTGCTCTCCATCCACCAGCGACAGGCCCAGGATATTCGCGTTGGCGTGCTCTCCTGCAAGATGGGCGTGGGTATTGTTGCGAACCAGGCCGCCGTGCAGTACTATGGTGTTGGTAGACATATTGCTTTCTTTCTCCTGGTGGAAGAAGGTAGTGGTAATCAGGGTCGAGCTGTTGTCTTTATTCTGGATTTTATAGTGATCCAAAGATGCGCCCTCTCCTACATAAAACTCTGAAACAGAATTGATCAGACTTTCCCTATGTTTTAGTGAATGATCGCAGTGGATGAGCTTCAGGCTGGCATTTTTTTCCAGGATGATCAGGTTCCGGGGTTGTACGAAGATGTTTTCTTTGAGATCGACCAGATTGATGATCTGGACAGGTTTCTCCACAACAACACCCTTGGGGACGTATATAAACAGCCCGTCCTGGGCAAAGGCCGTATTCAGGGCGTTCATCCCGTCCCTGTCGCTGTCGGTATAGCGGTTGTAATGCTTCCGGATAAGGTCAGGGTAATGCTGCATCGCTTCGGCCAGGCTGCCGATGATGATGCCATCGGGCAGATTCTGCAAGGCTAACCCATCGCTTACCAGCCAGCCATTGTATTGGGTAACCAATATGGTATCCAGGTCGAATACCTCGCATTGAAAGATCTTTTGAATGTCGATCTGTTGTTGAAGTGGTTCGAAATGATGGACATACTCCAGCATCAGGGGTTTACTCAGATTGGTCTGTCTCCACTTTTCCTGGCTTGCTTGAGGGAACCCCAGCTTTTTGAAGCTTTCAATAGCTTGTTGCCTGACCTGTCGGATGTGCTCCGAATCCTTGCTGAAGTTCTGCTGACGGAGTTCTTCGTAGAGCTGGAGCATCTTCTCCTTCAGTCCGCCTTCCGTGATAATAGCACTCATTCTTCTCTCCTTTGCTTTAGTCGGCCATTGCCTGGTGGCCTTCTTTCAGCCATTCGTATCCTTTTTCTTCCAGTTCCAGGGCCAGGGATTTGTCGCCGGTGCGAACAATCTTTCCCCCGAAGAGTACGTGCACAAAATCGGGGATTATGTAGTCGAGCAGGCGCTGGTAATGGGTGATGACAATGAAAGCATTCTCTTTGGTGCGCAGCTTATTTACGCCATTGGCTACCACCTTCAGGGCGTCAATATCCAGGCCTGAGTCGGTTTCATCCAGTATGGCCAGTTCAGGTTCGAGCATCGCCATTTGAAAAATCTCATTGCGCTTCTTCTCTCCGCCCGAGAAACCTTCGTTAACCGAGCGGCTTGCCAGCTGGGATTGAATTTCCACCAATTGTTTGCGTGCTTCCATCATCTTCAGGAACTCACCCGCCGGCATTGGATCCAGGCCGTGATAAGCCCGTCTTTCATTGACGGCGGTCCGGAGAAAATGGGTCATACTCACACCGGGGATTTCCACGGGATATTGAAAGCCCAGGAAAATGCCTTCGTTGGCCCTTTCGTCTACCGACATCTCCAGGATGTCTTTTCCTTTATAGACAATGCTCCCGCTTTCAATTTCATAGCCTTCCTTACCGGCGATCACATTGGCGAGGGTGCTTTTGCCGGTCCCGTTTGGTCCCATTATGGCGTGGATCTCCCCGGGCTTCACTTCAAGGCTTAGCCCATCGAGTATCTTCTTGTCTTCAATCGAAACCGTTAAATTGTGAATCTTCAACATTATTTTATCCTTTCTTGTTTAACCAACACTTCCTTCCAAACTGATGGACAATAATTTCTGTGCCTCCACGGCAAACTCCATAGGGAGTTTACTCAGCACTTCTTTCGCATAGCCATTCACGATCAAACCGATGGCTTTTTCCGTATCGATTCCTCGCTGGTTACAGTAAAAGAGCTGATCTTCGGAGATCTTTGAGGTGGTAGCCTCGTGCTCTACCACGCTGGAGCGGTTTTCAGCACTGATATAGGGATAAGTATGCGCTCCACATTGATCTCCAAGCAGCAGGGAATCGCATTGGGAGAAGTTCCTGGCGTTTTCCGCTTTCTTCCCGATCCGGACCAGGCCCCGGTAGCTGTTGTTGCTCTTGCCGGCCGAGATGCCCTTGGAAATGATGGTACTCCGGGTATTGCGTCCCAGATGGATCATCTTGCTTCCGGTATCGGCCTGCTGGTGGTTATTGGTTACAGCCACCGAATAGAATTCCCCCACGCTGTTGTCGCCCAGCAACACACAGCTTGGATACTTCCAGGTTACCGCCGAACCGGTCTCTACCTGGGTCCAGCTGATCCTGGAATTGGATCCTTTACAGATGCCGCGTTTGGTCACGAAATTATAGATTCCGCCTGCCCCGTCCTTGTTGCCGGGATACCAGTTCTGGACTGTGGAATACTTTACTTCGGCATCTTTCAGGGCCACAATTTCCACCACTGCGGCGTGCAATTGGTTTTCATCGCGCATCGGGGCGGTGCAGCCTTCCATATAGCTCACATAGCTGCCTTCATCGGCAATGATGAGTGTACGTTCAAACTGACCCGTACCGGCCGTGTTGATGCGGAAATAGGTGGAAAGTTCCAGCGGGCAACGCACCCCTTTGGGGATATAGCAGAAAGAGCCATCGCTGAAAACGGCCGAGTTAAGGGCGGCGTAGTAGTTATCGTGCATCGGGACTACCGATGCCAGATACTGCCTCACCAGCTCGGGATGGTTTTTTACAGCTTCGCTGAAGGAACAGAAGATAATACCGTACTTTTTGAGGGTGTCCTGAAAAGTAGTTTTGACCGATACACTGTCGATGACGGCATCCACGGCCACACCACTCAGGCGTTTCTGCTCTTCCAGGCTGATCCCCAGTTTATTAAAGGTGTCCAGCAATTCCGGGTCCACCTCGTCGAGGCTTTTGAGTTCCTTCTTGCGCTTGGGTGCCGCGTAATAGATGATATCCTGAAAGTCGATATCAGGGTATTTCACGTGCGCCCATTTGGGTTCTTTCATCTGCTGCCAATGCCTGAAGGCATTGAGCCTGAACTCCAGGAGCCATTCCGGTTCATCTTTCTTGGCAGAGATGAATCGGATGGTATCTTCGGTCAGCCCTTTGGGTGCCGTCTCTGTATCTATATCAGTAAAAAATCCGTACTTATATTCACTGCCGGTTACTTCCGCAAGTATCTTATCCTGATTGTTGTTGGGCATTTGTTTATTTAGATTAGTTCTAAATTAATTAGCATAAGTCTACAAATGTATAAAACATTTGGGAAGCGGGATAGTTTGGGCTGTTTTGGAGGAGGGGCAGGGACAAGCGAGGAAAGCGGACAAGCGAGGGAAGCGAGAAGCCCCAAAGGTCAAGCTTATTCAGGCATTGACACACTGAACACTGCCCACTGAACACTGCCCACTGAACACTGCCCACTGAACACTGCCCACTGAACACTGCCCACTGAACACTGCCCACTGAACACTGCCCACTGAACACTGCCCACTGAACACTGCCCACTGAACACTGATCACTGATCACTGATCACTGATCACTGATCACTGATCATTGCCCTCAGTATGCACGCACATTTCGACCCTCGATATAGTTGATGAAGGCCTGGTTCACCACCTTATTCCCTCCGGGCGTGGGATAATCACCGGTGAAATACCAATCGCCGGTATGCCCCGGACAACTTTGATGCAGGGACTCTATCGACTGATACACGATGGTAACAGGCGTTTTAACCGTTTCCGGGGTAACAAGGCGGGCAATGCGCGCAGAGATATCCCTGGCAGTGAAAGGTTTGTAAATCTCTTTCACATAATTGACCACCTCCTCTTTGGGCAAATGCTGTTGCGCTTTACATTTCTTGTACACCTCATTGATGATGCCGGCCTGCCCGCTTTCCTTCAGCAGGGAAATGGCCGCATTGAAGGCGATAAAATCGTGCAGCTTGGCCATATCGATGCCGTAGCAGTCGGGATAGCGGATTTGGGGCGCCGAGGAAGCGATGATGATCTCGCTGGGCCTCAGGCGGTCGAGGATGCGGATGATGCTCTGCTTCAGGGTGGTTCCCCTTACGATGGAATCGTCGATCACCACCAGTTTATCCACCCCATCGCGGATGATGCCATAGGTGATATCGTACACGTGCGCCACGAGGTCATCACGGGCATTGTCCTGGGTAATGAAGGTGCGCATTTTGACGTCCTTCACCGCCACTTGCTCGGCACGGGGTCTTATCGACAATATTTTTCGTACCTCTGCTGGATCGGGGTTTTTCAGGCGGCTTAGCTTCTCTGCTTTTACCTCATTGCAGAAATCCTGCAATGCTTCAAGAAGTCCGTAGAATGCCACAGAGGCGGTGTTTGGGATATAGGAGAAAACCGTATTCTCCAGGTCATAGCCTATGACCTCCAGAATGCCCGGGGCCAGCGATTTACCCAGGCGCTTCCTTTCCTGGTAAATATCCACATCTGTTCCACGGCTGAAATAGATTCGTTCGAAGGAGCAGGACTTCTTTTCCCGGGGGGTCTGGCACATCACCTCTTTTATTTCTCCCCTGGCGGGGATGAGCAGGGCGTGCCCGGGGGAGATCTCCCTTATGTCTTCCACCAATACATTTAAGGCAGTTTGAATAACCGGACGTTCGGAAGCCACGGCCACGATTTCCTCATCCTGATAATAAAAAGCAGGGCGAATGCCGGAGGGGTCGCGCATTACAAAAGCATCGCCGTGCCCCAACAGGCCTGCGATCACATATCCTCCGTCCCAGTATTTACTGGAACGCTGGAGGATGGTTTGCAGATCAATATTGCGGGAGATCATCCGGGTGATCTCCATTTTATCGAAATCCTGCTCCTTGTATTCCTGATATAAACGCTCATTCTCCTGATCCAGGAAATGGCCGATTTTCTCCAGAATGGTAATGGTATCCGAGGTTTCCGTCGGGTATTGGCCGAAACTTACCAGGCGGTGAAAGAGCTCATCCACATTGGTCATATTGAAATTCCCGGCCAGCACCAGGTTTCTGGTCAGCCAGTTATTTTCGCGGATGATAGGATGAAGGGCATTGATGCCGTTGCCCCCGAAGGTGCCATAGCGCAGATGGCCCAGGAAGAGTTCGCCGCTGAAATCCACGTTTCGTTTCAGCCACTGCACATCGTTGCGAAGCGATGTGTTTTTCTGTGTTGCCTTGCTGATCCCCCGAAAAACCTGTTGAAAGATATCGATGATGGGCGCATCATTGTTGGAACGCACCCGGTTGATGTACTTGGTCCCGGGATCGGGATCCAGTTTGACACAGGCGATCCCGGCGCCATCCTGGCCCCGGTTGTGCTGCTTCTCCATCAGCAGCTGCATTTTATTCAGGGCGTGAAAGGCCGTCCCGTATTTTCCAAGATAATACTCAAGGGGTTTGCGCAATCGTACCAGGGCGATGCCGCATTCGTGCTGAATCAGTTCACTCATACATCCTTACAAAGGGCAAAGGTAAGGCTTTTAAGAAGGATAGCTGCATTTCTGATGAAAGCACCTGGATGGATCTCAATCCTTTTGGAAAACCCACTCCACCACCAGGATCTCCGGCCGGTGGCCGATGCGAACCGGGGGACCCCAGGAACCAAAGCCGGGGGAAACGTAAAGCTGCATCTCTCCCACCCTGAGATAACCCTTACTGATGCCATATATGGCTTTGGCCAGGTGACCCAGGGGCCAGAGCTGCCCGTCGTGGGTATGCCCTGAAAAACTGAGGTCAACCCCGGCAGCCGCCTTCTCCGCCAACATTACCGGTTGGTGATCCAGCAGGAGAACAGGCTGGGATAAGTCTACCTCCTTCATTACCTCTGCGAGGGGTTTACGGCTTTTGCCGGCAAATCGCTGCATATCCTTGTCTTCCAGTCCCACAATC
>Ga0334888_1005388_pt1 | contig 10768 bp, 11 predicted proteins | sample GraSluR1_MG_FD_207227 | JGI IMG/M metagenome (GOLD analysis project Ga0334888, IMG submission 207227) | Sludge microbial communities from methane-producing bioreactor in Wageningen University, Netherlands - Granular Sludge_3_08-R1 | ecosystem: Engineered > Bioreactor > Anaerobic > Unclassified ...
ACTTTTTTTGAGGTGAAATTGCAAGTGGGGTTAGAAAATTTTTATTGGGAATTTAGGGAAACAGGGAGAGCATGATTAAATTTTGTTGGTTAGAAAAGGACAAACCGTTAAAATTCAGTCAATAATTATGGTGTTTTCATATAGGATAATAGACAAAAAATGTCTATTATCCTATATGAAAATGCATCTTTGTTAACCACCCGCTCCCTCCGTCGTCTCCGTCACCGTCAAAGTGGGGGTAAGCGTCATGGTGGGGGTGGGCGTTTCCGTGGGAATTTCAGTCTCGGTGGGTGTGGGCGTGTTCCGCGGGGTGGCGCTGGGAATGATAGTGGGCGTGGGCGTGGGCGAGGTGGTCAGTTCAAACACCAGCGTCGCCATTTTGGCCGAAGAGCCGGGCGCGGGGGTGAGCACAAAATTGGCCGCCTGCTGAACCAGTTCGGCCGCGGCTTCGGCGCGCGGCAAAAACACGCTGGAGCGCGCCATGCCGGGCATTTGCCAGGCATCCATGTGCTGTGATGAAAAGGAATAAAACGCGAACTGGTCGCGCTCGTTCATTTGCAGCGCCAGCGGAATGTAGGCGGTCAGTTCAGCCAGGTTCAGGTTGGTGACGCCCGCCTCGCCGAACAGGCTGAACAGCTCGGGCAGGCGCGCCAGGTTGCCGCCGTGCGTCAGGTGTTGAAACACCGCCCACAGCACTTCCTGTTGGCGCCGGTTGCGTTCATTTTCAGCCAGTCCCTGGCGCGAACGCGCATAGCACAGCATGTGCGGACCATCCAGCACCGTCTCGCCGGTGGGCAAACCGCCGCACAGCGGATGGTCTTCTTGGGGAATGTCAATGGTCACGCCGCCCAGGGTGTCGATCAACTCGGTGAAACGGTCCAGGTGAATCACCGCCCAGCGCTGCGGGGTGATGCCCAGGTTATACTGCAAGGTTTGCGTCACCAGGTCGGCGCCGCCCAGGGCATAGGCGTTTTGCAGGCGCTGCATGGTATAGCCCGGAATGTACATCAGCATATCCGGCGGAATGGACAAAAAACTGGCGCGCGTATTTTTGGGGGTGAAGAAGACAATCAGCACCGCATCAGTGCGCCCGGCGTAGGGGGAATTTCGGTCAACACCCATCAGCAGCAGCATCTGCACATCGGATGGCGCCGTCAGCGTGCTGACGGGCGGCGGGATGGGCGTGACGGGCGCCTCGCGCGGAGCGGGATAATTTCCCCAGATGCCGGTGGCGGTGGGCGGCAGCGGGGTGAGCGACGCCGTGGCGCTGGGCGATGGTGAAACGGTGGCTGAAGCGGTGACGGTGGGTTGTACTGTGGGCAAAGCGCAGGATGCCAGCATCGAGCCCACAAACAACATCAGGCACAGCATCAACAGCATTCCCCTGGTGAAAGTTTTCATTGAAAGAGAGGTTTTGGGCAGGCGTTTACGTTTCATCTTCAAATATCCACCGCATGAAATGGATTATAGCACGTCGCTGCATTGAATAAATGGCATGACCTTTGCATCTTCAAATAATTGAGGAAATTTCCGCCGGGCGGGGGCGCGGCATTCATCACCTCGCAGGTGGGAATGATAAAGGGGCTGTCATGAATCGAACACTGGGCTTCACTTGCTGTACACTGGGTGTGTTTTTCATCCTGAATTGTTGCATTTCCATTGGCCTGATCCAGCAGCCCAACCTGAGATTGATTCCAGAGGTTGAGCCCACCCTCACCCCCACCGTGGTTGACGTCAATCCATTTCCCATCCCAGGCACCGGCAATCCCTGTGTTCCCTGCCCGCAGCAAGCCTGTGTCGTCTATGCAGCCACACCGCTGCCACCGCGCCCCAGCGCGCCCACCTGTTTTGAAATCCTGGACGCCCGCGATAATCTGACCAGCGCCCAGTGGGACAACCTGCTGGAAGAAGTGCGCCGTTCGCGCATTGACGGCTGGGATGCGACAGTGTTGGATGTTTCACGCGAACTGTCATTGCAGCGCGGCTACCGGGTGAACCTGGCGCTGGATGGCGGCTGCGCGCTGGCTTTCACCCTTCGAGATAAAAACCTAGCTCTCAGCCTGCAGCGCGGGCAGGTGCTGACCGTGTCGGGGCCTGTGCAATACGCCTATCGGGACGTGTCAGGCTGCCTGGTTATCACCCTGCCCGATAACACCGCTGTCATTCAATAAGAGTATTATTTAATTCCACTCCCGCCTTTCTATATGAGAGGCATCCTCATCCAGTGAAAAATAATAGATGTTATAGCCGCCAAGTGTGTTTACCCCTGGATCGCCTGGTGATTGAAAACCATCAGGTAAAAAAACGGGGTCGAATCCAATATCTTTTCTGTTTGCAAACTGCGTGAAAACGCACACAATCTTGTGTTGGTCTTCAATCAACAGTGCATATTCATACGACAGGTTGTTTTCAAACACGGTCACATAGGCGGGATAATTGAAATTCTGAGTGTCATAAACGATTCGATGCACTTCCCCATCATTCTGTTCACCAATCTGTGATAATCGCTGCACTTCAGCCAGATAATCTTCTTCGGACAAGGTGTACTCCACAAAAATCTGGTATGTCGCATCCAAAAAAGTGTCCTTGTAGAAGTAGTAATACTTTTCAAAATTCATCGAATCAGGCAAATCTTTGGGGAAGATTTCCAGATTACTGTAACCTTTAAAATCTTCGAACTTGCCATAATCCGAGACGTCGCTGGTTATTGTGGCTGGTCCGCCCCAAATTACCAGGTAGATAAACCATCCCAGTACGCCGACTATCAGAAGCAGGACTGCAAGGATACTGATGGCAATGATGATGATCTTGTTGTGCCTGTTTTTTTGATTCTTATCGATATTTACACTGTTTTGGTTATTTAACTCCTGCATAGACAGGTCTCTTTTCTTCCGCAATTTTTTCGCACAGCATTGTCAAACCATTAATAAGAAATCCATGCGCCCAAATCTCACGGGCGCATGGTCTAGTTTAATTCATTTTACGCGAGTGGCTTTTATTACTGGTTGGCTGATGTCTCTCCCAGCGTGACCTGCAATTCCACATTCTGCCCCTGCCGCACCACTTCGACCGACACGGTTTCGCCGGGCTGGTGGGCAAACAGCAAGTTAATGAAAGAATGATTCTCGTCAAAGGTGGTGTCACCAATGCGCACAATGATGTCATCCGTCTGCAAGCCGCCGCGACCCGCCGGGCTGTCAGCGGCTACTCCGGTCACATAGGCGCCCCATTGCACCGGCAGGTCGTAGCGGCGGGCGATGTTGGGGGTAATGCCCTGCCAGTTGATGCCCAGGTAGGGGCGGGCAAAATAGCCTTTGGCAATGATTTGCTCGCCAATGATGCGCGCCGTGTTGGACGGAATGGCAAAACCCAACCCTTCGGCGGTGGTGCTGGTGTTGCCGCTGCCGCGCACCACCAGGGTGTTGATGCCAATCACCTCGCTGTTCAGGTTGACCAGCGGCCCGCCTGAGTTACCTTCATTGATGGCGGCATCGGTTTGGATCAGGTCTTCCATCTGGTAGCCAGCCTGGGTGCTGAGCGCGCGCCCGGTGGCGCTGATCACTCCCACTGTGACGGTGTTCTTAAAATCACCCAGGGGCGAACCAATGGCAATCACGGTTTCGCCAGGCTTTAACAGGTCTGAGTTCCCCAGGACAGCCACCGCCGGCATGCTGCCGTCTGCCTTGATCACCGCCAGGTCGGCAAATACATCGGTGTTCACCAGCGTGGCGGGCAATTCAGAACCGTCCGCCAGGATCACATACAGGCTTTGGGTTCCTTCCACCACGTGGTTGTTGGTAAGAATGTAGCCGTCGGCTGAAATGATCACCCCGCTGCCGCTCACCTCGCCTTCGGCCAGGCTGCTGCCGAAAAAGTTGGTCACGCGCTGCTGCACGGTTCCCACCACGGTCACCACAGCAGGCCCCACCTTCTCAACCGCGCTGGTTACAGCGGTTTCCACTTCGGAATTGGAGATTTGAATTAACTGGGCGGCCTGTTCCAGGTCAGCTTGAGTTTGCACAGCAGGTTGGATCGTGACCTGAGAAGCGCTGGTTTCCTGCTGCGCCCCCAGGTATTGATAAACGGCAAAACCGCCCGCCGCCGCACCGATTAACGCGCTGGCGCTCACCAACATCAACAGCAAAATTGCCAGAAAGATATTTTTCCAAGACATAACGTTATTCCTTACTGGCGCATTCAGGTTGAAAACTGTTCAATCCTGTAATGCGTCATTCGTTTTCTTCTTTGACCAGAATTTACCTCTTAATATTACATCGTTGATCTTAAAAATAAGTAAGAATTGTTTAAGTAAATTTTCAAAATTGTCTGATTTTGTTATTCAACCAATAAAACATTTTTCGTCCCCTCTTATATCTCCCCCATTTTCAAACAAGCCTGAAAATAGGGGAGGAAAGATTGGACTCTAAATCTCATTCAATAAAAAACGAGAATAAAGCGGACATGCTATAATCCCCACAGGGCAAGCGCACATTTCATGACTGAACAACCGCCTACACCCGCAAACAGCACCGGCGAACCGCCATCCCCATCCGCAGAAGAGACCACCCTGCAGGTTGGCGAAGCGCGTCTGCACCTGCGCGCCCAATTGCCGCCCGATGTGCGCCTGCAAGTGCACGTGCAGGCATTGACCTCCAACGACCAGCCGCTGGAAGAGCAAAGTGTGACCCTGGGCGAAGGCCTGTTCACCCCGCCGCTCAACTGGCGCAGCCGCCTGTCGGACTGGTTCAGCCAGCCGGCGCAGCTTGCCGCCGCGCTGTTCTGGGCATCGCTGCTGGTCTACCTGCTCACCCGCCTGATCGGCCTGGAGCGCTACCCGATTTTCTTCTTCACCGATGAAGCCATTCAAACCCTGCTGGCGCAGGATTTTCTGCGCGACGGTTTCATGGGATACGACGGTTTTTTGTTCCCCACCTATTTCTTCAACAGTTATCAATACAACCTGGGCGTGTCTGTCTACTGGCAGGTGATTCCCACCCTGCTGTTTGGACGCTCCATTTTCGTCACCCGCGCGGCCTGCGTGCTGGCCACCCTGCTGGGCGCCGCCTATGTCGGCCTGATTCTGCGCGACGTCTTCCACATCCGTCACTACTGGCTGGGGGTGCTGATTTTGAGCATCACACCGGCCTGGTTCCTGCACTCTCGAACCGCGTTTGAAACCGCGCTGGCGGTCAGCTTCTACGCCGGATTTTTGTACTATTACATGCTTTACCGCAGCGGCAAGACCAAAGCATTGTATGCCTCCGCCGGCATGGCGGCCCTCAGTTTTTACAGCTACAGCCCGGCGCGCATGGTGGTGCTGGTTACTGCCCTGTTCTTGTTCCTTTCCGATTTCAATTATCACAAACAGCACCGCGATGTTGTGCTGCGCACCGTGGGGCTTTGCCTGCTGCTGGCTGTTCCCATCTTGCGCTTTCAAATCCATCATCCTGAAGAAAACGTGCAGCACCTGCGCCAGCTCGGTTCCTATTGGATTGAAAACCGCCCCCTGCAGGAGAAACTGGCGCGCTACGGGCGCGAATACCTGCGCGGACTGAACCCCGGTTACTGGTTTGTTCCCAACGAGGTGGACATGTCGCGCCACAAGATGGACGGGCTGGGCAACCTGCTGCGCCCAACCCTGCCCCTGCTGCTGCTGGGGATGGTTATTTGCCTCAAAAACTTGCGCAGTTCGCCCCACCGCGCGCTGCTGCTGGCCGCCCTGGCTGCCCCCAGCGGAGCCGCCCTGGTGGCGCTGGGCATCACCCGCGCCCTGAACATGGTCATTCCCGCCGCGCTGCTCACCGCCCTGGGCGCCGTCGCCCTGCTCAATTGGCTGCAAAATCGCTGGCAAAAAGCCTGGTTGGGATTAGCCCTGGGAGTATTTGTCCTGCTGGCGGGGAGCAACTTCTGGCTGCTGCGCACCGCCCTGGTTGACGGTCCCCTGTGGGACACCGACTACGGTTTGAACGGCATGCAATACGGCGCGCGTCAGGTGTTTGCCGCCATTGACAACATCTTGAAATATGACCCGCAAACCCGCATTGTGCTCTCGCCCACCTGGGCTAACGGAACCGACATCGTGGCGCGTTTCTTTTTTGAACCCACCCCTTTTGAACTGGGCAGCATTGACGGTTATCTGTTGGAACACAAAGACATCAGCAGCGACACGCTGTTCATTATGACGCCGGATGAATACAAGAAAACCCTGGAAACCAACAAATTCACCGATGTGCGCGTTGAGAAAATCCTGCCCGCCCCCAACGGCCAGCCGGCTTTCTATTTCATCCGCCTGCGCTATGTGGACAATATTGACGCATTGCTGGAAGAAGAACGCGCCGCGCGCCGCCTTCTGCAGGAAACCAGCGTGTACCTGGGCAGCACACCCGTCACCGCGCGCCATTCCTACCTTGATATGGGCGAGGCTGCCATGCTGTTTGACGGCAACAAAGATTCCCTCATCCGCACGCTGGAAGCCAACCCGCTGCGGCTGGAGATTGTGCTGCCGGATGAGCGTTTCATCAGCAGCGTCATTTTGCGCATTGGCGGCACGCACACCACCGCACACCTTGAACTGTTCGACGCGCAGGGAAAACAACTGCAAAGCCTGCAGCGCGTGGCGTTGGAAGAGCCCCAACCCCACGACCTGGAATTTGTGCTGAACAAACCGGTGAAGGTGAAAGAGTTAAAAATCGACGTGAGCAATACTTATGACCTGGAACCGGCGCATGTGCACCTGTGGGAAGTGACGCTCAAATGACCCCACCCGAACATCCTTCAACCAGGCCGCCCCGCGTGAAGCTGGGCTGGCTGCTGTGGCTGTTGATTGCCTGGATGCTGCTCTTCTCGCTGCTGGGCTGGCTGCGGCTGTACGGCGCTCTCAGCCAGTGGCAGTGGCTGCTCACATTGAATTTATCGGTCAGCCCGCTCTACCTGGCAGCGGGCGGCGCAGCCTGGGGCGTGGCAGGCTTGCTTGCCGGGCTGGGTGTGTGGCTGCACCAGCGCTGGGCGCCCACTGCTGTGCGCCTGGCCAGCGCCTTTTTTGCCGCCAGTTACTGGCTGGACCGCCTGACAGTGGGCGCAGCAGGCAGTTTGCAACCAAACTGGCCGTTTGCCCTTATAATGACCCTCATGGGACTGGCCTTTGCCTGGGGGATTTTCTCCTTCCCGCACACCCGGTTGATCTTCGATCAACCGCAGGGCTCACCGCATGATGCAGCCGCACAAAAAGGAGCAGTACATGAACAACGACCAACGGCAAGAGGTTGAGACAAAGTTTTATCTCTCTGAACCACGCAGATTTCAAGAGCGTCTGCTGCAACTGGGCGCGCAGCCCGAACCCAACGGGCGTGTGCATGAGTTGAACCTGCGCTTCGACACGCCCGGCAAGGAACTCAGCCGTCAACACCGCGTGCTGCGTTTGCGGCAAGACACGCGCGCCCGCCTCACCTACAAAGACCCCGCCCTGCCCGATCAGGCAGTCAGTGTGCGCCGCGAAATCGAATTTGAAGTCAGTGATTTTGAAACCGCAAAGTTATTTCTGGAAGCCCTGGGCTACCAGGTGAGCGTCACCTATGAAAAGTACCGCACCACTTTCTTTTTCCACGACACCGAAGTGACCATTGACGAGATGCCCTACGGTAACTTTTGTGAGATCGAAGCCGCCGACAGCGAACAGGTGCGCCGCGTGGCGCAGGAACTGGGCCTAAAGTGGGAAGCGCGCTGCTCGCGCAGTTATCTTGAGTTGTTCTACATGCTACGCGAAGGCCGCGGGCAGGATATGAGCAACCTCGATTTCGCCTCCTTCATCGGCATGAGCTTCGAAGCGCAAGATTTTGACCTGGAAGCCGCCGACCTGGGAGATTAATTCGTCATCACATGGAAGATTGGCTTATGAAATCCTTTTTAATTCGATTGTTGCTTGTCCTGGCGGGGGTCACCCTTCTGCTGGCAGTGCTTTACTTCGTGCGCCTCAACCAGGCCAGGCAGGTTGTGGCGCAGGCTGTGGCGGAAACTCCAGGCCCGTTGGCCAACATCGGAAGCACGCGCGGCCTGTCCATTTTGCCCCTGGTTGAAGCCGCCGCTGATTCCACCAAAGGTCTGCAAAGTGAGTTTGGCGTGTCGTACCTGGTGCGCACCGATGACGCTGTGATTTTATTGGACCTGGGCGAGAATGAAAAACGCGCCGATCCTTCACCGCTTGAAAACAACATGCGCCTGATCAAGGTTGACCCGCAAAGCATAGGCGCCATCGTCATCTCGCACAACCATCCCGACCACGTGGGCGGCGCAAACTGGTGGCTAAAACACACGTTTTCTTTTGGCAAGCAGCAAATTTCCCTGTCGGGCATCCCGGTTTACCTGCCCACCGCCCTGTCATACCCTGGCGTGCAGCCCGTTGTATCGGACGCACCGGTGAAAATTGCCGAAGGTGTGGCCACCAGCGGCATCATGCCCTTCATGGAAGTGCAGCCGTTGGATTGGATCAATCCGCTCAATCATGAGCAGAACCTGGTGATTAACGTGGCAGGGCAGGGACTGGTGGTCATCACCGGCTGCGGTCACCCCGGCCTGGAAACCATGCTGCAGCGCGCCGAGGCCGTCTTCGGCCTGCCCGTGGTGGGCGTGGTGGGCGGACTGCACTACCAAAACGCCGGCGCCGCCGCCCTGCAGCCCCACATCAACTTTCTTGCCGGGCGCAATCTGCGCCTGGTGGCGCTGTCGCCGCACGACAGCAGCGCCGCTGTGCTGCAAGCCTTCCAACAGGCTTTCCCTGACGCTTACCAAAAAGTGGAAGTGGGCGTGGAAATTCGCTTCCCCTGATCGGGCTTCAATCTTCCGGCTGGTCTTCACACACAAAAAAGATCATTTCATCCACCCGCCTGAATCCCTGCCCGCGGTAGAACGCCTCGGCCGGTGTGCCGCGGGCGGTTAACAGGGTGCAGCCGGCCGCCCCTTCGGCGGCAAGCTGCCGCCGGGCATAGCCCAGCAGTTGACTGCCCACCCCCCGGCGCTGATAGTTTGAGTGAACACAAAATTCATCAATGCAATATTCATCGGCCTGCCACCACAGCTTCACATGCCCCAGGCACATGCCGATTAACTGCGTTCCATCCAGCGCCGCAAAGCCCCTGAAGCGCGGTGCGCTGAAAAAGTCCCGCACATACGCCGCGGCGCGTTCAGCCGTCCAGTTGTCATTCCAGGGGGGCTGGTTGAAAACCTGCCGCAGCAGGCGGGCGCAGTCGGCCTGGTCGGCCGGGGTCAATTGGCGCAGGCTTATTTGTTCGCTCATGCCTTCCATCCATCCTTGCAACCTATTGTACCAATACCACCATCTCCAGGCCTTCATCCTGTAACTTTTTCCCGCCCATCCGCATCTATATAGGCGAACTGCAACAAGATATGATGGAGGCTTAATCATGGCAGAACCGGTAAAAACAAAAAAACGGGTCATTGTATTCAGCACCCCCAGTTGTTCGTTTTGCAATGCGGCAAAACACTATTTTCGATCCAAAGGGGTGGTTTTTAAAGATGTGGATGTCAGCCGCGACCACGCTGCCGCGCGCGACATGGTGCGCCGGTCGGGGCAGTCGGGCGTGCCGGTGATTGACATTGGCGGCCGGATCGTGGTTGGCTTTGACCGTCCCAAAATTGACCGTTACCTCGGCATTAAATAATTCACAGGAGCATGAACATGAGTGACATCAAAATTGAACCGCTGGGTGCCCGCGTGGTGATTAAACCGCTGGAACAGGAAACCAAAACCGCATCGGGTTTGCTCATCCCCGAATCAGCCAAAGAAAAACCGCAAACCGGGCAGGTGGTCGCCGTGGGCGATGACGAAGATATCAAGTTGGAAGTTGGCGACCGCATCCTGTTCGCCAAATACACCGGCACCGAATTTAAGCTGGATGGGCAGGATTACCTGCTGATGGAATACAGCGACATCCTGGCGCGCCTGTTGAACTAAAAAAATCAAAAAGCCCCTGCGGCGTTGTCTTTGCAGGGGCTTTTTCTTGTTTCATCCATAAACCAGCAGTCAATTTTTGTCATTGGAATAAATACATTTAAATCCTCGCTTCATTTCGACCAGGATTTCATTATTCCTAGTTTATTCCATCATAACCATCCAGAATTCTTTTCAAATCTTGAATCACTGGTGGTAAATCGTTTTTTACAATAGCCCATAAGATGTCAAAATCCACGCTATCGTATCCATGGATGAGTCGATTTCGCGCCGTGATCATTTGCATCCAGGGCAATTCAGGATATTGCTCTTGAACTGAATCAGGCACTCTATTGGCTGCTTCACCCATGATTTCAATTAAGCGGGTCAAGGCAAGATTCAATAATCGATCCGAATCAAGATCTTAACGGCTTTTCTCGCGGCAAATTTCAACTGCTTCATTTGCATGAGAGTATATCTGTTTTAATGCAACATCAGGATTATGCCTGCTCATAGGCCGAAACAGCCTCATTCATTACATTCTCCCTGATCTCAGGGCTCAAAAATCCCGCTGTTTGCAAATCCACTTTTCTGCCCAGCATTTTCGAAAGTTGCGCCTCGATTACAAAAAAATCAAAGCCGGGTGTAAATTTGGGGTCAAATTTGACTAAAACATCAATATCACTTTGTGGAGTGAAATCATCCCGCAGCACTGACCCAAAGAAGGCTAATTGCCGAATATGGTATTTTCGGCAAAATTGTTTCAGTTCTTTCGATTCGATCAGATTGTTGATATCCATAGAAAAATTATAGCATGTCATAAAA
>Ga0334888_1005392_pt1 | contig 10764 bp, 5 predicted proteins | sample GraSluR1_MG_FD_207227 | JGI IMG/M metagenome (GOLD analysis project Ga0334888, IMG submission 207227) | Sludge microbial communities from methane-producing bioreactor in Wageningen University, Netherlands - Granular Sludge_3_08-R1 | ecosystem: Engineered > Bioreactor > Anaerobic > Unclassified ...
CAGCAGCGTGTCCACTGGCACCCCGTCTTTGAGGATCATGTTTGAAGAAACCAGTCCTTTCTCGGATAACCAGCAGATGCCTAAGGTGCTCCAGCTCTACCTTGTCATCTCGCAGTACCCCGTGCTCAGCCGCAAGATTCGCCAGCGGATGCGCGAAGAATTGTTCGGGCGCGGGATCGTCAGCGAGGATGACTTCGAGCGCGAAGTGCACCAGAAGGCCATCGAATCGCAGAAGCGCGAGGGGCTGAGCGATCCACTGTTCCAGGAATCGGCGGCGGATTGGGACAAGCGCGTGCGCTACATCCGCGCCCACCTGACCGACTTCTACTTCGCCTACAACCTGCCTTACGACCTGTTCGAGCAGATTCTGGCCGACACGCTGCACCAGCGCGAGCCGGACCGCGAGGTACGCCTCACCTTCAACCCGGAGATCGCCCCCTGGGAGTTGCTCTTCTCCGAGGGCGAGCGGTACGAGCGCCTGCCGCCAGACGAGCGGGCCAAAGTCCAGCACCACCTGCGCGAGATCATCGTCGTGCTGATCAAGGGCATGATCAGCGATCACCTGGCTTTCGTGCGCCTGGCCAAAGAGGTCTTCACCATCGAAGACCTCAAGGACATCCGCGCGCGGCGCATCGGGCGCGGCAAGATCGGTGGCAAGGCGGCGGGGATGCTGCTGGCCTGGAAGTTGCTCCAGCACGCCGGGGCCTCTACCGGCCTGGACCCTGACCGGATCACCATCCCGGACTCGTACTACGTCGGCGCGGATGTGTTCTACGAGGTGCACGGCTACAACGATTTCCACGCGATCATGAACCAGAAGTACAAGTCCCGCGAGGAGATCGTCAACGACTACCCGATGATCTACGAGCGTTACCGCCAGGCCGAGCTTCCGCCGCACGTCGCCGGGGAGTTGCGCGCGCTGATGGCGCACATCGGCCCGACGCCGCTCATCTTCCGCTCGTCGAGCCTGCTCGAAGACAGCTTCGCTACGTCGTTCGCCGGCAAGTACGACAGCTTCTTCCTGCCCAACAGTGGCACGCCGGAGGAGAATTTTCGCGCCGCCAAAGACGTGATCCTCAAGATTTATGCCAGCACGCTCAGCCCCGACGCGCTGATCTACCGCCAGCGCATGGGCCTGGTGGACTTCGACGAGCGCATGGCCATTCTGATCCAGAAGGTCGAGGGACAGCGTTGGGGGCCGTACTACTTCCCGACGATTGCCGGGGTGGGCTTCAGCCGCAACCCGTTCCGCTGGAACGCCAAGATTCGCCGCGAGGACGGCCTGCTGCGCCTGGTCTGCGGGCTGGGCACGCGCGCCGTCGAGCGCACCGACAACGACTACGCGCGCATGATCGCCCTTTCGCACCCGCACCTGCGCCCGGAAACGCGCATCGAGCAGCTTCGCCACTATTCGCAGCACCTGATTGACGTGCTCAACCTGGAGGAGAACACGCTCGAAACGCTGCCCATCGGCAAAGTGATCGGCCCGGACTTTCCGGCGCTGCGCCTGGTTGCGGCGCTCGACGACGGGCAGCACCTGCAGCCCTTCATCTCCAGGCCGGGCAGCATAGACCCCGCGCGGCTGGTCCTGACCTTCGACGGGCTGGCGCGCGACGCCGCCTTCACCGGCACCATGCGCAGCCTGCTCACCTTCTTGGAGACGCGCTACGAGAACCCGGTGGACATCGAGTTCGCCATCGAGGTCACCCAAGCCTGGCCGCGCCCGGAATATCGTATTTCGCTGCTGCAATGCCGCCCGCTCAGCGAGCACCGCACCGGCGCGACCTTCCGCGTCCCCACGGACGTGCCCGCCCGCGATGTGCTGTTCTCCGCCCGGCAACAGATTCCGCAAGGGCTGGTCGAGCGCGTGCGCTACATCGTCTACGTAGACCCGCTGGCCTACCACGAGATTCCCAGCGTGGAGCGGCGCTTGCAGGTGGGGCGTGCAGTGGGGCGGCTCAACGAGCGGCTGTACGGCGAGCAATTCGTGCTGATCGGGCCGGGGCGCTGGGGCACGTCGGACATCAACCTGGGCGTCAAGGTGTCCTACGCCGACATCTATAACAGCCGCGCCCTGATCGAAGTGGCCCACTCCAACAGCAACACCGCGCCGGAGATGGCCTACGGCACACACTTCTTCCAGGACCTGGTGGAGGCGCAGATTTTCCCGCTGGCGCTCTTCCCCGATGATCCCGACGTGATCTACAACCGGGACTTCTTCAACTCCGCCCAGAACGTCCTCCCTGACCTGCTGCCCGACGACGCCGACCTGTCTGACGTGATCCGTGTGATTGACGTGCCAGCGGAAACAGGGGGTCGCCACCTGGAGATCGTGCTCGACGGCGAGAACGATGAGGGGCTGGGCTACCTGCGGATGTATTGAGAGAGCAGTTGGTGATCGGTCGTCAGTGATCAGTCGTCAGTGATCAGTTGTCGGTTCTTGGTTCTTGGTTGTTGGTATCTGCTGTGTCCGGCGAATGGCTGAAAACTGACCCCTGACAACCGATCACTGATGACCGATCACTGACAACTGATCACTGATAACCGACCACTGACCACCTCCCCTCACCCCACCAGCAGCGAGACACCCGCCCAGCCCAGCAGCGCCAGCATCAGCCATTCAAACTTCTTCTGATCAATGCGCCGCAGCAGCTCCTTGCCCAGCCACACGCCCACTGGAATCAGCGGCAGCGCCCACAGCGTGCGCAGCAATCTTGGCCCGTCAATGACATCCGTCGCCACGAAGATCGGCAGCTTGAGCAGGTTGACGACCAGGAAGAACACGATGGTCGTGGCGACGAAAGTGACCGGCGCGGTGCGTTGCAGCAGCAGGTAGGCGGTGATCGGCGGCGCGCCAGCGTTGGCCAGCGCCGAGCCAAAACCCGACCCCCAACCGGCCAGCCAGCCGTGCCAGCGGCGCGGGCGATAGGCCAGGGCGGACAGGGTGTCGCTGCCCAGCTTGTAGGCGGCGATGAGCAGCGTGAAGAGGCCCAGGATGCGCCGTAGTGCGTCGTCGGGCAGCGTGGTCAGCAGGGCGACGCCCAGGATCACACCGGCGGCTGCCGCTGGCAGCATCAGGCGCAGGGCGGGCGCGTCCCACTTGCGCCAGTAGACAGGCAGAGCGAACCAGTCGCCGACGATGAGCAAAGGCAAGGTGATGCCCACCGCCTCGGCGACGGGCATGGTCGTGCTCAGCAGCGGGACGATCAGAGCGATGGGCATCGGCCCCAGGCCGCCCTTGACCACGCCGACCATCAGCGCGGCGAGAACCAGGATGAGGATGTCGTTCATGGAATATCTGTGATACCTTGATCGCCAGTGAATTACCTCACCCCCAACCTCGCTGCGCTCGGTCTGCCCCCTCTCCGCTGGCGGAGAGGGGACGGCGAGGCGCATCCGCGCCGAGCGGGGGTGAGGTAAAGTGAAGCGCCACCCCACACCAACCTTAAGAGACCGTTTGAAAAGGCCTGCAACCCCACCCTAAATCCCTCCCCGCAGGCGGGGAGGGACTTCAAGAGCAGTCCTTTCTCCCTTCCCTCGCTTGCGGGGGAAGGGCCGGGGATGGGGGTAAAGATACCTCTCAAACAGCCTCTAACACCTGTCCGTCCCTGAACTCCACCAGCGGAAAGAAAGCCAGGGGATGAGGTTCGAGTCGCAGAGTCTACTCCGAAGCGCGCGGGGGACAAAAAAGCCCCCTCGCAGCGACTCGCTGGGAGGGGGCACGGGGTGCCGGGACGTTACGGGATCAACAGCACCTGCCCGGCGTAGATCAGGCGCAGGTTGTAGATGTTGTTCAGCCTGGCGATGTCCCACATGCTCACGCCGTAGCGCAGGGCGATGCGGAAGAGGTTCTCGCCGGCCTGGACGACATGCGTGCGGTAGGTGGGCGGGGGCGGAGTGACGGGGGGCGGCACGACGACGCCCTCAACCGGCAGCGAAGCGATTGACCCCGACAGCCGCAGATAGTTCACGTTAGCCCAGCCGGTGCCGCCGTTGGACAGCAGGAGCTTCACCCACGATGAGTCGGCGGTGCGGGCGAGCAGAGTCCAGGTCGTGCCGTTGGCGATGGACGTGATTCGCGCGTAGCCGATCCCCGGCCCTGTGCGCACGTTGAGCGCCCAAGATGTGACGGTGCCCGTGATAGCGGTCACCGGGCCGCCCGAACCGTCCACCGGCAGGTTAAAGAGCGGGTAGCTGGTGGCGATATAGCGGCTGTTGACCCAGCCCTGGATGCCGTTGTCCAGGCTGATGCGCACCCACGATGCATCCGCGTTGCGGGCCAGGAGCGTCATGGACACACCCCGATAGACCGAGAACACCACGCCATAGCCAATGCCTGGGCCGCTACGGATGTTCAACGCGCCGGTGTTGACGGTGGCCGTCGGCGCCTGCGCGGACGCCGTAGCCGCCAGGCCGAAGCTGGCCCCCAACACCGCGACGACAATCGCTATGCTCACAATACGATACAGGCGTTTCATGGTTCCCACTCCCTCATTTCGCCCGCGAAGGGCGTGCGCGACCTTGATGATCTCAGTGTAAGGCAAGTTGGCCTGTGACTCAATGGGCCGCACACCAACAGCGTGCAATGCGTAGAGTGAGCGACAGCCGCGCGTAGAGAAGCGGCGGCGCGTGAGGGACAGCGCCGGGAATCTTCGCATACGCTGGTTCCTCAGGGGTCCACGAACAATCTGTTGCCGGAGGAGGTCATGACTGCTCGGTGAACGCCTCCCCCTCAATCCCCCCTCCAGCCGAGCTAGAGGGGGGACGATCTGACAGGCAATTCTCCGCTTCCCCTAGCTTGGCTGGGGGAAGGGGCCAAGGGATAGGGGCGTTCTGGCAATCGCCCAACAACTTGTTCGTGCACCCCTCCTCAGGCAAAGAGAGTGCTTTTGTTGCGCGAACAGGGTATAGTGGGCGCACTACTCCATACGGCGGCAGGTGAAACACCCAGCAGCGACGAGTTTTGAGGGCTTGAGTCTCCCGCCGTTTATTTTTGGCTGAATCTGGTGGCCCTCCAGGGTCGGAGAGCCTGGTTGTTAGGAGGAAAAGGTAGAAATGGCAAGTGTGTTTCCTGTGAAGTGGCGCGCAAATCCGCGCGCCCAGGCGGTCACGCACAGCGAAGCGGTGGGCGCGGTGTTCCCGCCTGGCGTCTCGCGGCAGGTGCGTAGTTTCCACCGCCAGTTGCCCGGCTACAAGATCAGCCCGCTGAAGGGCCTGCCCAACCTGGCGGCCATGCTGGGGCTGGGCGGCATCTGGGTCAAGGACGAGTCGCAGCGCCTGGCCCTCCGCTCGTTCAAGATTCTGGGCGGCTCGTATGCCATCTATCAGGTCGTCAAGTCCATGCTGGGCGTGGAGCAGGACATTCCCTTTACAGAGCTGACTTCCGACGAAGTGCGCCGCAAGCTGGGCGATATCACCTTCGCCGCCGCGACAGATGGCAATCACGGGCGCGGCGTGGCCTGGGCCGCCAGCGCCATGAACTTCCGCTCGGTGATCTACGTGCACAAGTTCACCAGCCAGGCACGCATTGACGCTATCGCCAGTTGCGGGGCCGAAGTGCACATTGTGGATGGCACCTATGATGACGCCGTGCGCCAGGCCAACGCCGATGCGCAGGCCAACGGCTGGCAGGTCATCTCCGATACATCCTGGGAAGGCTACGAGGACATCCCGCGCTGGGTGATGCAGGGCTACTCGACCATGCTCAGCGAGGCGCAGGAACAGCTTGCCGGACAGGGTATCGTCAAGCCGACACACATCTTCGTGCAGGCGGGCGTGGGCGCGCTGGCCGCCTCAGTGATCGGCTTCTACCACCAGTTGTTCGGCGAGAATGACCCGGTGGCCGTCGTGGTCGAGCCGGACAAAGCCGCCTGCCTCTACCGCTCCGTCGAGATCGGCGACGGGCAGCCGCACAGCTTCGCCGGTGACCTGGATACGATCATGGCGGGCCTGGCCTGCGGCGATCCCAGTCCGGTGGCCTGGAAAGTGCTGTGGGACTGCGCGGATTTCTTCCTGAGCTGCCCCGATTACGTCGCCGCCAAGGGGATGCGCGTCTATGGCGTGCCGCTGAACGGCGACCCGTTCATCGTGTCGGGCGAGTCCGGCGCGGTGACGCTCGGCGCGCTCATGTTCATCATGGAGCGCCCGGAGCTGTCCGAGCTGCGCGAGTTGCTCCAGCTTGACCGCACTTCGCAGATTCTGCTGGTCAATTCCGAGGGGAATACCGACCCGAATCACTTCCGCCGCATCGTGTGGGACGGCGCCGACCCGGTTCCCCACGAGTACAGAGGGTTCAAGTAGCCCGTTGCGTGGGCCAGGGGAATCTGATAGCGACTTCCGAAGTCTGCGCGACTTCGGAAGTCTTTTTACCGAGCGCGCCCCAACTGGGCATTGCCCCTCGCCCGCCGATTTGTTAGACTCATTCGATGGCCTGGATGTCGTTCCAAGGCGGCGGTGAGGATGTTGACATCCGCCCCGTCCGGAGCTACACTCAGAACAGGCGTTCCGACCATCCGTTCGCATCACGTTGCCCTCCGAACGCCTCTCTCTGGCGCTCGACATCTCGATCATCTCTCGCTATGTCCGTTATCCATAAGCACAGTGCTGAGGATCAACCCACCCCATGGCCCAGAACCAGATCGTTGTGCGCGGCGCGCGCGAGCACAACCTGAAGAACATTGACGTGGTGATCCCCCGCGACAAGCTGGTGGTGATCACCGGGCTGAGCGGCTCCGGCAAAAGCTCGCTGGCCTTCGACACCATCTTCGCCGAGGGCCAGCGCCGTTACGTCGAGTCGCTGTCGGCCTACGCCCGGCAGTTCCTCGGCCAGATGGAGAAGCCGGACGTAGACCAGATCGAAGGGTTGTCGCCGTCCATCTCCATTGACCAGAAGAGCGTCAGCCACAACCCGCGCTCGACGGTGGGCACCGTCACCGAAATCTACGACTACCTGCGCCTGCTCTACGCGCGCATCGGCGTGCCGCACTGCCCCGTCTGCGGCCAGGAAGTCGTCGCCCAGTCCGCCCAGCAGATCGTCGAGGCTATTGAAAGCTGGGCCGACGGCACCCGCGTGCAAATCCTGGCTCCGGTGATCAAGGCGCGCAAGGGCCGCCACGAGAAGGTGATCGAAGACATCCGTAAGGCAGGCTTCGTGCGCGTGCGCGTCAACGGCGAGGTGCTGGATGTCAGCGAGGAGATCGCGCTGGAACGTTACAAGGCGCACACCATCGAGGTCGTCGTGGACCGGCTGGTCGTGCGCCACTACGACGATCCCGAAGGGGAAGAGGCCACCGCCGCGCGCAGCCGCCTGACCGACTCCGTCGAGACGGCCATGGAGATGGGCGGTGGCGTGGTTATTGTCAACGACGTGACCGACCCGGCCCACCCGACTGATCACCTCTTCAGCGAGCACCTGGCCTGCGTGTATGGACACGTCAGCCTGCCGGAGATCGAGCCGCGCACCTTCTCGTTCAACAGCCCGCACGGGGCCTGCCCCACCTGCCAGGGCCTGGGCGTCCGCCGCGAGTTCGACCCCGACCTGATCGTGCCCAACCCGAATCTGTCCGTGCGCGAAGGGGCGCTCGCGCCCTGGGCGACCAACAGCTTCGACAGTTGGACGCGGGCGATCCTGCTGGAGGCCTGTCGCAACTTCGGCATCCCGGCCAACGTACCCTGGCGCGAACTGAGCGACGAGCAGCAGAAGCTGCTGCTCTATGGCTCCGACAGGACGATTCTGATCGAGCACCGCCGCGACGACGGCAGCCACTTCTCGTTCAACACGGAGTTCGAGGGTGTGCTGAACAACATCGCCCGCCGCTACCGCGAGACCTCCTCCGAGTACATGCGCGCCAAGTACGAGGAGTACATGAGCGAGCGCCCGTGTGAGACGTGCAAGGGGAACCGTCTGCGCCCGGAGGCCCTGGCCGTGACCGTCGCCGGTCGCCCGATCCACGAGATCACCGCACTGCCGGTCAAGGACTTGCTGCGCTGGGTGCAGGGGTTGCGCGGCACCGGCCCCGATGTCAACGGGCACCCGCTGCTTTCTGAGCGCGAACTACAGATCGCCCACCAGATTCTCAAGGAGATCGAGGCGCGGGCGCAGTTCATGGTCAACGTGGGGCTGGACTACCTGACGCTGGGGCGCACCGCGGGGACGCTCAGCGGCGGCGAGGCGCAGCGCATCCGCCTGGCAACGCAGATCGGCAGCCAGCTCACCGGTGTGCTTTACGTGCTGGACGAGCCGAGCATCGGCCTGCACCAGCGCGACAACGCGCGCCTGCTGGCTACGCTGGAGGGGATGCGCGACCTGGGCAACACGCTGCTCGTCGTCGAGCACGATCACGAGACGATGCTCGCCGCCGACTGGATCATTGACCTGGGGCCGGGCGCGGGCGAACACGGCGGCGAGGTTGTCGCCGAAGGGCCGCCGGAGGCGATCATGCGCCACCCGACGAGCATCACCGGCAAGTACCTGTCCGGGCGCGAGTGCATCCCCCTGCCCTTGCTGCGCCGGCCCGGCAACGGGCGGTCTATCACCATTCGCGGCGCGCGCGAGAACAACCTGAAGAACCTGGACGTGACCGTGCCGCTGGGCAAGCTGATCGTGATCACCGGCGTCAGCGGGTCGGGCAAGTCCACGCTGATGATCGAGGTGCTCTACAAGAAGCTGGCCCAGATGGTCTATGGCGCGAAGGAACGGCCCGGCGCGCACGACGCCATCGAGGGGCTGGAGCACATTGACAAGGTGATCCACATTGACCAGTCGCCCATTGGCCGCACCCCGCGCAGCAATCCCGGCACCTACACCAAGCTCTTCGACCACATCCGCGAGCTATTCGCCGAACTACCCGAAAGCAAGATTCGCGGCTACAAGGCCGGGCGCTTCTCGTTCAACGTCAAGGGCGGGCGCTGCGAGAATTGCGCCGGCGAGGGCCAGCTCAAGATCGAGATGCAGTTCCTGCCGGACATCTACGTGCCGTGCGAAGTGTGCAAGGGCGCGCGCTACAACCGCGAGACGCTGCAGGTCAAGTATAAGGGCAAGAGCATCGCCGACGTGCTGGATATGACCGTCAGCGAGGGGCTGGACTACTTCGCCAACATCCCCACCATCCGCAGCAAGCTAGAGACGCTGGCGGCGGTCGGCCTGGGCTACATCCGCATCGGCCAGCCCGCGCCGACGCTGAGCGGCGGCGAGGCGCAGCGCGTCAAGCTGAGCCGCGAACTCTCCAAGCGGGCCACCGGCCAGACGCTCTACGTGCTGGACGAGCCGTCCACCGGCCTGCACACCGCCGACGTTGCGAAGCTCATCGAGGTGCTGCAATCGCTGGTAGACAGAGGCAATACCGTGCTGATCATCGAGCACAACCCGGACATCATCAAGGTGGCTGACCACATCATTGACCTGGGGCCGGAGGGTGGCGAAGAGGGCGGCTACCTGATCGCCGAGGGGACGCCGGAGGAAGTGGCGCAGGTCGCCGAGAGCCATACCGGGCGCTTCCTGGCGGACTATCTGGAGTGGGCCAGGTGCGGGGATTGACTTCACCCCCCGGCCCCCTCTCCGTTAACGGAGAGGGGGAGGCGAGGCGCGCCAGCGCCGAGCGGGGGTGAGGTAAAGTGAAGAGCCGCCCCAGACTATAGGCCAATCTCAGCACCTGTCCGCCTCTGAACCGCGTGTGGAGAGGGGGAAAGGCGGGTCGCCTGAGAGACGCAACTAGATGGCATCGCTGGCACGGCGTATGCGAAGCGCCCCTGGCATAATCACCGCGAAAGAGCGCGGAAGTTCTGGCGCGTGTTCTCCGATCGCCAAGGCCACACTTTCGGCTTTTCGTGCAGGTGACAGTCCTGGCAAACGCACCAGTACAACGCCATGTGTATGCAAGCGCTGGCGAAACACCATCTCGCCGAAGTCCTTGTCCGCTGTCAGTAACAAGGACCCTTCCTGATTGGCCAGGCTCAACACCTCATCATCAGCCATCCCTGGCCCCAACTCAATATGCGACCGAATGTCCGTCTTGCCGCAGACGCTCCACAACGGGGAAGTCAACGCTCTCGTCAGCCAGAAAGTTCATGCTGTCGTCTCAGGCAGGGGGTAAATCACATCGGCGCGCAGAGCATCGCGGGCAAAGGCTAATGCGGCCAAAATGGCGTCACGAGTCAGGTGCGGATGTGTCTCAACAATCTGCTCGATGGTTTCGCCCGCCGCCAGCTTCTCCAGAATGAGTTCGACGGTGATGCGCGTTCCGGCAATGACCGGTTTCCCCATCATCACCTTAGGATTTGATACGACCCATTGCCTTTGCATCGTCTTTTCTCCGCAGTTCTTATAGCCTGTACTATACTGGCTCACGAGCGGGTCGTAAAGGCACCCGACCAAACCGGCACGAGGAGCGCCTTGACAGGAGAGGTAGAGCATAGAGCCATACACCTTGCCGAAAGCCACCCCTACCCGGCAGGCTTGAGCGTGGCGCAGTCCGCATCGCCGGTGATGTCCAGCTTGAGCGTGACGGCCATCCCCTCCCGGTACTGCGCCCAATCCGCCTCGTTGTCGAAGCGGCAGGTCTGCTCATTGTCATCCCCCAGCCGCAGCACGACCGTGTACTGCTCGCGCTGCGCGCCGGCCCGCTCGCTGCCCAGCGCGCCGCTGCCCTGGGCGAGCGTGTAGGTGGGCCAGGTGGGGGGATCGTCGCCCGCGCCGCTGGCCGTCACGTCGCGGGCGTGCGCCCAGCGATTGACCGTGAACCTGCACCAGTCATCGTAAACCGGCTC
>Ga0334888_1005394_pt1 | contig 10763 bp, 9 predicted proteins | sample GraSluR1_MG_FD_207227 | JGI IMG/M metagenome (GOLD analysis project Ga0334888, IMG submission 207227) | Sludge microbial communities from methane-producing bioreactor in Wageningen University, Netherlands - Granular Sludge_3_08-R1 | ecosystem: Engineered > Bioreactor > Anaerobic > Unclassified ...
CGAAGGTATTTGCACTTATTATATAAAACTAAACTAACACGATATTACTCTTTTCCTTCGGTTATAGATTTGTTGCTTAGGGTAAATGCAACAATAAGGCCAATGCCCAGCATGATTGCACCAGCCATATAGGTTCTTGGACCTATTAGCTCCGCTCTATCAGCATAGGTATCGCGAATAAAAGCAGCTACCTGAGGGCCAACAATCCCTGCAATTGACCAAGCCGTTAGGATTACACCATAAACTACTGGCATTAGCTTAGCATGGTATACATCCAAAACGTATGATGGCATAGTACCAAACCCACCACCGTAGCAAAGTAGTACGTAGCAAACCATAATACCAAATAGCCATGGATTACCTACATAAATTAAGGCAATAAATACGAGTAGCTGGGTTCCAAGAATGAGACGGAAAGTTTGAATACGACCAATTTTATCGGATAATCCACCCCAGAAGAAACGACCAACACCATTAAATAGGGAGCTAATGGCGATAAGCGTTGCACCAGCAGCAGCTAACGCCTCGGTGCTCATACTCATATCCTTAATCCTTAGCAAATCCTGTAGCATTGGCGACTGAAGTCCGATAAACATAATTCCTGCTGATACGTTAAGGAAAAGAATTAGCCACATTCCTAAGAATTTTGAAGATAATAGTGATTCCTTAACCGTTAGATTATCTTCATGCCCTTGGCTGGCAGCACTTTTAACTGGCGGAGTGTATCCCTCGGGGACAAAACCTGCTGGTGGGTTAACCATGCTGTAACCAGCAACCGCACCAACCAAAAGAAGTATAATACCTGCATAGGCAAATACCCATACAAGGTTACCTGCTGTCATATTCATAAGGGCAGGAGCAATAACCTTTGACATGAATAGCGCACCAAGGCCAAAGCCCATAACCACCATGCCCGTAACAAATCCCTTTTTATCGGGGAACCACTTCGCTGCGGTTGCAACGGGGGTAACATAGCCCAAGCCTAAGCCAATACCACCAACTACACCAAAACCAATGTAAAATAACGGTAGGCTTTCGATTGACATAGCAAAAGCACTTATTATATATCCTAATCCGTGGAGTACAGCACCTGTGGTAGCCAATTTTCGGGGGCCGTATTTGGCCAAGTTCATTCCACCCCAAGCGGCAGCCAAGCCAAGGAAAAGGATGGCCAAGCTAAATATCCACATCGTTTGCACGTTGGACCAGCCAAATGTGCTCATGATAGGCTTTTGGAAAAAACTCCATGCGTAAACTGTACCCAGAACAACTTGAAGAATAGTTCCCATGATGGCAACGTACCACCGATTTGTTTTTTTTGCTTCCATGTTTAGTTTGATTTTAGGTTGTTTAAATAGTGATTAGCTTTTCGAACTCCTTGCGGAATTTTGTAATCATACTTTTTATTGGCGTGGCATAAGCCTCACCCGTTGGACAAAGGGTATTACCCTTAATATTATCGCAGTACCATAGCACCTTATCTAGGTCACCTGGCTCACCTTTGCCTTCGGCCACCTTATTGAGCAGGCTTACAATCATACCCGACCCCATGCGGCAGGGTGTACACTGTCCGCACGACTCGTGATTGTAAAACTGAATGGTACGTGCTGCAATCTCGGGGATGTTGAACTCATCGCTGATTACCATCACACCTCCCGAACCCAGGTTGGTTCCGTAGTCGAGGGTCGATTCGTAATCCATCTTAAGGCCAGGGCCTTTCTTCAGCTCCTCAGCGGTGAGGATTGGCACCGATAGACCCCCAATGATTACACCAGTGATATTGCCTTTGTAACCTCCGGCCATCTCAATTAGCTCGTCGTACGAAACCCCCATAGGGCACTCGTATACGCCCGGCTTGTTCACCGCACCCGATACGCCAAATAGCTTAAAGCCGTATCCAGCTTCTGAACCCCACTTTTTAAATGCCTCGGCACCATTCTCTACAATGTATGGCACGCTGGCAAGCGTTTCCACATTGTTCACAATGGTTGGGCAACCGTAAAGCCCTTCCACAGCAGGGAATGGTGGTTTCATCCGTGGCAATCCACGCTTGCCCTCAATGGACTCGATAAGTGCAGTTTCCTCGCCACAAACGTACGAGCCAGCCCCTTGATGTACAATGATATTGTCGAGCTGTCCGAGCTTGCCATCCTTCTTGGCCTGAGCAATGGCCTTTTCAAGTATCTCGGCTATCCAGCCAAACTCACCACGAATGTATATAAAGGCAAGCTTTGCCCCCAGCGCATAAGCCGATATGGCCATACCCTCAATAAGCAGATGTGGATCGTAAGCAAGGATTTGACGATCTTTAAATGTGCCGGGTTCGCCCTCATCGGCATTGCAAACAAGGTAAATGGGTTTACCCGTATTTTTGGGTACAAAGCCCCACTTAACGCCTGTTGGGAAACCAGCACCTCCTCTGCCCCTAAGCTGCGATTCTCGAACCTCTGCAACAATATCATCGGGTTTCATGCTAAGCGCTTTGGCCAAGGTCTTATAACCGCCTGTTTTCTTGTATATATCTATATCGGTAGCATTCTCAACACCTCGGTTTTTAAGCAGCACGTTGCACTGCGACTTCCAGTTGTACTCAACAGGTAAATCGGGCATGATTCCCTGTCGGAGCGAGTCGATAAGCATATCAACCTTCTCCTTGGTCATAAGCTCGTAATACCTATCGTTTACCTGTACCACAGGACAAGTACCGCATGAAGCCAAGCACTCCACCTTTGAGAGGGTAAAGAGCCCATCGGTAGTTGTTTCGCCATGCTTTATTCCTAGCTTTTCGCTCAGGTAATTATAAATCTCCAAGGCACCCATTAGGGTAGCTGGAATATTGGTATCAACCTGCAGATGGTACTTACCAACCCCTTTCTCTACATTAAACATGGAGTAGTAGGTGGCCACGCCGTATGCCCGTGAATGTGATACACCGATTACATCGGCAATCTCAACCACATCCTCTTTGGTTAGGTTGTTACCTTTTGATTTTTGAACCAGGGTAAGAGCTGGCATCAGGGCCGATTCCTTTTTAGGATATCGACCCATGATTTCAATAATCTTATTCTTAAGTTCTTCTTTCATGAAGCTTATTGTTTAAATGCAACGCTATGCAATTTTCTCAACCTTAACAGCACAAACCTTATACTCAGGGATTTTGGCTACAGGGTCAAGCGCATCGTTTGTTAACACATTGGCAGCAGATTCGGCAAAGTGGAAAGGAATAAAAATAATCCCCTCCTTTATGCGTGAGGTTACCATTGCATCAATCTCAATGGCACCTCGACGGGTTGAAACCTTAACCTTCTCGCCATCAACAATGTTAAGTTTATGTGCATCATTTATATTTATCTCAACCATCCCCGATGGTTTAATGGTATCGAGCACCTTGGACCTTCGGGTCATTGAGCCTGTATGGTAGTGCTGAAGCAATCGACCAGTGGTGAGAGTAAGAGGATACTCCGCATCGGCATACTCGGCAGGTGCTTTGTACTCGATAGGCACAAGTAATCCCTTACCCCTTGAGAATTGAGCGCCATGCAGTATGGGTGTTCCTGGATGATCTTCGGTTGGGCATGGCCAACGGAGTCCACACTCCTTCTCAATCCTTTCGTAGGTCATACCTTTATACGAAGGTGTTAGCTGTCTTAACTCTTCGAAAAGGGACTCAGGCGTATCGGGGAAATTAACAGCACCCAAACGCTTGGCTACCTCTGCAATTATCTTATAGTCCTGCTTTGCACCTTTGGGCCCTTCAAGCGCTTTGTTCGAAAGCTGAACCCTGCGCTCGGTGTTAACGAATGTTCCTGTTTTCTCGGCAAAGGCAAATGCAGGAAGTACAACATCGGCTAGCTCAGCAGTTTCGGTCATAAAGATATCCTGAACCACGAGGAAGTCGAGCTTTTCGAGCTGCTCCTTGGCGTGATGAAGATTAGGATCCGAAACCATTGGGTTCTCACCCATAATATATATAGCACGGATGGAGTCGCCAGCGTTGTTAACCATGGTAGTAACAGTTTGGCCAACCTTGTCGTCCATATCTTCATACTTAACGCCCCAAGCCTCGGCAAACTTCCTGCGATTGTCTTCAACAGTAACCGGCTGGTAGCCTGTGAAAACATTTGGTAATGCACCCATATCGCAAGCACCCTGCACGTTGTTTTGTCCGCGAAGCGGATTAACACCAGTACCGGGTTGCCCATAGTTTCCAAGTATCATCTGAAGGTTAGCCACCGCCTTAACATTATCGACACCATGGGTGTGCTGGGTAATGCCCATTGCATAAAAAACAGCACCCTTACCAGATGTTGCGTATAGCTTGGCTGCCTCGTAAATTTTTTCCTTGGGAATTCCACTTAGCTCTTCCACCTTCTCGGGAGTGAAGAAATCTAAGCTCTTAACATAATCGTCCCACCCCTCGGTACGCTCATCAATAAACTTTTGGTTATACCATTTTTCCTTAACAATGATATGCTGAAGACCCATGAGTACTGCCGTATCGGAGCCGGGTTTTTGCTTAAGGTGAATATCGGCGATACGAGCTAAATCAATCTCACGTGGATCAACAACAATAAGCTTAACGCCTTTCTCTTTAACAGATTTTTTTATCATTCCGCCAAAAACGGGATGATTCCATGTAGTGTTTGTACCAATGATGAATATTACATCAGATTGATCGGTTTCCTGCATGCTATTTGTCATAGCACCTGAACCTAACGTGGCTGCCAGTCCCGCAACCGTTGCGCTATGTCAAAGCCGGGCGCAGTGGTCGACATTGTTGGTGCCGATCACCCCTCGAGCTAAACGCATCATGGCGTAGTTCTCCTCGTTGGAGACCCTTGCCGATGTGAAAAAACCAATTGAACCTGGGCCATACTTGGCCTTTGTTTCGCCTAGCTTGCTTGCCACCAGGTCGAGCGCCTCATCCCATGAGGCCTCCTCAAATTTTCCATTTCTTTTAATAAGTGGAGATTTAAGCCTATCCTCACGATGGAGGAAATCGAACCCGAAGCGACCCTTTACACAAAGCATTCCCTTGTTGGTTTGCTTCTCCCAATTCTCCTCGGTTCCCATGGAGTAAACCCACTTGTTATCCTTCACGTACATATCTATAGAGCATCCAACTCCACAGTACGTACAGATGGTTTTCTTTTTCTCAAGATTCCAGAATTGTCCAACTCCTTTGGCATTCTTAAATGTTAATGCACCAACTGGGCAGACCTGAACGCACTCGCCACACTGTACGCATGACGATTCGCCCATGGGCTTATCCTCATCGCAAATAACGCGGGTATGACCCGAACGCCATCCAAAGTCGAGCACCTCATGCATCACATTATGGTTACACGCCCTGATACAGCGACCACACTCGATACACTTATTGGGATCGCGTATAATACCTGCCGATGACTCATCGAGCTTAATCCTTTCGTAATTGACTAGGAAACCAGGTCGTTCAATACCTACGCTGTACGCCATATCCTGAAGCTCGCAATGGCCATTGCGCTCGCAGGCTATACAGTTGTGCTCTCCATTGGAAAGGTGTAGCTCAACAATCATCTTGCGAAGCTGTAAAATTTGCTCGGTATTGGTTTTTATCACCATACCATCCTTTGCCTGGAGGCCGCAGCTCTCCTTTAGCCCCCTAAGGCCTTCGACCTCGACTAAGCAAGCTCGGCATGCACCAGCTTTCCCCGTACGGGGATGGTAGCATAACGAAGGGATGTAGATGTTGCTTTCCTTTGCAACCTCTAACACCGTCTTCCCGGGCTCAGCCATCAGAACCTGACCATCAATTGTAATTTTAACTGTTTTCTCCATACTCGTTTCAGTTAATTTTAGAGATTTCTAGCATTTTGAATATAATGTATCACTTAAAGCCATAATTGAGAAAAATAAATGAGGATACCCTTATCAAACCTCACATTTATGCTAAACAACATACCCAAAATTAGCTAAACGCTCAAACTCCCACCGGATATTTCTGTTATTTTATTAACAGTGTTATATTAATAACAGAAAATATTTTTTAGCTATGTGTCTCGCACTGACTAAATGTAGAAATGTTAGGGCGACGCATGTATGACATTTGTCATATTTTACAGCTATAAACTATATAAATAGGCCAATTTAGAATGATTCAAGTAAAAGGAGAATTTATAAGTTAGAACAGCAAAGTAAACTACCTCTCATCTCGCTGTATGTACTTTGCATACTGCCAATTACAAAAGTTACAAACCTACTAGAGGTACTTCTTAAAATCTTTAGATGAAAATAGATTTGGACAAAACAAGTGCTTATGTTATTAAACACACAGTAAAAAAATCAATAAATACAATTTAGGTAGGGAATGCAAAGTTTGGAAATAAAAAAGGCTGCACAAACAGGCAGCCTTTTTACAATAATTTTAGCTGGACCTACATGGATACCCAGCTATCTACACCTTTCCAATCATCATTGTTTAGATACTTCTCAAAGATATCGATCAACATTTCGAAAGTAAAGTACGATTCGGCCTCAAACATCCCATCGCCATGGTTATGCTGTACGATGAATCCCTGCTCCGATAGGGTGGTTTGCAAAAATCCTTTACTGCTGATAAGAATGAGGAAAAAATTATCATCGTCGAGGGTTTTAAGCGAAGCTTTTAGCCTTTTCAAACTTAGAATGCTGAATGTTTCACCATTAGCCACCTCAACCGAAAAAACTTTACTAGGCGTATCGAGGCCTTTGGCTGTAGGTTTGCGTTTAGATTCTTTCTCGGATGGAATCACTTTTGACCAGGATAGGAACTCCTCTTTGTCCATATATGCAATACCTGGGGTAAAAGCTTTCCAAGGCGCTTCATTCAAACTGGTTAAAGTGGCAACCTTTACCATCCCGTTGGGTAAATCGCCAAAATGAGCAAAGGCCAGAAGTGGCGATGTTTCTATGATGCTAATTCGTTGGTATCGAATTTCATTAATTTTACCATTCCAATCCTTTGCCATGGCAACCAGCGGTTTGGCATCATTGGTTTGGAAATAACCGTCGACAAGACCATTTTGCACCATAGCTGTTGCATGTGCTTTGAGCGTATTCAAATCCTGCTTATGCTATGCCGTAATTATTTCCTTTGCAATAGGCTCAGGGTTGACCTGAGCAGGTACGATATGGCCAGAAACACTAGTAGCGTTGATAGAAATGTGCTGATTAAACTTTTCATCTTCATAATTTTACAGGGTTTATACAATAGCTGCTAGACAACCAATTAGTATTATACACAAACTTATTGAACAACCTTGTAAGAGTCAATTTAAACTACCTGCACTTTTCCATTGGTACCCTCAAGCACCTCACCAACCATTGATGTGTGAACAAAACCTTGCTGTTGGAAATTATGTACTACATTCTGCACCAATTCGGGCTTAACGCAAACCAATAATCCGCCTGAAGTTTGGGCATCGAGCAGCAGCATCTTCAGGTTATAGTCGAGGGTGCTTGCAAATTGGCAATGCTCCTCAACGTACTCAAGATTACGAAAGCATGCCCCTGGAATACAGCCCAATTCAATTAAATCGTACGCACCCTTAAACAGAGGTACTTTAGTGCTATCAATTTGAACAGTTACATTGCTACCCAGGGCTAATTTAAGGGCGTGGCCAAGGAGTCCAAAACCGGTAATATCCGTAGCGCATTTTACATTGTATTTTTGCATAATACTAGCACCCACCATGTTGAGCTGCTTCATGCTGTCGAGAACCATCTGATAATCAGCATCGCTCACCTCTCCAATGCGTTTACCGGCCATAACTACACCAGCACCAATAGGTTTTGTGAGAATTAGAACATCACAAGGTTGAGCAGCAGAATTGGTAATGATTCGGTTAGGGTGAACCTTACCGGTAACGGCCAACCCGTACTTTGGAACATCATCGACAATGGTGTGACCACCCATCATAACGCCACCGGCCTCAATTAGCTTATCGGTTCCACCTTTTAAAATCTCTCTAAGAATATCAAGAGGAACATTTGCAGGAAAAGCCACAATATTTAACGCGGTTAGCACCTCGCCTCCCATGGCAAACACATCGCTCAGCGCATTTGCGGCAGCTATTTGGCCAAATTCGTAGGGGTTTGAGCAAACCGGTGAGAAAAAATCGGTGGTTTGTATAAGCGCCAAATCATCGCTTATCTTATATACGCCTGCATCGTCGTGGGTTTCAATATCGACTAACAGGTTGGGGTGCGGAGTTTTGGGCAAATTGGCCAATGCTACGCTCAAATCTTTGGCCGGCAGCTTGGCCGAGCATCCACCGTACTCAACGGTACTTAGCAAATCAAAATTCTTCATTACATGGGTTTTTCGTAGATATCAAACTCAAAACTGGCCTCGGAAAGGATAGATTTGAGCACTTGACTACTAGCTACATGGGGATTAATACGAATGGACATACCGCACTCCGAGGTAATATCCTTGGGCGTTGGGATAATATCGAGCTTTATACCCTTTGATAGCAAAACTTGCTCTGCCTTGAGCACGTGATGCGTAGATAGAAAGGTAAGGATTAGGTAGTTCATCGTTTAAACACAGAGGCACTGAGGCACAGAGTTTATTTTATGAGTAAATGTAAAAAAATATGATGGTATCCACTCAGCCTTTTAAAGGAATTATTCTGCTTATAGGAAATCATTGCCGTTCAGTCAACCATTATTACAGGAAGTCCTTTTATCTGCTAACATTCATCAAATTTGCAAATTCACTATTCCTTTTCAATCAGCTAGGGGTAAACAACGCTGCCAGCACTGCTTAGCTGCTCCAGAATATCGTACATATTGGATACTATACCAACCCCAATGTTTGGCTTCTCGCCATAGTAATCGAGGCAGGTTCCACAGACGAAAATCTTTACTCCGCTCCGCTCGAGTTTGGTGAGGCTCTCAATCACTGGAGAGTTTTTAAGCGCAAGGAAAATCCCTGCATTAAGGAATACTAACGATTTGGGCTGATTGGTTGCTTCGGGCAAAGTATTAATAAAGGCTTTAATCAATATTTTTCCCAACTCCTCGGCACCATCGCCAAGCCTATCGCGCTGGAAGGCCACTACATAGTTTGACTTCTGAGGAAGATTTATCTCGCAGTACTCCTCAACGGGAGCACTCTCGGGCATCTCGCCAGTTTTGTTAACCCGAACGTGAAAAACATTCCCTTCATTTCGCACGCTTGGAGTAAATCCATTGTCGGTAAGGAACCGGGTTACGTTTTTCATAGAGGTTTCGTTATCGATCAGAACCTCAAGGGTTTCGTTATCACCCATCTCGCCAAGGGCTTTCTTGGTCATGATTAGGGGTTTTGGGCAAAGTTCGCCCTTTGCATCTACTGTTCTCATAATTTAATTTATCTTTTTGAAACACAGAGGCGCGGAGGCACAGAGTGTAATATTAAAAAGTTAAAATTGGTATTCTAGCCATTTGCATATTGACTATACATTCCTCAGCTCCTCTGCGTATTTTTTTTTCGCTCATTTAATTTCCTCAAGACTTCCAGAGTGTAATCAACCTCAGCGATTGTGTTAAAACATCCAAAGCTAAAGCGAGCGGAACCCTGAGGGAAAGTCCCTAAAGCCCTATGGGCTAATGGAGCGCAATGTAAGCCGGGACGAATCATTATACCATACTCACTATCGAGAGCAAAGGCCAAATCGCTTGGAGAATAGCCTTGCAAATTTAGCGAAACTACTCCTACCCGAAGGCTACCCATCGCTGTTCTTTGAACATCAATTGTTGAAATAGTTTTCAATCCTTTAACAAATCTGAGAGTTAGAAGTTGAATATGGGCTTGAATATTATCGAAGCCTTTACCTAGAATAAAATCAACCCCAGCCTTAAGCCCAACAATCCCTACGGTATTGAGCGTACCAGCTTCAAGCCTATCGGGGTAAAAGTCGGGGTGGAACTCGCTCTCGGATTGACTACCAGTGCCCCCCTGAATAAGTGGTTGTAAAAGAATATGGTTGTTAGCAACGCAAAGTCCCCCTATGCCGGTTGGCCCATACAACTTCTTATGGCCAGTAAAGGCCAGCATATCGATATTATGAGTCTGCATATCAACTGGAATAATGCCAGCAGACTGGGAAGCATCGACGAGAAATAGCAAGTTGTGGGATTTACAGATTTCACCAATTTGCTCGATGGGTAGTACATCACCCGAAACATTAGACGCGTGAATGGACGCCACCAGCCTTGTATTAGGTTTTATGCTGCTTTTCAGCACCTCCAAATCGAAATATCCTGATGAATTACACCCAATTACTGAAACTTCTATTATTCCCTTTGCCTCCAACTCTCTTAGTGGTCGGATGGCGGAGTTATGCTCAAAGGTTGTCGTAATCACGTGATCGCCCTTTTGCAAAACACCTTTTAAGGCGATATTTAACGAATGCGTTGCATTGGATGTGAAAATTACCCGATCGGAGTTGGGCACGTTGAATAGCTTAGCTACAAGCTCGCGAGTTTCGAACACCTCACGGGCAGCACTAATGGCCATTCGATGACCCGACCGACCAGGGCTGGCTCCGCAATCGGTTAAAAACCTTGTAATCGCCTCGATTACTTGCGGTGGCTTAGGCCACGATGTGGCTGAGTTATCGAGATATACCCTCATTTGCTTGCTTTCGGCCATTTGGTGTAATTAAGATTCTAGTTTCGGTTTCGGCATCTTTCCTAAGTGAGATTAGCTTCTGTGCAACCAGAATATCGGTAAGTAATGCTCTGAATCGCTTGGT
>Ga0334888_1005403_pt1 | contig 10757 bp, 4 predicted proteins | sample GraSluR1_MG_FD_207227 | JGI IMG/M metagenome (GOLD analysis project Ga0334888, IMG submission 207227) | Sludge microbial communities from methane-producing bioreactor in Wageningen University, Netherlands - Granular Sludge_3_08-R1 | ecosystem: Engineered > Bioreactor > Anaerobic > Unclassified ...
GCTTTGCGCAGCATCGCGATCTCGTCGGCGTCTTTGATGCGGCGCAGCGGGCCGAGGATCGACGAGGCAAGGCTCCACGTCGCCGCAGGAAAGGCGCTGCGCAGGTTGAGCACGGTCTCGGCCCAGGCGCGGTCGTCCAGCGCGATGGCCGCATCTGCCTGGATGTGCAGGTGCGCGGCCACGTCCCAGGCCAGATGCAGGGGGTCGCCGGCGTCGGGCAGCACGCGCACGTCGAAGCCGGGGACAGCGCCAAGGTGGAACTCGGCCAACATGCGCGGCAGCGTCAGCACGGGCGCGCCGTTCTGGGGAATCCACGCGCCGGCCAGCCATTCGCCCGGATAGATGGTATTGCCGTAGTTCGGCTCCTCACGCTGGATGCCGGTGAGGTAGGTGAGGTTGCCGGACATATTGAGGAAGAGCAGGTCAACGCCGGCCTGGCGCATAGCCTCTTGCACGGGCTGGAGTCGCTTGGCATAGTCGATCATCGGGGTCCTCCATATAACCGGCGGGGATGAGGAGTAACGGCAGTCCTAAGACAAGACCGCATCGACAACACGTCTGCGCGCGCCGAATCCAGCCGCATCCTACCACAATGGGTCAATGGTCGTCGTGTCCAGGTCGATCAGTTCCAGGATGTTGGCCCCGAAGCGATGATGCGCCGAGGAGCCGCGCGTAAGCAGGGCCAGGTCGCCGGCGACAGCGTTGCGCTGTACCCAGTTGCGAACGTACATCTCCCAATTGTCGGGTCGCATGGGCAGGAATTCGGGGCAGACGCCATAGGTGAATTGCAGCCGCTGCGCCGTCGCTTCGTAGGGGCTGGCCGCCACGATCCAGACGGGCAGGTGAAAACGCGCCACGCGCCGCGCCGTCTCGCCGCTGACGGTAGGCGCAAAGACGATGGCCGGGCGCAATTTACGCACAGCGGAGTTGATGCTGACCGCGAGCAGGTCGCGCTGGTCGATCTGCTCATCCTTGTTCATGGCCTCTTCCAGCAGATCCGCGACCATGTTGCGGGGCCGGTTCGTCTCGGTATACTTGGCGATGTCCGTCATCATCTGCACCGACTCCACCGGATATTGGCCGATGGCCGTTTCGCCGGAGAGCATGAGGCAGTCCGTCCCGTCCAGGATGGCATTGGCGACGTCCGTCGCTTCGGCGCGCGTCGGCCGGCTATGAATGGTCATGGACTCCAGCATGTGCGTGGCGGTGATGACCGGCTTGCCCGCCAGGTTGGCGCGGAAGATCATGTCCTTCTGGATGATGGCGATCTCCTCGATGGGGACCTCTACGCCCAGATCGCCGCGCGCCACCATGATGCCGTCCGCGCCGGCTAGGATGGCATCGAGATTTTCAAGCGCTTTGGCCCGTTCCAGTTTGGCGATGATAAGAGGATGGTAGTCAAGCTCTTTGGCGGCATCGCGCACGGCGCCGATGTCGCGGTCGTCTTGCACAAAAGACTGGCTGATGGCGTCCAGTTTCTGTTCGGCGGCAAACGTGAGGAATTGCCTGTCTTCCTCGGTGAAGGCGCTGATGCCCAGGTCGATGCCGGGAAAGTTGACGCCTTTGTGCGAGCGCAGTTCTCCGCCGGCCCGCACCTCGGTGTGCACCTCGTCGCCCTTGACTTCGATCACTGTGACCTGGACCATGCCGTCGTTGATGAAGATGCGGTCGCCGGGCTTGACCACGCGCGGCAGGCCGGGCAAGTTGATGGAAACGCGCCCGAGCGTGCCTGCAACGTCGTCTGTCTGGATGATAAAGGACTGGCCGCGCACCAACTCGATCGGCTCTTGCGCCAGCTTGCCGATGCGCATCTTGGGGCCGGGCAGGTCTCCCATGATGGCGATCCGTTTACCCTGTGCGGCCGCGGCGGCGCGCACGCTCTCAATCGTGCGGCGATGGCTGTCGAAGTCTCCGTGGGCGAAATTGATGCGCACGATATTCATGCCGGCGGCGATCATCTGTTCCAGCGTTTCCTGGTTGTTGGATGCCGGGCCGATGGTGCAGACGATCTTGGTTTTCTTAGAAGGAAGAGTCGGCTGGAACATGAATGTTCACTCCCGAATAGGTGAGGGTGGGCGGCTGGTCGACCAGGATGCGCCCGGTTCGGCGCGATCTGCGGCGTGGCTATAGTTTAGTGCCTGGCGGCTGTCGGGTCAACAGCGTAGCCGGATAATTCCCGAATTGCTTTGCCGTTCGCGGCCAGGGTTGTATGAAGCGGCGCACGAGCAACGCACGGGCGGCAAGGATGCCGTTCCTACTGTACGGTTTGCTCTTTCGCCTAGGTGCGCGCCGCCATGCGCTTGAGGGGGCCAAGCGGCAACGCCCTGAGCAACAAGGCCATGTCGTCGCCGCGGAACGCGCCCAGCGGCGCCAACGCCAGCAGATAGACGACGACGCCCGTCGCCACAGCCGCCCAGACGTTCACCCCCATGCGCTGTAAGACCGCGACGCCCGCCATCATCAAGGCCAGCGCGCCAACCGGCGGAGCCGCAATTCGCAACCACGGCGCGGTCCCTACGTGGCGGCGCACGCTGTAGTAGAAGGGGAAGAGCAGGCTGAACTCGCTGAGGATGGTGACGACAGCCGCGCCCGCATAGCCGAACTGCGGGATGAAGATCAGGTTGCCCACGATGTTGAAGGTGACGCCGAGCAGAAAGGCGCGCGTCAGGAAATGCTGCTGGTTGACCGCGATCAGCACGTATTGCGTGACGCTGTTGACGAAGCCGATGGGAATGCTCCAGATGATAATCTGCAGCGCCAGGTCCGAGCCGCCCTGGATCGTGAAGGTCTGCCCCAGCAGGCGCACGGTGAGCGGCACGTCGAGATACTGCGCGCCGCCGACCAGCCAGACCAGCGGCCCAGCCAGGAAGGTGACGGCCGCGGCGATGGGCAGGCTGACCATGAGCAGCAGGCGCACGGCGATCAGGTAGGCGCGGTGCAGGCTTTCGCGCTCGCGCTCGGCGTAGCGGCTCATGAGCGGGAAGACCGCCATCGTAAAGACGCTGGGAATGATGTTCAGCCCATCGAGGTACTTTAGCCCCACGCTATAGAGACCGACAGAGGCTGCGCCGACCATCGGGCGCAGGATCCAGACGTCGATGCGCCAGAAGATCGTCGCCAGCAGGTGGTTGATCATCAGCGGGCCGCTGGTGCGCAGCATCCACTGCTGCAGCGGCCAGTCCCAGCGCCATTCGGGCCGGAAGAGCGTCGAGCGCATGAGCAAGAACAGCCACGTCATGGCGACGATGTTGACGAACAGACTCACGACGGCCAGCCCCACGAACCCCCAGCCAAGCAAGAGGACCAACGCGCCCAACGTCACCTTGAGCAGGGCGACGGCGTTGGCGAGGCCGGCCGGGTATTCCATCTTCTCGAAGGCCATGAACATGCTGCTGAAGGCGTCGCTCCAGTTGGCGAAGAGCATCGCCACGGCGAAGATGCCGATAGCCAGCAGCTCCTGGCTGCCAATGCCGCTGGCGTCGAGGAAGTCGACGCGGCCGACGCCCCAGAAGCCGAACGCCGCCAGCGCCATGAGCGGCAGGCTTGCCAGCCAGAGCAGCGTGCGCAAGCCGAGGACGTTGGTCAAGTAGCGGCTGGAACGGTTCATGTCGGCGGCTACGTCGCGCGTGAGCAGCGTGCCCAGCCCGTAGCGGCTGACGATCTCGAAGAAGCCGTAAAAGGCTACGACAAAGGCGTAGCTGCCCGTTCCCTCCGGCCCCAAGATGCGCACGTAGAGCATGGCGAAGGCGAAATCGACCGCCTTGTTTAGCAGGTTGAGGGACATGGGCACGAGCGAGTTCTTGGCGACGATGCGCACGTCTCCCGCGGCGCTGTCCGGCCGGTAGAAGCGTCCCCACGCCCAGTAGAGGCCGAGCAGCAGCAAGGTCATGCCCGCCAGGAAGCTGAGGTAGAGGCCGAGTTTGAAGCTCATGGGCGAGTAGACGAAGCGCACAGTCCACTGCCCGGCCTGGGGCAGATAGACGGCGCGAAACGCGCTGTTGGCCCGGTAGATCCTCAATTCCCGCTCTTCGCCCTCGTCCGCGCCGAAAGGACGCAAGAACGCCTTCCAGCCGGGGAAATGGGCGTCGCTGAACACGAGCCAGCCGCGATCGCTTAGGTTCACATCGACGAAGACATCGTTGGCGGTGTAGCGGCTGATGCGCGCCTCGGCTACCTGGGGGCTTGCGGGAGTCAGCGCGTGCTCTTCGGCGGGCGTCTCCTCCAGGAAGACCACGCGGCGCAGGTCAGTGGCGGCGAGGGGCTGCTCCGCCGCCGGGACGATGCGCGCCTCCGCCGCGACAAACACGCGCGGCATCACGTCTCGGTTCTCGTAGACGCCGGCGGCTTCGTCGCGGTAGACCTCCTGCCAGCGCGGGTTGGGGATGTAATGCTCGGTGAGGATGTACTTGACGTTGAGCAGGTTCAGCAGCGGGTTGTCGAGCGCGGCGTAGACATCGCCGCCCTGCTCGGCGTAGAGCGGGGCGATGCGATTATAGAGCAGTTCGTTGTCCTGCGGAGCGATGCGGCCCATCAGCGTCGCGTACTGGCTGGGGATGATGGAATCGTAGCCGCGAATGTCGTGCCAGCCGTAGTACATGCCCGCGTTGGCGTTGAAGGTCTTTTCGCCGGGCGCGTTGAAGGTGGTGAAGCGCCAGGGGACGATCTCCCCATCCGTGCGCGCTTCGCGCTCGTTGAGGAAGCGCACCACCGGCGGCTGGGCGTCCGGGTTCAGCGGCGACAGCGCCACGTCCGCGGCCGGGTTGAAGCGGCCATGCGCCACGAACAGGTCGGCGATGATGACGACGAGCAGCGCCGCGGCCCAGAGACGGCCGGCTGTGGGGGCAGTCCCCCGGCGCAGCAGCATCCACGCCGGCCCGGCGCTGAGCAGGGCGAACAGGCCGAAGCGCGCCAGGTTCATGGCCTGGTAGCTCCAGAACATGCGTCCGTCGCGGAAGGCCATCTGCGCCAGGTCGCTGCCGTCGACTAGGCGTTGGCCCAGGGCGACGAAGGGCTCGGCGCGCAGCAGGCTTAGCGCCACAAGGGTTAGGGCGGCGAATCCTGCAAGGCCGGTCAGCGCGACGACGGCCCTGGCGAGCCGGCGCGGCCAGTCGCGGCCCTTTGCGGCAATGCTGCCCGCGGCGAGGGCGAGCAGTTGGTGCAGGCCCATGCCGGCCAAGAGCGCCATGCTGACGGTGAAAGGGAACACCCAGCGGAACGGGCTGTGCAACTGGTTCCACCCCGGCAGGCCGTAGAAGAGCAGCGCATAGAGCGGCGTGCCGAAGGCGAACAGGAGCGAGATCGGCGCCAGCGCGGCGAAGAACCAGAGATGCACCGGCCGCGGGACGTCGACCTTCCGGACAGTTTCCGCTTTTCCGGAGGACAAGCGCGGGCGCAGGCGGCGCAATAGGCCGGACAGCACGGCGACGGCGGCGAGCAGCCAGGCGGCGATGCTCAGGTAGCTGCCGCCTTCGACATAGTTCTTGATACCCCAGAAGATGGTATGGGCCGGCTCGCCCAGCGCGTTGGTTGTGGCGGGCGTCCATTGCCGCGTCCACAGGTCGATCCAGCGGTGGTGGCTGGGGTTGCCGAAGACGTCCGGCAGCCAAAAGGACAGGACTTGGCGCGAGGGCCAGGCCCAGCCGGTGACCTGCTCTAGGGTGGCGGAGCCGGCGCGGAAGTTGTGCGGCAGCAACTCCAGTAAAGGAAGAAGCTGGATCGCGCCCAGGGCCACGCCCAGCACAGCCATGACCAGCAGCCACGCGCCCAATGTCGTCACGCGCCAGAACGGGGACACAGCGCGGCTCGTCCCTGGCGCTGCAGCGCGGCGGCGAATGGCGCGCCACGCAGCCAGCAGGCGCACGAGCGAATAGGCGCCGGTCACCAGCATGGTGTAGTAGATCAGTTCCGGGTGGCCGGCCAGGGCGGTGAGGCCGATCGCCGTCGCGCCCAGCGCCACGTAGGGGATGGGGCTGTAGGCGGCGACGCCCTTCTCTTCCTGCTTGCGCACGATCACTTCGACGATCGCCAGGATGAGGGGCAGCCACACCGCTGCGGCGATGAACATGGTGAAGACCACGCTGACGATGAGGAAGCCGCTGAACATGAAGACCGCGCCGCTCAACAACGCGGCCGGCTGCTGCAGGCGCAGCACGCGACCCAGTACGTACATATTGACGCCGGCCAGCCCAATCTGCAGGGCCGTAAACCAGGCATAGGCCGCCTCTAGCGGCAGAACATAGAAGAGAACGCTCAGGGGATAAAAGACGCTGGCCTGGCCCGCAGCCAGAAAGGGCAGGCCGGTGAAGATCTGCGGGTTCCACAGCGGCAGTTGCCCGTCCGCCAGCGTGCGGCGGATGTGCAGCTTCCACACGGCGTTTTCCAGCACCAGGTCGCTGAGCAGTTCGTTGTGCGGGATGAGATTGGGCTGAAGGCTGCGCCACGGCTCGAAGGCGTAGAGGTTGTCGTAGGGCAGAAGCGTGCGGCCCGTGAGCGCGGGGAAGAGCACGGGTGCAAACCACAGCAGCGGCAGGATAATCAGCGCCAGGATGGCGAACAGATCGCCGCGATAGCGGCGCAGGAGGCGCAGCAGACGGTTCATGGGCGGCGGTGCAGATGCCGGTAACGCCAGCGGATCTGCCAGGTGCGCCAAGCGGATTCGATCTTGACCGGGATGTCCAGCTTGCTCTGGCCGATACGCCGATCCTCAAAGTGGATGGGGATTTCGACTAGGCGAAAGCCGAGCTTCTCGCACAGGTACGCCATCTCCACCTGGAAGCTGTAGCCGTTGCTGCGAATGTTGTCCAGGCCGATGTCGAGCAGGGCTTGGCGCCGCCAGAGCTTGAAGCCCGCGGTCATGTCGCGGATGCGCAGGCCGAGGATCATACGGCTGTAGAGGTTGGCCCACCAACTGATGAAGCGTCGCCAAGCGCCCCAGCCCTCATCCAGACTGCCGCCGGGCACATAACGGCTGCCGATCACCACATCCGCGCCTGTGGCAAGCATAACGCCGAGCATCTGCGGGATGTAGCGGGGCGAGTGGCTGAAGTCCGCATCCATCTGCGCCACGAAGTCCGCGCCATCGTCCAATGCCTTGCGCATCCCCTCCACATAGGCCGTACCCAGCCCGGCTTTGCCCGCGCGATGAAGCACGGCGATGCGCGGCCTGGCCGAAGCGCCGGCATTATAACGCTGCACCAGCTCTTCGGCTACGGCGCCGGTCCCGTCCGGCGAATTATCGTCCACCACCAGCAGTTGCAGGCCGGGCAGGGGCAAATCCAACAGCGCTTCGGCCATGCCGGGCAGGTTGTCCGCTTCGTTATAGGTGGGTATGACCACCGTAAGGCGCACTTGCCGGAGGAAGTCGGTTGCGAACATCTGGAAGGAAGGCAAAACTGCGGGATTCATACCACGGGTCTTTAAGCTCTCGTCACTCAGGTTGCGCCGGGCTGCGGCCGGCCATGCACTACACGACGACGGCGTGCGGCCGCTCCCCGCTCAGATTGGGCATTGTATCACGGGCGCACGCGGGCGGGTAATCATCGGGGCGGGAGATGCCGTCTCGCCTTTGCATTTCGGGCCTCGCTCCAAAATTGCCTATTGACAGCGGGCTACGCAAGTGCCATACTCTGTGCCGCTGCTCCTACATCCTCCCCATTCATCGCCGCATCGCCGTCCGCCAAAAGAACTTCCGGCCGCGTCCCCCATTTGTCTTACACGAAGGGAGGAGGTGCAGATCATCCCATCATTCTGTTCTGCGCTTCAATAGGGCGTCATCAGGGCGACATCGACGCCAAGACAAGCGCGGCGCGATTGCGGCCCCCACACACCGCAACCCCGCAGCGTCTTGCGGACCGTTAGTCTTTCACACAGAGGAGGAACTAGACGTATGCAGCGCCAATTTCGTTTCCCACGTGCGACCATACGGCTGTACGCGGCCATCCTTGCAATCGCCGTCCTGTTGACGGCAGCCGCTCCAATCGCCTACGCACAAGACGACATGCCGGATGCCAACAAGGCAGTCGTCACCCGCTATTTCGATGAACTTGCCCAGCAAAACCTGGACGTGCTCGATGAAGTCATCGCGCCCGGCTACATCGAGCGCGTCGGCTCCACAGAAACCGTCTACGACGATCTGGAGACGTTGAAAGCGTCGTGGACCGACATCTTTGCCATGATGGGCCCGTTCGATCTCCAAATCGAGGACATGATTGCAGAGGGCGATCGCGTCGTCACGCGCTACACCGTTTCGTTCATGGATGGCGATGTCGACGTTACCGGCATTCTCATCAGTCGCCTCGAAGACGGCAAGATCGTGGAAAGCTGGGAAAACATCGACGAGTTGACCTTGATGACGGCGATGGGCATGGTAGCCCCGGCCGACCCCACGCCGGAAGCCAATAAAGAAGTGGTGCGTCGCCTGGTCGATGAGGTTTACAACCAACAAAATCTCGACGTGGTGGAGGAGTTGTTTGCGCCCAACGCCGTGGAACACCGCTTCGACGGCGATTACGTCGCCGAGGATCACGCCGACCTGCAAGCTCAGATCGGCGGAGTTTTCAGCGGCATGCCCGACCTCCAACTCGAGATCGACGACCTGATCGCCGAGGGGGACCGGGTCATGGTGCGCTTTACGCAAAGCTCCGAAGCCGCGGGTGTAAACGTTAGCGGCGTCTATATCGTGCGCCTAGAGGACGGGCGCATTGTCGAAGGCTGGGATCACACCGACATGCTGACCCTGTTTGCGCAGCTCGGCATCGTCGAACTGCCCCAGGAGCCGGAGATGGAGACCATCGCCGCCGGCTTTACCGGCCCGCAGGGCATCTTGGTCGATCCGGACGGCAACATCTGGGTGATCGAGTCGGGCATGGGCGGCGAGGAGGCCGTCGAGTGGGTAAGCCCGGAGACAGGGCAAGTAGAAACGGCGATGATGGGCGATACGGCGCGCGTCGTGCGCATCTCCGCCGATGGCGAGCAGACGGAGGTCGCGATGCTGCCATCCGTCTTCGTCGGCACGGAGGCCATCGGCGGTGCACGCCTGGCGCTGCTCGACGGCGAACTCTATGCCACCGTAGGCCAGTGGCTCGGCGATCTCGGCCCAGATCGTCTCGAACTGTCGGCGTCGGTCGCACACATCGCCGCAGACGGAACCACCCACGAGGCCGGCAATACGTGGGACATCGAAGGCGAGCAGAACCCGGACGGGCACGTAGTCGACAGCCATCCCTATGGCCTGACAGCAGGGCCGGACGGCAGGCTCTGGGTGGCGGACGCAGGGGCCAATACGCTACTGGCCGTCGATGTGGAGACCGGCGAGGTCACGCTGGAGGCGGTCTTCGACGGCCTTCCCAGCCCGCTGCCCAACCCGCTGCGCGGCAACGCACTGGAGATGGACCCGGTGCCGACGGCCATCGCCTTTGACGACGAGGGCACAGCCTACGTGTCGCTGCTGCCCGGCTTCCCCTTCATCCCCGGCTCGACCAAGGTGGTGACGGTGGATGCAGACGGCAACGCGGCCGACTTCGCCACCGGCTTGACCATGCTCACCGATCTGCGCATGGGGCCGGACGGCAACCTCTACGCCGTGCAGATCGGCGTCTTCGGCGAGCAGGGGCCGATCCCCAACAGCGGCGCGATCATCCGCGTGCTGGAGGGCGACGCCTCCGAGGTTGTGGCGAGCGGGCTATCATTCCCCACGTCTGTGGACTTCGACGCAGACGGCAACGCCTATGTGACGACCAACGGCGTAGGCGCACCCGGCTCCGGCGAAGTGGTGATGGTGCACAGCCTCGTCGACCTGCCTGGCGTGCCGGTAGCGGAAGCCATGCAGATGATGATGCAGACGATGGAAGAAGCCCCTGCACCCTAGCCGGTTCGCCGGCGGGCAAGCCGGCAGCGGCGAATGAGTCGCACGCAGCGCATAGAGGCCGGACCAGGCGCGTCTTGGTCCGGCCTCTACTCATACCGCCGCTCGCAGGCGGCGCGCAGCGTTTGCGATACAGCGTTTGCAACAACGTGGCGCATTGCTCCTACGCCCAAAGCACGGTCTTGGCAAAATGGCCGTGTAGGGGTATACTCTACATAACCTTAATCGGTCTGCCACAGCGGAGGAGACGCTGCCATGAAACGCATTTTGTTTAGCTTATTGCCCGCCTTTGTTCTGACGGCGGTTTTGCTCGCGTCGTTGGCCTGGGGCGGTGCGCCTATCGCCCGCGCCCAGGAAATGGAGCCGGGCGCGCTTCAGGTGAATGTATCTGTCGAACTTGCCGGTGGCGAGGCGGTCACGCTGCCCCTGGCGATCGGGGAAGAGGACTTAGCCGCCCTGTTGGAACTGGCGCCGGCTGCGGCTGTGATGGAGGCCGTCACCCAGCTTGCCGGGCAAGAAGTGCAAACGATCACGGTTGCCGTGCCCGCCATCTTCACGCCCACCGAGGCGCTGCTCCGCATCGTTTCCTCGGTTGAAGTCGAGGCCGAGCCGGAGCCGCCGGTGACGACCACGCTCGCTATCACGGTTCCGTCGCCTGCTATCGATCTGGTGCCCATGGCAACCGCCAACGCCAACTTGCGCAGCGGCCCCAGCACCGATACCGCCATCGTCGGACAGGCGATAGCCGGGCAGGCCCTGATGATCCAGGCGCGCAATGTGGACGGTTCCTGGTACCAATTGGGCGACGGTTCGTGGGTGGTCGCCTTCTTGGTCGAAAACGCGCCGCAGGGTCTGCCCGTCGCCCTCGACGACGAAACCATCCTCACGCAGACGG
>Ga0334888_1005412_pt1 | contig 10744 bp, 10 predicted proteins | sample GraSluR1_MG_FD_207227 | JGI IMG/M metagenome (GOLD analysis project Ga0334888, IMG submission 207227) | Sludge microbial communities from methane-producing bioreactor in Wageningen University, Netherlands - Granular Sludge_3_08-R1 | ecosystem: Engineered > Bioreactor > Anaerobic > Unclassified ...
GTTTAAAGGACAGATTGTCTGTGCGTTGCTGAGTCACATAATGTTTGCTAACGGCTGGGGGTGTGGCGAGTGCGGGAGCGCGAGTTTCGATTTCGTCGCACGACGAAATCGCCCCAAACGGGCGATGCAGCTCCGAAGTTCTCAATCAGCCCACATTGGCTACACCCCTTGTTAGCAAAAGTGTTTCATAGAATTAATTTCAAAGCGATTTCATTAAAATTAAGTAATTTTTTTAGAATTGATTATTTAACTAAAGGTTAATGCAATGGATAATACTCTTTGATAATGTCAAAAACATTTTTTGAAAATGGTATTATTGACTCCCATTCATTTTTGTAAGCAGGGAAAAATAATTCGTTAAAAGTATTATTTGTATTGTCATAGCATTCTTCATTAAGCGTTAATATTCTAGCTTCACTACCGAACTTAAAATCACTGAACTGTATTGATGTGTAGTTACTTAAGCCACACTTATTTCCGCTATAAGCAATTTCTATTCTATCAACAACCCATTTAACCCGATTAAACCTTGAATAAACATTCTTATAATAAAGTGTAAAATTTGTATAACCAATAAGTTTTGTGCTGGGAATACTAAAAGAAGATATTTTAAAATCTGCTTTTAATATTGCAAAAGATTTTTTGTCTATGTGTAAGGTCATTCTTTCAATTTGGGCTCGCCCTCCTTTAAATTTTTTTCGAAGGTTTGCATAAAATAGACTGTCTATTTGAGATTCTGATAATACAAATAATGGATTTGATGGTGAATAATTTATCTTTCCTTTATATTCAATAAGTTGACTTTTAAATTTTTCCCTGAACACTTCTTCTGGTAGCAAGAAATCATAATTAATACCGCTTAGATTTTTTACTTCAATAATCCAAACGTTTTTTTCGTTAAAAACGTTATCATTGGCAATAATTGAATAATGACCACTAAAATTGGGATAAGCAAATGATGAAAAATTTATTGGATTTATAGACCAAAATGGAAGAAATTTTATTACTTGTGATTTTTCAAAACTCAGCATCTTTTTATTAAACCTAGAAGTTAAATGCATCGGACTTGAATAACAAAGAGAATCAATTAAACCATATTTAAAAAAATCTGTTATGATAAATTGGTTCGAATTGGAAAGTGTGTCACAATTAACACACTGCTTCATTACTCCTCTTATTTGTGATACATCTTGAAGTTCAAGTGTAGTGTCACAATAATGAAAGTTTTTTTGATTAAAACTAGCAGTATAATACCCGTAATTAAAATGATTTCTATTAAATTTTCTGAATGCTGTTTTTAATATTTTTTTTGATGACAATGTCATTGACACGTTTATTTCATCAATTAAAATATTAATCGGTTTCAAGAAGATTTCTTTGCTTGTTGAACCCTTTAAAAGTTCAATATTTATTTCTGCCTTTTCGAAGCCAATGTGTGAGAATACTATTTTATTGCCCTTGCAAGTAATTGGTACTATAAGTTCAAACTCACCTGTATTAGATGAAATAGTACCAACCTTATTGTTATCTTTAATATAAATATTTACATTATCTATGGGTTGATTCAAATTTTCAGATAAAACTTTTCCTGAAATTAGTATTTGACTATAAGATGAAAAAGAAAAAAATAGTACAAAAGAAATATAGAATAATTTAAATCTTAACATTTCATTACTCTAATACTGTAAAAACAAATCAATTAAAATAAACTAATCGGGAGTGCTAAAAAATGCACTCCCGATAAGTCAGTAATTATTTAACTTTTTATGAGTTACAACCATCCGCAAGGGTCTGGTCCCCAGTTATAACCAATCCAACCATCTCCATTTGCGTCCAAAGGATGCCATGTCGAATTACATCCATCTGGTGTTGCATCCCACATCATTTGAATTAGTTCTTCCGTGGTCCAACCTCCTGCTATGCTTTTCATCTCATTAGCATTAATTTGACAACTTTTCAGAAATTCATTGTTTAAGGTTTTGGTTTTCATTTTAAATTTTTTTAGGTTAGTAAAAAAAAGGCAAAAAGAAAAAAATATCACAAAATATAACTATTAAAAAATTATATAAATAAAATAAGTCAAAATAATAAAGCATAGAAATCTAGTTAATTGATTTAGTCCAATTTAAAAATTTATACTAAATCCACACTTTGCAAATTTAATAATATTGTTGAGAATACCAAAGCATTTGTCAATTTTTTAATAATATAGTGTGTTTCTTTACAATCGCTAATATTTTAAACTGTCTGTCAGTGGCAATAACATTTTTGCTAACGGCTGGGGGTGTAACCAGTGTGGGAGAGCGTGTTACGTTTTCGTCCCCCGACGAAAACGTCCGAGCGGGCGAAACCGCTCCGAAGTCCCAATGTCAACCCACATTGGCTACACCCCTTGTTACCCAACGTAATTTGATGCTGTTTATTCACTTATGCCTTTAACCGACTTAAACACAATAAATCCACCAGCGAGAATTATAACATAACCTGCAAAAATGATTGGTGCCATTAATAATAAGTTTGGATGTTTCACAATCTTAGTAATTTTCTCCTCTTTACCAAATACTGATGCATAACCAAAATGATCTGTTCCTTTGTATTTATTTTCTTGTATAGCTTCTCTATTGAAAAAGAAATCAGTTTGAGAAAATAAAACGATAATTATTCCAAATACAATTAGTATTGATGATAAAACAAATTTCTTACTTGCCAAAGAGATATTGTTTTTAAAACTGTTAAGTCTATTTTTTCTTATTAAGTAACCAAGAATTAAAATAATAAATGTTCCTATAAGCCAAATCAAAGCGATTGTTAAGTAATTCAGACGAATAGATTTGTTAATTAAATGAATAATTGGTAGATAGATGGAAAAAAGCAAGGATAATACTCCAAGGATAGTAAGTAACCATCCAAAAAATTTTTTTGTCATAATTTTAGTTTTTTTGAAAGTTAATAATTCAAACAGAAAATTCAATAAATAATACTCTTTATTGAAAACTAATTTATTGAGTCTTTCAAGCAACGTACTGAGTAAAAGTTGCTTTTATTTGTCAGCCCATATCCTAAATAATCCCTTTCTGATTCCAAATTAGCCTGCCATACACCATCTCTGTCTTCGCCTGAAATCCACCAATAACCACACTTGCCAAGGTCGGAAAATACCTCATTTGTAATTTTACCATACCCGCGACCACTTGGTAACGCATTGAATCCAACTAAGTTGTAACCGTTACCTCTATTTAACCAACCCTCACTTGACTTTAAAACTTTACCATTATCCTTTTTTTTAGTCATTAACACAGTTGTCCTTATAAGTTCAGTCCATTCGTTTTTTTCAGGTAGATGCCATCCAGAAGGACAAACGTTACAAGCTGTTTGCCAATTATATAAATAACCAAATTCCGACACATACTTTTCATTATTTTCATATGCCCGGTATTCTCCGATAGACGGACTATAGGCAAGATTCTCTGCCATCCAAATCTGATTTCCAATCTTAATTGTTTTGTAAATTTTACCATCACGCGTGTCTTTAAAGGAACCAGATTCAAAATTATTTAAACTCGAATTTTGACATGATACATTCAAAAATATCAGTCCGATGAAGATAATTAATAATTGAGTTTTCATAGTCAATGTTTTTTTAAGGGGGTTCTATAAAATTATTTTTAACTTGATTATAGAGAACCGCAGAACCCATTTAGCGATGTCTATAATTTATTCATTATGTTGGGTAACGGCTGGGGGTGTGTATAGTGCAGGAGTTTGAAACGTTTCATTGTCCCACGATACGAAGCTACGAAAAAGCGAGGAAGTTTCCTAATCCGCTGGATACCTGCATTATATACACCCCTTGTTAGCAACTGGGTTTATGATCGTGTCGTAATTGTATTTTAATTAATTATCGAACTAGTCACGTTTCTGTATGGTTTCACAAGATGTGTTTATATTTAGTAAAATCAAAATACTAACTTTTTGGAAAACTACAAGAACTTCATTCGTAAATTATTTAAACCAGAAAGATTGATTTAATTTTAAAACCTATAGTTTACAGAAAATAGAATATTTCTTGGGACAATTTGAAATATGGTTGAGTTTTCGCTAATATTTGTAATAACAAAATTACTGAACTCGTTGTTGTTCAATAGATTATTTACAAAAACTTTAAATGATAATTTATTTGGTATATAATTGTATACTATATTAGCATCTATAAATACCCAAGGATTATTAGGACTTTGAATGTTCCCGAAGGAATATCGATCAAGATTTATTTGTGCTCTAAACTTTGAATTAAAAATAAAACTAAGATCTATAAATTGATTATTATCTATATTCGTGTTTTTAACTTCGAATTGCATATTACGATATCCAATCCATCTAACTCCTGTATGGAAGTTAAAGAAACCTCTAAAAGCGGTTCTAAATTCACAACTAAATTGAATATTTTGTGTTTCATTTATACTTGTCTCACTATTAATAGTATAATCATATTTTAAAGTGGAAGCAATTCCTTTTATTTTAAGGTTACTGTATAGCGGTTTTAAATATATGTCGGTGGATAATGAAGCGATTAATACCTCCTTGGTGTTACCGAATGTACTTGAATTTATTTGATAATCAGGGATTATATAATAATTTGATGTTAAATGTTTACCGTTGTTGTTGTAAATTATAGATGTGTTAATAAAAAGTCTATCTTGAAATTTACCATATCGATAATTGAACAATACAGAATGTCCTCTTAAAACACTAAATGTGCCTAATCCTTTTCCCAGAGTACGATAACTTGTTAAAATATAGTTTTCCGAAATATCCATTAAACTTGATGTATTTACATTATACGCATATAGTCCTTGCAAATTATTTTCATTATTTAATTCCCACGATACACCAATTTTTGGTTCTAAGAAAATAAACTTATTAATGTTTTGAGATTCCAAAAAAACAGTTAAAAAATTCAAATCAAGTGAAGAGTTGATGGTGAAATTGCTTATTTTTTTAGTAAAATTTGACCCAATATATTTATTATAATTCAAATATTTAATATTATTTGTAAAATCATTACCAGCAGTATTTGTCAAACCAGAGTCCAAATGCAACAATAAAATTGAGCCGAAATCATTATTTAAATACACCCCGCCAACTTTAAAATCAATTGAGTTTTTTTCATTAAGCCTTGTTAATACTTTAAATTCGACAATACCTAAATGGAATTTATTCTTTAGGCGTTGTTCAATATCATTAAAATTTTCAGACAGAGATAATAAATTTCTATAGGTTAACGAATCAAATTTTAATAATTCATATTGTGTATTGTGCTTATAATTCGCTTTTAGGATAAATGCAGTTTTGCTTGAAAGTTTATTTGTTAAAGATAAATAATGATAAGTGTTTGATTTTTTATGCAACAAAATCTCATTCATATTTCTATTGTTGAAAGTAAAAAAAGAATTATCATTTCCATTTTCATTATTTACTTGACCTTTGTACTCAATTATTGTTTTTTTTGAAAGAGAATAGTTTATTTCAACCTTACCAAATACCTTTTGAATTTTATTTTCAAGTTCCTGTTTTTCGATGTTTGTAAAAGAAGTCCCTCCAAAATTGAATTTTTGAAGATTACTTTTATTGAAATTCTCCTTTTCAAAAACGCCAAATCCTAATGCTTTAATTTTTATTTTTTCATTAGGACTATATATCTTATTAAGTGAAATCATATGAGAATTGTTAAACCTAACTCTTTGTTCTTTAATATTTGGTTTATAGTTACTATGGTTGATCAAATACCCAACACCTTGATTTATTGAAGAAGATTGAATTTCATCTGAACTTGTTTGAACAAAAGTATTAATATCACCAAGTGGATCAAACCCTATACTATTAGAATTACCAAAACAATAAACTTTGAATTTTTTCCAAAAGGATATAACGTTTGCACGAAACTCGTGATTATTATTTGTTGAATAGCCAACTGAAGTATTGCCAAATAGTGTTAGTTTAATATCTTTTTTTAAGTTTAAGTTAATGGCAATCTTGTCACTTTCAACAATATTCTTAAGTAACGGATTATTTGAATAATTCTTATAAACTTCTACTTCTTCTATAATATTTGCATGTAAATTTCGAGAAATAAGCCTGTATCCTTTACCAAAAATATCATCACCTTCAACCATTACTTTTTCAACTTCTATACCTTGCATAGTTATTTTACCGTTTTCGTCAACATCAAGACCTGGGAGTTTTTTTATGATATCTTCTACAACTTGCTCATCACCCTGAGTAAAAAAAAGTGTCTTATAAACTATAGTATCACTTTTAACAGTAATTGGTCTTTCACTAATTACTATAACTTCTTTAAGTTCAATAGATTCAGTTGGAAGAGATACATTTAACAGCTTAATAATTTCTATTGGTTGTGATGTGGTAGAAATATTGATTGTTACAGACTTAAAGGATAAAGCACTAAAACTAATACTATATTTGCCCTGTTCTTTTATTGAAATACTATAATCACCATTTTGATCACATTGAGTAGAGTAAATAATATTTCTGCTATTTTCAGGACGAAGTATTACTTGGGCAAAGCGAATTGGGTTATTAAGAGTATCGCTAACAGTACCTATTATTCTAGTTTGAGCATTGCTCTGTAAAATTGAAATGAATACCAAGAATAATGAAAGGAATAATTTTATTCGCATTTCAAAGATTATGTAAAACATAACAAATCTAGAAAAGATCAATATTACCCGAATGATTAATAATAAGTTGATAATTAGATGGTATTTTTTCTCTCATCATTTTTGAGAAATTGGTAAAGTATATTTTTCTTCTTTCTATGAAAACAGGGAATGATATTGTTTGATTTATATTTATTGGATTTTTATTAAAAACAGTGATACTATCATTTTCAATTGATTTTGCAGTAAAACAAAATATGTCTTTATTGTCTTTTGCTTCTAGTATTAAACCAGGTAACCCATAAAACTTCCATGGTCCAATACTTGCGGGGATATCTTCAGTGTACCAAATAATATATTTTCTCCCTCTCAACTCACAAGTTGCACTTTTACAGTTATACCCAAGTATATTTTTTGTAAATTGTGTTATTTCCCATTTAATGGTATCCAAATGTTCTTCAATAATATAAGTGCTGTCTAAAACCCTTTCTTCATAAACCATTTTATTATTAGTAAAGTCAAAGGAATAATAGAGAGGGTCTTTTAGTTTAACATTAGTAGATATATCCATTTTTGATGATGGGTTTAAACTATCAATAAAAGAGAATTTTGAGAATCCGTTTAATGAACCATTCAATTCAAAAAAAGAAGAATTATTTATATATGAAAGAATCCCAGTATATTTCTCTTCGATGGAATTTTTTGTTGTTACTTCAAAGGTTACTTTAAGAACATTTTGACAAAAGCAGTTAAATGGAAGTAAAGGAAAATTTATGAATAGGAAAGCTGAGCAGAAAAGTTTTAAAAATGGTTTCATTAAATTAATATTTAAAGTTTAACAAAAAAATTACCTTTTGTTTAGAAATTCAAAATCTTTTTCAATTCCACCCCACTCAACTTGAAATGATGAAGTTGAGAAAGAAACATCTCGAGACATTTTTGATTCTAATGCCCTGTATTGGTCATCGCCGTGTTCTCGTAAAATTGTTAAAACTTTTGTCGGGATGAATTCAGATAGTGCTATCTGGTTGTTTAATTCAAACATAAATATTTTATCGTCTTCAAATAAATTATTACCAATATTCAGTTCTTCTAATTTAAAAACAACTTCACCGCTTAAATCATAAGCATAAACAATTAGACCAGGTAATCCATTTAGTTTCCATGGTCCAAAGGTTACAGGGATTTCGTGAGTAAACCAAGCAATGTAATTTCTTCCTCTAAACCAAGTAGATGCTTTTTGACAAGAAAAATTTCCAATATCCTTAAAATCATCTTCAATAACCCAACGTAATATATTTAAGGGTTCAGTAACTTGAAATTGTTCGATCGATAATAGGCTATCTGGCTGATATTCAACAAAGTGTATTGCTTCTTTTTTGTCGATATCTACAAATATATAAAAAGGGTATCCTTGTGTGTGAAAACTTTTATATTTTATACTTAATGCTATTGATAATGCATCTGGGTCATATTCACTCACAGTTAATCGTTTCTTACTAGAACTAGTAGACGAGTTTGTTGAATGAAGATTTAAAGGACTAATACTTTCATTATTTTCATTTACAGGGAAGAAATATGATTTTACATCTGAAAATAACAATTTTCCGTGCTCTTTATTATCTACTGAACTTTTCCAGTTTACAGAATATTGAGCTACACCTTTAACTTGAGCAAATACTGGAGTCACAATTAATAAACAATAAGTAAGGCAAAGTGTAAGTATAGTTTTTGTTTTCATTGATTAGATAGTTTGTATTAAAATTGCAAAGGTCTGATTATTCAGTTATAAGTCGATCAAAATTGTTTCCTCATTATAATAATTTCACCATTAATTGCTTTTTTCAAGCAATTAATGGTGAAAAAGACACATCTTAAAGACTTTTAATATCCTGGTTGTACATAAGTACAAGCATACTAACTGCTTCAGCGCATCCATTATTTGAGCAAGCAGTCCATGATCTAACCCATTTCGTTCCATCAGGATATTCACCACTCGCTGTAATTGTTGCGCAACATTCATAATCTAAATCAATTTCATGTGTCACAACATCAACGTTTCCAGCTAGTTGATAGGTGGATTCGTCATTCGTATTCTTTTCATTTGTTTCATTTGCGAAACAAAAAGTACCTAATGTAGAGAATATAACTACAAATAAAAGTTTCTTCATAATATTAATATTAAAATTATTGATAATTAAATTATTTGTTCAATCCTTTAACTATTTACCAACAAAATTCATAAGCATTGACATGGCTTCTGCACAACTAACGCTTGAACAAGAAGTCCAAGATTTTACCCATTTTGTTCCATCGGCATACTCACCTTTAATTTCAATTGTTACACAACACTCAGCATCCATTTCAGAAATGCTAACGACAATAACAACTTCATTGTTAGTGTTTTCAATGGAAAACTCAGATTCTACATAATTTATGTTTTGTTCCGCAGTTTCAATCGCAAAACCGCTCATACAAACAAAAACAAAAAAAGAAACAAAAAACAAAATTTTTTTCATAATTTGATTAATTTTAGGTTAATAATTAGGTTTTAAAAAAAAACAAAGGAAAGTGATTTGTATTATACAATTAGTTAAAGTCCTAATATATCTAATAAGCGTAAAAAAATCAATAATAAGCGTAATAACATTTCTGATTATCGTGATAAAGAAGTAAAATTTTTTTTAAACTGTGATATTTTTCTAAATGACACAATTATTTTATTTCCATCTACCATTGTAATTAATCGTTTACAACCGTTTTGAAATGAATAAATATGTTTAAGGTTTACTAAAGTGTTTCGATTTACCCTAAAGAAACCATAAGGAATAAGTTCTGTTTCAAAATCTTTCAGTAATTTTGAAACAGAAATTCTTTTTTCATTCAAAAAACATATTGTTGATAAATATCCTTCACAAACAATCATTGTGATGCTTTCTATGTCTACTTGAATTATGGTATTCCGTTCTTTAAGAATAATTTTTTTATCTTTTCTATTCATACAGACAACTTTTAATTTAATACTTCATTTATAAAGAATATAACGTTGATATATCAGAGTGATTTTTTGGAAACCTTGTTGCTAACGGCTGAGGGTGTGGCTAGTGAGGAAGAACGGGCTGCGTTTTTGTCCCCCGATAAAGACGCTGAAGCGAGCCTAACAGCTCCGAAGTTGCGACATCAGCCCACATTAGCTACACCCTTTGTTACCAGCATTTTTTTATTTTATTATCTTGATAATCAAATCAAAAACGGGTTTGACGCCGAAAATATTTTGACCGATTATTAATTTTTTTCTTATGCAACGCCATTTAGTTTTCAATGATTTTCAAGCCGTTAAACTTTAGATTTAATGTTTGAAAGTCATTTTATTCCACGAGTTGGTTTTAAAAACGTTCTTTTCTAAATTTAAAATTCTAACCGTTAACTTACAGCTTCGCCCCGTCAGTCACAGGGGAAAATTGCGCTAACTCGTTCAAATCGAAAGGTAATTCATTGATATTCATAGCCTAAACAATAAGTTTCAAGTCGATAAACCCAAAATTCACTTTCACTATTTTCAGCAACTAAAGTTAGCCTTTCAGCCGATAATTCCAAGTGCAATGTTTGAAAGTCAACAATTATTTTTATTCAACCGCTAAATTCAACCCGTTATTTTCTTTTTTCGAACCGCTACAATTTAAAGTCAAATCGAGGATTAAATTCTAGGCGTAACATTTTTAAAAACCAACTTTTTTATAATCAGGCGTTGCTATCAAATCTTGACGTTCAGTCGGCAAAATATTTTTATAGCCAATCGAAGGACTGTCCGCCCGCTAAATTTTTGGTCTAATCTGGTTTCTAGTCTAGCCGATACAGTTTGATTAATCTATTCATATTCACAGCGGAGCAGTCCGCCGATGGGCTAAAGTCTTCCCGATTTTCCGTCAAAATTGCTGGTAACGGCTGGGGGTGTGCCCAGTGGGGGAGTTCGGGGCCAGCGTCCTTATCCCCCGATAAGGACGCCCCAAGCGGGCGAAAAAGTTGGATTATCTAGAAATCCCCCACATTGGGTACACCCCTTGTTA
>Ga0334888_1005415_pt1 | contig 10738 bp, 8 predicted proteins | sample GraSluR1_MG_FD_207227 | JGI IMG/M metagenome (GOLD analysis project Ga0334888, IMG submission 207227) | Sludge microbial communities from methane-producing bioreactor in Wageningen University, Netherlands - Granular Sludge_3_08-R1 | ecosystem: Engineered > Bioreactor > Anaerobic > Unclassified ...
CAATCGAAAAATCGAATGAATAAAATTTTAATGATAATTGTGATTTGTTAGCTCTTCCCTTGCATCCTCTGGACGCACTACTTGGTTATTGGGAGGAATAGGTGTATCAGAATTTTCGCTGAGAACCCAGCAAATACTCATAAAGGAGTTCTAGTTTAGCTGCAAAGTAGACTGATGAGGTAAAAGTGAGGCTATCAGCCACCTCATCCGGCGCTGCGCGCCACCTTCTCCTCAAGGAGAAGGCTTACTAAATTGAGTGTGTGAAGAGAAGTGATGGCTCTATGTCTATGATAAGTAATCAGTACTACATAAGGTCGTTCTGTGAGAAAATGATGGGACAGCATAATCGCTGAGAACCGCTAAATTTCTTCTTTTTTAGGCTTCCCCTGGCACCCTACGGGTGTTCCGCTTTGCTCCAAGGGGAAGCTGTCTGCGAAGCAGATTGATGAGGTGAGGAAAAAAAATGATCTAAATGGCTTTGCGATTGCCCTACCCCGGCAGCCTAACCTGCAAGACAATATCAAAAGCTCAACAATAAACCTATTGGTTATCGAAGGAAGATGGGTAAAAAGGTATCATGCCGTGGCCCGTCTGTCAGCGCGAAACCATAGTCATGTGTCACACCAGCACCAGTTGGGATAATGACATCTTCCATCCGCGCGATCTCATACCAGAGTTTGCTGACGGAAATATCGTAGATTTCATCTGTGGCGATCGGGAATTCATATCTCCCCTGAGAATTCGTGGTGTTTGAGGCGTCTTTGTTTTCGTCCGCCTGCGCTTCAGCCAGGACGACCGCATTTGGGATTGGGTTACCGGTGGTGACGCTGGTTACCAGCCCTGTCAGGATAGCGCCATCCCGGGCCAGAACCACGGCCGCCAACGCGTCAATCTCACCCCAGCCGGTCGCGTAATTGGGGCTGCGGGGACCGCTGCCGGTCTGGTCGTTATACAAAATCGGGACGGCCGTATCCTGAATCAACGTCTCGGTGAGGGCATAGTTGTAGTTATCTTTCAGCCATGGCGCGGCCTCCCAAATCAGAGCGACCAGTCCCGCGACATGCGGCGCAGACATGGAGGTCCCAGTCTTATACGAATATGCCGAATCGCTGTCGCTATGAGCGGAAAGAATGGAAACACCCGGCGCGACCACCTGGGGTTTGAGGTCAGGATAACCGTTCGGGTTGAGGGTGTCAGGGTTGTCGGTCGGCCCCCAGTTGGAGTGCGTGGCATATGCGCCGTTATTATTGCCCGTCGAACCGACACCCGTCACATTGCCCGACCGGGCCGGGTTCCCAACCGTGTTCAGGCCCGGGGGATAGCCAAAATTACAAGGGGAACCAGCATTCCCATTCGCAAACACAGGATACATTCCCGCGGCCACCCAGGCGTCAATCACCCCGGCATACCAGCTGCTGTAAGTCCGGTCACAATTACCCCAGGAGTTATTGACAATATGTGCCCGCAAGTCGGGATTCGCATATTCTTTTGCCAGGTTCCACGGGGCCAGCATGAACTGGCCGCATTCAATCAGGTCAGCACCAGAGCCAGATCCACTGCTGCTCAATGCCTTACAGGCAATCCATGCCGCATCCGGCGCGACCCCGATCTGGTTGCCCTCGCCGTCAGCCCCGACCATAATCCCGGTCGTGTGCGTGCCGTGACTATGATCGTCAAAGGGATCAACTTGCCCTGATGGAGTGATAGCATCCCACCAGTTATAATTATGATCAAAGCTGCCCCCGCCGAGGTTGCCGCGGTATTGTCCGATCAGCATGTCGTGCGAATACCGTACCCCTGTGTCAATGCTCCCGACCACAATCCCTGCGCCCGTAAACCCAAGCGCCCAGGCGTCATCAGCGTTGATATGCGCCAGGTTGGTGGTTGTTGCCCGCTCAAAAGTCGTCTCAAAGGGCGTCACCGTCACCACGCTCTCATCCAGAAAGACCTGGGGGATCGTGGTCAAGGTATCAATTTCCCAGTAATCCAGCAGGCCGTTAAAAGCCGCCCGGGATGAATTTTCAACCGAGATCACGTTCTGGATCCAAAACGCCTGATAGCTCACACCCTGCTTGTCCAGAAACTGCCGGACCTGCGCCTGCGATTCCGCCGCCTGCGCGGTCAGCGTCTCATAAACATACCGGCCCCGCTCCTCCCAGGACATGCCATAAGCCGCTGAGAGGTCAGCCTGGTCTTCAAAGAAGATCAGGTAATCCAGCGAATCAGACCGTTGTTTGACCTGGTTCAGCAGAGCCTCCTCCACAACGGGCGGGTCATGCCGGGGATCCTGCGCGCTGACAGCGCCTAGTGACGTGCTGCTGAATGCAAGCAGGAGGGTCAGACTTATCAGCAGTCTGAGGGTCCCCCGGCCCGAGTTTTGTCGTTTCTGTCTGAGATTTTTCATCGAATACCAGTATTTTATTATTAATTTGTAACTTTATGGAAATTCAGTATAGCACAACCGGGTTTAAAGAGGCAATCCATATAAGGTTGTGGACAGGGCTGTCGTAAAGTCGAATGAATAACGCTTCTCCTGATAATTTTGATTTATTACCTCTTTCCTTTACAACCTGTTGGCGCGCCACCTGTTTATTTTGAGCAATTGGTTTATCAGAATTATTGCTGAGAACCCAGCAACATCTTAAAAAGGAGTTGTTTTTTAGGCTTCCCCTAGCACCTGCGGGCGTTCCGCATTGCTTCAAGGGGAAGCTGTCTGCGAAGCAGACTGATGAGGTGAAGAAAAGACTTAAAAAAGGGCACCTCATCCAGCACTTCGTGCCACCTTCTCCTCAAGGAGAAGGCAGAAAGAATAATGGAGATGGCACACACCTTGCGGGTGATCTGCTTCGTTTCAACTGGACGGGTACCCGCAGGAAGGGAAGGTATGGCTCAAGAGTGTAGGTGAATGAATAGACTGAAACATACGACTTAACGATTACTCCGGGTCCGGGTTTACCCCTGTTTCCTGCTATAATGGACCAAAACTTGGGAAAGTGAGCGCATCATGTCCCTCAGGACCTATCTCGACCGGCTGCCCGAACACGGCAGCATGACCCGGATCAACAAACCCGTATCCAAACACCTCCAGACAGCCGGTATCCTGAAAGCCCTCGAGCCAGCGCCAGTCCTCTGCACCCGGATCGAAGAATCAGCGTTTCCCGTCATGGGCAACCTTTTCTGTACCAAAGAGTCCTTTGCCGGTTACCTCGGGATCGCCGTTGAGGAGATCATCCCCACCCTTTCCCGCGCCATTGAAGACCCCAGCCCCCCAAAAACCACCGAGCAGGCGCACTGCCAGGAGGTCGTCCTCACCCAGCCCGACCTGGACGACCTGCCGATCCTGTTCCACTGCGAGGGCGACGGCGGGAACTATATCTCCTCCGGCGTGATGATCGCCGGGCACCCGACCTACGGCCAGAACCTGGACTTTCACCGCTGCATGCAGTTTTCCAAAACAGAAATGGCTGTCCGGGTCGTCAAAACCCGCAATTTTGACACCTTCCTGCAGGAGCTCGGCGCTGTGGATGTCGCCATCTGCATCGGTGTCGCCCCGAACATCCTGGTTGCCGGTGCAACCTCCGTTGAGATCGGCCTCAACGAACTTGAGATCGCCAACGCACTGGAACCTTTTGAAGTGGTCAAAGCCCGGACCTCCGACCTCCTGATCCCGGCGGAAGCCGAGTTCGTGATCGAAGGCACCGTCTACCGCGACCGCCGCCATGCGGAAGGCCCTTTTGTGGATCTCACAGAAACCCAGGACATCATCCGGGAGGAGCCGGTTCTCGAAGTCAAATGTATCACCCACCGGCATGACCCCATCTGGCATGCCCTGCTCCCCGGCGGACTGGAGCATAAACTCCTGATGGGGATGCCGCGGGAGCCCACCATCTTCCGGGAAGTGAACAAAGTCGCCGAATGCCTGGATGTGAACATCAACCCGGGCGGCTGTTCCTGGCTGCACGCCATCGTCCGGATTCGCAAACAGCATGAGGATGACGGCCGGAAAGCGATCGAAGCCGCCTCCCGGGGACACAGCTCGTGCAAGCATATTTTCGTTGTGGATGAGGACATTGACATCTACGATCCCCTTTCGGTGGAATGGGCGCTGGCTACCCGCTTTCAGGCAGACCGGGATCTGGTCATGCTCGGCAGGGAACGCGGCTCCTCCCTTGACCCCAGTGCCGACCCAGGCACGTATGAGACCTGCAAGGTCGGCTTTGATCTCACCGCACCGCTGGCGACAGCCGGTAAGAATTATGCCAAAATCCCCTTTCCTAAAGTGGATTTAGGTGAATTAATGGATTAATTTGCTTATATATAGCTATTCATGGTATTCCACAGGTGAATAAGAGAAATTCAGGGGTGGGTTTACTCAAACCACCCCTGTTCATGGACTTTCAAGCCCCAACAGCGTCAATCCCGGCTCATCCTGAGGATCTCAGCTGCCACCTCGGGGGTGATATCCCCGTGTTCGCCGAGGACCGTCCCGCGTTCTTCAAACCGCGCCCGTACCCTCTCAGCGGCTTCTTCCGGATTAATCCCGTAAGTCGTCAGGGTGGTGGGCATTCCAACCCGATGGAAGAAATCCTCCATCCGCGCAATCGCCTCCCGAATGACGGTTGCTTCATCTCCCGTCAACCCCCAAACCCGCCGCCCGTACTGGGTCAGTTTCTCCGCTTTCCCCGCCTGCATGACCCGGTAGAGATGCGGCATCACGGCCGCCAGTGTTTCAGCGTGGGCAAGGCCGTAGAAAGCCGTCAGCTCATGCCCGATCAGATGCGTTGCCCAGTCCTCGGGGACGCCCTGATTGATGAGCTTGTTCAAAGCGTTCGTCGCCGTCCACATCAGGTTCGCGCGGACATCATAATCCGGCGGGGTTTGAAGCGCCTGCTCACCGATCTCCTGCAGCGTCAGCAGGATCGCCTCCGCCTGCCGGTCCTGAAGCCTGGCATCAACCGGATACGTGGCATACTGCTCCATCACATGGATATAGGCGTCAACAATCCCGTTCCTGACCTGGTTCTCCGGCAGCGAGAAGGTCGTCGTCGGGTCCAGGATGGAAAACACGGGGAACATCGCCTCGCTCCGCCAGGCATATTTTTCATCGGTTGCCCGGCGCGAGATCACAGAAGTATGGTTCATTTCCGACCCGGTGGCCGGCAAGGTCAAGACGGTTGCAAGAGGCAGAGGTTCACCGATCTCAGGTTTCTTCTTCTCAATCACAATATCCCAGGGCTCCCCATCCAGATACGGGATCCCCGCCGCGACGAGCTTGGCACCATCAATCACGCTGCCGCCGCCGACCGCCAGGACAAAATCCACACCCTTTTCACGGCCTAGATCAATCGCACCGGTCAGGGTATCGTAATCCGGGTTGGGTTCAATCCCGCCAAACTCAACGACCTCAAACTTCTCAAGCGCAGCCATCACCTGGTCATAGACCCCGTTGCGTTTGATAGAACCGCCGCCATAACACATCATGACTGTCGCACCTTTCGGGAGCTGATCGTTCAACTGGCCGATCGTGCCTTTGCCAAAGATGATGCGGGTCGGGTTGTAATAGCTAAAGTTTCTCATGGTTTCTCCTTGCCTACGAGTAATGGATTTCAATTATACGGGGTGTCCTCAGGGGGCTATGTCTGAAGTGGATAGCGGGCTGATCTCAAAGCCGGCACCGAGCAGCGCTTTGCGGACTGCCCTGGCGTTCCTGACCGCCGCGGCGTTGTCACCATGCAGACAGAGGGTGTCAATCCTGATCCTCTCACCCCGGACAGTGATGCCGTCACGGGCCAAAGTCACAGCGTTGGCAGCGACCGCCTTAGGGTCCGAGATCACCGCGCCGCTTTGAGATCTGGGCAGCAGCTGCCCTTCCTCAAGATACCGTCTGTCAGGGAATCCCTCCTGTGCGACCCGCAAGCCTGTCTCTTCTCCGGCCTGGGCCAGGGCCGAACCCGCCAGACCCACCAGGACCAGCTCCCGGTCATAAGCATAAACAGCCCGGGCAATCGCATCCGCCGCTTCGCGGTCCTGCGACCCCAGGTTATAGAGCGCGCCGTGAGGCTTGACCTGGACCAGCCGCACCCCTGCTGCTCGTGCAAATCCTGCCAGTGCGCCAAGCTGATAAAGAATAATATTGACGATCTCATCCGGAGACAGATCCATCCTCCGGCGGCCAAAACCCTGCAGGTCGGGGAACCCCGGATGCGCACCCAGACTCACCTGATGCTGTTTTGCCAGCGCGACGGTGCGCGCCATCACCTGCGGGTCGCCGGCATGGAAGCCGCAGGCGACATTCACCGAGCTGATCAGCGGCATGATCTCGGCATCAACCCCCAGGTCATACCGGCCAAAACCCTCCCCAAGTTCGCTGTTCAAATCAATCCTCATAATTGATGCCACAGGTCCTCCTTTGGCTGAATGCCGGAATCGATCCCGGCGAGCGCATTTCGATAGATCTCCTGTGCGGCTGAGACCTCGACGGGCGCGAAGCGGATTTCTGACACGCCGGGTTCAGACTGCGCCACAAGGGGCAGGTCCGCCCGGATCACCGTTGCAATACACGTATACCCGCCTGTGGTCGGATGGTCAGGCATCATCACGATCGGCTGCCCATCCCCAGGCACCTGGATCTCGCCGATGACCATGCCCTGGGACACCAGATCCGCGCCGCCATGGTGAACCATCACCGGCCCCCTGAGCCGGTATCCCATCCGGTCGGAACGGGTGGAAACCGTGAACGGCGATCTGTAAAAGGCTTCCACGCTGGCGGGTGTGAAACGGTCCTCATGCGGCCCGGGCACAACCCGGATAACGTTTTCGGCCTGACAGGGCGGATGGAAGGCTTTGGGGAGTGACTGTCCGGCAAGCTGCCAGCCAATCCCTTCTTTACGGGCTGTTGGGACCCGGTCTCCCGCAGTTATCGGGCGGCCCATCCCGCCTCTGGGGTAAACGCTCTGAGAGCCAAACCAGGCCGGCGTGAGCAGATCACCCGCAGCCGCCAGATAAACCCAGTTTCCACCCGGCGTTTTTTCAAGCCGCATTTCATCAGCTTCTCTGGCACGGAACGCCATCCAGAGGGGCAGCTCCCTGCCATTCAGCCGCAAACGGTACCCCGCACCGCAGACGGCGAACAACATCTCCGATTCTACCCGCAGGACCGCGTCCGAAAAGCCCAATTCCAGGCAGGCCGCGCCCGGCGCATTCCCGACCAGGAGGTTCGCCGCCCAGTGCGCCCACCAGTCCATCGGCCCGGATTCCGGCAGGCCAAAACGCTGGTATCCGCTGCGGCCGGAATCCTGCACCGTCAGCGCTAAAGCCGCTTGTGTGACCAGCAGGCTCATTGCACGGTGCTTCCTTCCGCAGCCACAAACATAACCTCATCTCCGGGTGAAAGCAGGAAGGGAGGGTCACGCTCCAGGTCAAAGATTTTCTCACTTATCCGACCGATCAGCTGCCAGCCTCCCGGAGAGTCTAACGGATAAATTCCTGTCTGCTCGCCGGCAATGCCCACCGATCCCGCCGGGACCAGGGTGCGGGGGTCATCCAGCCGCGGCGTCGCCAACGCCGGATCCAGTCCCAGCAGATAAGGGAACCCGGGGGTAAAGCCCATCATTGCGACCACATAAGTGGGGGTAGTATGACGTCTGACAACCTCCTCTGGTGATATATCATGGTAACGGGCGACAAAATCCAGGTCCGGGCCATCCTCACCCCCATAACGGACGGGGATCACAATTTTTCCGGATTGCTGTGAATCCTCAAAGGGACAGGAACGCCACCGCTCCTCGAGCCAGGTACGGACCTGCCCGCCATTAACCTTCAGGAGATCATACAAGACCAGCAGACTGGCATATCCGGGCACACAGGCTGTAATACCCGGGAACAGGTCTGCCTTCAGCCATCGGTCCAGAGCGTGCACCCGGGCATTAAGAGCAGGGCTGACCCGTTCCCCAAATTCAAGCAGCAAGGCTGAATCGCCCACCGGAGAATATCTGGGAAAACCTTCAGGAAGCTCGTTCATCGGTTTTTGCCATCATCGCCATCTGGATGGACGCGGTCAGGTGCGCGCCAAGCAGGACGATGGTCGCTGTGAGATAAATCCAGAACAAGAACACCACAATCGTCCCCACCGACCCGTAGACCAGCCGGTATTGCCACAACCCGCTGCTCAGGTACCAGGAAAACCCATTGTTCAGGATTTCCCAGGCAATCCCGGCAATCAATGCGCCGATCAGCGAGGCTTTATGGCTGACCTTAACAGTCGGCACCCAGCGGTATACCGCCCAGAACATCAGCGTGCTGGTTCCGAACGGCAGCAGGAACGCTCCAATCCGCCAGATAAAGGTTTCGTGCAGCGTTTTACCGTTGAGCGGGATATTGATTGCGGGCAGCAGGTTCGAGAGCGTCGAGGTCGCAAACGCCAGCAGCGTGAGAGAACCCAGCATCAGGATCATCAAGAGGCCAAGCAAACGGCCTTTGAAGAAATCCGGCACCGAGGCTTTCGGGAAAGCGCGGTTGATATTCTTGACCAGGATATTGAAGACGCTTGTCGCAGACCAGATCAGACCGGCCAGCGCGATGAAGGTGACCGCCCCCCGCAGTTCCAGGACCTGATCGATGTTCCTGATCACGATCTCTTCCGCCCCCGGAATGATGCCTTGAATCAGCATCAGCAATTGGTTTTGAACCTCACCCCGGTCTACAAAGAAACTCCCCACGACTATAAAAACAATCATCATGGGGAAGATGGAGAACAAAGCATAATAAGCAAGGCTTGCCGAAGCTTCCGAACCCCGCTCCTTTGTGAAACGCTCAACAGCTACACGGAGGATCTCCAAAACCCCACCACTCAAAGCGTTGATCTTTTTATAAACCGCCTTAAGAAAATCGGTTACCCTTTTTTTGTGTGATTTCCAATCCATGATGACAGATTTTTCCACTATAATACTTTAGAATAATCAGGGTAATTATACTGGTTTAATAATCCGAACCTGAGAAACGCCGGTAAAATCCCCTAAACACCTTTATACTGATAGAAAAAACTCATCGACGACGAACAGGAGCCTCATGGACATCCACACCATTCAAGCCTACTACGAAGCCCGCGGACTGCAATGGCCGGACGCCAAAGACGCCCTGTGGTTCTTCCTCTCTGAAGTCGGTGAACTCGCTGAAGCATACCTCTCCCACCATGCCGATACGCTGACCGCCGAAGAGATCAATATGTTGGAGACATTTGCGAAAGAAGGGCAGCATGCCGATGAAATCGTCTCAAGGGTGGATGGCTGGATCAGGAATAATGACCGCATCCGCAAGGAGGACATCAACAAAGAAGTGGCGGATTGTGAGATGATGCTGGATGTCTTTATGTACAGCCTGACCGGATCAACTCCGGATGAGGCCCTGCTGGCTAAAATGAAAGAAAAACTGGGTGATAAGGCCGATGCCCTGGAGACATGAGGTCACATTCCCGGTTTGACACAGGCAGGATCTTCGATTAAACTCAAAACCGTTCCACATAATAATCTCAGAAAGGAGGCGAACTGCATGTCACAATTGACCAGAACTGATCCAAGACAATTGTTATCCGCGCCTCCTGCTGGGCGATGCAAGTGATTGCATCCTAAGCCTGACTCCTCTGCCACAGGTGTGCGCCTGTGGTTTTTTTATTTTTCCCCCTTAGAAACCACAATAGATCTCCGGTATCGCCTGGAAACTTCCAGACGACCAAGACTGATAAGGAATATCGCTTTAATGATTACAAATGATAAATTTGACCTCTATGACCAGGTAGAAGACCTGGACAGCCTGCCGGCTATTCGCAATGTTCCCGAAGACCAGTACCTCCGCCAACGCAAGCCTCCAAAGATAGCCGGTTCAACGCCATCCAGCGCCATGCAGGAACTGGCTGAACAGGAAAACGAACTCAATTTCAGTTACACCGCTGCCAAACATGAGAAAAAATGGTTGACCGATTCCCTGACCGATTTCTACCGGCAGCAGTGGTTTGACGATGTTCTGCGCCTGATCAAAGGCGGGGGCAAGGAAGCCTCCGTCTATCAATGCCTCGGCAACCAGACCACGCAAACGCCCTTTATTGCCGCCAAAGTTTACCGGCCGCGAAAATTCCGCCAGCTCCGGAATGACTCCCTCTACAGAGAAGGCCGGTTGAATTTGGATGACGAAGGCCATGAGATCCATGATGACCGCGCGCTCCATGCGATTCGCCAAGGCACAGCCTTTGGGATGCGCCTGGCTCATACCTCCTGGATCGAGCATGAATTCCAGACACTGACACTCCTTCACAAAGCCGGTGCAGATGTCCCAAAGCCTTACATGAGCGGAAATAACGCTATTTTGATGGAATACATCGGCTGGGATGAAATCCCGGCACCGACCTTGAACACGGTCAACCTCCCATTAAAGGAGACGCGCCACATCTTCGACCAGGCCATCCACAATGTTAACATCATGCTGGCCCATCATCGTATCCACGGTGATCTTTCCGCTTTTAATATCCTTTATATGGAAGGGCAGATCACATTGATCGATTTTCCCCAGGCGATTGACCCCGGACAAAACCGGAACGCCTACCACATTTTCTGCCGGGACATCCTCCGGCTATGCGAATATTTTATTGCCCGGGGGGTGACGTGTGACCCGCAGAAGCTGGCCCAGGACCTCTGGACAGGCCATGGATTTCAGATCCGCCAGCCGATAGATCCACGTTTGATGGATC
>Ga0334888_1005417_pt1 | contig 10733 bp, 7 predicted proteins | sample GraSluR1_MG_FD_207227 | JGI IMG/M metagenome (GOLD analysis project Ga0334888, IMG submission 207227) | Sludge microbial communities from methane-producing bioreactor in Wageningen University, Netherlands - Granular Sludge_3_08-R1 | ecosystem: Engineered > Bioreactor > Anaerobic > Unclassified ...
GTGGAAGAGTTCTTATCTCCATAGATGCTACCCCTAAAAAAACGCATATAACGGGATATTTAATAAATCTTTGCTATAAATTATAGGGAAAATGTTTGGAAATTAGACCGTTAGTGCGGAACGACGGGTTAATGCGAAATGCCGGATCGATCATCGACGAAGCGATTGAGATTCTTACCATAGCCGAATAAAATAGTGTTGAAAAAATGGTGAATGGGAGGAGGATAGCTGCAAAATCCTCCTCTTCTTCTCCTCGATCCTTGGTGGTATAGGCCTGAGGACCGCATTACATCGGTCCAGGCCTTGCCTATTTCTTAACTACTTATGCAACTCTGGTACGCAGTGATGTAGCTATTGTACAAGCTCGTATTTCCGACGCAGTTGTAGTACAATGCCATGAAGTAGTAGTAGTAGCAGAGGTAGCTCTTGTTACCGCTTGTCTGATACAGGCAGTAGTAGTACTGTGCCAGGTAGTAGTAGTAGTAGCAGAGGTAGCTCTTGTTACCGCTTGTCTGATACAGGCAGTTGTTGTACTGTGCCAGGTTGTAGTAGTAGTTGCATAGATAACTCCTGTTATTGGTCGCCTGATACATGCAGTTGTTGTACAGTGCCAGGTAGTAGTAGTAGTTGCAGAGGTAGCTCCTGGTATTGGTCGCCTGATACATGCAGTTGTTGTACAGTGCCAGGTAGTAGTAGTAGTTGCAGAGGTAGCTCCTGTTATTGGTCGCCTGATACATGCAGTTGTTGTACAGTGCCAGGTAGTAGTAGTAGTTGCAGAGGTAGCTCCTGGTATTGGTCACCTGATACATGCAGTAGTTATACTGTGCCATGTAGTAGTAATAATAGCATAGGTAGACCCTTTTACCGCTCTGCTGATACAGGCAGTAGTAATACTGTCCCAGATAGTAGTAATAGTAGCAGAGGTATATCCTAGAGCCAGTACTATGGTATGTTTGATAATAGCTCGATGCGGCATTACTGTATTGACTGCAACCTGAGGATGATGTGATCTCCTCCATTTTAGGAGCTGCCATTGCAGCGGGACTGGTCCCGACGCCCATGGCTGGAAGCTCGGGGGCTGCTGTGCCCATCGCCGGAATTTCAGGAGCGGCCATTCCTATCCCAGGAAGATCAGGAGCGGCCATTCCCATCCCAGGAAGATCAGGAGCGGCCATTCCCATCCCAGGAAGATCAGGAGCGGCCATTCCCATCCCAGGAAGATCAGGAGCGGCCATACCAATTCCAGGAAGTTCAGGAGCGGCCATACCAATTCCAGGAAGCTCAGGAGCGGCCATACCAATTCCAGGAAGTTCTGGAGCGGCCATACCAATTCCAGAAAGTTCTGGAGCGGCCATACCAATTCCAGGAAGTTCTGGAGCGGCCATACCAATTCCAGGAAGTTCTGGAGCGGCCATACCCATTCCAGGAAGTTCTGGAGCGGCCATACCAATTCCAGGAAGTTCTGGAGCCGCCATTCCAATTCCAGGAAGTTCTGGAGCCGCCATTCCAATTCCAGGAAGTTCTGGAGCGGCCATACCCATTCCAGGAAGTTCTGGAGCGGCCATACCCATTCCAGGAAGTTCTGGAGCCGCCATACCCATTCCAGGAAGTTCTGGAGCCGCCATACCCATTCCAGGAAGTTCTGGAGCCGCCATACCCATTCCAGGAAGTTCTGGAGCCGCCATATCCATCATTTTCATCCTCGGTTCGAGGCACTCAGGACATATTCCAGGGAGTTTCTTCATCTTATCCACCTTCTAGCTATAACAATTCGTTTTGAAGCTTTGAGGGCCAGAAGTGCTGATTTCAACATCATGGCCCTCTATTGACTCAGTTTCGAGACTATGACAGATCCATCTGGCCTACTGTATGCAATTTTTGTAGGCTGTCGCATACTGCTGGTAAAGTCCCAAATACTTCTGGTCCCAGGTCGTCCTGTACAGGCAGTAGTAGTACATTGCCACATAGTAGTAGCAGTAGCAGAGATATCTCTTGTCGTCAGTCACCTTATACATGCAGCAGTAGTACGAAGCCAGGTAGTAGTAACTGTAGCAGAGGTTCTTCTGGTTATTAGTCACCTGATATGCACAACGATAGTACAAAGCCAGGTAGTAGTAATAGTAGCAGAGGTGCTTCTGGTTACCAGTCTGCTGATACATGCAGTAATAGTACTTTGCCAGGTAGTAGTAATAGTAGCAGAGGTACCTGTTGTCCCCCTCTATCTTGTAGGCTTCCAGATATTTCGAAGCGAGCTCTTTATTTTTATCGCAGCTTTCTACTCCTCCTTCTTCCGTCACAACTATCTTGGCTGGCTGGATTATTCCGGATCCGGAATGCTTATCCCATCCATCAGGACCTATGTTATTAGCTGTATTCTTCAGATCCTGTTTCACCGCGCTTTGGGTGTACGAAGATTTGTACTGTTTGAGGAGCGCAACCACACCAGCTGCGACGGGACAGGCGGCAGAAGTGCCGGTATCGCTGGTGAAGTAGCCCTTAAAGTGACTTATCGCGCAGAAGTCGGGCTTATGCTCATCCAGTGATGCAGGTCCCTGACTGCTATATCCGACCAGCTTTCCCTCGGTGTTGGCAGCCCCTACAGTCATGACCGCAGGGTGGCCGTTAGCCCCCCAGATGCTCTTGCCAGGTCCTTTATCGCCTCCGCAATTGCTGCTGGGGCATGCCTCTCCACAATTGCCAGCCGCGAATAGTACGAGTATCCCCTCGTTGATCGCCTCTTCCACCTTCTTGGTGAAGGGGTGATTGGGATTTGTCGCGTACTCCACGTCCCAGTTCTTCTGGTAGACGCCCCAGCTGTTGCTCAGAACGTGAGGGGTTCCATCCTTCTTATGCTGCTGTATTGCCCACTCATACGCTTGAATGGCGTTGGATATCAGGCCGCTCATCGTGTCGGCTGCGATCCTGAGGTCGTAGACGTTGGCTTGTGGGGCCATTCCCAAAACGTCTGTGGCACACATATTTCCGTGGTCCCATAGATCCTTCGTGCCCCAATCGGAAACAGGCCATCCTCCCGTCACATTTGGTATCTTGCCGCCGGTCACGCGACCTTGGGCGGTTATGCCGCCGTCGACCACGCCGATTACCATCCCGTTGCCCTTGTATCCCGCATCCCAGATCTTGTCAACGCCAAGATATTTGGCGACGTCGGAGATTCCTCCCTTCGCATTCCATGGTTCGCAGTCGCATGGCGGTATGGGACATGTACCGAAAGCCTCTTTGGAGGCCAATATGACGTTATCTGAGAAATCTTTTTTCTCAAAAGGGGCGATCTTGGCATCTGGCCAGACGTTTATCACGTTGGGTTGCTTCTTGAGATCCTCAATATTGTCCTTCGCTATCTCACCTCGCACAAGGACGATCTCTTCACGTTTTGCTTCCAGATCCAAAGCCATTCCCGGCTCCTTCGATGACGAGGGAACAGGCACCGGTTTATATTCTGTATCCAGCCGAAATCCCGAGACGGTCAGTCCCCCTGCCATCTGAAGAGCAAAGCCGGGTCCCTCTCCTTTCGGCATTCGTATCTCCACGATAACCTGCATAGTTTCACCTTTTCCTTTCTTCGGTGATGTTTTTGCCTCTTCAACCATATACCTACCTCCAAAATTTAAGCATTTTTATGCCAATACCCCATCTTTTGGGGTGTATCTCCGAAGCTACACATTATGGTTAAACTTCATTTCTATAACTAATAATCCCCCCTTTATAATGCTTATTTAGCTCCAAATCTTTCCTAAATCTATCAGAATTCTACACCTTGACCCCTATTTATTAGTCTGTACCAACTTGTTATTAATCCGATCTGAGCGAGTCGCGGTTGGTCTAACTCACTCTAAATCTGGATATCCGATCTCTTTCTATTTATGCATTACGCCGTTAATTGTTTAATTTGTCGTTGCCCGATCTGGCGCTTAGGTTCATAATGATGGCAAAATTCGCAATCGTGATATGGTATGTAATGAGTCGACCGCGAGGATGGAGACATGGAATGCCTTCCATTGGTCATCGGTTAAGAGAAGAATCGCGATGATTCAGCGATCTCGGTAGCAAGTTCAGTGAGGTTAGCTTGGTCAAAGAGGCTACAGCAAGTCGGTATTAAAATTGGATCAAATCTAGATAACGTATAATTTATGTGAAAATAGAGATATTGTGTAGCTTAAACTCCTTACCGATGACCTATGGAATGCCTTCTATATTTTATGATGATAACCAACCTGCAGGCGGTGAGGGAGGTTCGCTCAGTCAACGGGAACGAAGGAAATCCTGAAGACATTCTCATTGGCGGATAAAATAGGCTTGGTTCCTGACGGCGCTGGGATCGTCTGCCCCTTCCTCAGTACGCCCCTTTAGAAAGACTTCGCCCTTCCGACACCGTCTTATCGGCCGGCGACGAGGGAGGGGCGATGAACCCCGATAGAATCGAAGAGCTCGCAATCTTCCACGGGGCGAGCAAGGAGGAGATAGAGGCCCGTCTCGCCGACTTCCGGCGGGTCTGGGCCGCCGGATCGGACGAGGACCTCTTCGCCGAGCTCGCCTTCTGTCTGCTGACGCCCCAGTCCCGGGCGAGGGTCTGCTGGCCCGCCGTCGAGCGGCTACGGGGGTGCCGCCTCCTCTTCTGCGGCAGCGCTTGTGAGGTGGTGGGGGAGCTATCTAGGGTCAGGTTTGCCGAGACGAAGGCGGGGCGGATCGTCGCCGCCCGCCGCCAGTTCACTCGAAACGGCCGGCTGGCCGTCAGGGCGGTACTGGAGGGCTTCTCCGACGCATATGCGGCCCGGGAGTGGCTCGTCGGAAACGTTTCGGGGTTGGGCTACAAGGAGGCGGGCCACTTCCTGCGCAACATCGGCCTCGCGGAGGATCTCGCCATCCTCGACCGGCACATCCTGAAGAATCTTGTCGTCTTGGGCGTCATCGACGAGATCCCCAAGTCCCTCACCAAGAAGAGGTACCTGGAGATCGAGGGGAGGATGATGGAGTTCTCGCAAAAGACGGGGATCCCCATGGGCCACCTCGACCTCCTCCTCTGGTCGAAGGAGACGGGGGAGATCTTCAAGTGAAATCCTGAAGCCTCGCGCTTCCGCCCTCCTTTTCGGCATCGAGGCCCGTGGACCGGAGGGCCCGCCGGGATATCCGCCCGCCGTACCTTCTCCCTCCGGCCCTCCGGGGGACGTCCTGGCTTAGATAGTAGACGCTCCAGAGGTCGGCGGCCGCCGTCCCGGCCCCCTCCTCAGCCCCAATATGCTGCGGCTCCACCTCCTTTTCGTCTCGCTCTTCTCCTCCCTTCTCTTCCGACACCTCGCGCCCCTCCTCGCCCCCCTCGAACCTCAGATCCACGATCCTGGATATCTCCGCCAGGGTGGTGGAGAGGACGCCTCCCACCTCGTGGAGGATGTCGCCCCCGGCGTATAGGGACGACCAGGACCTCTTCTTGTCCCCGAGGACGATCATCTTTCCGGGAAACCTCCTCGCGAAGAAGTCGGCGACCTCAAACCCGACGTCGTGGTGGGGGGAGATCCTCCCCCAGAGGACCCGGTCCCCCAGGGGGGCAAGCCTGACAAATCCCCTCATCCTGCAGACCTCGCCCCGGACGGCGAGGGCCATCCTCCGGATCCTGAGGACCTGCGGGTCCGTCGATGCATCCACCTCCTCCGGCGAGAGGGTCCTCGCCCGGGCCATCAGCCGGGCGTTCGAGTCCCGGTGGGCGGCAAGAAGCCGGAGAAGATCTCCGTTCTTCATCACACCCCCCACCGGTCCAGGGTCGTTCCCGCCTTTCCTCCTACCTTGAGGAAGGGCTCCGCCCGCCGGGCGGCGACGCCCAGTTTGACCAGATCCCTCATCCTCTCGATCCGTCCATTTTTTCGGCGGAGGAGGATCCTCCTGGCGGACTTCGGGCCGATCCCAGGGACCCTGATCAATTCCGCGAAGGAGGCACCGTTGGGATCGATGGGCTCCTCGAAGCTCGCCCGGGCGATCGCCACCTTCGGATCGCTGTTGCGAAGGAAGCCGTCGTCGTCGAAGGCGGCGGATATCTCCCCTTCGGCCAGTTTATAGACCCGGTACAGCCAGTCGACCTGGTAGAGGCGGTGCTCCCTCCAGGCCGGCGCTTTCTTTCGGTCCTCGAAGGCGGTCCCCGCGAGAGGGGTGAAGGCGGAGAAGTAGACCCGCTTCAGTTTCAAGACGTCGTACTCCAGGAGGATCCGGTCGAAGATCTCCCGGTCGGTCTCTCCGGCCGCCCCCACCACCATCTGGGTCGTCTGGCCAGCGGGCAGGCTCACCTCTCGCGACAGGTCCCGGACGTACCTCTGCCTCGCCAGGATGTCATTCTCGTACTCCTTGGAGGGGCACAGCTCCGCCATCCTGGCGGACGAGGGGGCCTCCAGGTTGACGGAGACCCGGTCGGCGAGCTCCATCGCCTCCCGGACGTGCTCTTTGGAGGAGCCGGGGAGGATCTTGAGGTGGACGTACCCCCGGAAATGGTGGGCCGCCCGCAGAAGCCTCACCGTCTCGATCATCTCCTCCATCGTCTCGCCCTCGTCCCTCCCCATCCCCGAGCTCAAGAAGAGCCCCTCGATCCTGTTCTCCTTGTAAAAGGCGAGGGTGATCCGGGCGAGCTCCTCCGGGGCGTAGGAGAAGGTCTTCTTCCTGGAGGAGACGGAGGCGTTGGGGCAGTAGCCACAGTCGTGGGAGCAGTCGTTGGTGTAGAGGGTCTTGAAGAGGCTGACGCACCTTCCGCTCCCGGTGAAGGTGTGGCAGAGCCCTCCCCTCAAGGCCGAGCCGAGGCCGCCCTCACTTTCCCTCTTCGCCGCCGAGGAGGTGCACAGGTCGTACTTCGTCCCCCTCCCCAGGGCTTCCACCTTGGCGGGATCGATGGCCAGGCCGGGGGCCGGCCCGGCGGAGTCGAAGCTGCTGGCTGCGGCGAGGCGGGCGATCTTCTCCAGGGCTGTCACGGCTTAAAATCGGCGTCAACTTCAGATAGGGGTTCTGGGTAAGCGGGGCGAAAGTATCCTGGCTCTGAAGCTTGAGCCGAACTGAATCGCAGTCAAGCCCTTTGAAAGTTTAATCTCGGTTCGTCTAATACATTATCATCTTTAATAGGATAAGCGAAGGGGAGACGATCGCATTGAAGCCTTAAAAATATAAATATATATCGCCATGTTGCTCAAAATGAAAGCTTAATAGACATTGGTTTTGAAGATAAATATATTTAATATAAATATTAATTAATAGATTAATCGTACAACCTCTTTGGATCAACTAATCGAAGGAGATATATCCTGAAAAGTTACAAAATAACAGGATGTTTGATAGAGGGTGTCGGTCATGACAGAGAATAAAGAAACTTATACATATCGGGCCGGAAGGAAGGTTCTCCTCGAAAAGGAGCCCGACCAGTTCGTCGTCCGGGCGCTGCCAGCGACGCTGAAGGGGATGGGGATCGAGGACGCTGAGAAGGTATCCTCTTCCTCCTCCAGAGTGACCTCGAAGGCGGAGGAGCTGGAGATCCTCATGAGCATGATGAGGCATCTTGCCCCCACCCACCACTCCTACCGCGTCGCCGAGACGGGGGAGGAATTTTTGATCACAGACCGGGTCATGGTCACATTCAGAGAACCGCTTCCCACAGTCGAGGTGGACGCCTTCGCTGGGAAGTACGGCCTCATCAGGCTCAGGTCCTACTCCGATCGCGACTACCTGTTCCAGCTCACCGATGGCACGGGGATGAACCCGGTGAAGCTGGTGGTGAGGCTGATGGAGCAGGAGCCGATGGTAGAGACCGCAGACCACGACCTCAACCGGCGGATGAGCACCTACAGTTTTTCCATCCCAACGGACCCCGCCTATTCAAGCCAGTGGCACCTTCACACCCGATTCATCGATAGGAACTTCGATCCCCGGTCGTCCTCCCGGTGCGAGGACGCCTGGAAGATCCTCGAACATTTCGGAAGCGGAAGCGTCGTCGTCGGGGTTACCGATGACGGATGCAAGCTCGACCACAAGGACTTCGACTCTCCGGAGAAGTTCGCCGGCTGGGGCTATTTGAGAGGGATGAAACTCATCAAAAACATCAACATCAGCGCCGACCCCAGGGAGATGTACACCCCCGGCGAAGACCACGGGACCGCCTGCGCTGGGGTCGTAGCAGCGGAGGTGGACTCATCTCTGACGGTGGGTTCAGCTCCAAGCTGCCGGCTATTGCCCATAAAGTGGGAGGTCGACGATTATGGATATCTATTGATCAGCGACGACAAGATCTACACCGTCCTGGAGTTCGTCTCCGACAAGGTGGACGTCCTCACCAACTCCTGGGGGTCCAGCCCCACCATGGACTTTGTCCCCATCGTCATCCGCAAGATCTCAGACCTCGCGAAGACCGGCGGCCGGAGGGGCAGGGGCATAGTCTTCATCTGGGCGGCGGGAAATGAGAACTGCCCCGTCCACCATAACGCATCGATGGAGGTGCCCTGTACCGATGGGTGCGAGGTTAGGCCCGACGGGTCCCTGGTCTGGGTCGGCGTTGAGACCGCCCGACGTTTCGAAAACGATCTGGCAGGGATACCGGGGCTCATGATCGTGGCGGCGGTCACAAGCCTGGCTCAGAGGAGCCACTACTCCAACTACGGCACCGGGATCGACATCTCAGCCCCGAGCAACAACGTCCACACTTACCGCAGGCAGATAGTAAAGGGTCTGGATATCACCACCACCACCGGCGAGTTCATCCCGGTAACAGAGCACTTCGGGGGAACCTCCAGCGCCGCCCCCCTGGTGGCGGGGATCGCGTCCCTGGTCATCTCAGCAAACCCGGATCTTTCTGCCCGCGAGGTCGTATCGATCCTTAAACAGACGGCGTCAAAGGACCTTGACTTTGAAGGGTATCCTCGCACAGCACCTGCCACCTTCGATCCCGACACCAGCTGGGACGTCTCGCCGATACCCCCCTTCGACCGTGGCGAGTTCGCAGACGTCGGGGACCCCGATGGCACCTGGAGCCCATGGTTCGGCCACGGCAGGATCGACGCGGCGAAGGCGGTGGCTGAGGCCCTGAGCCGCCGGGGAGATGGGGGCGAGAAGGCCTTCAAGCGGGCCAGAGCCCCCAACATCGACATCCCCGACGACGACTTTGTGGGGGTTCGGGACTCTATGACCTTCTCCGAGGCCGCAAACCTCACCTCCATCATGGTGTCCATCGACATCTCTCACACCTTCGTCGGCGACCTCCGGCTGACCCTCATAGCCCCCTCGGGAAAGTTCGTCGTAGTCCACGATCGGAACGGCGGAAGCTCAAACGACATCAGGCAGACCTTCGATCTGAAGACGACCCCGGAGCTCGGATCTCTCATCGGCCAGTTCATCCAGGGGGACTGGACACTTCTCGTCCAGGACCTGGGCTCTCGGGACGTGGGGCGGCTGAACCGATGGGAGCTGGAGATCGAGGGAGGGCCGACCGAATTTGTCGACCTGGAGGACTCCCCTGCGGCCACCGTCCCCGACAACGACCCGCGAGGCATCATGGCGACGATCAAAATCAACGACCCCGGGAGGGTTAAGGAGGTCACAGTCTTCGTCGATATCACCCACAACTTCATCGGCGACCTGGAGGTGACCCTCATATCCCCGGCGGGGACGGTCGTTCCTCTCCACCAGCGGGAAGGGATGGCCGCCGACAACATCATCAGGAGCTACACCCCGGCGACGACCCCGGACCTCGCGAGGCTACGAGGGGAGCAGATCGAGGGCGGATGGAGGCTGAATGTGGCGGACCTGGCGAGGTCGGACGTCGGAAAGCTGAACCGCTGGGGGCTGAAGATAACCAAGGAGGCTTGATCGAAGACCGAAGGGGAAGACTGAAGAGAGCGCGGGAGCTCTTCGGCATCCTCAGGAACGCCCGAATAGAAGGCTCTTTCTATTCGTCTAAAAAGGGCTGGGATGATGAACACTGACGTTGGCGCCGAATGGGACGGCTGGAGAGAAGAGTTTCCGGAGAAGTTCGTCTCCGGCGAGGGGATATTCGGGATGCTCCACTCCGGCGCCAGGATCTTCATCGGTACCGCCTGCGGCGAGCCCCAGGCCCTGGTGAGGGCCCTTCTCCGCCACATCCGGGCCCACGAGGGAGATCTCTTCGACCTGGAGCTCCTCCAGATCTGGAGCCTCGGCCGGGCCGATTTTGCGGATGGGGCCTTCGGGAAGAGCTTCAGGCATAACTTGCTCTTCGTCGGGGAGGGCATGGCGGCCGCCTTTTCCTCCGGCCGGACGGACTACACCCCGGCGTTCCTCTCGGCCGTCCCGGATCTGATCCGGGATGGGACGATCCCCATAGACCTAGCCCTCATCCAGACCTCCCTCCCCGACATGGACGGGAACATGAGCCTCGGGATAAGCGTCGATGCCGTATCGGCCGCCGCCGAGGAGGCTGCGATCGTCGCGGCCCAGGCGAACCAGGAGATGCCCCGGGTCCAGGGCGACGGGATAGTCAACATCCGGGACCTCGACCGGGTCGTGAGGGTGGATGAGCCGCTCCTGGAACTCGTCGAACCATGCCCCCCTCCTGAGGTCATGGATAAGATCGGAAGGAATGTCGCCCGGATCGTCCACGACGGGGCGACGATCCAGGTGGGGCGCGGCGGGGTCCCTGACGCCGCCGTCTTTCATCTGCAAAATAAGAAGCACCTGGGGCTTCACACCGAGATCTTCACCGACGGGGCCGCGGAGCTGATGAG
>Ga0334888_1005427_pt1 | contig 10717 bp, 8 predicted proteins | sample GraSluR1_MG_FD_207227 | JGI IMG/M metagenome (GOLD analysis project Ga0334888, IMG submission 207227) | Sludge microbial communities from methane-producing bioreactor in Wageningen University, Netherlands - Granular Sludge_3_08-R1 | ecosystem: Engineered > Bioreactor > Anaerobic > Unclassified ...
AGAACTCTTCGGTGACTTCGAAAGCGCCGATTTTCTGGGTGAAGTCGTGTTCTTCGAACATGGGATAGACCTTATAGGTGAACACCGGGGGATGGTGCAGGAATCTCCCGCCCAGCAATTTGCCCAGCAGCGGTGCGCTCTCGCCCATCACCGTGGCGCTATGCACGCCGTAGAAAGCGCCGCCAGAACGTAACCAGTTTGCCAGTGATTTCACTTGTTTGTTTTTCATCCGGCTTTTGCCCCTGGCATTTTGAGGGTCAGGATTGCTGGAGAAACAAGTGTAAGAAATCACCAGATCAGGTTTGTCTTCTTCCAGGGTTAATAATCGATCCAGATCATAGGTGGCTTCCACCTGCCAGCCATGCGGGGTCAGCAGGTCGGTCAGCCAGGCGGCGAAGCCATCGAAGTCATGCCAGCTGCCACCCAGTAATAACAATGCTCGTTTTGGTTCCATAATGCCTCCTTACCAGGGAATCGGGGTCCCGTCGTGGTGTAAAAAGATCGGTTCATCCGGCGTGCGCGATTGCATCGCCAGGTTAAAAACATCCTTGGCGGCGTCATGCGGATCACGCGGGGCCTCCGGCCCGCCCATGTCGGTGCGCATCCAGCCCGGGTTCAGCGCCAGCAGTTGAAAGCCGCGCGGCGCCAGGTAGTGATGCAGCAGGATGATGGCGCGGTTGAGAGCGCCTTTCGACATGCTGTAGCCGAATTCGCGGTCACGCCAGCAGGCAGCGATGCTGCCGGATTCTGACGAGATGGTGGTCAGGCGCTTCAACCCATCTTCTTTCATCAAAGGCAGGAATTGCTGGATGACGCGCAGCGGCCCGAAGCCATTGACTGCCATCTGCAATTCGAGGCGCCCGTCATCGAAGTTATCTTCTTCCAACGGCGGGCGGTCGCCTTCGAGAAAGATGCCGGCATTGTTGAGCAGAATGTCCAGCTGTTTGCCAGTGGCGCACACGGTCTCTGCTGCCGCGCGGATGGAATCCATTCGGCTGACATCCAGCGCAACACCCTGAATGCGATCACTGAAAGCTTCGTGCAGGTTGCTGAGGTCGGTGGCCGGATCAAACAACCCGGCAAAGACAAAGAAACCCTCGGCGAGAAATTTTTCCGCCAGGGCGCGCCCCAACCCTTTGTCGGCGCCGGTGATAAAGACCGTGTATTTGGCAGACATGGAAGATACGGCTCCTATTGATGTTAACAAGAAAGAATTTTTCCTGCCTTTATTGTACTCTGCTTTGCCGCCTGCGGTTATAATCATTTTCATGACAATGTTGAGAACCTCGCCGGCATTGGCGGAAAGGCCGCGTGAGTATATGCCAATGTTTGCTGATTGTCACAAGCCGAGAAAGTTGAACGATGATCTTTGACCCTATGAAAACACACCCCGAAGCCGGGCAAATCCTGGTCGACCTACTCAGCGCTATTCAAGCAGTGCTGGGTGAGAAATTGGCGGGCTTCTATGGGTATGGCTCGTTTGCTACCGGAGATTTCACCGAGGGCATCAGCGACCTTGACACGGCTGCCCTGCTAAAGGAAGAGTTGGATGAAGAAGACCTGGCACAGCTGGCTGCCATGCACAGCGCCTTTGCCGACCGGCATCCAGCCTGGTGTGACCGCATCGAAACGCAGTATGTGTCGGTCAGCGCTCTGCGCACTTTCCGCACGGTACGTCACCCCATGGCGAACATCAGCCCGGGAGAACCCTTTCATTTGATCGAGGGCGGCGCGGAGTGGCTCTCTAACTGGTGGATGATCCATCAGCACGGCATCACCCTGTTTGGCCCACTGCCCGCCGAGGTGATCCCGCCCATTGCGGATGAGGAGTTCTTCGCTGTGATCGCCTCGTATGTGCGCGAAGCGCCAGAGTGGGCGCAGCCCTACACAGCGTTGGGCAGCCAGGCATATACCATCCTGACCATGTGTCGCGCGCTCTTCACCCTGCGCCACCGCAGGCATACCTCAAAACAGGAAGCCGCCGCCTGGGCCCGCGCTGCCTATCCAGCCTGGGCGGAGCTAATCGACAAAGCCGTTTACTGGCGCAAACATTTTGCTTCAGCAGAGGATGACCCCGCCGATTTCTTCCCCCGCACCCTGGCATATGTCGATTTCGCGGTTGCGGAAGTGGAACGCATTACCCCACAAATCAATTGTCAAGGCAAAGTAGAAATGTCCTAAAAAGAATCCTGAACAGGAACAGGCAAGCCATTGATCTTCTTGCCATAGGAACGCCAGGGATGATCGACCGGGGGAGAAAAAGGGCGATGGGCGAGGGACCTGGAAGACACCACCTGAGCCTGAGGGGGTCTGTTGGTACGGATCTGATAAGGTAGGAGCCATCAATAGGAACCAGCTCACCTCGCCGCGGGCGTCGCTCGCGTAGGGGATGGAGGTTTATTTTTTTCTTGTTTTTGGGACGATGGAGCCCTTCTTCGATCATGATCTGGCGGACGGTCTCACGACTGACGGTGATCTTTTGGCATTCCGCCAGCTTCTCTGTCAGCAAGGTGGGTCCAAATCCTTCGTACTTTGAGTCATGCATCAAATCGATGATCGTCTGATGTTCCGTTGCCTTCAGACGGTGATTGCTGGGTTTTCCGCGGTGTCCAGAGACCAGACTCACATCCCCTTCGTTTCGGTGCCGTGATAATAATCGGCGAAAATGGCGTTCACAGACTCCCAATTCCGTTGCTCCTCCGTTTTTTCCAGTATCGTTTTTCGGTGTAGTTCTTTATTTGTCATTGCGATTGTCCTTGTCATGTTATTGTCCTACAATAGGATATTTTAACTTTGCTAGATTTGGACATTACTACTTTGCGCTGACATAACCCTGTAAACGTTATCATATTTTCTGGCTTACTATGCTATACTACCCTTAAGAATAATTCTGCTCTCAAACAATCAACTCTCATCTCAATAAGCCGTTAAAAAGGGAATACCATGGCTTCCAAAAACGAACAGGTGAAAACGGACCGTCTTTCTGCTATCAATGTGCCGATGCTTTCGCATGAGATGGGAGAATCATTTACGGCGTTCTTGAACCAGATTCCGGCCTATTTATGGGTGGAAGATTTTTCTGCGTTTGTGCAGTTCTTCCAATCAGAAATGGCTGCCTGGAAGGAACAGAACCTTTCGGCAGAGCCGACGGTGGCAGAACGCATTTCAGAAGCCATGCAGCATGAAGAATTGAAACCGCTTGTCACTCATTGGAACCGCCAGGCGCAGCGTTTGTCGCGTGCGGCGGTAAAAAGTGAGTTTGAAACCCATTCACTGGTGGCGCGCGCTTATGAGGGATTGCTGCGGGAGATCCTGTTTGAGATCGTGCAGGGGCGTAAGGATTTCGCCAAACACTGTTATTGGAAGATTTTTGATGAATTAGAGTCGTTGCGCCTGGCGGTGCACGTGGAGCGTTCAGAGGACGGAAGTCAGTGCCAGGTCTACCTGGCTGGCTTTGACGTGGAGCCTGACCAGAATTCGCCGACTGATCGTTTGATCCGCCAGAACGCGCTCTTGTTCGATGTCAGTCAGGCGATCCTGACGGAAACCTCGCTGTCGAAATTCCTGGTGCGTACCAGTAAAATGATGCAGGACCATTTTCAGGCGTACATGGTCATCATTGCGCTGGTAGATGTGCCCAGGCGCGAAATCACACATGCCATCTTGAATGGCAATGAACTTGACCGCAGCGAAATTTCACAGGAACTGCCGGACGAAGTTTACTGGCAGGGCTTGAGCGGGTGGACGATTCGCACCGGCGAGACCGTTTACTCACCCAAGAACATGCCTGACTTCCGCGAGACATCGCTTTCGAGTAAGCGCCGTGAAATCCTTGAGATCGGTTCGGTGGTGGTGGTCCCGATCATTTCGCACCCGAATGTGCAGGGCACCCTGACCGTGATGCATTCCAATGACCAGGAAAATATGAACAAGCACGACATTCATATTGCCACAACTATCGCCAACCAGATCGCCATCGGCTTACAGCATTTTGAGCTGCAGGAGCGCACCATGCGCATGGTAAATACTGACCTAACCACCAATCTGCACAACCGCCAGTATTTCATGCATCTGCTGGAAAATGAATTCCAGACTGTGCGTTCCGGTGGCTTTCCCATCGGCATATTCATCGTTGATATCGATCACTTTACCAAACTGGTTGAAAAACACGGCGAGAGCGTGGCAGCTGATGTGCTGACACAGATGGGTGACCGCTTGCGCGAAAGCATGCAAAACCGCATGGGGCAACTGGGAAGGCTTGATACTGATATCTTCTGTGTCATGTGTAAGATCTATGACCACGAAGCGCTGCGCGAGATCGCCGAAGAGACCCGCCTGGCGATCAGCCAACGGCCCTTCAACAGCGGGCCACTGGTCTTGAAAGTCACTGTCAGCATTGGCATTTGCCACATCAATGATCTGGGCAGCAAGATTTCACTGCGCGAATGTATGGCGACTGCCAACCAGATGCTGATGATGGCGAAAAACAATGGGCGCAACCAGGTCTACCCGCCGGCAAATTCCTGACGCGTTACATGATGCCGGCGCCTGTTAGCGGCAGCCTCACGATGAATTCGGTGCCTTTGCCCGGCGCAGTATTGACCTTGATCGTGCCGTTATGATTGCGCACAATCCAATAAGCGATGGAAAGGCCCAGCCCAAAGCCGGAGATTTGCGATGCCTGGCGCGCGCGTGATTTTTCTCCGCGATAGAAACGTTCGAACAGGTAAGGCAGGTCTTCTTCGGGGATGCCGGGGCCGCTGTCTTTGATGGTGATGATGACAGAAGATTCATCTTTCCTCAGCGCCAGGTAAATATCACCGCCATCGGGGGTATAGTTAATGGCGTTGCTGGTCAGGTTTAGCAGCACTTGTTTGAGTTGGTCGCGGTTGCCTGCCACAACCACGAGATCGATTTCCTCGATTTGCATGCGCTGGTCACGGTATTCAGAGATCAACACCAGTTCCTGATAGACTTCCAGCAGCAGGTCTGCCATGTTGACAGGGGTCTTTTTGATCTCGACGCGCCCGGTTTCGACCTGTTCCAGCAGCAACAGGCTGGTGACCATACGGGTCAGGCGGTCGGTCTGGGTATCGATGGTATTCAGGCTTTCTTCATCAAATTCACCAAAGCGGCGCATCAGGTCTACATTGCCTTTGATGATGGTCATGGGGGTGCGCAGTTCGTGACTGACATCAGCCAGGAAGCGGCGCTGCGAGATCAGGATGTTTTCGAGGCGTGACATGGTGTGGTTGAAGGCAATCGCCAATTCGCCGATCTCATCCCCCCGGGGCCCGGTATCTTCGATGCGCAGCGAGGGGTCATCGGCGTCGTTGATGCGTTTGACGGTTTCGGTGACGTTGATAATACGGCGGATCTCGCGGCTAACCACCAGATAAATGAGCGATGAGGCGATTAACACCGCGAAGATGGTGAACAGCACCATCTCTCTGATGAGAGAGTTTTCGGTCAGTGAAAACACGGTGAGGTCATAGCCGATCTGCAAAGTGCCGTTATGGGATTCGTCGTTATAGATGGGGCGGCTGAGCACGCGGAAGCGGCCGTTGTAGGTGGTGGAAAATAGCGTGTCCTGCGCGTTCAACCCATCAGGAGCAAGCGGCTGTAAACCAATGACCATCTGGTTCTGGTAGATCAGGCGGTTGTCCTTATTCCAAACCTGGATGATGAGTTTGTCTTTGGTCTGGCGGTGTATGTCTCTGGGCAGAGGCTGTATCTTGAGATACCCCATCTTGTCCTCATAGGCATAACCGCTGAGGTGAATGGTCTCTAACATCAGCAATTCGTCCAGTTGGGCGAAGATGATGTTGGAATAGAGGAAGTACATCACACCGCCAAACACCGCCAGAAAGATAACTCCCAGCAGGGTGAAGGTAGCAGCGAGGCGGTAGCGGATTGACATGCTACTATTATATAGTTAAAGGGGAAGGCATATCAGGGATTTTCGCGAAATACGTACCCGGTGCCGCGGATGGTGTGGATCAGACGGCTTTCCCCTTTGTCTTCCAGTTTTTGGCGCAGATAGCGGATATATACGTCCAACACATTGCTTTCGCCGCCAAAGTCATAGCCCCACACACGGTCAAAGATCATCCCACGTGATAGGATCTGGCGCGGGTTGCGCATGAAAAGCTCCAGCAGTTCATATTCTTTGGTGGTCAGGTTGATCTCGCGACCGGCACGTTCGGCACGGCGGGTGGTGGTATCGAGGGTCAGGTCGCCAAACTTCAACACGGTGCTGCGTTCTGATTGTGAGCGGCGCAGCAGGGAACGAATGCGTGCCAGCAGTTCATCCAACTCGAAGGGTTTGACCATGTAATCATCGGCGCCGCTGTCGAGGCCTTCCACGCGGTCATCAAGTCCGCCGCGCGCAGTGAGCATCAGGATGGGCATCGCCGAATCTTCACGGATTTTTTCGGTCACTTCCAGGCCATCCATGCCCGGCAGCATCAGGTCAAGGACGATCAGAGAAGGATTTTTGGTGCGTGCCAGTTCAAGTCCCTGCTCGCCGTTGTAGGCAAGATCGACTTCGTAGCCTTCGTAAACCAATGAGCGCTCCAATACACGCACAATGGCTTTGTCGTCTTCAATGATTAAAATTCTTTCTTTCATTTTACAGCCTCCATAACTACGTTTGCAGCCTTCCCTGTTCCGAAGGTGATCCTTGATATGCTACAATTGTGAGTGACTTATTGTGACTTTTTTTCAGCACAAGTGCTGGCTGTAGGAATGGTAAGTCGCTTCTCATGTATATTAATAAGTATCATTATTCTAACATAAATTGTAGGAATTTTGTTATGATTGTAATGTCTGAATATTAATAATGTGCAAGAAAGGGTGAATGACTGAGATGGAACAGTATGATCTGATTGTGATTGGCGCCGGTCCCGGTGGTTATGTAAGTGCCATCCGTGCTTCGCAACATGGGTTGAAGACCGCTATTGTAGAAAAACAATGGCTGGGCGGGGTTTGTTTGAATATCGGCTGTATTCCTTCGAAAGCATTGTTGAAAAATGCCGCGCTGGCTGACACATTGAGCAACCATGCCAAAGAATTCGGCATCGAATTTGAAGGTTTGCACCTGGATTACCCCGCTGCCGTCAGGCGCAGCCGTAAGGTGTCTGACCGGTTGGTGAAGGGTGTCAACTTCTTGATGAAAAAAAACAAGATCGATGTGTTCATGGGCAGTGCTACTTTCCAATCAGCGCACAGCCTCAAGGTGGTTGATGACGATGGCGAAGAGCAGCTGCTGGAGGGCAAACATTTTATCATTGCCACCGGAGCGCATTCGCTGGTGCTGCCGTGGATGGGGGTGGATGGCGAGAAAGTGGTCACCTATACCGAAGCGATCCTTTCAGAGAAACGGCCAGCCTCTGCCGTCATCATTGGCGGTGGGGCGATCGGCTGTGAATTTGCCACGGTGTGGCACAGTTATGGCAGTGAGGTGACCATTGTTGAGATGCTGCCAACGATTCTGCCGACTGAGGATGAAGAGGTGTCGGCTGAATTGAGCAAACAGTTTAAACGGTCGGGCATCACTGTCAAAGCCGGGCATAAGGTGGAAAAGATCGAGAAAACTGACAGCGGTGTGGCGGTCACAATCAGCACTGACGAAGGGCAGGAAGTGCTGGAAGCAGAGCAGGCGCTGGTAGCGATCGGTTTCCGCCCTAACACCGAGGGTGTCGGGCTGGAACAGGCGGGGGTGGAACTGAATGAACGCGGTTTCATCGCCGTCAATGACCATATGCAGACCAGTGCCGATCACATTTATGCCATCGGCGATGTGACCGGTAAGTTGATGTTGGCGCATGCCGCCAGTGCGATGGGCATTCTGGCAGCGGATGCGATCGCCGGCAAGCCGGTGCGGCCGATCAACTTCCGCAATATCCCACGCGCGACTTATTGTCATCCGCAGGTGGCGTCCTTTGGCATGAATGAGAAAGAAGCCCAGGAAGCTGGCTATGATGTCAAGGTGGGGCGCTTCAATTTCATGGCGAATGGCAAGGCTTTAGGGTTGGGTGAAGGCGTTGGCTTTGTCAAGGTGATCGTGGATGAACAACTGGGAGAAATCCTGGGCGCCGCCATGATCGGGCCAGATGTCTCCGAATTACTGCCTGAACTGGTGCTTGCCAATGCGACCGAGTTGACGATTGAGGAACTGGCCAATGCGGTTCACGCGCACCCCACGCTGAGCGAGGCGGTGATGGAAGCGGCGCATGATGCGCTGGGGCACGGTATTCACGGCTGATTGACGGTTCTGCCCGATAGAGAAGGTAATTCGACACGGAGTTTAGAAGATGGACTCCGTGTCTCTGTCTTCCCGACCGTAGCGGAGGGATCAAAACTGCCAGACATAGCAGGTGGTTCGGGCGCATATCAATGTACAGCTGTTTCGATTTCTCCGCTCCCTGCGGTCAGTCGGAATGACAAGTCCACAGACGATTGAGCCTGCACAGCACAACAGGATGCTTCTCGGGCGCGCTATTGAACAAGAAACCCGGTTACCCACCGCTGCGCGCTGGAAGAAACCGGGTTTCTATCTCAGAACGAGAATTTTTCGTAATGGATGCGTGACTTCTCCACGCCCAGATCGTGCAGGGCATTCTCCACGATCGTCATCATGATAGGCGGGCCGCAGGTGTAGAAACCGGCGGAGGACAGGTCAATGTCGTTGACCGCCAGACGGTTGAGTTTCTCGGCATCGAAGAAACCAGTCTCGCCTTCATAATCAGTCTCGTCAGAAAGCACGGGGTGCCAGCGGAACTGGGGCATGAGGGCACTGAACTGCTTGAATTCCTCGGTTTTGATGAGATCTTCCGTGAAACGACAGCCCCACAGCAAGATAACCTTGCGCTGCGGGTCGTTGACGCTCATCCAGCGCAGCATACTGAGGAAGGGGGTGATACCGATGCCGCCAGCCACAAACACCAGCTCTTTTTCTTCCGGGTGGTTGAGGTAGCTGAACACGCCGAAAGGTGCATCCACGCGCACTTCGTCATTCACGACGATCTTATCCAGCTGGCTGGTGTAATCGCCGGAAGCTTTTATGACGAACTCAATTTCTTCAGGGTTAGCGGGGTTCGAGGCAATAGTGAAAGGGTGTGGTTCCGGGGGCAATTGCTGGTTGTGAACGCTGATGATGGCAAACTGGCCGGGTTTGTAATGGAACGGGCTGCCCCGGCGTGGTTTGAGGTGCAGCGAGCGCACGGTCTGGTTCTCAACGCGGTTTTCAACCACGGCAAAGGCGTTTCGTTTCAGGCGCAGCGGGCGCAAGATCTGATGGTAGAGCCAGGCGGAGATGCCCAGCAGGAAGAAGGCGGCATAAGCGATACGCACAGCCGGGGAAATCTCACCAACGATGCCGCTGTTGACGTGCAGGAACATCAGAGTGGCGGCAGCCAGCGAGAAGTTGTGGCTGAGTACGAACAAGTAGCGTTTGAGCCCCAATTTGTTGTTCACCCAGCGGTGCAGGTTTTCGATGAACTTCAGGCGGCGCAGGAAGGAATTCACCAGGAAGATGGATGCCATCAGGGAGGTGATGAGGAACAATAACAGGGCATAAGCGCCCAGGTTGGTGGGGTCAAACCCGACACCCGCAAAGCGGATGAAGAAATGGCCGATGAGGAAGAACAAGGAAACACCTGCCATGACGCCATGGAAACGGTAGAGATTGTCCATGCCGAAATGTTTTTCAATGAATTTGGGACGCGCACTGATGACAAACTGGTAGCACAGCCACACATAAGCAAAGGTGCCATAAAAGGTGGAACCCACATACACGGGATTCTGCTGTTGGGCGGGAAACTGGTTGGAAAGCACCAGCGCGAACAACACCAGCGGACTGAAAAAGTAGAAGATACGCCAGAAGATTTTACCTGCGCTCATATTCACCACTCCTTTATACAATCGAACAGTAACCTTACTGTTTTGATTATATCAAGAGAAAAGCGATTTTTGTGCAGCGTTCCCTATATGACGGTTTGGGTGATGATAATCATCAGACGTGGCTTTCGGTTTTGCGCACCAGACGCTGCAGCCATACCAACAGCAGCACGGCGGTGATACCAACGATACCATCGACTATGAACAGGGTTTGCAGGCTGAAGTTGTCGTAAATGACGCCGAGAATGGGCATGAATACAAGTGAGGGAACGGTGAAAAACGCCAGGCCATACAGGCTCTGGTAGGTGCCGATCATGTTGCGCGGGGCGCGTGCGTCGACATAACGCAGGGCGACAATGATGAACAGCCCATAGCCCAGCCCGCGTACCATACTCAGGATTACGATCAGCACCGGATTGCTGAGCAGGGCGGTCAGGAAGATCACCAGGACGAAGAGGGCGATGCCAGCCATCAGCATGGGGAGCAGGCCGTGGCGGCGTGACAGGCGGTCCGCCAGCAGCACACTGGGCACTTCTCCCAGGGCTGCGAGCGCCATCATCAGCCCTACCAGGAAGGAACTGCTGGAAAGCTGATCCATGTAGATGGAAGCATAGGTGAAAAAACCTGAGCTGGTGCAGCCCCATAGAAAAATGACCGCCAGGAATACCACGAATACTTTGTCCTTAAGCGGAGAAAGCCAGCCTTTCATGCCGGAAGGCATGGCCAGGTGGGTGGGTTCGTTGTTCTCCACTGGGTCGAGCAGCACCGCAGCGGCGCCGCGCAGCAGGAACAGCACCGCCCCCGCCAGAAACAGCAC
>Ga0334888_1005440_pt1 | contig 10692 bp, 5 predicted proteins | sample GraSluR1_MG_FD_207227 | JGI IMG/M metagenome (GOLD analysis project Ga0334888, IMG submission 207227) | Sludge microbial communities from methane-producing bioreactor in Wageningen University, Netherlands - Granular Sludge_3_08-R1 | ecosystem: Engineered > Bioreactor > Anaerobic > Unclassified ...
CCTTGCTCCGCCAGATAAGCAGCTTGCAGACCTGAGGCGAAAAATTCGTGATACCCTACTTCGGGGTTCTCCCAAATGGCATCCGACATGGCCGTGAATTCTTTTTGATGTTGATCCAGCCAGATGATTACTGCTTGCTTATCCATTTGCTTCTCCTCTGTGTGTGATATGTGGCTTATTGCGATAGGTAAAGCACCATCTGCATTTCATCGAAGGCGAAGAAATCGTGTTTGGTGTGGCGTGCTTTACCGCTGGGCCGCATGCCCTGTTTTTCATAAAATCGAATGGCAGTCAGGTTGTCTTGCATGACCCAGACGACCAATTTCTGCGTATCCTGTCGGGTGATATGTTCGAGCATGGCAGCGAACAGTTGGGTGCCACAGCCGCGGTTTGCCATTTCAGGGGAGATATACAGGCCGATCAATTCCCAGCGGCCGGCTTTTTCACTGCGGACGTAGGAGATATATCCAACCGGCATGGCTTTGTTGACCGCCACGAGATTGTAGCGATCGGTGTCTTTGATGACTTGCTGCCAGGTATCAAAAAAGTAATCCAGGGTCAGCTGATTGACCTTTTCCTCAGGCACTTTTTCCTGATGGACAGACAGCCATGACTCACGATGAAAGCGGGCAACATAAGGGAGGTCGTCAACCACCAATGGTCGTACATCTATACAGGTATCCATAGCTTCATTATAGCCTGAAAATTTTCGCTTTTTTCTCAGGAATTTATAAATTTTCTCATCGATCAAAGTTTGGGGCGGGTAGGGCTGGGTGCTGGCATCAAAAGCACACTATAATTACGCAAGGAGGCATCAGACACTTTTATGGCATCACAACCACTGGTGGAAGCAATTCAACTGGCAAAAGAGGGGAAAAAGAAGGAAGCCCGCTTGCTTTTTATGGAGATCATCAAAAGAGATCCCCACGATGTGATGGCCTATTTATGGCTGGTGGATTTGGTGACACATCCGCGCGAGAAGATGGAGCTATTAGAGCGGTGTTTGCTCTTCAATCCAGAAAGCATGATGGCGCGTGATGCGCTTGAGGTCGTGATGGAGCAGCAGGAACCCGAGCCGGATGATTACCAGATACCGCGCGCATCCATGGCGCAGTATCTGCAGGAAAAAGAACCCCAAAAGACTCCCTGGGGCAAACACATTCTGCGCCTGACGTTATGGACATTGTTCCTGTTTGTGGCAGCCATTGCCATCTATACGGGGGTGATGCTGCTGCCCGGGCTTTTGGCGGGCGATACAAATTTGCAAACCGCCATCAGCGGAGATGTTATGGCGGCAACCTGGACACCGCTGCCAACCGCAACACCAACGATCACGCCCACCCCGACTCCGGAATTGCCGTTACCGTTTGGTATTGCAACGCCGCCGCCCGCAGCGGTGATATCGGTCTGGGATATCCCTCAATTAACGGCTTTTTCCACCTGGGGTGAGGGCGCGCCATTGATCGTTGAAATGGTAGCCGAAGATGCCCTGGTGGTGGTGACCACGCGCAGTGTGGATGGTTTTCGATTATCCAGCGGGGAGCGTTTTTTCCATTATGCGATGAAGACCCCCATTTATCTGGCTGACATCTGTGCGGCTGAACAGTCTGTGATTTTGCAGACACTGGCGGGAAGCCTGTTGAAGGTAAATTTGTCGGATCAATCAATCACGGAGGCGGCAATCAAAGCTGTTTCCCCATTGAAACGATTGGCAGTATCGGCGGATTGCAGTCTGGTGGCAGGTGTGGATGCTGATGGCCGCACAACCGTCTGGCAGTGGGGCGGCGGCAGTGTCCAGTTCCAATTGGGCAACCAATACAGCGATATCCGCTCGGCCGCCTTCAGTCCAGACAGCGAAACTTTGGTATTGGCGAATTCCTGGGGATTGGCGTATTTGTTCAATGCTCGTTCAGGGGTGGAGGAGAGTAAACTCTTCGACCAGGAAGGCAATATTGACGTAGTAACTTATTCTCCTGATGGCAGGCGCATGGCGATGGGGGGGACAAGTAAAAACGTTGTGATTTGGGATGTTTACGAGCAAAGTGTGATCCGCAGCCTGCCTGAAATGGCGGCACCGGTGACAGCGCTGGCTTTTGCTGAAGACAATGGTTATCTTGCGCTGGGGTTGAACAATGGCGATATCTTTGTATGGAATGAAGCAGAACGCAGGATCCTGGGGCAGTATGCCCGGCACCATGCCGCGGTGGTATCACTGGCATTTGGTGAAGATGGCAATACACTGGTCAGCAGCGCACAGGATGGTGCGGTGCTGCAGTGGCGTATCGATGAAAACCAGGGCAGTGACAGCTATCATTTTCCAGCGATAAATTCTATATACACCGGCGCAGTCAGCCCGAATGGCCAGTTGCTGGCGATGGCAGGCGCTTACCCGATCATTGAAATCTATGATTTGGCTTCGCAGGCCAACGTTGCCAGCCTGCAGGGACATCTCAGCAGTGTGTTCTCGGTCAGCTTTTCACCGGATGGCAAACGGCTGCTGTCTGGCGGGTTCGATCGCAAAGTGCGCCTGTGGTCGATGGAGAACTATGAACTGATCGCGGTGTTGGGGGAGCATGGCGACCGCGTGCGCAGTGTGGCATTTTCCCATGACGGCACCCGTGCTGCCAGTGTGGCAGATGATGAGATGATCAAAGTGTGGGACCTGAACAACCGAACAGAGTTGTTTACATTGGCGGGCCACACCCAACCTGTGAGGAGCGTGGATTTCAGCGAAGACGATTCCGAGTTGATGACGGTATCTTTGGACGGCAGCATCCGCACCTGGGATGTGCAAACCGGCCAGCAGCGCTCGGTGCAGGGCAGCGAGAACGAAATTGTGTACTATTCCGGGTTGTTCCGCGATGATTCGGTGGTTTTTGCTGGTAATGACCAGGGGCAGATCGAGGTATGGGATACCACCCGCAACCAGCTGGTGAAGGTGATGACTGGCCACAGCGGTGAAGTCAGAAGCATGGCGATTTCCTCAGACGGCTCCATTCTGGTCACAGGTACGGATGAAAATGAGATTATTTTATGGGATGCAACCGCGTATGAGCGTATCCGTGTGTTGGATGCCCATCGTTCGGCGGTGGTCAGTGTGGCTTTTACCGAGAGCGGGCGTGAGTTTGTCAGCCTTGACTTGAGCGGCAGGGCGATTGGGTGGGATTTACGCGGTTTGATGCCGCCGAATGTTGTACACCAGTATCCTCCGCGGGTGTTGTCTGGCGCTTTGAGTGAAACCCTCCAGTTGGCGGCCTTCGCCGGTGTAGACCGGTCGTTGATGGTGGTGGATCTCGCCAGAGGGTCTTTGCGCTATCATGTCAAAGGTTTTCCAGCCAATGCCAGCCTGCTCTCGTTCTCTCCGGGGGGGAATTTTCTGGCAGGGGCGCTGGCAGATGGCACGCTGATGTTGTGGGATATGGCAACCGGTGGTGAAACCCTGTCGGTCAGCAGCAACCGCCGTATCACCGCGCTTGGGTTTGAGCCCGATGGGCGGGTGGTGCTGGCGGCACGCAGCAATCACATCATTGAACGGCGCGATCTTGCCAGCGGTGAATTGCTGGACGAACTGGTTGGCCATTCTGCCGCGGTAGATGCCATGGCGATAGCAAGTAATGGAGTGACCATGGCGAGCGGTTCAGCGGATGGCGCGATTCTGATGTGGGACATGGACACTGGCAAGGTGCTGTTGCGCATCAATGCCTACGGTCAACCTGTCAGCGGGTTGCAATTCAGTGGTGACGGCCAGCAATTGTTTTCGTTGAGTGCGGATGGCGTTATCAAAGTTTGGCGCACCACCAATGGTGAATTGATTGACACCATGGAAAGCAGCGGAATAAGCGCACAACAATTGTTGTATTGCGAGGAGCAAGGCTGGCTGGCAGCCAACCAACAACAAGCAGGGCTGGCTTTTTGGGGAAGTGACGGCCGCCGTATCGATGGCATGGCGGGCAGTGTATTGGCGCCTCTGAGTGCCTTCTCACTTAACGCGGATGGCAATTTCCTCATGACAATAGAAGGCGATGGTACGATCCAGGCGTTTGGGGTGGCAGAGAGCATTGCTCCGTTGGCGGAAGAGCAGCCAGAACTGGATTTCATTAAGCCCACGCCTACACTCACACAGGAAGAAGAATCGTCTGAGGAAACAGTATCTTTGCGAGAACCATTGCCTGCCCCGGTATATTACCTGAGCGATGCCAGCGGCAGTGCCCAGGTGTGGCGGTTGGACCCCGGGGGTTACATGAGAACACAGATCACTTTTGAAGGCAGCCCGGTGACCGCTTTTGATGTGTCACAGGCGGCAGACCACCTGGTGTTTGTCAGCGGCAATCAACTGATACTTATAAACAAAGGCGGTGAGAATCGCCGGGTGCTGGTGAGTGGAGAGGCATATACAGCAGATTCGCCCCAGGATGTGATGTTGAAAGCGATCACATCACCGTTATTCTCGCCGGATGGCTTTCGTGTGGCGTATGCCATGAACGGGCTGCACACGTATTTCCTAAGGAGCAATGAGAATACCCAATACCGCACCAATGTGGTGTCTGAATCTAACAGTGTGGTGTATCGCCCTATCTTCTATTCGCCGGGCGGCAACAACCTGTATGTACAGGTGGAGGTCAATCAGAAAAAATCACTGCTGGTGTTGAACGCCTGGAATGGTGAATTGTATGCGGAGTTCGAAGATGGTGCGTGTTGCCAGCCGCAGTTGAATGCTGAACAGGACGCTGTGTACTTCACAGGTGAGGATGAATACGGCAATGCGGTAGGCCTGTGGCTGGTGGATATCGGGGAAGATACGATAGAAACAATTCTACCTGGCGCGCAAAGCGCAAACGCAGAGTTTTTCAGCGCATTTCCGATTCAGGAACCAGTCAACGGCGACCTGCTTTTCTTTTATGCGCCGCGTGAAAAGCGGAGCGATGTGCCATTGATGATGGCGCAGGCAGCCGATGACGGGGTGTCTCTGCTACAGGTGATCCGCCCCGATAGTTATGCAGGATTGACTGAGGTGCTGTGGGCACGTGATGCTTCTCTGGCATTAATCTCAGATCCCGTGACAGGCGAGCTCAAGTTGCTGCGTGCTGGTGACCGGGCGGCAATCACCTTGCCTGCCAATGGAACGATGCTGCGATGGGGGAATTAACAGGATGAGGATAGAGCATAATGGATAATTTACAGGAAGCCATCTCGCTGATTAAGGAAGGCGAAAAAGACAAAGCACGTGAAATCCTGCAAACGCTGGTGGATGAACAACCGCAAGAGATCATGGCATGGTTCTGGCTGGCAGACACTATGCCGAACGAAAAGGAACGTTACGAGGTGCTGACCCAGGCATTGGCATTTCATCCTGATGATACCCGCCTGCAAAAAGCGCTAACCATGCTTGCCTCACAGGTACAGTCATCGTTTGATACACCCGAGGAAGAAGTCAGCGGAATTGATCCCAAGGACTTGTACGTCGAAGAGGATCAAGAAGAACTAGATATGCCAGAGCCTGAAAATGAGTCAGTTCAGCCAGAGGAGCAAGAAGAAACCCCCCAGCCAACCTCTGGGCTGACAAAATCCCAAAAAAGGATTTTGTTCACAATTGGTTTGTTGGCGGTACTTGGGCTGGTTGCGCTGGGGGCCTGGCTGACTCGTGATTATTGGATGCAGGTAGATACGACAGATAACCCTTCGGTGGCTATGTTATTCACCGAAACCGTGGAATTGGCTACAGCGACCAATACCAGCACCAATCCCGTCACGAACGAAGAGATACCACCCACCGAAACCCCAACCCCGACCTCGACTCTGACATCAACACCCACATATACACCAATCGTTGGACGCAATGATCAGGTGACAACGGCGGTGGTGGTTACCACCCCGACCAGTACACCGGCTGTTTTGGAGGGTGTCTTCAACCTGGTGCGCGGCAGGTTGCTGGCTGATATGGCATGGTCACAGGATGGCCGCTTGTTCGCCCTGGCAGGCAGTGAAGGCATCACCATTTATGATGGCAGAGAGCTTAATGAAATCCTGTACATTGCCATGGATCCGCCGGTGCCGGTGAGAACACTGTCTTTCTCTGCTGATGGCGCATATATCGCGGCCGGGTTTGACCGCACAGGTTCCGGCGACGAATTCACTACGCGTGCGAAAATGTGGCGGGTCAGCGATGGGGCAGAAGTACAGAGTTTCGATTATACCGAAGCGCGCGGTGACATTGACCAGCTTGCTTTTTCACAGGACGGGCAGACACTTTTCACCAATGCCAGGTTGGATATGATCTTGAAATGGCGTACCAGTGATGGCGCCTTGCTTGACGTTTACCGCTTGTCGCAATCCGCAATCAATTATTATGGAGTGGTGTTTGCACCAGACCGCCGTTCTTTTGCTGTGTATTCGTTGTTTGATCGTTTGCGGCTGCTTGACAGCGCGACTGGCGAGAGAATCACGTTTCTCGGTGACACCCGCGATGTCACCGGCGTGGCATACTCCGCCAACAGCCAATACCTGGCGGTGCGCTTCAAGGACAAACCGGTGGTCTTTCTGTGGGATATTCCAGCGCGTGAAAAGGTGCGTGAATTTAACACCTTTGCCGGCAATGTGACCGCGCTGGCGTTCAACGCCGATAATCAGACCCTGGCAGTGGCGACCGAAGAAAACCTGATCAAGTTCTATCAACTGCGCAGCGGTGAGGAGCAGCGTGTTATCAGCCGTCAGATTCCACAAGTGCAACAGATGGTGTTCGCGCCGGATGACATTCTGTTTGCTGTGCGCAATGACCGCGAAGTGCAGATCTGGCACCTGGTGACTGACAGCTTGGTGGCTACATTCCGCGTAGAGTAGTAACTTCGGTCTGCTGCAATTTGCTTATATTTCGATCCCGAACACGTTTTTCACCACCACGCCTACCAGGAAAGAAATGGCAGCCACACCCATACTGATCAGTGCCATTTCGAAAAACCGTTTGCGGAAATTCAGGTCTTTGGCAACCGAGATGTAGTAGTTGAAAATAAAGATGACAAGGATGGCGTTAAGCAGGGTGAATGCCAGCGCTACGAGGTAGTTGGCGAACAGGAGGTAAGGCAGCACCAGGGCGGCAACGGTGACGATGTAGGCAATGCCGGTGTAAATGGCTGATTTCACCGGATCTTGTTTCAAACCACCTTCTTCGGTTTGTTCGTTCTTTTGCGACAGGTATTCAGAAGCCGCCATGGAGAAGGAGGCAGAGATGCCGGTGATCAGGCCGGTGAGGGCGATCAGCCGGGTGTTCTGGAAGGCGAAGGTCAGGCCTGCCAGGACGCCGGTCAATTCTACCAGGGCGTCATTCAACCCCAGCACGACCGATCCGGCGTAGGTCAGGGCTTCTTCATCGATCATCGCCAGCAGTTCATCTTCGTGGACTTCTTCTTCCTGCATCACCATACGAGCTTCTGGCACCTGGTCAATGATTTGTGAATAAGCAAGCTGGGCGGCCTCTTCGCCTTTTTCCATCAATTTGACACCAAAGGTAAGCCCGAAGACCCGACTGATGAAGGCGAAGAGCCTTACTTTGCCCATTTGTGGTTTCAAATCACGTTGGGTGTACTTCTTCCAGATGTTGTAATGCTTCATCTCCTGAGCAGCGTTTTTGCGCAGGGTCTGGCTGTTGTGTTCGTTTTTTATTCGTTTTGCCAGGCGGTTATAGGTGTGATAGCTGTTGATCTCGTCTTGCTGCAACAAAAGCAGCTTATCACGAATGGCATCAGTGATAGTCGTTTCCATAAGTTCCTCTTTCGATTGCCTCAATACATACATTATAAGCCTGTGTATGTGAAGTTTTGCTGATTCTTGGGTACAATTGGCTGTATTGCGTTCGCTTTTTCATTTCAATTCTCTATACAAAACATTTCTTCGCAGGAGTAACCCCATGGCCAATAAAAAACGCTCGCTCATCATTGGTTTGACTCTGTTAATTGTGTTTACAACCGGGTGCATTCTGCTTCGTAGCATCAACAGCGAGGTAACGGAAACAATAACAGATACGCCAGAGATATGTATCACCGAGTGTGAAGAAGTGCTGTGTCCAACGGTAGCATGCCTGCCGGGTGAGACTGCGCTGGTGATTGATCCGAACGAACCGAAAATGATCGTGGGCGGTTTTGACTATACCAATGATTTTTACCCGGAAGGCTATGCGCGGGTATATGCAGTGGGTTTGTTTGATATGACCGGGTTCTTGCTGCGCGACAACGACTGGGTCATCCCGGTGGAATCGCAGGTATTGGGTTATCTGGACCTTGATGCCGAGAATAACAGCGCCACCTATCAGTTGAGCCTGCCAGCTGAGCCGCAAGGGACTTCTCATCTGTTCGGTGAGGCACAGGAGGGCGGAGTACAGATCTTTGCGATCGAATTTGCGCCCAACTGGACCGGTGGACCGTTTTATGTTGACAATGACGAATATCAGGGCTGGCCGGGATACCTGGCATCTGTGGTCACCGACCGTGACAATCAATCCGAAGTGATCGGTGGTAAATTGATCATCTGGGCCAATGATGACCAACAACAATTTCCGTCAGGGTATGGCGAGGATGGGCTGCTGTTCACCGATGATGACCCGCTGATGGCGGTTCCCAAAGGTTATGCCGTGATCGATCTGGATAGCGATCCTTTTGCGATCATACGGCAACCAGTCCCTGAGGTTATTTTGTTGGAGCCGCAAGACGCTGCGGTCAAAGATTTTTCCGCCATGACCTACACCGAAGCTTTCAACAACATGTTCGATATACTCTCGCTGCAATATGCGTTCAACGGTATTGCCGGAAAGCAGCCCGATTGGGACAGCCTGTATGCTGCCGTGTATCCCCAAGTGGAGGCGGCACAGGCAAACCGCAATGCTTATGCCTTTTATCTGGCGCTGCGCGAATTTGCCATGGCGTTTACCGACGGACATGTGGGGGTCAGCGGGGGTGATCTGGAAGGCCTCTGGGTGCAGGAAAACATGCTCGGCGGTTATGGGATGGCCATCCGTGAGCTGGATGACGGCAAGGTGCTGGTGGTGTATATTCTTGAGGGCGGCCCTGCCCAGCAGGCAGGCATTCAACGCGGGGCGGAGATTGTCAGCCTGCGTGGACTGCCGGTTGGCGACGCGATCAACCAGACAGAGCCTTACAGTCCGCAATCGACAGATTTCGGACTGCGCTATGAACAGACCGTCTTTGTGATGCGTGATGCGATGGGCGCTTCGATGGAGATCGGTTACATCAACCCGGGCCAAAGCGGGGTTGTGACCGTAGAACTTGATTCAATGATCGAATTTGACAGCCTGTGGGCAACCTATTTGGGCGGTGAGTTTGATGAGTTTGTGCTGCCAATCGAGTATAAGGTCTTACAGCCTGAAGGGATCGGTTATGTGAAGGTCAATAGCAATTCCGATGACCTCAATCTTGGGTATACGATTTTTGAGCGTGCCATGGAGCAATTCAGCGAAGCTGGCGTGCGCGGGGTGATCCTTGATTTGCGCAGGAACTTCGGCGGAACCCCTTATAACCTGGCGGGGTATCTGACGGATCAGGAAATTTCCATGGGTATTTTGAAATATTACAATGAAAATACCGGGACTTTTGAGCCGCGCGGAGATGACGAGGAGACCATTTATACGCCCATGGTGAAAACCTATTCCTTCCCATCATTGATTTTGCTGGTAGACCAGTTCTGCTATAGCGCCTGCGAGTTGGAATCCTATGCGCTCAGCCAGGTGCCGGGCATGGTGGTGATGGGATACAACCCGACTGCCGGGGTGGAAGCGGAAACCGCGCGCGGCAAATTTGACCTGCCCGGAGGTATCTCGTTCTCCGCACCGACCGGACGGTTTGAGTTGGAAGACGGCTCGATCCTGTTGGAGGGTGTGGGGGTGGTGCCTGACATTCGCCTGCCGATCACGGCAGATAGTGTGTTGTCCAGTGAAGACCTGGTGCTGCAACGTGCCGTGCAGAGAATTCTGACCGGGGATTAAACCAAACAATAGACAAGGAGAAAGATCATGCGATTCGGAGGACCCATTTTTCAATCCTATTCAACCCCGGAGGAGTGGACGCAGGCAGTGCTGGCGAAAGGCTACCGTGCTGCGTATTCACCGCTGGCGATTGAAGATCACTCCGCGGAAGTGATTCAGGGGTATGTGCAGGCGGCAGAACAGGCAGATATCGTGATTGCAGAGGTGGGCACCTGGTGCAACCCGCTCAGCCCTGATGAGGCGATCAGAAAAGCCGCCATTGAACGCTGCCAGAAAGGATTATGGCTGGCGGATGAATTAGGCGCACGGTGCTGTGTCAATATCGCTGGCTCATTAGGGGATCGCTGGGACGGACCGTGTGCGCTGGACATGACCGAGGATGCCTACGCCATGATCATTGATTCGGTGCAGGCCATCATCGACGCCGTCAAGCCGAAACGCACTTTTTACACGCTGGAAGGCATGCCGTGGATGTACCCGGATTCAGTGAGCTGCTACGCGCGCATGATGAAGGACATTGATCGCAAACAATTCGCGGCGCATCTGGATCCCGTCAACTGGATCAATACCCCCGAAAAATTCTTCAAGAACAAACAACTGTTAGAGGAGGCGTTTGCAGTGCTGGGCGACACCATTCGTTCCATCCATGCCAAGGACATACTCCTGCAGAATGAATTAACCGTTCACCTGCCGGAGGTGCGCAT
>Ga0334888_1005444_pt1 | contig 10683 bp, 10 predicted proteins | sample GraSluR1_MG_FD_207227 | JGI IMG/M metagenome (GOLD analysis project Ga0334888, IMG submission 207227) | Sludge microbial communities from methane-producing bioreactor in Wageningen University, Netherlands - Granular Sludge_3_08-R1 | ecosystem: Engineered > Bioreactor > Anaerobic > Unclassified ...
TGGATGAGTGCCGGGTTTCAAGGATACCTATCTCCGTATCGAGAATCCCCTTGACGAGCTCAGGGTCGGTTCCGTCGACGACAAGTTGAATGGATTTCCTGAGAAACTCGTTATCCAGCTCGGCGGCATCCGCCTCCAAGGCGAGAAGTCCTTCCCGGCGCGCCTTCTCCGCGAAGCTCACGATGGTCTGCACCAGCGACACCGTATCCGGAGAACCGCCGGTGAAAGCCATTTTGAGCACCTTCAGAGAGCCTTTCAGCTTCTCGGGCGGATTCGATGTGACAAGCGCGCCGACGGTGCCTCCTCCGACGATAAGCATAGACTGAAAATCGATGAATGCGATCCCCTGACCGCCCGCCATGATGCCGCCGATGACCAGGATGAAACAGACAAGAAGCCCGATGATAGTAGTAAGATCCACGAATATCCCGCCCCTCACGAGTACGGCGTCGGTCGTCGGAACTCGACGCTTTTTTTATTCCTCCTCTTCTTTTCGGACGAGGGTCTTTCCCGAAAAGAAGGAGAGGAAAACCTGCCGCCTGTACTGTATCACCAAATCCACGATTTCGTCCATAGGTTCGGCGACGACATACCGGTGTCCGTTGACGAGGCGGATCACCGTGTCGGGCGTCGACTCGACCGTCTCGATGAGATCGGCGTTGATGGTGAAACGCTCGCCGTTGATCCGCCTCAGTGTGATCATCTGTCAGTCGGCTCCGCGTTTACCGTTTGAGGTTGATCAGCTCTTCGAGCACCTGATCGCTCGTGGTGATCATACGCGCGTTGGCCTGAAAGCCTCTCTGGGAGGTGATCAGCTTGGTGAACTCGTCGGTGAGGTCGACGTTGGACATCTCGAGCGAGGAGCCTGCGATCTCACCGGCGCCTCCGGTCATGGCCGCGCCTATCTGCGCCATTCCGGAGTTGTTGCTCTCCGCGAAGACGGTGTTTCCCATCTTGGTCAGACCTGCGGAGTTCGCGAAAAGGGCGAGCGCGACGCGGTAGAGGGGCACGTTCACCCCGTTGTTGTACACGCCGGTGATGGTTCCGTCCTTGCCCGTGGCGAAATCGGTCATCACGCCCATGGAATAGCCGTCCTGGTAGTACGCCTTGGTTGTGTGAGAAACACCGTACTGAGTGACACCCTCCATAAGATCTTTGTCGAACGTCTCACCGCTGAAGTCGAGCTTGATAGTTGCATCGAGCGCTCCGCGCGCCGAAAAGTTAAGAAGGAGATCAGCCGTTCCTGTTCCCTGCAATTTCCCGTCGGAGGTGAACTCCAGAATACCTGTATTGCCCGTCAGAGTGATTCCGGCATCGTTCGGGAGCCACGCCCTCCACCGCCACTGATTGTTGTCGATCTTCTCCCAGCTCACCTCGAGTGTGTACGGGTTGCCGAGGCTGTCGTACACGTCCATTTTCGTTGAGTGCACGGAGGGAAGAGTCTGGTTTACTGTCGCAACAAGCCCCCCCGCAGCTCCGTTCGTTATTGTCAATCCAAGACCGTTCTCAGTAACCTTTGCAAAAAGGCCAGAGGTTCCAGCCCCTCCAATCTCGGTAGCGGTCGGCAGATTGAACGTTCCGTCGTTGTTCATCTGCACCGTCAGCTCGAAAGGGTTGCCAGCAGTAGCTGGAGTCTGGTGCCAAAGCCGGAGAATACGTTCTCCGGTTGCGGTCACATCGTCGAACTCGGCCAGATAGTTTACCGCAGGAGTGACGGTGGAATCGGTAACCATTGTGAAGTTAAAGTATTCTTTTAAGTCGATTACTTTGTCGACTCCTCCCGCGGTCACTGTGAGTTGCCCGGTTGTGTCGTCAAACGTCGCAGCGGTAAAACCACCAGCAGGAGTTGTAGTCAGGATAGGCAGACCAGTCGTCGCGTTGATGCCTGCAAATGTCAACCCCACGCTTCCAACGGCGGAAGGAGCAGAACTTGTTAGCGTCATAAACCCGCTAGGACCTGTTGTGCCCGGATCATTAACCCGTAAAGAATAGTCGTTGCCTCCAAGGGAAAAGTTGATCTCCACATCGTTTTTCAGTATCCCCATCGGCAGATAGGTACTCACCCGGCTGTCCAGGTTGCAGCGGAAGCCGGCGACCTCGGTGGCGCGGGCCTCCATCTTGTCGCCAACGGGGATGTTGATGTCCACAAGCTGGGATCCCTGCGTGAACGACGTGGGGTCGACCGGGTCGCGCTCCATCGCATACCCCTGAACTTTATAGCCCGTCCCGGCATGGGCGAGGTTGCTCGAGGCGTCGAGGATGAAGTTTCCCGCCCTCGTATAGAGCTTGTTGTTGCCGTCGACGACGACGAAGTATCCGTCCCCTTGGACGGCCATATCCGTCCGGCTTCCGGTGTACTGGGTGTTCCCCTGCGTATGCAGCACCTCGATGGCGCCGACTTGCACGCCCAAGCCGACCTGCTGCGCGTTGATGCCGCCGCGCTCGTTGGTCGGCTTCATCGCTCCGCTGGCCGTCTGGTACAGAAGATCCTGGAACGTAAGGCTGGAACGTTTATATCCTGCGGTATTCACATTGGCGATATTGTTGCCGACGACATCGAGAGACACCTGATGGCCTTTCACGCCCGACACGCCCGACATAAGGGATCGTAGCATAGCGTACTCCTCCTTGCTTGTTTTAAAGTTGAGGCAATCCCTTGCTTCGATAGTTATGCCCGTCCATCCGTGGGGGCGTTGGAACTCTCTTTATTCTTCGGCCGTCGCACTCGGCTTCTGAAGCGTTTTCGGCGCGGACCGGGAAAAAGAACAAAGGCGGCCGAAACCGGAAAAAGAAAAAGGCGCCCGCTGATAACGAAAGCGGGCGCTTCGATCAACCTCCGCTACCGCTTGAGGTTGATCTGTTCTTCGAGGACTTGGTCGCTTGTGGTGATGACGCGCGCGTTCGCCTGGAAACCTCTCTGGGCGAGAATGAGCTGCGTGAACTCCTCGGTCAGGTCGATGTTCGACAGTTCCAGCGCACCGCCGACGAGAACCCCGTTCCCGTCCGCTCCGGGGATGCCTATCTGTGCAAGTCCGGAATTCGAACTTTCTTGGAAATGCGTCTCGCCCACTTTCGTCAGCCCCTCCGGGTTGACGAAGTTCGCAAGGGCGAGGCGGTACATGGGTACGTTCTGACCGTTGTTGTACGATCCCATCACAGTGCCGTCGTAGGCGACGGCGAATTTTTCCAGAGTTCCCATCTTGCATCCGTCCTGAAAGTACCCCTTGGTGGTGAAGGGAGAGGCGTACTGGGTAACGCCCTCTATCGTCTCCTTGTCGAAGGAGCCGCCGGTAAAGTCGAGCAGGATCGTCGAATCTTCCGCCCCCTCCACTCCGAAATTCACGGTGATCGAGGTATTGGGATCCGGCGTCGTGACGATTTTTCCGTCGTCGCCGAACGAGAACTGTCCTCTTCCGACGACCTGTCCGCCGTTCAGATCCGGCATGTGCGCGTACCACGACCACTGGTTATCCTCTTTGTTTCCCGTTCTCACCCATGTAACTTCCAGTTCGTGCGCTTTTCCCAAAGAGTCGTAGATCTCCGTGGTCGTGCTGTAGGAACTCGCTTCCGCCGGAACTACGGGCGGGGTAGCGTACGGGTTCCATTCCTCCTCCGCGACGGGCTCGACCCTGCTGTCGAGGTTGCAGCGGAAGCCGATCTTGGTGGTCGCTCTCGCCTCCATCTTCGCGCCAAGAGGGATGCTGATATCGCTCAACGAGCTTCCCTGGATGAACTTCGTCGGATCGGTCGGGTCGGGAGTCATCTCGTACCCCTGCACTCTGTACCCTGTGCCCGCCTGAACGATCTTGTTCTGGGAGTCAAGAGTAAAGTTGCCGGCACGGGTGTAAATTCGATTCTCCCCGTCCGCGAGCACATAGTAGCCGTTCCCCTGGATGGCGACGTCCGTATCGGATCCCGTGTAGTTGATGTTCCCCTGAGTATGTATTGTCTCGATGGCGGCGACCCGCACTCCGAGTCCGACCTGGAGGGAGTTGACGCCGCCTCTTCCCTCCACGGGGGGCATGGCGCCCCGTGAGGTCTGGTAGAGCAAATCCTGGAATCTGACGTTGGATTTTTTGAACCCTACGGTATTCACGTTGGCGATATTGTTTCCGACGACGTCGAGGAAGGTCTGATGACCTCGCGCGCCCGATACTCCCGACATAAGTGATCGAAGCATGATGATTCCTCCTTATAAGCATTTCCGAAGACGGGGCAATCCTTTGCTCCGATCGCTCGACGGCCCTTCCGTGGGCTTGCGCGGTCCACTCTACGCGACCGATGTAACGTCCTCCAGGTTCACATCTCCGTCCGGCGTATTCAGGATGATTTTCCCATTTTCGAAACGGACGTAGCCGACCTGCGAGTACGCAGGGAGACCGTCGTCGCCTTTATATTCGATAACGCGACCGATGTAGCTCACCGCGGACGCCTTGTTCAAGGCCAGCATCTGCTCGATGCTCTTGTTCATATTGGTCATCTGTTCAAGGGTGCTGAACTGGGCCATCTGCGCGATGAAGTCCTTGTCCTTCAGAGGATCCAGAGGATCCTGGTGTGTCAACTGAGTAATGAGAATCTTCAAAAACGCATCCTTTCCCAGATCGTTTCCCGCAGTCTGAAGCGCGGTCGTCGCCGCAGAGCCAGTGCTTGAAGAAGAGCTTCCCGCTACATTGCTCACTGCCATGTCTTCCACCTCCTAGGCTACCCAGGTGAGGAGCCCGTGTTCCAGATCCATCCTGAAGGATGGTATGCTGTCTTCCGTTTTCTCCGTTTCGACGGGGGAGATTGCGCGGCGACGGGCGTTTCCCTCACCGGAAAACGCGTTGCGCCCCGAATTGCCTTTGGTATTGTCCCTGAGATCCACGACGAATTCTCCGAGATGCACACCCTGTTGCTCAAGGTGATTCCGCAACACCGTGATATGATCCTGAACAAGTTGTCGGATCTGCTCGGTGGCAACTTTAATGGATGCTTCGACCCCTTTCGCCGTGGTTACAAGTTCTACATCCACTCGTCCAAGAGCGGGCGGGTCGATGATGATGCTTGCCGCGTGACGCCCTTCAGCCTTCAGAAAGCGAACGACATGCTGCACCCCGTCTTCGAATGCCGCCCCGCTTTGTCCTTGCAGCGGAATTTGTGCAAAACGCTCGAAAACAACCGACCGTCCGCCCTGCTGTTGGGAAGATCGGATCGCAGAGAATGAAGCCGCCGTATCGGAGCTCTCCTTCGCCGAAGCTGGTACGGCATCTTCTTTTCCGTCGTCTTTTTTGAAAGATAAATTCTTCTCAGGCAGTGTACGAGCAGGCGACGAAGCCTGCGCCGGCCTTCCGTCGGAGCTCGTCCCAAAGAGCGAACGGGCTGAGGGAAAGAGGTTCAATTCTTCCTCGGGTCCGCGGGGGAGGTCGTTGGTCGAAAGTTCCGATTCGGCGACTGCTTTCAGCGCATGGTGGGGCGCGTTTGACGACACTGCTGCATCCGCGGCGGCGGCCAGTGCGCCGGCGGCTTCCGATCGTCCCGGAAACGATGAGGCGCTCGAAACGCGGGACGCTGCGGTCGCCGTCCCATCACCCGATTCAGCAGATGCCGGAAGCGACCCCGCGAACGCGAGGTTCCTTCGGGGACGGACATTGTCGGTCATCGAAAGGGAGAAGAAATGAGAGGCGGAAGGCGTGCCCGCCTTGTCTTCAGCGACTGGATCCGGTGCGGGCGCGACAGCGGCAAAAGCAGCCGTATTCCGTCTTGCTGCGGGAGCATTGGGATCGGTCTCCCCCGAGCGAGGAGATAAAGACGCTCCGGAAGGTGCATCGGGAGTAGACAAGAGGTTCGATGCAGGCTGCTTTTCAAGTACGACATCGGAGAGTTTTTCTTCGGTTTGCGATGGCGACTCCATCAGACGAAGCAAATCTGGAGGGAAAGCCCCTTCTCCGGCCGATGTAAACATCTTTCCGGCCGGATGGCTTCCGTCGGGGCGGGCCGCGCCGCTTTCCGCTCCGGCGAAAGAAACGCTTTTTTCGGCTCCATCAGCCCAAAGACCGCCAGACCGAACCTCTTCCCCGGAAATCAAGTTTTCTTCTTCAAAAGCAAGGGTTTCCGCCGCACCTGCGGACAGCTCAAGCGAAAGAGCAGGCGGGACGGCGAGAGCCCCTAAAATGGCGGATTGGAGCAATTCTTCCTCGGAAGACGACGAAGCTTCCCCTTCTTCCTGCATGCCGTTTCTCATGAACTCCGTAAGCAAGGACGAAGTGGGCAGCATTCGGGGTTCAAGAAGAAGACTCTGAAGCTGTTGCTGCTCTTTCGCGGGTGCATCCCGCATCTGCGAAACAAAAAGCAACCGGGCGAACCGATCGTTTGTTTCGCCCTCGCCTCCGTTTTTTGCGCTTCCCGGCGTTTCCGCGCCGGGAAGGACGTTGGCCGTTACATCTTTCTGCACTGGAAACAAGGCCGAAAACATGAAGCCGCACCTCCCGAATCGTTATCGCGACCCTCCGGTCGCCAGCCGCTCCGTCAGCCTTGCCGCCCTGGCCGCCTCCATGCGGCCCAAAATGGACGCTCTAGCGTCCTGTGGCATCGCGGCGAGCATCTTTACCGCCAGATCCTCGCGCAACTGCTCGATGATCAGCGCCGCCCGCCTCGGCGATATTTCCTGGTACGTCCGCATCAGCATGTCGACGTACGCTTTTTCCTCCTCGGGGCTCTCCGGCGGTTTTGTCTCCTTCAGCGTAAACTCTGCTTCCTTCTTTTCGACGACGAGACTCCGCGCTTCGAGGTCGGCGGAAAGTGTTTCGAGGGCCGCCTCCCGCTCCCTAAGGGAGCGCTCCTGTTCATCGAGACGGTCGTTCCATCGCTGAAGTTCGAGCCTGCGCCGCTGCTCGACGGTAAGCGTGTACTCCTCCGGAATGCCCGTCAGCCTGGCGATATCATGTCCTATCCACGGGATCCTCGGCACGTTTTCATACAAAAGAGGCCGCGCGTCCCAAGCCCCGGCGATATGCAGTCCGGCGCCGACTCCTGCCGCCATTAAAAGGACCAGGAGAAGAAACGCCAGTTTGCTCCCTTTTTTCTTTTTCTTCTTCTTCGGGGGAGGCACTCCCTCGCCCGGCGCCCTCTCGAGCTCCATTTCTTCTTCAGGCATCAGTTCTCTCCTTCAGAATCGCGGTCGTAGAGGGCGAGAATGCTCCGCACATACTTCTGCGTCTCGGCGAAGGGGGGAATCCCCCCGTAGGCGTCCACCCTTCCAGGTCCCGCATTATAGGCGGCAAGCGTTTTCGTAATATCCCCATTATATTTATCGGACAATTGAGAGAGGTATTTTATACCCCCCTCCAGATTTTGCACCGGATCGAACGGATCGTCCACGCCGAGCATCTTCGCGGTTCCCGGCATAAGCTGCATCAACCCCATGGCGCCTTTGTGCGACACGGCGTCCGTCTTTCCGCCCGATTCCATCCGAATGACGGCCCTGACCAGCGATTCGTCGATACCGTACCGGGCGGCAAGCCGTGAAATATGGGCTTCCCATCCCTCTGCGACTTCGGGGATTCGCACCCCGGCGGACACCGCGCCCGGGAGGGGTTTTTTCGCTTCCTCGCGTTCAAGCACATCCACAAAACGCTCATGTTTCGGAGGTTCCGGAACCTCCTTCTTAGGGCGAATCCGGCGTTCAATCTCCTCGATTCTCCCCTGAATGCGCACGATACCCGAGAGATTCGGTCTCATAGGGCCTTCCTCCCGCGGGCGCCGTGACGAATGCCGGCGATATCGTCCATCTCGTTCTGTTCGTTCTTCTGGAGCGTCGTCCGCCACTCCTCCACCATGGAGGTAATATACTTCTCCATTATTTGCACCTCGCGATGCTTCTCCACGAGACGAATCTCCGTCGCTTCTATTTCCTGCCGTACATCGCAGAGGGAGGAGTCGCCGTCGCAGATATGTTTTTCGATAACGTCGATCGATTTCCGCTGGAACCACATCTCCTGAGGGGAAAGCAGCGTCCCCTGCTGCATACCGAAGGACACGAGAGCCCGTTCTTTTTGCGAACGGAGCGTATCGAGCCGCGATACTATCTGCTCCTCTTCGCTCTTTTGCCCTGCGAGAAGCAGCTGTTCCTCCTCCCGGCCCTTCACCCTGGTCTTCAGTATTCGTTCGAATCTATCCACTTTTTCCTTCATGGCGGCCTCCGGATACGTCCTTCTCTCTTCTTGTTTCGGCAATCGGCGAATTCATCTTGATTTTTCACGGCATCACGGCACGAGATTCTTCAATTCGTCCGCCATGGCGTCGAACGAAACATGCTCGCCAACGGATTGGCGGAGAAAGGCGCGGACCTTCTGCAGGTGCGCTACGGCCCAGTCCACCCTGGGGTTGCTCCCGCTCTTGTAGGCTCCGATGCTTATCAGGTCCTCCGCTTCGGCGTAGACTGCGAGCAGCTCGCGGACCCGTCCGGCGGCCAAGAGGTGTTCTTCGTCGACAATGGAGGGCATGACGCGGCTGACGCTCTCAAGGAGATCCACCGACGGGTAGAAGTTCCTCGCGGCGATTTTCCGCGAGAGCACCACGTGTCCGTCAAGAACGCCGCGGACTGTGTCGGCGACGGGTTCGTTCATGTCGTCTCCTTCGACGAGGACCGTGTAGACTCCGGTGATGCTCCCCTTCTCGCCGGCGCCCGCCCTTTCGAGGAGACGCGGCAGAAGCTCGAAGACGGACGGCGTGTATCCCCGCGTCGTGGGGGGCTCGCCGACGGCCAGGCCAACCTCGCGCTGCGCCCGCGCCACGCGGGTGACCGAGTCCATCATCAGAAGGACGTTCTTGCCGCAATCGCGGAAGTATTCGGCGATCGCCGTGGCGGTGAGAGCGGCTTTCAGGCGGATCAGCGGCGGTTGGTCGGACGTTGCGATGACGAGGACCGATCGCTTTTTTCCTTCTTCTCCCAGATCCCGGTCGAGAAACTCCCGCACCTCTCGCCCTCGTTCGCCGACGAGAGCGATGACGTTGACATCGGCCTCGGTATAGCGAGCCATCATGGCGAGGAGCGTGCTCTTTCCCACTCCGGAGCCGGCGAAGATGCCGATGCGCTGTCCTGTTCCCAGAGTGAGCATGCCGTCGATGACCTTGACGCCTACCGGAAGCGGGGAGGAGATCATCTTGCGGCGCAGCGGGTGGGGCGGTTCGGCGTAGAGAGGGTAGAAGTCGGAGGCGGCGATGGGGCCCTTGTCGTCGAGGGGGTTGCCGAGTCCGTCGAGCACCCGCCCGAGAAGGGCTTGGCCGACACGAACTCCGAGCGGGCGTTCCATCGAGAGGACGTCGCACCCCGGTCCGACGTCCTTGAGGTTGCCCAGAGGCATCAGGAGCACCCTGTCCCCCCTGAAGCCGACGACTTCGGCGGAAAGCGAGGAGTCGCTGTTCCTGTACCGTATGGAACAGAGATCGCCCACGCGAACATCGGGGCCTTGCGATTCGGCGACAAGGCCGACAACCTGGACGATGCGCCCGTTGATGCGGGTGAGCTGGACGCTCTCCAACCGGTGTTCCAGTATTTGAAGCAGTTCGTCGTCAGCCGTTTTCGTCGTCATTTTTCCGTCCCTCGAGGAAGAGGTGCTCTATCTCCCGGTGAATCTGCTCAAGCTGCGTCCGCCATCTGGCGTCGTAGATTCCGAGGTTCGTCTCGACGATGCAGCTCCCCTTTTCCACATTGGCGTCGGGGATGAATTCGAGATGCTTGACTCCTCGGAGCAGGTCGCCGAAGACATCTTTTCGTTCGGCGGTCTGTTCAACGTCCTCCGGGTTCAGGTAGACGAGAATACGGTCGCGGTCGCTCAGGCGCTCGAGGAGGCTGCGCAGAACGGGAAGGACGATTCCTTCGGAGACCTCGGCCTCGCGATGGAGCATTTTGGAGAGCATCAGCTCCCACAGGCGGATAAGTCGGGGCATGCCCAGAGCGGCAAGCTCTTCCGTTCGTTCGGAAAGCGTTGCGTGCACCTTTTCGAGAAGAGCGACGAGCGAGGAAACCTTTTGTTCGTACTCCCGGGCGATCTCTTCCCGCGCCGTCCGAAGTCCTTCGGCGTGCCCGGCCTTTCTGCCTTCCTCCGCGCCCTCCTCCGCAGCCTTGGCGCGTAAAGACTCGTACTCGGACTTTTGCGCCGCCTCCATCTCCCGTCGTTCGGCGGCAAGGCGCTCCTTCTCCTTGACGAGTTCTTTCTCGGAGAGGGTCACGCGGGCGGCAAGATCGCGATTCTCACATTCGGTATCCCGAAGGGCGGACGAAAGACGCTCCACCTTTTGCTGAAGCTCCTTCAGCTCATCCGGTTCCTTCCTTTGGATCGAAGGCGGCGAGGAAACGCGATCCTCCTGCTCTTCCTCGTAAGTTGGAACCGCGGCCCCCACTTTCACCGCTTCGGGAAGGAGACGGACCGCGCGTATGATGTTGGCCCGCGGGAATTTAGACAACCAAATCTTCCTCTCCGCCGCGGGAGATGACGATCTCGCCGACATCCTCCAGGGCACGGATGACGTTGACGACCTTCTGCTGCGACTCTTCGACGTCCTTGACGCGCACCGGCCCCATGTAGTCCATGTCCTCCTTGAGCATTTCGGAGGCGCGCTTGGACATGTTCTTGAAGAACTTGGCGCGCAACTCCTCCGTGGCTCCCTTGAGGGCAAGGGAAAGTTCCTTCATCTCCACTTCGC
>Ga0334888_1005446_pt1 | contig 10680 bp, 7 predicted proteins | sample GraSluR1_MG_FD_207227 | JGI IMG/M metagenome (GOLD analysis project Ga0334888, IMG submission 207227) | Sludge microbial communities from methane-producing bioreactor in Wageningen University, Netherlands - Granular Sludge_3_08-R1 | ecosystem: Engineered > Bioreactor > Anaerobic > Unclassified ...
AACCAGGGGTTGCCCGTACAAAAATGGCCTACATCTCCGATGCTACCGGCAGAAAAGAGGTGTATGTTACCGATATTCTCGGTCGACATCCACGGCAAATTACCAAACACAGGGCATTGGCTGTTTCGCCTAGATTTACACCTGATGCCAACTCGTTGGCTTACACCAGTTACCATCGTGGCAACCAGGATCTGTATATCACTGATCTGAGGCAGAGTTCGCAGACCAGTTCCATCTCCCGTCGTCCTGGTTTAAATCTGGCCCCGGCGTTCACTCCAGATGGCAATATGATCGTCACCTTGAGTGTTGGCGGTAATCCAGATTTGTACCTGATTGATCGTCAGGGCAAAATCCTTAGCCAGTTGACTGAGCGGGCCGGCATCAATGTTTCACCGTCCATATCGCCAGATGGGCGGACTATTGCCTTTGCCTCCGATCGTTCCAGGGGTGGGCACCCCAAGGTTTATCTGATGGATTTGGGCAGTCGGCAAGTACGACTTCTACAGAATTCAATTGGTGAGTGCAGCGAACCGGCCTGGTCGCCCAAAGGTGATGAAATTGCCTTTACCGGGCTAGTGGGAGGGAGTTATCAAGTTTTTGTTTGTGATCGTAATGGCGGCAATGTTCGCCAGATATCAAGCGGCGGCGGAGATTTTGAATCGCCGACCTGGGCGCCGGATGGCCGCCTGATTGCAGCGACAAGAAAATCCGGAGGCCGCTCTCAAGTTTGTGTGCTGAGTAAAAATGGCAAGGATGTGCGCGTGTTGCTGAATATGCGCGGCAATCTTTCCTTCCCGCAGTGGTCTCCCAGGCTACCCTAGCGGTGGCGAGACAGAGAGGGGATGATGGCAGAGTACTGATTCCTGCGGCTGCTGAGCCTGTGTACTGATGTGTTTTTAATGTGTGTATAGGGCAAGGGATATCAAGATGGTTGCAGCACGTACACTGGTTGGTCGTGCACTGTAACGAGAAAGAGTATTGCAAGAGGGTGGGGAAATGAGAGGCATTCGTTCTGTTTTTTATGCTGGTGGTGCGTTGATCCTGTTAAGTCAATGTACCATTCAGGATGATATATACCAGTTACAGAATCAGGTGAGGGTGGTCAACCAGAAGGTTGAAGCCTTGCGGGCAGATGAAGTGGGCCAAATGGAAAGGCGCCAGGCTAGCTCGGTCAACAAACTGGGCCAGGTTGAAGATGAAACGCAACGCATTCGTTCCAGTATAGAGGAAAATATCGCCCAGAACGCCCAGTTCCAGACTGAAGTCAACGAGACCATGGCTGGCATGCGTTCTTCGCTGGAATCCATGCGCCAGGAAAACAACGTTAAGATCGCTGAACTCAACGAAAAAATTGCAGATCTTGATGCCAAAATGCTGCGCATGGGCGAATCCCTGGGCAAGGCGCAGCAGGCACGGGTAGCGGAGGCAGAAAAACGTGCGGCTGAGGCTTCGCGACGGGCAGAAGAGGCGCGGCAAAAAGCTGCGGCCGCAGCCAGATCTGCAGAGTCTGCAGCTCGCGCAAATACCCCGGCTCCGGCTCCGGCACGCAGCACACAAGCTGCAGCAACCGAGACTACAACCACTGCGGTGAAAATTACACCAAGCGGTGGTAAAACCAGGGTTGCAAGGGAAGATGTGCAAGTACAAAGTGCTCCAGCCACAACTGCGACAGCACCTCCACCTGCTACATCTTCGCCTCCAGCATCACCCCCACCTGCAACAGCCGCTGCCAAACCTGCGGCGTCCGCACCAGCACAGCAAACGCAGCAACCTGCCGCGGCTCCAGCACCTGCTGCACCAGCATCTGGTGATGTCTATGCGCAGGGCATGCAGCAGTACAGTAGTAAGCAGTACAAAGATGCCTACAAATCCTTTGAGCGGGCCCTGGCTGCCAATCCGAATGGCCCCCAGGCAGCAGACACGCTTTTCCATATGGGCGAAAGCCTGTACAATCAGGGTGAATACGACCTGGCCATTCTGGATTATCAAAAGGTCATCTCCAACCACGGTTCCAGTGCTCTGGCTTCCAAGGCCTTGCTCAAACAGGGCATGGCTTTTGAGAAGCTGACCGACAATGAAACCGCCAAAATTATTTACCGTAAACTGCTCAACGATTATAAAAAGAGTCCTGAGGCAAATCAGGCGCAGGAACGGTTGAATAAACTTTAACCACTGGTTTGACTAAAAAAAAACGGCTGGACGCGCTTTTGGTTGATCGCTGTTTGGCCGCAGATGTGGAAGAGGCGCGCCGACTTATTGGTGCAGGTTTGGTGCGCGTGGAAGAACAGCTGGCAGACAAGGCTGGCCAGCAGATCCTCGAAACAAGTCGGGTTCAGGTCAAAGCTGTCCGCCGCTTTGTAAGTCGTGGCGGTGAAAAGCTCGAAGCCGCTTTGCACGCCTTTACCTTGTATCCTCAAGGCATGGTCTGTGCAGACATCGGCTCCTCCACCGGTGGTTTTACAGATTGCCTGCTACACTATGGAGCAAGCAAGGTGTACTGCGTGGATGTGGGCTATGGTCTTTTGGCATGGAAACTGCGTACCGATCCGCGTGTTGTTGTGCGGGAACGGGTCAATGCTCGTTATCTGAGCGAAGAGCACATTCCTGAACCACTTGACTTGGCGGTCGTTGACGCTTCATTCATATCGTTGACCCTGCTCTTACCGCCTCTTTTTCCATTGTTTCAGGAAGATCTCCGCCTGCTTGTTCTGGTCAAACCCCAGTTTCAGCTTGCCCGGGAAAAGGTGGCAGCCGGTGGGGTCGTGCACAGCCGCACCCTACGGGATGAAGCAGTGGCCATGGTACAGGATTTTGCCCAAGGCCATGGCCTGACCTGTGCCCATCCCTTTGTCAGCCCTGTTCCTGGTGCCAAGGGCAATGAGGAAGTTTTTTTATATCTTACAGGACCTCAACCTGGAGAATCGCGCCCATGAAGCCTTTGCAATGGTTCGCTTTGGTCAATCGGCAGCTCGTGCCCCTGTTGCTCTTCACTGCAATAATGTTGACCACAGGTGTCCATACCGTGTTTGCTGCCGAATATTTCAGTGTGGTTAAAAACGGTGTCAATCTCCGTTCCGGTCCTGGTACACACACAGAGGCTATCTTTCAACTGCCCGCAGGGTACCCCTTGCTCCTTTTAGAACGAAAGGGAAACTGGTTGAAAGTACAGGACTATGAGGGTGATAAAGGCTGGATTGAGCAGTCTTTGGTCGGTACTTCACCCCGGGTCATTGTGCGGGTACGCGAAGCCAAGGTGCGCAGTGGCCCTAACACTTCCAGTTCAGAGGTGGGTAAGGCGGCAAAGGAAGTTATCCTGAGCAGAACAGGCCGTCAGGGAGATTGGGTTAAGGTATCTCATCCTGATTTGAGCGGTTGGATCCACAAAGATCTGTTGTGGCCCTGATATCGGGAAGGTATGAGAATAAATGAATTTGACAATATCATCAACAGACACCTGCTGTGTCGCTCCGGCCACCTTGACCGGATTTTTCTAAATAACACACCTACATGACACGTCTTGCTGTTGTCGGGACTGCAGGCTCTCTTGCCTGGCAGGCTGCCCGGCATTTTGATGCTGCAAAAACGATCCATCCCTGCGCAGACATGACTGCCCTGCTGGAAACCTTTACTGGTGGGCAGGCTGAATACGGTCTTTTTTCCGTGTACAACACACGAGAAGGGGAGCGTAAGCAGCATTTTCGTTTTTTTGACCGCATCACCACCGGGTATTGGGTGGACAATGTGGTGCTGTATTCGCAGATTTCCCTGGGCGTTTTCGAGGAAACAGGTACTGTTGCCGACGTGCGCACTGTGGTGGGTACCAAGGAATCGCTCAGTCAGTGCGAAGAGTATATTGCCACACATCTATCTTTGGCCACGGAAATCAGTGTGGCAAATGTTAACATTGCCATTGAAGCAATCAGACAGGGGCATGGTGCCGGACTTGCAGTCATAGACAGTGAGGAAAACCTGCGCAGCCTTGGTCTGCAGGTATTGGAACGGGAGATTGCGCCCTACAACCGCACACGTTATGCGGTTTTTGGCCACGGTTTAGCGCCAGCCAGTGGTTATGACGCTACAGTGTTCATCACCGAGCCTTTGCCAGACCGAGTTGGGCTTTTGGTTGATATCCTGGGCGAATTTTCCCGTCGCGGTATCAATATCCTGGACCTACGCACGGAAAACGATGTAAAAACGCAACGGTTGCGCATTTATCTTGAGGTGGAGGGTCATATTGCCGAAAAGAACATGAGCTCTGCCATTGAACACATTGAGGCGCGGGTTATCCAACAGAAAGGGGCCTTGCGGCTTTTGGGCAGTTTCCCCCGGGTGGATATGCGCACCAAGCATATCAAAACCTTCGGTTTTATAGGGACTGGTGCAATGAGCCAGTGGTTTGCCGAGCGTTTACGGGGCGAAGGCTACAATGTTCTACTCACCGGCCGCAAGAGTGAACTCAGACCCGAGAAAATGGTGCAGCAGGCCGATGTGGTGGTTATCTGTGTACCCATCTCCGCCACTTCGGCAACCGTGCAACACTATGGACCATTACTTACCCAGGGGCAAGCCCTGATTCTGTTGGCAGGGGAGTCGGAGGGAACTATACAAAGTGCCCTGGCTGCCACGGATCCTGGCGTAGAAGTGATGCTGGTGCACAATCTTTGGGGGCCCAAAGCCGCCACCATGCGGGACAAAAACGCCATTATCGTGCGCACTTCCCGCAGCGGCGTTTTTTGCAGTGAATTCGAATCGTTTTTATACAAGCATGGTGCCGACATTTTTCATGATTCACCCAGCAAACACGACCTGCTTATGGGTGTGGGCCAGCGCCTGCCCACGATCATCTCCGTGGCTCTTGCCATGACCTTGCATGATAACCATATTACCAGCGAAGATATCGCCAGCCACTGCTCACTGACTTCTCTGTATTCAATTTTAGCTATGGCCAGGGTTCATTCACAAAACGCACGAACCTATGCCGAGATCATGGCCACAGCAGGTGACAGCCGCAAAATCGCGTGGGACTTTGTCAAAAATTTGAATGCGGTTATGCAGTTGGCCGATGACTCCTCCATTGCGGCCCTGACTGAGCAGATTGATGAAAATGCCCGTAATTTGAGTGAGCATTTTCTTGAAGCCCGCATGCGCCAGGCAACAGCAGTGGATGAAGTGCTTACTCGCATGCTGTAAGAATTTGGAAAATGAACTTGTTTTGAACAGAAAAAGCCGATTTACAGCAAGTTTCGTGAAAACATCGCGGTGATATTGCAGTATTTTTGTGTTCGTTTTCACGATGTCTCTATCAACTTCCTTCAATGGTTGAGGAAATATTATGTTACAAACCGTTTTGCAGTACCTTGATGAAAAACATATTTGCCCGCACTGCCAGACGGAATTGACCTTGTGCCACAGTCCATCTATTCATGTTGGCGATGGTCTGGGTTGGGGGTCAGAATACCTTTTTATTTGCCTGAACAATGAGTGCTCCCTGTTCGTTAAGGGGTGGGAACATATTGAACATCAATATGGACACGTGGGATCGTATCGCCACATGGAACTGCCGAACTCCAAGGAGAGTTTTTCCATGATGGTGGGCGGATATGACGCCTTTACCGGGAGTATTGTGGATGTGGATGACCTGCGCAGACAGGATGTTCGCTATCAGGAGTTGCAAAAGGCCCTGCAGCAATTGGATGAGTGCCTTGCGAAAAAAGACATAAAACCAGTACTCACCGTGCTGCTGAATGACTCCGCCCGTCTGGATGACAGAAAGAGAGCGGTGATGCTGCTTGTACCGTTTAATGATCTGAATTGCGTGGAACTTCTACGCAACCATGACTTCAAAGATGAACACCTCAGGTATGAGGTGAAACGGGCGCTTGATACCATTTTGCACAAGCATTTTCTAAAGGAATGTCCTTACTGTGCCGAGCTCGTCAAGCTGCGGGCAGTGGTCTGCAAACACTGCCAGCGTGAGCTGTCGAGCTGATTCTCCTTGCGTAAATTTGCTGTCACTGGTACAAATGTAGTTTCCTTGTGGTGGGCGTAGCTCAGCTGGTGGTAGCACCGGGTTGTGGCCTCGGAGGTCGTGGGTTCAAATCCCATCGCTCACCCCAAATAGCATTCCAGAGAAATCTGGTGAGATATATAAACCCGCTACCAATCACGGTTAGCGGGTTTTTTCATGTCTAGTGAGTTCCAGGATTCCATTGACATCCGGGGGGCATGAGGGGGCATAATCGGGGCATATCCCCATGCCCCCAAAGGAGATGCCCCCAGATGCCCCTTACAGACGCACAAATCAGGCAGTTACAGCCAAAAGAGAAGCTCTATAAAACCTTTGACGGCGGGGCTTGTACATTGAGGTTTTTCCTGACGGTGCCAAGCGTTGACGCTACAAGTATCGGATAGCTGGCAAGGAAAAACGCCTTGCCCTGGCCGCATAACCATGACACAAATCCACCTTAAATCTGCCGCCAAACTGTCGGAAAATGGGGACCACTTCTAACCCACAGGGTGTCACGGGTGGGGTGAGCCCCCCTGTAGTGAGAGGTTGAGCTGACTGAATATGCCGGGTGGACTTTTGTCAGTGACCCTTATGGGCGTATTTGAAAAATCATTGTATGGTTTGTCCACTTGGTGGAGTATGTGAAATAAAAGAACGATCGATTGCATAGTGCCCCCAAAGGGGGTATCAAAGGCAATGTGGGGGTATATTTGGGGTACATGAAAAATGCCACCCTTTATTCTGATCGTATATGCATACAGATAGAGATCAAGTTCAAGTGACATCGAGCCCCAAATACACATTCGGTACCGTTCGGTACAGCTCATAAACCCGCATCCAATCAAGGATTGCGGGTTTTTTTGTGTTGAGAGTGTTGCGCTTCTTGTGCTGGCAACGGTTACGCCTTTAGGCAGCTGCCAAGGGAGTAAACACTTGTGGGCCAACTGCTACATACTACTTGCCTTGCAAAAGGACATCGTGCAGGACAAGGGCGTGGCAGTGTGCCGTGTCTTTTGCAGCAAAGACAAGGGTGGTTGTTCCCTTTGCCGCAATGGCTTGCAGCTCTGTCAGTGCTGGATTGTCTTTGAGTTCAGCACGATATTTTTCTTGAAACGCGGTCCATTTTTCAGGGTCGTGGCCAAACCATTTGCGCAGCCCTGTGGATGGGGCAACATCTTTTAACCACAAATCACATTTTACCGCGTCTTTGCTTAGACCCCTGGGCCAAATGCGGTCAACCAGAACGCGTGTACCGTCCGAATCAGATGCGGGTTCGTACACCCGTTTCATGAAAAGATTCAAAAGAGACTCCTATTGTAGTAGTTTGGCGGTGTGATTCAGGTGGGCAGGGGCAGGGTGTGCTGCCCGGGTAATTTTTATAAGAAGCAGGCAAACTACCCTGTCTCCAGTATGCCTCATCCGGCATACGGCTGTCCAGATCGAAATGGGACCTGTTTGTATTGTAAGAACCACCGTATGCATCAGGCTAATTTCAGCAAAATATGTGCAACCAGTCGCATTGTTCGTTTAGTATGTTAATAGCTGACGGTTTTCTTGTGAACGTCATTTTCAATTAGGACATATTTTTTGTGGGCGATGCTGCTCTGACTGGAGAAAATTTACTTTAGTCTCACACTCATTGTGGGTATTTATCTAAACGACTACTACCTTTTAGCACGTGCTGCTTTCCATATGTCATGAATAGTATAAAGAAAGAAACAGATTGGTTATATACATTGATGCAACGAATTGTATCGATAACCATGAAAAAAGTTAGCTCTCTGTTTCATTCGTTTGATTATTATTTTTTGTCTTTCACTATTTTTGCTTTATGGGCCATTGTATACAAAAATTATTTCCTGTTTAAAAATCTTTTTCTTTTTGAAGGATATGCTGTTGATACAATATCTCAATTTTACCCTATAGAGTTTTTTAGAGTTAGTCATCTTTCATCTTTTCGATTGCCATTTTGGTCATTCCAGTTCGATCTGGGGACTAATATCTATTCTATGATGGCAAATTTCAATCCTTTTGATCTGCTCTATTTGGTTTTCGGGATAGATCATTTTGTCGAAGCAATTCCTCTTGTCCTGTTTCTCAAGTTTTTATCAGCAGCGATATTTTTCTACGCTTTTCTTCAGAAAATAAAAATTTCAAAATCTGTATCATTTCTAGGTGCAGTTATGTACTCATTTAGTGGATATATGATACTGAATAGTCATTGGTATCATTATCCGAACTATGCTGTATTTGCTGCAATGTTTCTTTATTTTTTTGAGTTGTGGTTCCAAGATTCAAAATGGATTTATCTTGTTGTATTGATTGGACTTGTTTGGTTGAAAAATGATCTACAGATTTTACAAATATCTTTTTTTGGTTTTTTTTATGTTTTGTATAGATGCCTTAATACAGTTGGTTGGTCATTTCTTATAGTTAATGTTTATTTGCGTCTTGCCTCAATTTTCATCTTAGGTATTTTTCTAGGCGCTTATTATTATTTTCCTGATACGTATAAGTATATATCATCTGCGAGAGTGCAGAGTGCATTATCATTTTCTGATTCTTCCACGTTTAATATATATTATTTTATAAAAAATCTTTTTACTGTTGTTAAAGTGGAAGAATTATTGGTTATTTTCTCCCGTTTCCTTGCATCAGACTTGCTTCATCCATGGATTTTCTACAAAGGGTACAGAAATTTTTTTGAAGATTCAACTTTATACATAGGAATTGTTTCCTTTGTTCTTTTTTTCTTCTCTTTTTTCTTTGTAAGAAAAAAAACGAGATGGTTGTGGATATTCCCAAGTGTTGTTTTATTTCTTGGGATATTTCCATATTTTCGTTTCCTGCTCAACGCATGCGTAAGCGAAACGTTTAAGTACCTGTCTTTTTATTGTGGATTTTTTATCCTTTTTCAGTCGATTTTGCTATTAAATTTACTTTTTTGTAAAAACGAAAATCGGATAACTTTATTTGAAAACAAATTAGTTTATTTAATTAGTTATCTAATATTTTTATCAGTAATTTTATATATTAAAAATGTGCATTTATTAAAATTTTTTCATGTATATGAAAAAATTTTTCAATTATCATTGTTTTTTGTTACTGTATATGTTTTCCTTGTTTTTTTTGCTAGAGAACATTTTTTTTCATTCTTTAAGTTTGCATTGTTTTTCTTAATAATTTTCGAAACAGCATTTTTCGCTCATCATACAGTAAATAGTAATAATGGAGCATATTTACCTTTCTTTGAACAACGCAAAGAAGACTATTTCAATAAAAATGTCAATGCAGCAGTTGCATATATACAAAGTAAAGACAATAGTTTTTATAGAATAGAAAAAAATCATAAAGAAGCAAGGTTAAATGATGCAATAATTCAAAATTATTTCGGTACTCAGTCGTACCTTGGTCTTATCAACAAAGAAATGAGTTATTTTTATTCTGCTTATAAACTTTCAAGTAAAAATATCATAATCAATTCATACAGACATGGATTAGAGAAACAGAAAAACCTGCAAAAATTATTGAATATAAAATATTTTCTTTGCGCAAACGATGAACAATGTTCACATCTTGATGGTTTTCAATACATTGCAGATATTCAAGGTATACGTATATATAAAAATGAACATGTTGATTCATTCGGCAAACTTTTTTCCATGTATATGGATGAAAATACCTTTCAAAAACTTTCCCTTACAGAAAAAAGAGCGCTTGTTCCATACGTGGTTGTAACTCCTGTCGAGATGCCTGCAATTCAGAAATTCTCTGGACATATTACTGATTTGCCGGCAGAGGGCAACCAGGAAGAAGTCTTCACTCTTACGTACTGGGATCAAGAGAGGTTTGTCGGTCATATATCAACTAGTCAAGATGGGATACTTTTTTTCCCTATACCTTTTGACTCTGGATGGCGTGTTCGTGTGAATGACATGCCCAAAAATTTGCTTCGCCTCAACTTTGGTTTTTCTGGAGTGGAACTCGCTCCTTCTCTCAACCAAGAAATTGTATTGTATTATCGACCGCCTTATTTGTTGCTGGGTATTATTGTTTCAATAATTAGCTTGCTGCTCACTCTTTGCCTCTGGTTACGATTTCCTAGGTTTTCTGCGCAGTAAACTTATTTCTTTTAATAATTCATACTACCCATAATGGATGTGGACATGAACTGAGTCGATCCATGTCAAAATATACAGCCGGCTAGAGTAATTCATTATATGGCACAACTGGTTTGCCTTTTATCTGTAATGCATAAAGCCAGGTCTAAAAACCTAGAAACAAAGGTATGCAACGGCAAATTCGGTGCGTATGTCCCAGCCCGTCGATTTGTTTTCAAAACATAGTTCTGCTTGCCAGAACCACATGCATCCCTACCTTTTCAGTCAACAGGAACAGATTGGTACCTCTTGTGCTTGTTGATATGGGAAGCTTGGTGAGCAGGAGGCGATGATGCGCAAGGAAATTTTCGACATAAGCGGCATGACCTGCTCGGCATGCTCTGCCCGGGTAGAAAAGGCCGTGTCTGGGCTGCATGGCGTTACTGAGAGTAGCGTCAATTTACTGAAAAACAGTATGAGCGTGTCCTTTGACGAAAATCTGCTTGCTGTGGAAGATATTCTGAACGCGGTGGGCAAGGCAGGCTACGGTGCCTCTCTACGCCAAAGTGAGTC
>Ga0334888_1005451_pt1 | contig 10671 bp, 7 predicted proteins | sample GraSluR1_MG_FD_207227 | JGI IMG/M metagenome (GOLD analysis project Ga0334888, IMG submission 207227) | Sludge microbial communities from methane-producing bioreactor in Wageningen University, Netherlands - Granular Sludge_3_08-R1 | ecosystem: Engineered > Bioreactor > Anaerobic > Unclassified ...
ACGAGGTGGTGCAGATCTACACGCGCACCGACGGGGCAAGCGTCACGCGGCCCGTCAAGGAATTGCGCGCCTTCAAGCGCGTCGAACTGGCCCCCGGCGAGACCAAGACCGTCGTCTTCACCGTGCCGGTGGCGCAGTTGAACTACTACAACCTTGACATGCGCCGCGTGGTTGAACCCGCCGACCTCACCGTGATGGCCGGCTCGTCCTCGCAGGACATCGCCGAGACCGCGACGGTGACAATCGCCGGCGAAACGCTCTTCCTGGACGGCGACTACGCCATGTTCGGCACGGTCGAGGTGAAGTAGGGGCGTCCCTCGTGGACGCCCTAGACGAAAATACCGTTGTGGCGACATCCTTGCCGCCGGATGCATGGCTCGTAGGGGCGTCCCTTGTGGGCGCCCCAGATGAGAATACCGCAGGGGCGTCCCTCGTGGGCGCCCCGGATTCCATTATCACCGCCCTAATTATCTCCGGGAGATCGGACATGCCTAGAATCGTGCGCGCCCCGCGCGGCGTTCAGCTATCCTGCAAGAACTGGCTGGCGGAAGCGGCCTATCGCATGTTGCAAAACAACCTGGACCCCGACGTCGCCTTCGACCCCGACAACCTCATCGTCTACGGCGGGCGCGGCAAGGCGGCGCGCAACTGGGAGGCGTTCGACGCCATCCTCGACACGTTGCGCACCCTCGAAGCTGACGAGACCCTGCTCGTCCAGTCCGGCAAGCCAGTCGCCGTCTTCCGCACGCACGCCGACGCACCGCGCGTGCTCATCGCCAACTCGAACATTGTCCCGGCCTGGGCCACCCAAGAGAACTTCGACAAATGGGAGGCCGCCGGCCTGATCATGTACGGCCAGATGACCGCGGGCAGTTGGATCTACATCGGCACGCAGGGCATCTTGCAGGGCACCTATGAGACGCTCGGTTCGCTGGCGCGGCAGCGCGGTTGGGGAAGCTTGGCCGGCAAGTTCGTGCTTACGTCCGGCTTAGGCGAGATGGGCGGCGCGCAGCCGCTGGCGATCACCATGAACGAGGGCGTGGGCCTGATCGTGGAGGTTGACCGGTGGCGGGCTGAACGCCGCTTGCAGATGCGGCAGATCGACGCCATTACCGACAACATGGAAGAAGCGTTGACCTGGGTGGAGGAAGCGCGCGCCGCGCGCATGCCCAAGTCGGTCGGCCTGATCGGCAATGCGGCGGAGGTCCTGCCCGAGCTTGTGCTGCGCGGCGTGCGGCCCGATGTAGTGACCGACCAGACCTCGGCGCACGACCCGCTCTACGGTTACATCCCCGCCGGTCTCAGCCTCGATGAGGCCGCGGATCTCCGCCGCCGCGACCCGGCTAAGTACCAGCGTCTTGCCGCGGACTCGATGACGCGCCACGTTCAGGCCATGCTTGACTGGCAGGCCCAGGGGGCGGCGGTGTTCGACTACGGCAATAACCTTCGCCAGCGCGCCTATGACAACGGGCTGAAGGAGGCGTTCAGCTATCCCGGCTTCGTGCCCGCCTACATCCGCCCGCTCTTCTGTGAGGGCAAAGGTCCCTTCCGCTGGGTGGCGCTCTCCGGCGATCCCGCCGACATCTACGCGACCGACCAGGCCATCCTCGACCTATTTCCGGAGAACGAGCATCTGGTGCGCTGGATCAAGCTGGCCCAGCGCGATGTGGCATTCCAGGGGCTGCCGGCGCGCATCTGCTGGCTGGGCTACGGCGAACGCCATCTGGCAGGGCTGCGCTTCAACGAGTTGGTAGCCAGCGGCGCGGTCAAAGCGCCTATCGTCATCGGCCGCGACCACCTCGACTGCGGCTCGGTCGCCAGCCCCAACCGCGAGACCGAAGGCATGCGCGACGGCTCCGACGCCATCGCGGACTGGGCAATCCTCAACGCGCTGATCAACACAGCCTGCGGCGCGACGTGGGTCAGCTTCCACCACGGCGGCGGCGTGGGCATTGGCTACAGCCTGCACGCCGGGCAGGTCATCGTCGCCGACGGCACGCCGGAGGCCGCCGAACGCCTGCGCCGCGTGCTCACCGTCGACCCGGGCCTGGGCGTCGCCCGCCATGCCGACGCGGGCTACGAGGAGGCCATCGCCTGTGCGCACACGCACGGGATAAAGATCCCCACGCTCCGATTATAGAGTGGGCCGCTGTAAAGCGGCTCTTGCCTTTTCGTCGCGAAGCGCTCGAATTGCGCTCCAGGGGCTTCGCGGTATTCGTGCCACTCGTCGCTAAGATAACCGGCCGCGGCTCAGGGCAGCAGCTTGTCCAGCACGAAGACGCCCTCGCGGCGGTACGCTTCCGCCAGGGCGGCGCCGGAGTGCCCCGCCAGCCCGTGGACGAGGGCCAGCGCCAGATCGAACTGGCGGTGCAGAGCCAGCCCCAGCGCAGCCTTGTCGGCCTGAAGCGTCGCGTAGGCGTCCAAGACGTGATGCAGCGCTTCGGGCGGCACGCGCTGCTCGATCACCTCGGCGCTGAACGCGGTCTGGTAGCTAAGTTCCGCTAGGGCGCGCTGCTTGAGCTCGAAGACGCTGCCGATCTCGACGACGCAGTTCGGCTCCTCCGGCGTCATGTAGTAGATCGTGCGCACAAGGTGGGCCGGGTAGCCGCCGCACTCAGCGGCATGCCAGTAGCCGCGGCCGGCTAGCGCCAGCGCCTCGGTGTAGAGCGGCGCGATCAACCGCCGGTCCGGGTCCAGATCGTGCTGCGCGTGGTGCGGGTCTTGGGTGATCACAATATCGGGGCGCAGACGCCGGATCAGCGAGACGATCTTCTCCTTGGCGGCGACGTCGACGCTCCACTCGCCCATCGCGAAGTCCAGGAATTCCACTTGCTCGATGCCGAGGACGCGCGCCGCGGCAGTGATCTGAGGCTTGCTTTCAGGCCGGCTGAGCAGCACGGCCGCGACGACCTCGTCGCCGGCCTGGGCGTGCAAGGCCAGCGCGCCGCCGCATTCGACGATCTCCAGGCCGAAACTAGCCAACATCAGTACGCGGGTCATGGGTTTCTCCTTATTCAGGGTGATACAGATGTTGCAGGGTGATGATGGGCGCTCGCCGACGGCGCATTTTGCTTAGGCGTTGCCGTTGCGCAAGCGCGGGTTGACGATTTCCTCCAGGGCGAAGCCGATAAGCGCAAAACCCAGGGCCACCGCGCCGATAGACAGGCCGGGCGGCAACACCCACCAGGCCCAGGCGGGCGTGAGGAAGGCGCCGCGCGCTTGCGCCCAGTAGAGCATGGCGCCCCAACTCTTTTGCAGCGGGTCGCCCAGGCCCAGGAAACTGAGCGAGACCTCTAGCAAAATGACCGTCGTTGTGGCGCGCAGGAACTCGCTGATCACAAGAAAGGTCACATGCGGCCAGATATGGCGGCGGAGGATGCGCCCGCGTGTGCAGCCCACGGTGGCCGCGGCCAGCACAAATTCGCGCTGCGACAGGGCGAGCGTCTGGCTGCGGATGAGGCGCGCCGTCCCCGCCCAGAGCAACAGGCCGATGATGATCACGGTGTTTGTCAAGCTGCGCCCCACGTAGGCGGCGAGCACGATCAGGAGAGGCAAGAAAGGCAGCGCCAGCACTATATCCGCCAGACGCATCAGCCAGTGCTCCAGGCGACGATAGTAGCCCGCCAGCAGGCCGACGACCGTCCCCAGCGCGGTGGAGAGCGCGGCTGCGGATACGCCGACCGACAGCGAGACACGCGCGCCGTAGATCAATTCGCTGAGGATATCCTGGCCGATGTCGTTTGTGCCCAAGAGGTGCACGGGGCTGGGCGGCGAAAAGGGCGGCCCGACGCGTTCGGCCGGGTCATAGGGGCTGAGTTGGGGCGCGAAGATCGCCATGCAGGCCAGGCCCAGGACGAGCGCCGCTCCGATGAGCGCGGCGGCGCGAGCCGTCCCGCTCAAGGCGAGAAAGCGAGAGCGTCGGGCCGGCTGAGCGGGCGAAGCCGCGGCGCTCATCTGTGTACTCCGCCCAGGCGCGGGTCGAGGCGGCGGTAGAGCAGGTCGGCGAGGATATTTGACAGCAGCACGGCGACGGTAAAGAGCAGGAAGGCCGCCTGCATCACCGGGTAGTCGCGGCTGCCTACCGCCTCGAAGATCAGCCGGCCCAGCCCCGGATAGGAGAAGACCGTTTCGATGACTACCGAGCCGCCGAAAGCGTAGCCCAGGCGCAGCGCCGCCATCGTCACGATGGGGGGCGCTGCGTTGGGCAGCACATGGCCGAAGAGGATGCGGCTTCGTGCCAGCCCCTTGGCCGTGGCAGTGCGCACGAAGTCCTCGCCAATGACGTCGAGCAGCGTGTAGCGCACGGTCAGGTAAAGGTCCGGCATGCTGAGCAGCGACAGCGTGAGGACGGGCAGGATGGCGTGCCGTACGATGTCGAGCGCCTGCTGTCCGCCGGTCAGTTGGGCGGCGGGCGTGACGGCCCCTTGGGCGGGCAGCCAGCCCAGCCGCACAGCGAAGACGGCGATGAAGAGCATGCCCAGCCAGAAGGAGGGCAGCGAGTTGAGGCCGATCATTGACCAGAGCAGGCTTGTGTCGAGGGGGCTCGCCCGTCGCCAGGCGGAAAGCGCGCCGAGCACGCTGCCCAGCACAGTGGACAGGACGAGCGCCGACCCAGCCAGCAGAAGCGTCCAGGGGAGACGCTGCGCCAGCATTTCGGCGATGGGGCGCTTTTGCCGGTAGGAATAGCCCAGGTCGCCGCGCAGCAGGTCGCCCCAGTAGCCGACATACTGCTTGTAGAGCGGCTGATCCAACCCTGCTGCGGCCATGATCTCGGCGCGTTCGTCCGCGCTCAACAGCCCCACGTCGACGCCGGCCAGCAGCGCCAGCGGGTTGCCGGGCATCAGCCGCGGCAGGGCAAAGTTGAGGGTGATCGCCAGGATCAGCACCGCGGCATATTGCAGAAAGCGGCCGCCCCTCGATTCTCCGCTCGCTTGCACCGGCGTCTACCCTCGCATCAGTCTAGCGGCTCTCGCCAATAGGCGCCGGCTCTGTGCCGCTGGGCGACGTTCTGTCTGCATTACGGGCGGGCGGATTCCGGCAGGAAGGAGAGCTTGTGGAAGATGCCCTGCCCCGCCATGAAGGCCCACCCGTCGTAGACATCGGCGCGGTAGGCGTAAGCCCCATCGGGGTAGTGGAGCATGATAAAGGGCAGGTCTGTGGCGATCTGCACCTGAACCTGGTCGAGCAGGTCTGCGAACTCATCCGGGTCGACGGCGACGTTGAGCGCTTCCGCCAGGGCGTCGGCGGTTTCGCTGGCGTAGCCGGTGAGGTTCAACGAGCCGATAGCCGGGTCCGAGTGGATCAGCGAGGTGATGCGCACGGCGTTAGCCTGCACAGGGGCCGACCAGCCCCACATCGCCATGTCATAGTTGCGCCCCTGGGCGACGTCGAAGCCGGGCCAGACCGCATCTTCCCACGTAGCCTGCTCTACGACCGCGACGGCTGCGTCCATGCCGATCTCGTTGCGCAGCATCTCGCTCACCACTTCGGCTGTGCGCAGCCGCAGCGCGTTGCCGCTAGGCGTGAGGAATTCGACCTTCAGCGGAGCGCCGCCCGCCTCGCGGATGCCGTCGCCGTCGCTGTCGATGATGCCGGCTTCGTCGAGCAGGGCGCGGGCTTGATCCGGGTCGTATTCGGTGACCACCGCTTCGTTGAAGAATGGCGACGCCGGGTGGATCCAGCCGATGCTGCCCGGCGTGGCGGCGCCCAGATAGACGGTATCGATCAGTTCCTGCCGGTCGATGGCCAGGGAGACGGCGCGTCGCACTTCGGCGCGGTCGAAGGGGAACTTCGTCATGTCGTAGGTGAGCATATCAGTGGTGAAGAGCGCGCCTTGCGCCAGATTGATCTGCCTAGACGCACTCAGCAGTGCAATCTGCTCCGGCAGGACGGGGCGAGCCAGCATGTCCGCCTCGCCGGTCTGGAGCGCGGTCAGGCCGCCGGTGTCGTCGGCGTAGATAATCGCCGTAATCTCGGCAACGGCTGGGGCGCCTGCGAAGTATTCGGGGTTCGCCGTGAAGCGGTAGTACTGATCCGGTCTGTATTCAACCAGCCGGTACGGCCCTGTACCCACATTGCTCGCACTCTCGAAGGCGTGCGCCGCCGGGTCTTCAATATTGGCCCAGATATGTTCGGGCATGATCGGCACGTCTGCCAACACGCTCAACTCGAAGAGGGGAGTCGGCGCGGTCAGGGTGAGGACGACCTGGTGTTCTCCGGCGACTTCGGCGCTCTCCACCGGGGCCAACGCACGGGTAAAGCGGCTCTGCGTGTGCGCCTTGAAGTAATCGACCGTGAACTTGACGTCGCCGGCGCTGAAGGGCTCGCCGTCGTGCCACGAAACGTCGTCGCGCAGGTCGATTGTCACGGTCAACCCGTTTTCGCTGACGGATAGCCCGCGGGCCAGCCAGGGCTGAGCCATGCCGTCGACGTCAGTCTGGTAGAGCGTATCGTACTGGAGCAGGAGCAGGTTCCAGCCGGGGTAGCCGGTGACATAGGTGTAGGGGGTGAGGGTGGACTCGTCGCCCATGACGCCGATGCGCAGTTGGACCGGTTCGCTCACCGTTGTTTCGGCGGCTGTTTCGACGGACGCCGCGGGCGAGGCCGGGGCGCAGGCCGCTAAGGCTGCTGCAACGAAGCCGATCAGGGCTATCCGCAACCAGTTTCGGGTCGTATGTGTGGACATTGTCGCCTCCGTAAGCGTGCTGTTATTGCGAAAAATTGCAATAGTTGCCATTGTACGGCATCGCATGCTTTTGGAGAAATGCGGCGGAGGATGGATGTGGAATGGACCGGCGACGCGAGGTATGCTGATGCGCTTATGTGGTGTTGCGGCAGGCGGCGCAAAGGCCGACCAACATCAGGTGATGGGCGTCGAGATCGAAACCGTAGCGCTCGCGGAGAGCGGCGCGCAGTTGCTCGACCGGCTCGACGTCGATCACGATCTCGCGGCGACAGGCGCGGCAGATGAGGTGGTGATGCGGCGCACGGCCGGCAATGGCATAGACGGCTTCGCCATGATGCAATTCAGCCTTAGCGATCAGCCCCTGGTCGACGAGGAAGTCGAGGCTGCGATAGACCGTTGCAGGGTTGATGGCCGCGTCCTGTGTACGCACGCGCTCCAGGATGCCGGCTAGGGTGCTTTGGCCGCCGCCGGCGCAGACGGCATCCATGACGGCCCGGCGTTGCGGCGTGACCCGGTAACCGCGCGTGCGCAGTTCTGCGGCGTAGTCCCATGTGTCGTGGCTCATCGGCTGTTCTTCGGCAGTTGCTCCTGGGCTATCTTGTCACGGCTCATCTCGCCTGAACGCCAGTGTAGCGCACGGGTGTAGGCGCGTCAAAGTCGCGCGGCGGCGACCCCGCCGGCATTGCGGTTTGCGCCATTGCAGGCTAGACTACCCGTGCTGATCCGTCATCCGGTATAATCCGGCGCCGGCAGACTCGTCCGCCCGCCACAGCCGCCCTAGAAAGTCGCAGACATGGCGTCTCCTGTCGTCGAATCACGCAGTCCCTCCGCTGCTGAACCTTCCACTCCGCAAGAAATCGACGCCTTTGTCAAGGCCAATACGGGCTGGAACTTTGGCGTCAACCTGCTGGATATCTCGTTTATGATGTTGGGCATGAGTCTGGTCTCGCGTGAGACGGTCATGCCCGTTCTTGTCAGTTCGCTGACCGACTCCAAGCTGGCTGTGGGCCTCATCGGCGCCACGGTCGGGCTAGGTTTCTACTTGCCGCAACTACTGACGGCCGAATATACCGAGCGACTGCGCTATAAGAAGCCGTTTGTCGTCACGCTCGGCTTCCTGGGGGAGCGGCTGCCCTATCTGCTGATCGCCGTCACGATCTGGCTGTGGGCGCTGCGTGCGCCGCTGGCTGCGCTCACGCTCTTTTTCATATTCCTGGGCATGACCACATTCAGCGCAGGTGCGGCCAACCCGGGTTGGTACGATATGATCGCCAAGGTGATCCCGGTGCGCCGCCGCGGCCTCTGGTCCGGGTTGGGGCACAGCCTCGGCGCGGGCATGGGTATTGCCGGGGCGGCGCTCGTCGGCTGGACGCTGCAACACTTCCCTTATCCCACAAACTATGTCGTGCTTTTTGGGCTGGCCTTCGTCATGGTCACCATCTCTTGGGTCGGGCTGGCGCTTAACCGGGAGCCGCCAAGCCTGGTCGCCAAAGAGCCGACGCCCTTCATGCGCTATCTGCGCCGTCTGCCCGCCGTCCTGCGCGACAACCCCAACTACCGCGCCTTTCTGATCGGACGCATGACGGTGCAGGCCGGGGCGATGGCTTCGGTCTTCTTCATTGTCTACGGACGCACGCGCTTCGCTATCGACGCCACGGGCATCGGCGCCTTGACGGCTGTGCTGATCGGCAGCCAGGCGGTGATGAACCTCGTGTGGGGGCTATGGGGGGACCGTAACGGGCACAAGCGGGTCCTGACGGCCGCGGCTTTTGCGCTGGCGCTGGCCTCCTTGGCGGCCTTGCTCGCCCCCTCGGCGGCGTGGCTGGCGGTGACGTTCTTCCTGTTGGGCGCGTATCTCGCCGCCGATTCCGCCTCCGGCTTGAACATCATCCTGGAGTTCTGTGCGCCGGAGGATCGCCCCACGTACATCGGGCTGACCAACACCTTGTTTGCGCCGGTGATCGTGGTCGCCCCCTTAATCGGGGGATGGCTGGCATCTGTAATGGACTATGGCGGCATGATGGTTGTCGCCATGATCATTGCCGCGCTGGGCGCGCTGCAACTGCTTTTCGGCGTGGAGGAGCCGCGGCACGCTAGCCGGGCCGCCGCGGGCCGGCTCGACTGAAGGGCTTAGCTCGGTCGAAACCTAGCGGATAGGCGTCGCATAGGGCGCACCTGACGCAAACCTCACGCAATGCCAACATTTTGGCGTTTTTCTGGTACAATATGCGCTGAACCGTAACGGGCCTTGTTCGTATGCAACGAGGCGGAGAACCTGTTCGGCGAAATATCTCAACAGAACAATTGACTCCGCTCTCGCTTCCGGCTGAACAATAGGCGTATTCAAGCGCCCAGGCCGGATCAGCGCGTTGCATCTAGCGGCAAGCTCGTTATGTCGAGGCGTATGCCGCCGGCATGGCCATACCCTTGGTCGCCGGCGTCGTATTGACCTCAAGCTGCCTCGCCTCACCCGGCAGCCCGTCACATCGAATTGTCAGGGCATTCGGTCAGCTTGCTGATGCGGAAGCGCTCTGGCTCCGGTTCACAACGTCAAATATGGAGGACAACGGGCAAAGAGATGAGCAACGAGACAACCAACAAGAACAGTTTCAACGCAGCAGCGCACTGGCACGCGTTGCCGGTTGACGAGACGTTTGAACTGCTGGAGGCGACGCCCGAAGGGTTGAGCGAAGCTCAAGTCGCACAGCGTCTCGAAGAATTCGGCAAAAACCAACTGCCTGCGCGCGAACCGCCTACGGTATTCGAGGTCATACTGCACCAGTTCGCCAGCCCGCTGATCTACATTCTGTTGGCTGCGGGCGCGGTCGCCCTGCTCCTGCAAGATTACAAAGACGCCGTGTTTATCTTCCTCGTCGTCTTGCTCAACGCCGCTATCGGCACATTTCAGGAATGGCGTGCAGAACAGAGCGCACACAGTCTGCAAAGCCTATTGAAGACGAAGGCCACTGTCCGGCGCGATGGCAAGCGGCGCGAAGTGTCTGCCGACGACATTGTGCCGGGCGACATCATCTCGCTGGAATCCGGCGACAGGGTCCCGGCCGATCTGCGCTTGTTTCAGGAGAAGAACCTGTCCGTCGATGAATCGTTTCTTACGGGAGAGTCCATCGCAACGGACAAGAGCGTCGAGGCGCTCGAGGACGACAGCGCGGTCAGCGAGCGCATCAATATGGCCTATGCCGGTTCAACTGTCGCTTCCGGTCGTGGGACCGGGATCGTCGTGGCGACCGGCACAGCGACCGAGGTCGGCAAGATCGCCAAGTACATCGCCCAGGAAGCCGGCGGCAAGCCGCCGCTGTTGATTCGCACCGAGCGTTTCGCCCGGCAGATCGCGGTCATCGTGCTGACCGTCGCCATCGTCATGGGGGCGGTGCTGGTCCTGCAGGGCGCGCATTTGCAGGAAGTGTTTTTCATCGTCATCGCCATGGCCGTTTCCGCCATTCCGGAAGGGCTGCCGGTGGCGCTGACCGTCGTGTTGTCGATTGCCAGCGCACGCATGGCGAAGCGCAACGTGATCGTACGCAAGCTCACCGCGGTGGAGAGCCTGGGGAGCTGCACCTGTATCGCCAGCGACAAGACCGGTACGCTCACCGTCAACCAGCAGACGGTCAAACTGGTTGTATTGCCGGACGGGCAGCGCATCGAGATCACCGGCCAAGGTTACAACGCCGACGGTGAAGCCGTTTTCGACGATGACGCGGTAGCAAACGGTCGCGGCAAAGACTCACTTGCCCAGATCGTCGAGGCGACCGTTCTCTCCAATGAAGCGACCTTGACCCGCGACGATGAGAAATGGGAGCATCAGGGAGATGCGATGGATGTGGCTCTTCTGGCGTTGAGCCACAAGAGCGGGTTGGAGCCGGAGGCGATTCGCGCCGGGCATGAGATCGTGGCCGAGATCCCCTTCGAATCCGACCAGCGTTACAACGCCAGCGCCTACCGTCGCGATGGCGTGATCGAGGTAGCGG
>Ga0334888_1005466_pt1 | contig 10641 bp, 6 predicted proteins | sample GraSluR1_MG_FD_207227 | JGI IMG/M metagenome (GOLD analysis project Ga0334888, IMG submission 207227) | Sludge microbial communities from methane-producing bioreactor in Wageningen University, Netherlands - Granular Sludge_3_08-R1 | ecosystem: Engineered > Bioreactor > Anaerobic > Unclassified ...
TCACCCGCTGCTCAAAGGCCAGACCTATCCATGGTTAATGGCAGCCAAGAACAACGATCCTGAGCTGCTGCTGCGCACCTCCTATCATCTCAACTTTGCCGAGGAATGGATCCGCGCCAACCAGACCTTTATCGACAACTCTGTGGCACGCTACGCAGAGATAGACATGGCTGCACTGGCAGAATTGATGAAAGCATTTTATAATCTCGACTTCACCGGCCAGCTTTCGCAGATCAAAGTCCCCACCCTCCTGATTGTAGGAGAGGGCGATTTGATCAAGGGGCGTGAATATGCTGAAATCATCGCCAGCCGTATCCCGCAGACGGAATTCGCTATCATTCCCCAGGCGGGTCATGCTGTATGTCTCGAGAAACCAGCAATGGTCAACACCTTGCTGATCGGATTTGTTAAAAAACACATGTCAGTACCAGAATAATGATCTGAGCCTAAGGAGGTGAACAAAGATTCGATACCAGTAAAGAAGAAGAGGAAACAACCCTTGATTTACCTGAACAAAATAAACTTAAGGAGTTTAAAAAGATGAAAAAAGTAGTGCTTTACATTATTTCCGTTCTGCTGATCACATCCATGCTTATGGCAGCCTGTGTGCAGCAAGTAGAACCCACCGAGGAACCCGTCGTTGAACAACCCACTGATGCTCCCGTGGTGGAAGAAGTGGAAGAAGAACCGACTGACGTGCCTGTCGTAGAGGAAGTCGAAGAAGAAGTCGAAGAAGAAGTCGTTGTCGAAGAAGAGGAAGAAGAGGTCGAACTCGGCCCCGTCCTCAAGATCGGCCAATTGGCAATGCTTTCCGGCGTGATGGCTCTCTACGGCGAGCAGCAGGTGCGCGGCTTTGAATTAGGCCTGGAATATATGTCCGGCGGCAATATGGACGACCAGGGCCGCTACATCATCGCCAACCGCCCCGTCGAAGTGATCACCAAAGACACCGAAGGCAATCCTGAAAAAGGTGTTGGCCTGGCGCTCGAACTGATCGAAAAAGATGGCATCGAACTGCTGCAGGGACCTGTGTCCTCCTCAGTGGCGGCTGCGCTAACCACGGTGGCAATGGAAAACCAGATCATCCTCATGGTTGATCCGGCTGCCTCCGCTTTCACCACCGGCGTCTATTTCAACCCCTATGTGTTCCGCACCGCACGTACCAACTTTGATGACACCCTCGTCATCGCCAAATACCTGGTGGAGAATATCGGCCCCAATTTTGCTCACATTGGTATTGACAACGCTTTTGGCCAGGGTTCTGGCATCGCGTTAAAATATTCGGTGGAACAGTTCGGCGGCGAATTGATCGCTGATATCTATGCCCCCTTTGATACCACCGACTTCACCCCCTACATTCAGCAAGCCATGGATAGCGGTGCTGAAAACCTGTTCCTGACCTGGTCTGGTATCGGTTATGTGACCCTGTTTGAGCAGCTTTCTGACCTGGGCGCGTTGGATGAAATGACGGTTGGCACCGGCTATGGCGATAACGCCAGCTTTGCTGCCGTCTATGGCGCCGCCCTCGGGCAGGTTGGCCTGAACGTGTACCACTACTCTGCTGCTGATACCGAAATCAATGACTGGCTGGTAGAACGCCACCTCGAAAAATACAACGAATATCCTGATCTGTTCACCGCTGGTGGAATGGCTTCCGCCATTGCCCTGGCGACCGCACTGGAAGCGACCGGTGGCGACACCTCTGGCGACGCCATGATCCCGGCATTGGAAGGTCTGAAATTCGAAGGCCCCAAGGGCACTTATTACATCCGCCCCGAAGACCATGTCTGCGAACAGCCCATGAATATTCTGCGTCTGGTTAACCTCAATCCTGACCTGGATGGCGACGGCATCAACGAATATGCTTTCTTTGAGACCGTCTATGTAAGTGCCTATGATGAACTGGGTGTGCCCTGCACGCTGGTTGGCGATTATGCTGCCCGCTGCGGTGACCTTCCCATCATTCCATAAAACATTTACGCATTTTACTGTAATGTTTGGGAGGGATGATGAATCATCCCTCCCAAACTACCCCAAAATGGTGCTTGCCTGGTTAATGATTTATCAGTTTTTGTCACATCGTTTGTTGCTAAAATGGTAAGATGCCGATGATGGAACACCCAAAAATGAATCAGAGTCACACACCTTAGCCATTATTTTATTGATCCTATCCAACAGAAAAGGTTCACAATGAGTAACGAAATCATCTTAGAAGCGCAACATTTACGCAAAGCATTCGGCGGGCTGGTGGCGGTGGATGATGTCAGTGTAAGAATCAAACAGTACAACATGCACGCCATCATTGGTCCCAACGGTGCGGGAAAAACTACCTTATTCAATTTGCTCAGCGGCACCATGCCGCCCACCGATGGCAAGGTGTTTTATAAGGGCGAAGACATCACCCACCTGGCACCCCAACGCCGCGCCCATCTGGGCATCGGCCGCTCCTTCCAGATCACCAACATCTTCGCCAACCTGACTGTGCTGGAGAATATCCGCCTCTCAGCACAGGCCATGGGCAAGGATAATTTCCGTCTTTTGAAACTGGCCGATGACTTTCCTTCTTATGTTGAGAAAGCAGCGGCTGTGATCGAAGAAGTGGGCCTGAGTGGCCGTGAGTATGTACTGGCACGTAACCTGGCGCACGGCGAGAAACGCAAATTAGAGCTTGGCATCATGCTGGCAAGCGACCCCGAGTTGCTCCTGTTCGACGAACCGACCGCGGGCATGTCCTCAGAACAGGTGCCCGAACTGATCGAGATCATTAAACATGTGGTCAAGGACAACCAGCGCACCGCCATTCTGGTTGAACACCGCATGGACATGGTCATGTCCATTTCGGATGTGATCACTGTCATGAGCCAGGGAAAATTACTGGCGGAAGGCACGCCGCAGGAAATCGCGGGCAACCCACTGGTTCAAAAAGCCTACCTCGGCGATCTGTATGGAGAACTGGTATGCACCAAACCCGAAAACCTGCTTCTTGTAGATAATATTCAAACCTACATCGGCCAATTCCACATTTTGCAGGGCGTGACAGTAGAAGTGCCCAAGAATGAAATCACTGTTCTACTGGGGCGCAATGGCGCTGGCAAAACCACCACCCTCAAATCCATCCTGGGGCTGACCCCGCCCTCCCAGGGCAAAATCATTTTCAAAGACATGGAGATTCACGGCAAACGCGCCTTTAATATCGTCAATCTCGGCATTGGCTATGTGCCCGAACACCGCGCCATTTTCCGAAAACTATCGGTTATGGAAAACCTGAAAATGGCGGAACGCAAACGCGGTGATCTGGATAAACACGCCGACTTTATCTTTGAATTGTTCCCCGACCTGGAACGATTATACAAATTACCTGGCAATCACCTTTCGGGTGGGCAGCAGCAAATGCTGGCAGTAGCACGGGCGCTCGTTCCGGATAATGACCTTTTACTGATCGATGAACCCTCGGAAGGACTGGCCCCCATCTTGATTCAACAAATGATGGAAGCCATTCGTAAACTGAGCCAGACCACCACCGTGCTGTTGGTAGAACAAAACTTCATCATGGCAAGTCAGTTGGCAAAGAACTTTTATATCATCGATGATGGTAAAACGGTTACCAACGGCAAAATGAGCGAACTCATCCACAATGAAGAACTCATCCATGAATACCTTGGGGCAAGTGTGCGTACAGTGAAACAAGGAGACAAGGCATGAACCACGAAAAGCGCAAACAATTCATCACCATCGTAATCTTCGTCGCAATTTTGGCGATCCTGATCGCTGTCGTATGGCGTACCTCAGGCACCACCACCTTTGTGCGCACCGCCCTGTCAGGGCTGACCCTGGGCTCACTGTTTTTCATGGTCTCAGCTGGTTTAACGCTAATCTTCGGCCTGATGCATGTGCTAAACTTCGCGCATGGCTCCATGTTCATGCTGGGCGCTTATATCGGTTGGCAATTTTACACAAACCCTACCTTCGTTTTTGGTATAGCACCGTTGATAATCGCCTTCGCTACCGGGTTGCAATTTCTGACCGTGATCAAGCCGCGATTGACGCAGCTCAATCTCTCTGAGAGCCTGCAGAACCTGCTTCCGCGCCTTGCCTGGGTGCTGGTGATCATCCTGGTTGTTCTGGCGATTCTAAATTTCGACATTCTCGGCCTTGCAAACACCGCCATGGTTGCTGTAACAACGGTTACAGAATCTAACCCGCTGGCAGAACTCAGTCCGCAGGAACCTTTGGCAAGATTCTGGCTGCGTCCGTTCTTATTGCTGTTGGGTGGTTTCCTGGCTGCCGTTGCAGTTTCAAAGCCCGGAAATAAAAAGGAATATGTAGCTGCCGAACACACCACCCGCAACTGGTTGCTGATCGGTGGGTTGATTGTAGCAACCATCCTGCTTACCGTTTTCCGCGAAGCCTGGTCAGAAGCCATCTTATTGATGAACGGCAACCTGCGTTTTGTGCTGGCATTGTTTGTCGCAACCGGGTTCGGTTTGCTGTGTGGTATGTTCATTGAGGTATTGCTCATCCGCCCCTTATACACTCGCAGCTTTTTCATCGTGTTGATGACCCTGGGTATCAGCTTTGTCATCAAAGAAACCATCCAATTCTTGTGGACCCCGCTTGCCTATAAAATGGTGCGCCCCCCCTTGTTCGCCGCACCCGGCAAAGCCGAAACTGTAGCAGACTGGCTGCTTAACAGCAACGCCACCCTGGATATTTTCGGCGTCACCTTCCCCACCTACCGTCTGTTCATCATCCTGTTGGGATTCTTGATGTTCATCTTCATCACCCTGCTGATGACCAAAACACGCCTGGGCATGGTCATCCGCGCCGGGGTGCAGGATCCTGAAATGGTCGAAGCCCTCGGTATCAATGTGCGCAGCATGTTCACCTTCGTTTTCGCCCTCGGCATAGCCATGGCTGCCCTGGGAGGCATCGGCGCAGCACCCTTCATCCCTGTGCAACCATTGATGGGAGACCAATACCAGATGCAAGGCTTTATCACCGTAGTCATTGGCGGCATGGGCAGTTACGTTGGCGCATTCATTGGCGCGCTCACACTGGGCCTGGCGCGTGCTTTCGGTGATTACTACGCCCTGAAATGGTCACTCTCCACCGCTGTTGCAGAAGCCTCAACCGTTATCATCATGGTGATCGTCCTGTTAGTCAAACCCTCCGGCCTGTTTGGAAAGAAGGAGTAACCCCATGGCAAAATCCATCGAAACCAAAACACCCCTCATATCCATCATCAAGAAAGAACGTGCTTTCTTGGGATTCGCCGTGATCATGCTGGCTTTCCCCTTCGTTATGAATCTGATCACAGGCACAGGCTTGAACTTTGGCGTGACCAAGTTCTGGCAGGGACAGCTGATTGCCTTTTTCATCATGGCAGTGCTGGCCATGAGTTATGACCTGCTCATCGGCTATAGCGGTATCCTCTCGTTCGGCCATGCCGCGTTCTTCGGCGGCGGCGCTTATACTACCGCGCTGCTGATCACCCACTGGGGGCCGGTTTTTGCCTCGCAATATCGGGTCACCCTCCCCAATGGAGCTGATATCACCAGCGGGATCATCCTGGCTGTTGCCCTGGTGGCAGCTGCTATTGTTTCCCTGCTGATCGGCCTGTTATTCAGCGCCACCTCTATTCGCCTGAAGGGGTCATACTTCGCCATGCTCACCCTGGCGCTGGCAGAAGCCATTCACATCCTCGCCAAAGCCACCGACTTTGTCAAATGGACCGGCGCGGACGAAGGCCTGCACGGTGTACCGGTGCCTGACTGGATCAACCCCACCCAATTCCGGCCGCGTTTCTACTTCATCGCCCTGGCTTTTCTGCTGGTCAGCTATTTCCTCATTCGCCGCTTCACCAACTCACCCACCGGCCGTGTCATCGTGGCCACCCGCGAAAATGAAGACCGTATGCGTATGATCGGCTACAATCCGGCTGTTTACCGCACCATCACCTTCATGGTTTCCGCTCTCTTTGCCGGTATGGCCGGCGCCATGTATTCCCTGTGGACTACCAGCGCCACTCATACCATGACCTCCGCCGCAACCACCATCAATGTACTCATCATGGTCATTCTGGGCGGCATGGGCACCCTGGTTGGGCCGATTATCGGGGCCGGGTTAATGCAGGCCTTCAGCCACTTCCTGTATGATATTTTTGGCGCACGCTGGCCGCTCTTCTTCGGGATTATCTTTATCCTGATCGTGCTGTTCTTCCCCTATGGCATCACCGGCACCTGGCAGCTGCGCAAGCCCGCAATTAAAGAAAAGCTCCAACAGTTGATGCAGCTGATCAAACCAAAGAAATCCTGACAATTCGCATCATGCAAAGCACCTCAATCGAATGGTGATTGGGGTGCTTTCTCAATATACATACAGATGCGGACAATTGTCCAGCAGTAATTGTTTGTAGAATAGCAATAATTAATTTACAATAGTAAAATCAACATTAACACTTTTTCATAGTAAACATCCAGGAGAAACAATGAGCAAACCTACTAATAAAAGAATCTTACTATTAAGCATTGCCCTCCTCTTCACCATGGCATGCTCCTGTGGCCTGATCTCACAAATAACTGATCGTTTCCAGAAAGCGGTGGAAGAAGTTGTCCCCTCCGTCGAGTTAGGCGAAGAATACCGCAGCGAAGAAGGCGGCTATGCCTTCAATGTCATTCCTGATTCAACTGTCGAAGGCTTCTGGGGCATTGTTGCCATGGAACTACCCGGTGCTAATGAAGACCATGGCCCTGCCCTCTTTTTCATTGGTGAGGCAATCGAAGAAGAAACCAACCTCGATGAGCAATTTGATTACGAAGTCAACGAATTTGACACCGAAGACCTCGACATCGGCGAGCCAAAAGACATCCGTGTTGCCGGCAAACCCGCCCGCGAGGTGGAATTCACCGGTGAGCATGAAGATGGCACCCCCTTGCACGGGCGTTTGGTGGTAGTGCTGGTGGAACCAACCCAGACTTTCACTTTGTTTACCTACGCACCTGTCGATCGATGGGATGATCTTGTTCCCTATATCGATGCTGTAATCAAATCTCTAACCTTCTTTACCCCCAGCGAAGTAAGTTTTGATTGGGATGAAGACTGGGATGAAGAAGTTGATACCCCGATCCAAGAGGTTGTCGAAGGCGAAGGGCTCTATCTCACCGGTACGCAGGGCTTGATCACCACCGAATATTCGACCTATGGCGCCTTTCTGGTGGCCAACCCGCAAACCGATTGCAAGTATGACTCCGCCCAGTTCGATTACATCGCCTACGATGCCAGCGGCAACGAACTCATCCGTGAATCCGGTTATTACCTCGACACCGTCCTACCCAACGGCCAGGCGTTGGAGATCATTTACTTCCCCGAAGAAGCCAAAGCAGCCGCTCGTTTCGACGTGACCCTCAACCCTGGGCGCTGTGTCGCCAGCGATGTCACTGCCGACAGCCTCTTTATCACCAATCCGCTGGTCATTGACGACGAATGGTTTCCGCAAGCCTCTGCCCAGGTGCACAACAACCTGGATGTATACCAGACCAGCCTGTATGTCGGCGCGCTGGGCTTCAATGCGGCAGGCGATGTAGTCGCTGCCGGTTCCTCTTATGTAAATCAGGTGTTCCCGAACGATTTCACCGGGGCTATGATCTACCTGAATGTCAGCGACAATGAAACCGTCCACCGGGTGGAATTTTACCCGACTCATTCCTTCTCGACGGCCTTTGAGGTAGATTCCAGTTATTTTGAGACCGCCTTCGTCGATTCGAATATGCCTGCTATCGTCGCAAATGACAGATACGAAGTAGTGTTCTTTGTGCACAACACCGACACCACCCAGGCTGCCACCGATATTCAATACCAGTTGACGGTGATGGCTGAGAATGGCGATGTTCTGGCAGTGGAAACCGGTTGGGTCAACCATGTCCTGCCAGATGACACCGCTGCCATTTACTATAGTATTTTTACCCCCGAGGGAATGCAGGGCGTGCGTCATTTTGTAGAACTGCTGCCGGGCAAATTCGATGTCCCGCAGTTCGCCAGCAATCCCTTCACCACGGATAACTACGACCTTGACGATACAAGTTTGTTGCCCACTGTCACCTTCGACCTGACCAACAGCTCTGACAAATCCGTCACCGATCTGCGGATGGTGGTGGTGCTGTATGACGCCGAAGACAACTTTATCGGCGGCGGCCATGGCTCGAGTGAAACCATCGCTGCCGGCGCCACGCTGAACCAGAGTGTGACCGTCAATTACGAAGGCGAGGCTTCCTTTGTGGAAGTCTATCTGGTCATCGACTATTGGACGACCATCGAATAATTCTCTTGAAGTCAACAGCAAAAACACCTGCCGCAACCGCGGCAGGTGTTTTCTTTTTCACATTACCCAATCCCTATTGCAAAGAATCATTGGTGCAGGTCATCGCCGAAACACCTGCTGAAGGCTATAACCTGAATATTCAGGACACCAAAGACAAATTCTTGTCTGCGTTAGTAAACCTATCTCTCAAGCAAGGGGACGAAGAATTCTGCTTTGGTTTGGGTTCCTTCACGCGTTGAAGTAAATCGCGCCCCCATTTGTTTGGCACGCAGCTGCGTCAGTGCCATATCAATGTGTGACCATGACTGAGGCGACTCGTTAATAGCAGCGTTGTAGACCGATGCTGTTTCATTGATATGAAGCTCCCGGTTAAACCCTGTCAGACAGAAGAAAACCAATTCCTTGGTTTTCACCAGGTATTCACCTGTGAAGGTAAAGTGTTCTTCTGCAGGCACATCGAACATAGCCTGTTCTACAATGGCAGAAAACACCTTTATAAAATTATCTTCGTCCTGCCAGATATCCACCATCGGCAGGTGATCTTCAAAATGAATGCGTCCTTCGTATGCAGGATGCTTTGCAATCATTGTCTCTACAACCTTTGCAACAGCTTTTTTGACATCAAACCGCCGAATGCGCAATTCTTCACGCTCCTGCCCAGCACGGGTGGCATCCAGGATGGCATCCACAAAACCCATCAGATGTTCGGTCTCATCCTGCATCCCATTCAGATAAGGGTACAGGGGCTCATGCTCTGTGACGGTCTGTTTCGCCACTTCGATCAAACCCAGAATGGAGGTAATTGGCGCCCGGAATTCCTGTGTGACTGCAGCAAAGAATTCTTCCTGTTGTTCCGCTGAAGCCTGCAACGCTTCGGTGCGGTTGGCCAGCCGCTGCGCCAGCATCTGTCCTTCTAATTTCAAAACATCCTGGTAACGTTTGATCTCGCTGATGTCCTTGGCAGAACCGACAATATTGACCACCCGTCCATTGCGGATGACCGGCGCCAGTGTGGTTAAACTGGTGTACAGCTTGTTGTTCAACTTGATCTCATGTTGAAGACTATGGGGCTTCTTCTCAAGTACAACCTTCTTCCGCACCTCATACATTTCTGAAGCCCAGGGCTCTTCCAAAAAATCCAGAACCGATTGCCCTCTATAAACATCTGTTGGCATTTGGAAGGTATCTTCAAAACATTTATTCAGTCGCGTGATCCGAAAGTCCATCTTTTCTTCATCAACATCTTCTACTGACATGGGAATGTTGCTCTCGTTGAAAATCGCTTCATATTCGGTGTAAAGGGCATTTAACGCCTCATTGGCATTTTTCAACGCGGTGATGTCACGCGAAGCGCCGATGATCTGCTTCGGTTTTCCATCAATCAACACCGGGGCGATCTTGGTCTGCCACGATTTTGCGCCGGCCGGCAGCACAGTATACTCCTCATATTGCATGGTTATATTTTCATCGATACAGCGCTGGTAGTTGGCGGCAATCCTGGCGCCGTCCTCCTCACCGACAAGTTCTTGCGGGGTCTTCCATGCGTCGCGCTCAAGGCTCATTCCTGTGCTGCGCTGGTGTTCTTCATTGAGGAAATTCAGGCGGAATTCGCCTTCTTTCACATAATCGAAAATGAAAATGGCATCCTGCATGGCATCCATCAACGCCTGGTTGCCGTAAAAACTGGGAGAATAGCGCCAGCGTTCATTAAAAGACAGGATAATACTCTTGCCTCCTTGCGCTTCATGTATCGAAGCACCATGGAGCTTGTACAAAACATCATCGATAGTGACGTATAGTTCTTCAATTGTAGGCTGGAGGCGTAACCTTTCTATCAACTTGTGGATAGCAGGGAGATGTTGAGGAAATACGGCTTGAGGCGCCTTGCCCAACAAAGCATCCTCCCCTTCGATATGCATCAATGTTTGAAAGGCGGGATTTGCTTTTAAGCAGGAATATTCATCATCACCAATACCACGAAAAACAATGATACCGTTTTTCGAATATCCCATCATGAGATCAAATTCGCGTTGAGACAATAAGTCTGACATAATCCTTTACCAATCGGCAGGCGTCCACAGCCAATAGAAAGCCACACCAAAGACACCAGAAGGTTTACCTGATAAACACTATAACACAGCGGACCGCCTGCTGCATGAAAAATTCCTCATGCCCGCTGCTACCAGCCGACGATCTCTACGCCCGCACGCCTGCCCTCATCCTCCAAAACCAATCGATTGTTCCGCCAGAATTTTACCAGAATTTTGGCATCCAGACTCTCCACAATGCGGCGGTCCATGCCTGCCAAAGTAGGCGCTTTCAAA
>Ga0334888_1005473_pt1 | contig 10633 bp, 15 predicted proteins | sample GraSluR1_MG_FD_207227 | JGI IMG/M metagenome (GOLD analysis project Ga0334888, IMG submission 207227) | Sludge microbial communities from methane-producing bioreactor in Wageningen University, Netherlands - Granular Sludge_3_08-R1 | ecosystem: Engineered > Bioreactor > Anaerobic > Unclassified ...
GCAGGACACGCTGCACAGGAGAGAGGTCTCCGACCACTCTTTCGAGATCTTCAAACAACCGGGGTCGTTCATCTGCCATCATCTACAAGATGGAAGACTGCCATTCTTATAGTGTCCGATCATGGGCCGGCCTGGCAGATGATGACAGTTACCCCATATGATTAAATATGCAGATACTATTAATTCTAAACCGCACGGTGATCATCTGAAATGAGGAAAATATTTTCTTTTAAAATCGTTAAATGGGAGTATTTCCGGTTTATTAAATCCTTTTTTTATCAGCGAATCAGGTAAGATATAATCGCGCAGGGCTTGATCTCGTGATATAAAAAATGGGCAGTCTTGTGATATTGCATATGCGAGATGTACTTTATCTGTTGGTTGATGTATCATTCTTGAATCGTGATCATCCATCCCCATATGATAACACAACAGACTTATTGCATAATCGGGAAAAATGATCTCAATATTATATTTCTCTAAAATTTGAAAAAGCGTTGTAATTAATTCATATCCGTTCTCTTTATCTCTTAATTTTATACATGTTTCTCCGATTACAGTAATGGATGTCACTAATTTATATTGAGTATCCAGCTTGGAAATTGAAGCTAGGGTTCTTTTTTGATCTTCAAAATCAATGGCTTCAATAAATGCCCATGAATCAAGAAAAACGAGTGAAGGAGTCATTCAATAGATCGTAATCGATCTATTTTTGCTTTATATTCTTCTTTAGATACAACATATGTTATAGTGCCCCGGCTATCAGTCCGGCCCCCATAAGGTAAAGATCCATCTCTATAGCTCTCGCCGATTTTACCCATGTGAAAATCAAACCTTGCCACCATAAACATCCCCTTCGTTTATGCCGTCGGTTAATAAGGTAATTTACCCCTAAACCTTGTTTAATACTTCATTTAAGGTATATATAACTACCTAATACTACCAACTACCCACTACTTTTATATTTCATCTAAAACGATAAATTCAATCATGAATATAATTGAATCTTTCTTTAAATCCGATACTGTTGATTACATATTTGCCGCGATAACGTGCATTTTAGGATGCATTACAATCCTAATGGGTGCTCTAGCTGGATCAAATGCTGGAGATGATTTCACTATTCATGCTGTGGCAGTTGCCATAATCGCTATAGGTTTCGGATTGATTTTTTTTGCCTTCAACCAAGTATCGAATACGGGAAGAGATAGGGATATTTATCAAATAAAACTCAATTTAAGAGAAATAACACTGTTGTTAAAAGATATTAAAGAGGTTCTACAGGATAAAAAGGAAGATTAATGATTTGTGTGCCTCCCGCCGGTTGTGCGGGGCGGGGACAACGCTATCATTTTGCAGAACAAAATAAGAGCTCAGTTATGCAGTCCGAAAGTAACCCCTGGATCCTGATCCGGTTGATCATGGCGCTGGTGTGCATTTCATTACTTTGGATGATCTTCTCCTTCCCTGGAAGAGTGCCCGGCGGGGTCTTGGGACCGGGCGCTTACCTGCTTGCTGCGGGGTGCGGGATCGCCCTGGTAACATTCACCGGGCTAGTTGTCCGCGATTTATCTCGGCCTAAAATGGAAATAATAAGTTAGATTGGGGATTGGTTCAAATATCCTTTCATGATGTTTTTTAGCCTGTCTGAATACGAATATATCTCATTCAAATCGGTAATTGGCACCTTTTCAAATTTTGTGTCTTTTTCCTGGCTTTCCAGATCAACCAGAGCCATATATTTTTGTTGCCCGTCAAAATATAAACGGCAAATTGGATGTCGTTGATTTTTCAGAAAAATCGGGCAATATGATTTAGCATCTCTCATTATAACACTGGAGGGGTCAACTAAATCACATAAGATTGCTTTTATGATGTAATATGCCTCTTTTTCGTCTTCTGTTGTTATTATTTCTTGTGTGGGTTCGGCCTCTAAATCTTCGGGTTCCTCCTTTTTGATTTCGCTCTCTTCCTTTGTCATTGCCGATTTCAGCCGATCGTTTATTTTATCATTAATGAACTGATTTAATGCATTTTTTGTGATTGGGGTGAACATGTCCCGGGCATTTTTATTGAACATCCCGTTGTAAACCTGCTTCGCGAAAAATCTGACAAACTCTTCAGACGGTGAGGTGAGTTCTGTTGCCATTCTCTGCTTAATTTCTTTCGTATATTTCAATTCGGCAGCAGCGGATGTCAGATCATCAAGATCGAATGAATCTTTTGAAAATCGCTTCAATTCGTTTATTGATGGTTCTTTAATGTCTTCGAGATTTATTTCAAGAAATGGCTTGGCATCCATTTTATTGGGCGCGTCAAGGTCTGAAAAGAATCGGTAAACTATCCCGTTTGTGAGGATTCCCACCCTAACATTGGTTACACTAAAATAGCGATATAATTGAGAGGCGGGGGTATCGGTAAGGGGGTTGTCAATTGATTTGCATTCGATTAAGATTGATGGTTTTCCATCCTTGAAGATTGCAAAATCAACCTTTTCCCCTTTTTTTATACCATGATCCGCAATGTATTCTGGTAATACTTCGGATGGATCAAAGACGTTATAACCCAAAATATTAATCATCGGTAAAACAAGTGCGTTTTTCGCAGCTTCCTCAGTTTGAATATTCGGCTTTAATTCCGGAATCCTTTTACCCAGTGCTTTGATTTGATCAATGAAATCCATATATTACCACCTTCTAGATTCACAAAGTTATCATTATATGAAAGGGGTATATAAATCCCACCAGTTTAAATTATAATCGATAATATTCAGAAGATATTTTTGGGAATTGCTGATATCTTGCTGTTTCAATCCTCCTCGATCAATACACGAAGAACACCGACACGCTGCCGGCATGCCCTGGCCTGAATATACCGTCCCGCCTGTTCCATTGCGACGGCTTCCCGCTCGCTGTCTGCGAGGCGGCGAAGGCCCTGCTCTTTCTCAGCGAGATAAGTATTTATGCCGTGCCCCCCTGGTGCTGGTCGTGAACCCCCCGGGCAACCTCTCGAAGTCTGAAGGCTTCCCGGATTCCTCTTCTCCGCATCGACCGGATCGGCGGGGGTCGAACTAGACTTTCACCGTGCCGCCTTTCGAGGGTGTGTCGATCTCGATGCTCGAAGAATAAACTGGGCCTTCCTGCTTGTTCACATGGATATAGGTGCCTAAAATAGGTGAGGAGGAATCAGTCATTTGAATCCTCAAGCGCATTTCCTTCGTCGGTTCGCAGCACTTCGATCAGTGCCGCCTTTGTCTCCTCGACCTGTGCCGGTAATATTTATTTACTGCCGGTTATATTAATCGTTCATGAAATACGGTGCTGTGATATCAATACTATTCTTGGTTTTCGTGATCGGGACTGCCGGGTGCATGTCTTCCAGTGAAGAACAGGTCCCCACCGAGAGCGATAAATTATTATTCAACCATGTACTTGACGAAGCGGATAATTTCGGATATGTCGACCTGACAATATCGGCCTTATCTGCTGAAGAATATGATTTGGCAATTGAATATGCAAACAAGGCGAAATATGAGACGGATCAGAGGTTATCAACAGTCAACGGGCTGAGTGTTTCAACCGATTTCCAGCCGTTCAAATCAACATTTCTGGAATATCTGAAATCGAAGAACGATGTGATATTCAACTTAAAAACGACGGCAGAATACATGAAAAGAGGCGATCTGGCTAAAGCTTTGGAATATCTGAAATATGCAAATAACGATATGGAAAAGCTTCCTTTAAGGTTAGAAGAGATGACGCTGCAAATTAAAGAAATCGAGGCCAAATATCCGGAATCTTGAAGGAAATATGGATTTACCCTTCCAATTAAATATTTAGCTTTTTCAGAATTTTGCCCGTTAGAGGGTTCTTTTTGATTCTAGCCAATTCGTTTAATGATGAAATAATTCCGTTGCGTAAAACGCATTTCCGCTCCTTTTCACTCCAATCCCCACATATTTATGCCGTGGGTCCAGTATGTTCTCTCGGTGGCCTGCTTTACTTCGCATCCACATACCATGAAGAGCCCGGGCGATATCAGCATCAGTCCTTATTTCATATTTAACCCCCTTCACGTGACCTTTATACATCATTCCACAGTTCTCGCTGGCCCCCGTTATCTCGACGTTATTTCCGTGATATAAATACTTATTATCAGCCATTTCATTACTGTGTCTTTGAGCGTAAAATTGGAGATTTTTACTATATTTTACGGGACTTAATCCCCTCTGTTTCCGTGAGGAATTGGTATATTGAAAGATTTTTGCTTCGATTTTATGACAAGAATTGCGAATCATGCCTTATCATCAAGGATTATATTTAGAAGAGATATATGTTCTTTTCTCGTTAAGATAAAACGCTTGGAAAATAGTTATTTTTTGGAATGGCAATCAAAAAAATAATAATTGTCCATAATGACGAGAATTTACACACCATGTAATTTTATAAGGGATATTTATTAATCTATATATATGGATTTCATGAAAATGTTGCTAATTGGTTTGTTGGCGGTGATAATAACCGTTGCATTCATGGGATTTGTTTTTTAATTAAAAACGAATGATTTTTACAAACTACTCGTTTTTTTTACGTGCTTCATCAATGAAAGCTTGCAGGTCTTCATCGTGGAATCTGATAAGGCCTCGACCACCAATCTTAAATGCCCTGATCTTTCCATCCGTCACCCCTTCCACTGGAAACGCTGGTATCTGATATTCGGGACTGTAGACCGTGATCCAAGCTTGAATTGTGCCCCGTTCCACTGGAAACCGCTATGAGGGAGAAGGGGTTTTGGGTCCGTGCTCCGATTGCAAAAACAAATTCATTCTAAAGGATTGCGCAGAATATTTATTCTGCGACTATCTCTATATCTATGTGCTCACTCTGTATTGAGAAAAGGATTATTGAGGGATGGCCGCCGTGGCTTCATCCAGGTATCGCCCCCCTTTATCGATGTTGATGGTGGCTTCCTCACTATATTGGACGGCTGCCGTGTAATCCCCTCTCTGGAATGCCAGGGAAGCATCTGATGCTTGTTTACCTGCCGTTCCAAAATAATCAAGAGCTTTAAGATAATTTGTTTTCACTGGCTGCCAATCCGATGAGATATCGTTAATGGCTGATATCTTGTTATACCAAATTTGAGATTCGGTTTCCAATGCACTACCACTCTGGATCAGTCCTGCATAATTGAGATTGGTTGCATCCTGACCAACATCACTCATCTTCAATTGCATGGCCGATAAGGAATCTTTGATAGTCTCCCTCAGCTCCTCGTCCTGGTTTGACGATGTACACCCCGCCATGAGGAGACATGCGACACATAGAATGGCGGCCGCCCCTGCCTTCATGTTCATGATTTGGTGAATTGGTCGGAGATATGATAAGATTTTTTATATTGGAGAAAAGACCCTCATGGTCATGTTCAATCTCCTCCTAAATCAGACAAATCGTTTTCTGCCTCTTCTAAAATTGTCTGATACGCTTCAGGGTCAATGTCCGGCCGTGGGGGTCTTTCTATCTTCCCAATCTCCCAGAAGTCACTCTCGAAAATCGCATCTGTTTCCGCTGCAATTGCGCGTTTCCGGTCCCGGAGACCTGTTATTTGTGATCTGATCCTATCCCGCGTTTCGATCCACTTCTGCGATCCGTTTTCCTTCGAAGGGGCACACACAATTTCCCTTTCCCACCTGCGATCAAGGTTTATGAGAAGCAGGGTGATAAGCGCGTCTTCACGGACAAGACCCTGAATAAGCGTTACGTGGTATCTCCTGCCCCATTCCGCCCCGTCGCAATCTGCCAATGCGATCAGGTAACGGATAAACTCGTTATTTGTGAGCGGGGCAACATACCTGTCAATAAACCGGCGATGCTCTTCTTGTTGTTCGGCAATCTCTTCTCCTCGGGCCCACGCGTCGGCGATCTCCCACAAACCGGCGCTCACCATCCGTGCTCTTTCTTTGGGCGTGAGCTTATCATACGCCCTATCAACGTTCTTTCTCAATTCGCTCATTGTCATGCTCATTTATTCCGCTCCTTTACCTGTTCCAGCGCTTCTATCCGTTTCTTCATCTCATCGAGTTCTGCATCTCGGAGAAGCCCCCCATATGCCGTAATTGCTGCGACTGCTGCCCGGGCATATGCCAGCCGGGCCCGGTCGTGCTTGCTCTCTTTGAACCTGGTCCGCGTTGTTTTCTCGTGGAGAATCCGGATTAGCTCTGATGCTTTCCCCAAAAGCTCGTCCCGGGAAATTTTTTCTGTGTCACGGCTCTTTCCCTGGCTATTGTTTGCAGTGTTCTCTTTCTCTGTCATGGCGTTTGACCTCCGGGATGCACCTTGCGTGTATGATCAGGTGATAAAGACAGGTCCCTCAAATAGATCTGCCGATTTTTGCAGTATGTTGCAGTATTTTTCTCCCTCTCCACTGAAGAGAATGCCTTCATCCTTGCCTTAAAAACCTTTAAAAAACCACAATATCGTTTCGATATAAACTTGCAATTATGCTGCAATGTGGGACATAGCGGGACAAAACTAACCCGGGGATCGAAACGGTCCTGGATCACAACGAGTCGCCTCCCGCTGCCTTCAGCTCTTCATAATGTCGGTCGCATAAGGGGAGTGGTCGGACCTTATCCAGTGCAACCCATGCGGCTGGTTCGCCGCACCCTTTACAGATGCAGTACTGGCCGGTTTTTGTGAACCCGATATGCCGGGATGTGTCGGTGTCAGGCGGAAGATCGTACTCAGCTATGAGATTTTCCAATCTCTTCAATTTGGGCGTTTGGAACCTTGAGGAACCATGAGAAGCATTTTCACATTCTTTGTCTATTCGTTTCTTATATGGACTTTCTAAATTTCGTGTTTTATGGTTCTCTATGGTTCCTTTTCCAAATTCGGGACTATTTGATAAAGTTGGATTTTTGCATATTCTGATCCCACAATATCCCTTTTTTCGGGTGGCTTTATCCCTCTCTCGGTGATACCGATCGCCCATATCGAACCCAAACGTTCTGGGGCTTATTGGTATCTCGTGGTTGTCATTACACCAATTTTGATAGGCGTTATAAAGTTCGCTACTGGAGGTCCATGCCGTTGGATCTTCCACACATTCTTCTGATAGGAAATCACCCAACCGATCCTGCTCTGCCTGATACTCTTGCGTGGCCACCGTCACTTCTGCCGGTTCCGCTAAACCAATATTTCGATATTCCCGAAGCCCGTTAACCATCCAGGCAACAATCCCTGGTAGTTCTTTAACGAGTTTGGCAGGGAGGTCCTTATCACGTTCTTCAAGAGGGATAACGATATTGAATGGAATAAGTTTCACGCGGTCCCATACTGACTGAGTGGTATCATCGATCCGTGGTTTGTGGTTAAATGCCCACCATATCTTAAATTCTGGTTTAAATTCAAAGTATTCCTGAAATAGAAACCGTGCTGCCACAGTGTCGCCGCCCGATAGTTGTTTCACAAGAGCTTCATCCAATCGCTTGCCTTTTTTAGATTCGATAGCAATTACATATCGTGCCCCTTTTAGTGCAGCAATGTCGTTACGGACGCCATCATGTTTCTGCTGGCAAAACGTGTTAGATTCTGTCTGCCGGGCATATTCTCCCATTGCCGAAGCAACGGTATTTAATAGAGTGCTTTTCCCATTCGCACCGCTCCCATGACAAAGGAAAATTGCCCTTTCTCCAATAGCGGCCGTTAAGGAATAACCCAAACCCCTCTGAACAAATTTAATCAGGTTGTCGTTTTTATCAAAAATCGTATCCAGAAATTGAACCCACAGGGGGCATGTCGCATCCGGCAGATACTCGCACCCCATAGCCTTCGTGCATCGGTCTTCCCGCTTATGCTCGCGGAATGTGAAGGTGTCAAGCTCGAGGGTGCCGTTCGGGAAGTTTATGAGGTTCGGGTCTGCATCCAGATCGGCAGGCAACACCGGGACTTCGCTCTGCGTTAAGGCCACCATCGCGTTTATTCGTGGGTGCGATTGTGAAGTGCCCGCCCATTTATAGAGGTCACTCGATCCGCCTGCCGCGTGTGCTTCGTCACCGATCCGCATGGCGGTATCTTTTGCCAGCCTCATGATCTTCCCGGTATCGTCAGGAGCCCACCGTGTCCCGTCCCAGATAAACCACTTCCTCCAGGGGTGACAGTAGAGGAGATCCCTACCATATCGTTTCACCAACCGCTCAGCGTTCCCAACATCAGACAAAGGAAGATCTTTACAGAACCCGGTTTGGCTGTCCTGCCGATCCCGTTCTACCTGTCTTGCATCCAAACGGGCGATCTCAGCGTCTATCCATTCCTGCGTGTCTACATCATCTTCATCGCGTGGTATGAAGTCCGAGCAGGCGGGCGGTGATTCGGTCCCGTTCATGCAGGCACCTCCCACGGCATCGGGTGAAAATCACCGAACAGATACCGAAGGCTCGCAGGTGAGAACAGGTGGCGAAGCTCACGGTACAGGAACGCCTTTTTCCGACGGGACACGACTTTACATATATGGGCAAGGCGATGCCATTCGCCGGCGTTCCGAACCCCTTTTTCCTTAACAAACCCTGCAATGTGACGAACTTGCCGCCATGATATCCAGGGCTCATACTGATGCGAAGGTTTTATAATTCGGAGTGATAAAGGATAGTTCAAGGACGTATCTGCCCTATTCTCTACGATCCTTCTTTTCACCCCGGAGATCCCCGCTCCGGGGCTATCCATTATGGAACCTCCCGATCGGAGACCAGGACAGCCCGGCCGTCCAGCAACATGAGATCCAGGACCGCGCCCTCTATTGGGAATCGCCGCTTAATTGAACGTACAAGCTCCGGTGTGACAAACAAGGGTTCGTCCCGCTGGCTGTTCGCAGAAGGAAAGTTAGATGAGCTTTTGGATAGACTGATCATATGGTCATGCTCCTAACACCGCGTGATCACTCATCCCCGCTGCTGGCGACCAAACCAAGCGGGGATGGGATCCCAAGTCGTTCTCGCAATATCATTTCAATCATTCTTGAGCGCGGGATGTCATCTCGGAAATGATCCAGCTCTGACAGTACCTGCCGGCTCATGCAAATACCTAAATTTACTCTGTTCCTGGGTATCATATCTTAACAAATATTGATACATTTTCAAATGTTATGAGTGTTGGGTTTCGTTACACCTTGTGGCACATGTAAAACACTCTAAATTGAAAAACGAGCAAAATACTTACACCAACATAATTGTTGTGGTTCGTTGGTTCTAAAAAATAAAATTACCCTCTCTTCATCGCCTCTTTTAATTCCCGGATCTCCCGTTGCATTGCTTCAATCTGTTTCTGCTGGTCTGTTATCTCTGGTTGAGAGCGAACCGTTGATAGTGCCTCTGCCTCGGACGCGGCAGCTGTCTTTGTCAACGCTAACCCGCACATCGTGCAGTAATGGGCACCGGGTAGATTGACCGTGCTGCAATGCGGGCATTGTGTGGGCTTGATAGATGGTCCTGGGGGCCTGCCCCGTTTCTTGATGCCAGCTTTCCCGAGAAGGATAGTATCAATGCTGTCGCCTGTGAGGTGCGTATATGTTGCCATCATCGGTGTCGAGATGTGCCCCCATGATTGAAGTTTGATAACCGATTCGGGGATCTCCTGCTCGACCATAGCCGTGATCCTTGAGTGCCGTAATATGTAAGGATACACCCCCTTTAAACCGGCTGCTTTCGCTGCATGGCTTATAATATCGTCGAACCGTTGCCGTGATAGCGGGTTTCCTCTGTTCGTCACAAATACCACCGCGTCACCTTCAGGGGTCCCGGGGTAGTCGGCCCGCCATGTTGCCAGGTATGGCGCGTACGTTGTCATCCTGATCCTTCGGGCTTCCCCCGTCTTTTTGGCAGTATTGTAAACTACTCCATACTCATCGAAATGGACCTGTGACCAGGTAGCTTCCCGGGCTTCGATGGGCCGGAGCGCACCCTCATACAGAAATGATATGAGTGCCCTGTCACGGCTGTTTTTACAGGACTTGATCATTAGGTTGATCTTGTCCTCGGGTATCATCTGCGAAGCCGTTTTAGTCAGTTTATTGGCTTTAGGGATGCTGATCTCTTCGAGGTCTTTGGTGTCTATCTCTGTATTGTAACCCTTCCTGATAAGCCATTGGAAGAAGGTTTTTAGATAGAATACACGCAAGCGCCGCGTATTTTGTGACCATTCGTCACGGGTTGCATTGATCGCCTTAAATATGTCTTCTGCGGTACACTCCTTGAAGGATGCCAGCATATCGGCAAATTGTGTTAGACCTTTTGCAGTTACAAGGGCTGTTGACTCTGATATCCCTTTAGTTGCTTTCCGCTCTTCACAAAAACCGTTGATAAGATCAGCATCCTCCCGGGAGACGTTGCCGGCCTCTACCTGTTTGTCCAGGTATGCCTCGGCGTTGATGATCCGGTATGGCATGAAGTATAATTGATTATAAAACAAATAATAGTATCTGCCTGTGGTTGGTTATGCAGATGATGACAGTTACCCCCACTGACCCGGTGATGAAGCACGGGCCTGATGCCGCCAACCCGTCAGCTGAAGAGCAATGAGAGGAAGTCCGTTGCGTTGATGGTACCATAGCCGCCCTTTTGGGCTTCCTTTTCAAAGAA
>Ga0334888_1005478_pt1 | contig 10626 bp, 9 predicted proteins | sample GraSluR1_MG_FD_207227 | JGI IMG/M metagenome (GOLD analysis project Ga0334888, IMG submission 207227) | Sludge microbial communities from methane-producing bioreactor in Wageningen University, Netherlands - Granular Sludge_3_08-R1 | ecosystem: Engineered > Bioreactor > Anaerobic > Unclassified ...
AGTTGAAAGTGGTCAGCCAGCCTCACCAGGGCACAACCGTACGATTTACACTGGACGGACGACATGATAAAAGTTTTGATCTGTGATGATCAAGAAATCGTATGCGAGGGATTGCAGAAAATTATTGACGGCGATCCAGATATCGATGTGATCGGCATTGCGCATGATGGAGCCGAAGCACTCGAAATTACTGAAATGGCGGCCCCCGATGTGGTGTTGATGGATTTAAAGATGCCGGGCGTCAATGGCATTCACGCCACGCGGCGCATCCGCGAGAAGTTTCCATCCACGCGCGTGCTGGTGTTGACCACTTATGATGAGGACGAATGGGTGTTCGACGCCATTCGCAGCGGGGCGTCAGGCTATTTATTGAAGGACACTCCCCGGCAAGAGCTGATCCAGGCAATCAAAGGTACGGCAGCTGGTGCTTCGTACATTGACCCGGCGGTGGCTGGCAAATTGCTGAACAGCGTGGTGCAAAATGCGCCGCGCATCAAACGCGAGCCGGGCGACCTGTTTAGCGAACGTGAATTTGAAGTGCTGCAACTGCTGGCGCGCGGCTTCTCAAATGCTGAAATTGCCCAGCAGCTTTTCCTCTCGGAAGGGACGGTGCGTAATTACACCAGTGTTATTTTCACCAAACTGGGGGTTTCAGACCGCACCCAGGCTGCCATTGCCGCCCTGCGCTATGGACTGGTAGACTTAAACGAGATATAAATAGTCTCCATGTGCAAACCTGAAAATAACTCTACTGCCACTTTTTTCCTGCAAATTCAATGGTATTGCCTGGTGGCGGCGCTGGAAAGCGCGCTGGCGTTTTTGGTGATGCTGATCATCCCGGGCGACCCAAAAAACGCCTGGCTGCTTGGTTTTTCACGCACACGGGTGCTGATATTGGGGTTGTTGTTCCTTTGTGCAATTCTCGCGGGGATAACACGCCGCGCGGTAAGGAATAACAGTCTAAAATTCAACAAGATAATCAAATTGATACATTGTTTGTTGTCAAATCCCCTGTCAGCCGTTTGTTTGGCAATTATCCCTTTGTTGGGAACAATCAGTTCAGGGTGGATTGTTGTTGAGTTGTTTTTAAAAGGGGGCTTTTCTAACGCGTCCAATTTGCGAATTTTGCCTGTGTTCATCTGGCTATTTTTGTTATCCATCCAGAGTCTGGCACTGTTATTCTGGATATTTAAATCCAAACAAAGAGTTGAAAACGGCGAAAACGAGAAACTGTGCGTGGATAGCTCTCAGGTGATTTTTGTGCAGTTTTTTGTGATCACGATGATCGCAATATCAGGCAGCCTGGTGCAAATCATCCATTTTTGTGCGCCACGTGAATTGATGGTTCGATTTGTGCCGCAGCAACTGTTGGATTTCTTCCTGATCAAGTTTAATTTAGGTTTCAAAAACAATATATCGGTATTCTTTATTGCATTAATGCTCATTCTTTGTGCTTTCGTTTTCTTCATTTTTTCCATTTATGCTCGTCAACTGAAATCTCCCCATACGCCTCAGTGGCAGGTATTAAGTATTATTTTCTTTTTATTATCCATTGATGAAATTGCTGAACTTTTTCCTGAAATTATTCGACTGCTTCAACGTTCGGTAAATTTTCATATCAGTCTCCTGCTTCCACTGTTAATGGTTGTGGTATTGCTCTGGTTCAGGCGATTAATCCAAGATTTGCCAATCACCCGTTATACAAAAATGGGGATTTTTTTGTGTGTCATTGGCGCAATGGCGTTAAATTTAGCCAGAGATTATTTGCTGTTGGAAACTGATGGCGCCGCTACCCTGTTAACCGAATTGATCAAAGTTTTTGAATTTGTATTTGTCATGAGCATAGGGGCATTGTTTACCATTGCTGCGTTCAAGCTGCTATTTGCTTCAACGCCAATTAATTGTGTTCTGGTGAATGGTCAATGCATTTCGATCAAAACAAACGATCAGCACCTTCTTCAGTTTTCGCTGAAGAAGATTTTTACGATCATTCTGGGAATTTTATTTCTAATATTTGTTATTAATGTTTTTCTTTTTGCTGCACAGAATTCTCAATTTTTTTTGAATTTAAAACCAGGCATAACTTTTGAATTGCTTTATGCGAAATTATTCAATCCGAATATTGAAGTTTCCTTCCCTACACACTACTCAACCATCCTGTTGATGATCGCGGCCGTTTTATTGCTGTTAATTGGATACCTGGATAGTGATTTTACCGGCTGGAAATTTCTTTCGTTCGTATTTCTGTTGCTGGCCATTGATGAGACTGCCAGTTTGCATGAAATGTTGAGCGAATCGATTGAGATTCCAAATGTGCCGGGGCAGTTCCAACACTATTTTTGGTTTGTTCCACTCATACCATTCCTTATTGTGCTGGCAATAACCTATATCCGCTTTTGGCTGCGTTTACCCAAAACGGAAAAAATATTATTTGTGCTGTCTGGTTCATTGTATCTTTTTGGCGCAGTCGGCATGGAGATTGTCGGGGGAGTGCTTAACATGGCCGGAGGCGTTTATTCGATGGCGCATGACCTGGCAACGGTGCTGGAAGAGATGATGGAAATGGGGGGCGTGATTCTATTTATCTACACACTGCTGCATTATATTGAGAACTTGCAGCCGCAATTCAAGATTCAATTGACACGCCAGATGACAACAGCGCAAGAAATCCTGACGCATTGATGCGTAAGAGGAATAATGGGACTCTGCATGCAGAAAGAAACCGTTGAATCACCTGTATTGAGACTGGATATTTTTAGCCTGACGGCAGCGTTTGAAAGCGCGCTGGCGTTTTTGGTGATGCTGATCATCCCGGGTGACCCAAAGAACGCCTGGTTGTTTGGCTTTTCACGCACAAGGCTTTTCATCATCCTGTTGTTTCTGGTATTAACGCTGATCTTTGGCGGGGCAGCCTTTTGGCTGCGCAAGGGTGGTGTGCGTGCCGCAGCCTGGCAGACGCAATTTACGGCAGGTCTCATCCGCCCGGCGCCGGCCATTTTGCTGACCGTTTCGGCGCTGCTGGGAATGGGCGCAACGCTGTGGGGAATTGCGCCGGTTTGGCGCCGCATGCTGGGAGAAGACCTGATGACCCGCCTGCTGCCGCCGCTGGTGTGGGGATTGTTTTTCTGCTTGCAACTGCTGGTTTTTTCCATCTTAGTGTGGCGAAACCTGTTGAAAACCCGCCAAAAGAGCCGCGCGGGGTTGGCGCCCTTAGATCCAAAAGGCTTGCACTGGGTGCTGGTGTATTGCGGCGTGCTTTTGTTGTTGATGGGCACGGCGGTGCAACTGGCCGCCTACCGCATGTCGCCCGACTTGCTGGCGCGCTTCATTTCAGCCAAAGATTTTGTTACCCTGCATATCAAGTTCAACCTGGGGTATGAAAACAACCTGCCCAACACCTATGCCACCTTAATTTTGCTGGTTCTGGCATTGCAATTGTTCTGGATTGCCCGCGGATGCCGGCAGCAGACAAACCCGGCAGCCGGTCGTTGGGCCGCCCTCGGCTTTATCGCCCTGTTTTTTTCACTTAACGAGATCGCGTTTCTGCAAAAACACATCATTGCGCCCATTCGCAGCGCCCTGCATTTGCAGGGGATATGGCAAAATGCCTGGTACCTGCCCCTGCTGCCCGTGTTTTTCGCTGTGCTCCTGTGGAGCCTTCCGGCGCTGCAAGGGGTGACCCGCTCGCAGATGCGCCGCTTGATTGCCGGGGCGGTGATTGGCGTCGCCGGGGTGATCGGCATGAACCTGCTGGGCGAAGCGGCACAGTTGCAGTTCGGCATGTACGACTTCAATACAGAGTTGTGGCGCGCTGCTGAACGCGCTGCGGAGTTCATCAGCGTGTGGTTGTTCAGTTCGGTGGCCATCGAACTGATGCCGGCTTTCCTGCCGGAGGTGAATTTTAAAGTAACACAAAAGGCTCAATCGCACGGCAAGTTACCTTCTGATGAAACGATTCATCTATCCGTTCGCAATTTCCCGTTAAAACTGGCGGCCGTGGCGGGGTTCTTCGTGCTGGTGAATGCCTTTCTATATTTAATTGAATTTGCCCCATCATTCCAGGGGATGCAAAAGGCGCTGTCGTTGGAAGTGCGTCAAACCCTGTTTGATACTTTTAACCTGGAAGTGGAGTCGGCTATTCCGACGTTTTTCTCCATTATCCTTTTACTCATTGTGGCAGCGCTGCTGTACATCATCGCTGTGCAGCGCGGGTCCACGGATCCCGGATGGATGGGACTGGCGATTGTGTTCCTGTTCCTGGCTATCGATGAAGCATCCAGCCTGCATGAATTGTTGTTTGATGTGGTCACGGCATCGGGGCAGCCCAGCGGCATTTTGCACTACGCCTGGTACATCCCGGTGATCCCGGCGCTGGCGGTGTTTGGCTTGATTTACCTGCGTTTCTGGCTGCGTCTGCCCACTTTTGAAAAAATCTTCTTTATTATCTCAGCGATCATTTACCTGGTTGGCGTGATCGGAATGGAGGCGGTCAGCGGCTGGTTTGATGAATTGCAGGGCGTCAATTCACTGGCCTATAACCTGGCCATGTTGGTGGAGGAGATGATGGAAATGGGCGGCATGATCCTCTTTATTTTCACACTGCTGCACTACATGGCGCATTGGCAGCCGCAATTCAAGGTTTATCTAACAGATCAGCCGCAAACATTGCAGGAAGCGGCCTGACACGCTGGATTGTGAACCGGTATAATCGGATACTGCATGCAAATAAAAAATTTAAAACCATCATTATCGTCTTTTTTGAAACTGGATATATTCTGCCTGACAGTTGCGCTGGAAAGCGCACTGGCGCTGGCAGTGATGCTGGCCATTCCGGGCGACCCAAAGAACGCCTGGCTGCTGGGCTACTCTTCCACACGGGTCGCCATCATGGCATTTTTGCTGGGGGTAGGCCTGGCTTTTGGACTGGCTGCATTGAGTTTTCAACACGGCGCACCCCGCGCCGAAGCCATGCGGCGGGCGCTGCGGATCGTGTTGTGCAGGCCGTCGCTGGTACTCGTCATTATTCTCAGTGCGCTGACGGCAGCGCTGCTGGCGTTGTTTGCCATCCTGGCGGTGCTGAATATTCATGACGTGGAATTGCGCCTACGCCTGCTTCCGCTGCTGGTGTGGGGGCTGCTGATTTGCCTTCAAACGCTGGCGGCATCCATGGCAAGGTACGGCCGTCTCAACCGGCAGCGATTGGTTTCTGCCGGCGCAGATATACTGCTTGATTTGGGACAGGTTCACCTGGCGCTGCTGTTTGTGCTGGTGCTGCTGGTCATAGCCATGATCGGCGTGGTGCTGCTGAATTACCAGATTCCCGCCGAGTCATTGGCACGTTACCTGCCGCCGCAGGCTGTCAATGATTACATCATCAAATTCAATGCAGGGTTTGAAAACAACATCCCCACCTTTTTTAACGCTGTGCTGCTGCTTTTGTGCGCCGCCTTGCTGGCCTGGCTGGCAGCGGGATACGCCGGGGAAAAGCTGCCTTTTGCAGCCCGCTGGGGGGTGTTAAGCGCTGTCTTTTTGCTGCTGTCCATGGATGAAATCGCCGATCTGCACCGCTATTGGATGCTTCCTTTGCGCCGCACGTTGCAACTAACCGGAATGTGGCGCAATGCCTGGTTTGTGGCGCTGCTGCCGCTGCTGGTTTTGCTGGCCTGGTGGTGTTGGCCGCTGATAAAGAGCCTTCCGGCGCGTATGCAGCGGAACATCTGGCTGTCAGCCGGTCTGTATGCCGGCGGGGCAATGGCCGTCAATGTAATCGGGCTGGCGCTGGTGCAGACAGCCGGCGGCAAAAATTTTGCCACTGAGTTACTTAAAGTATTTGAAGAAACCCTGGAAATGGGTGGCATTCTGCTTTTCTCTCACACACTGGCTGAGATATTGGCCGGGAAGATCGCGGTGACCCGTTTTGCCGTATTGCCGCGCAACACTGTTGCAGCGCCTGATGAAAAACCAGCCGTGCGGTTGGCATTCTGGAAGCCCGCGGCGGTGCTGGCAGGAATTACCCTGGCATTATTCTTGATTAACCTGGCAGTTGAGCTGCACACTCTCTACCCACCGGCTCATGAGCTGCTTTCCAAAAGCACCTGGTCTCTAATATCCAACATTTTCGACATGGATATGGAGACGGCCTTTCCCAACTTCTTTTCCACTTTCATGCTGATTTCGGTAACCGCAGTTTCAGCCTGGGCGGCTGCTCTCGATAAAGAAAACAAGGGCGGTTGGTTGGGAATTGCTGTGGTTTTCTTCATCCTGGCGCTGGATGAAACCGCCAGCCTGCACAATTCACTGGTTTATGTCTATCGGGTGGATGCGGTTAGCAGCGAATTGCAGAATTATTTCTGGTTTGTGCCGCTGATTCCCGTGCTGGCGCTGCTCGGCCTGGCTTACCTGCGCTTCTGGCTGCGCCTGCCAAACTTCCAAAAAATCTTCTTTGTCTTGTCAGGCGTGATTTATATTGGCGGAGCGGCGGGCATGGAAGTGATCAGCGGCTGGCTGGATGTGGTGGAAGGGGCCAATTCACGATATTACAACCTGACCATGTTAATGGAAGAAACTATGGAAATGATCGGGGTGTTCCTGTTCCTTCATTGCCTGTTTCATTACCTGGCAGGCCTTAAGCCTGAATTCACCGTGAAAGTGGTGCAGAATGGTTGGCAGGAAGCAGCCAGGTAGAATTTCGCGTTCAAACCCCATCAGAGTATAATGAATACACAATGATGTTTGCATAACAACTACTCATTCCAGGCAGGAGGAAAGGCTTAATGCCCCCCAAGGGAAGAATTGAAGTCAATGAGTTGTACTGCAAGGCATGTGAGTTGTGCATCGAATCGTGTCCGCAGCATGTAATCAGGCTGGCGATGGAGCGGTTTAATGCGCGCGGGTTTCACCCGGCGGAGTTGTTCACCGACGGCTGCACCGGCTGCGGTGTGTGCGCGGTGATTTGCCCGGAAGCAGCTATCACGGTTTTTCGCGCGATTGCTGAACGTAAGGCAGATGGGGGATAATTGGCATGCCAAAAGAACTGATCAAAGGAAACATTGCTTTTGCTGAAGCCGCCATCCGTTCGGGATTGCAGGCTTATTTTGGTTACCCCATCACCCCGCAGACCGAGGCGCTGGAGTGGATGTCGCAGCGCATGCCGGAACTGGGACGCGCCTTTGTGCAGGCTGAAAGCGAGCTGGCCGCCGTCAACATGGTGTACGGTGCGGCCTGTACCGGCGCGCGGGTCATGTCGTCATCGTCCAGCCCGGGCGTCAGCCTGATGATGGAAGGCATGTCGTATATTGCCGCCACCGAGGTGCCCATGGTGCTGGTGGACGTGGTGCGCGGCGGCCCGGGGCTGGGCAACATTGCCCCGGCGCAGGGCGACTATAACCAGATTGTGCACGGCGGCGGCCACGGTGACTATCACCCCATTGTGCTGGCGCCTGCCAGCGTGCAGGAATTGATTGACCTGACCGCACAGGCTTTCGATCTGGCTGAAAAATACCGCGCCATTGTGGTGGTGCTGATCGACGGCAGCCTGGGACAGATGATGGAACCGGCTGAACTGCCGCCCATGCGCCCGGTGCGCTCATCAGTGCCCGAATGGGCAGTGCACGGCGCACACGAAAGACCGCGGCGAATACTTACTTCCATTTACATCAACCCGCCGGATATGGAAACGCTCAACATGCGCCTGCTGCGGCGCTGGGAACGGATTAAAGCAGCAGAAGTGCGCTGCCGCGAATATTACCTGGATGATGCCCGTTTTGCCGTGGTGGGCTTTGGCACCGCCGGGCGCATCGCCCTTTCAGCCGTGCGCATGGCGCGCGCCGAGGGCATCCCGGTGGGTCTGCTGCGGCCGATCACGGTCAGTCCCTTCCCCGATGCAGCCGTGTCTGAACTGGCAAGGCAGATGGACGGCCTGCTGGTGGTGGAAATGAACAGCGGCCAGATGCTGGAAGATGTGCTGATCAACACCCAGGGACGCACCCGGGTGGAATTCTATGGGCGCACCGGAGGCATGGTGCCGCTGCCCGACGAAGTGCTGGAGGAAATCCGCCGCCTGGCAAAATCGGCTGACTCATCAGTTCAGGCGGAGGGACATCCGCGCGACCGCTGGCTGCACCGTATGAAAGATTTGAACCTTTAGGAGCTGGATGGGATGACAACCCTGGATAACCAGATCGAACAGATTGTTTATTCACGCCCGGCATCGTTTACCGATGCCACCACGCATTATTGCCCGGGCTGCACGCACGGCATTGCACACCGCCTGGTGGCTGAAGTGATCGATGAAATGGGCTTGCGCGAGCGCACCATTGGCGTGGCTTCGGTGGGCTGCAGTGCGTTTTCTTATAACTATTTTGACGTGGATTTTGTGGAAGCCCCGCACGGGCGCGCCCCCGCCATGGCCACCGGCATCAAACGTGTGCTGCCCGATAATATCGTCTTCACCTACCAGGGTGACGGCGACATGATGTCCATTGGTACAGCCGAGATCACGCATGCCGCGGCGCGCAGCGAAAACATCACCGTGATCTTCGTCAACAATGCCAACTTTGCCATGACCGGCGGTCAAATGGCGCCCACCACCCTGCCGGGGCAGAAAACCAGCTCATCGGTGCACGGACGCGACACGCGCCAGAGCGGCTTCCCGGTGCGCGCGGCTGAAATGCTGGCCACCCTCGACGGCGCCAGCTATGTGGTGCGGCGCAGCCTGCACGATCCCAAGAACATCCGCAAAGCCAAAAAAGCCATCCGCCTGGCGTTTGAAACCCAGGTGCGCGGACTGGGCTTTTCGATGGTGGAACTGCTTTCCACCTGCCCAACCAACTGGGGCCTGTCGCCCAAAGAAGCGTTGGAATGGGTGGAAGAGATGATGGTGCCTTATTACCCGCTGAATGATATGAAAGTGCACCCTGAAATCGCAAACCTGTCGAATGAACGGACGGGAGGCTGAGTCATGCAAAATGAAATCATCATTGCGGGTTTTGGCGGGCAGGGCGTGCTGTTTGCCGGGCAAATGCTGGCCTATGCCGGCATGGACGCCGGCATGGAAGTGACCTGGATTCCCTCTTACGGGCCTGAAATGCGCGGCGGCACAGCCAATTGCACTGTGATCATCGCCAATGAAGAGATTGGCTCACCCATGGTGGCGCATCCCCAGGCGGCCCTGGTGATGAACCTGCCCTCGCTGGATAAGTATGAAAACGCGGTCAAAGCGGGCGGCGTGCTGGTGGTGAATTCTTCCATGACCGACCGCGCGGTGCAGCGCAAAGACATTGAAGTGATCGAAATACCTGCCACTGAGCTGGCAGAAAAGATGGGCAACCGCCGCATGGCAAACATGTTAATGGTGGGAGCGCTGCTGGCTGAACTACCGGCGCTGCCGTTAAAAGTGGTTGAAAAGGCGCTGAAAGATCACACGCCCGAACGGCACCAGTCGATGGTGCCCGCCAACATCCAGGCGCTGCGCAAGGGCGTCGAGTTCCGGGCGGGGAAAAGCCGCGCCGCATAATGTGGCAGCATCAGTCACTGCGAGGAGGGCGGGAAGCCCGACGCGGCAGTCTCAATGGAAAATCGTGACGCCACGCTTTAATAACAGCGCGGCTTGCACTGACGAGTGAAGAAAAAAATCAATCAGGGTGGGTGGATATGGATCGCATCGAAGCCTGTTTTCAAGAGGTGCGTGCATTTTGTCAGCAGCATGCTGACCCGGCGCTCGTACAAAAATATCAGCATTATTTCAAAGAAGGCTACGACGCCTACGGGTTGGACCAAAAGTTGATGGAGCTGCAGCGCGACGCCTGGCTGCGCGCCTGGAAGGGTGAACTGGGCGCCGAAGGGCTGCTGAGCCTGGGCGACCGCCTGGTACGCACCGGCAAATACGAAGAAGCCAGCTTTGCCCTGTGGTTTGCCGAAAAACTGGCGAAGGAATATACCCCGGCGATGTTCGAGCGCCTGGGCGGCTGGCTGGACGACGGTGTGTGCAACTGGGCGCACAGCGACATGATGAGCGGAACCATACTCTTCCAGTTCATTCAGCGCGGCGTGGTGAGCCTGCCGGACTTTGCCCTCTGGCTGATTGCTGAATCAAAATGGAAGCGGCGCGCCGCGGCGGTGAGCTGGATCAAGCCTGCCAAAAAGATGGACGATGTGCAGCCGCTGCTGGATTCCTTTGCACCCTTGATGAGCGACGGCGAGAAGGTGGTGCACCAGGGCATGGGCTGGCTGTTGCGTGAGTTATGGAAAAAACAGCCCGCGCCGGTGATGGATTATCTGCTGACGTGGAAAGACACCTGCCCGCGCCTGATTATCCAGTATGCCTCCGAGAAGATGACGCCGGAGGACAAGGCGCAGTTGAAGCGGGGGAAGTAAGAGTTTAAATGAGATTCAATTTGCTGAATAATAATACGTTCTCCGCGTGGAGAGCGATTTTTAATTTGTACTAATTATGAGGATGAATATAATAATAAAGGGTTGGGGAAAGCCCTTGAAAAAAGGTGGCACGAAAAAATAACAACCATACTGCACAAATACAATTCCTTAATTGAAAAATAAGTATATTACAATAGTCTTGCGTTTAATAGTAACACAATTAGTGGATCACTAGAGCCGTTGAAAGAAAAA
>Ga0334888_1005482_pt1 | contig 10620 bp, 7 predicted proteins | sample GraSluR1_MG_FD_207227 | JGI IMG/M metagenome (GOLD analysis project Ga0334888, IMG submission 207227) | Sludge microbial communities from methane-producing bioreactor in Wageningen University, Netherlands - Granular Sludge_3_08-R1 | ecosystem: Engineered > Bioreactor > Anaerobic > Unclassified ...
CATCGCCGAGCGTTTTCGCGCCTATCAGGAGGCGATGCGCGGCGCGGGCCTGGAGCCGTTGCCGCCGCTGTTGATCGGCCCGCGCGAGGAGATCAGGGTGGATGCGGTGCGCTACTCGGTGGCCGAAGCCTACGCCAGCGAAATCAGCGACCTGGCGGCGGCGCTGGCGCGCCCTGGCCGCCCGACGGCGATCTTCGCCATGAACGATCTGATGGCCCTGCTGACCGTCATTGCGGCGGGCCAGGCGGGGCTGCGCGTCCCGCACGACCTATCGGTGATTGGCTTCGACAATCTCAGCCTGGTCGAGCATTTCGCGCCACCGCTAACGACGGTCGCTCAAGACCCGTTCAAGATGGGGGCTGAGGCGGCACGGCGTTTGCTGACGATGGTTGAGGGAGAGCCAGCAAACGACGTGTGGACATTGCTGCCAACCCGTCTGGTGATCCGTGCCTCCACAGCCCCGCCCCCCGGAAGGAGGTGACCCTCAAAAGCATATTCGATTCTTCGACTTAAGGCTACCCCGTCATAACGCCGTATGAGACCGTGAGACGGCGCGACCAACACCCGGTGAGGGGCGCACCTGCCACCTCGTCGGGGTGGGCGTCTGCGTCGGCTGCCACAGCGGTCAGCTAGCCGTTCGAACTTAGTGGTTATGGAGGTACTCACCCAATGTCACGTTCCAAGTTCCTTACCCTTATGCTGGTGACCAGCCTGGTCATGGCGTTGGTGGGCGCGCTCAGCGCCAGCCCTGCCCAGGCCCAGGAGCCGGTCAAGGTCACGATCACGGCCCGCGCCGTCGTGGGCGGGGTGAACAATAACCTGGCCGTGTGGCTGACCACGTTCGCCATCCCCACCTTCGAGGAGATGATGGCCGCCCAGGGCACGCCGGTTGATGTCGAGTTTGTCGAGTTCGGCGGCGGCGACGAGCAGCTCAAGGAGCAGTACGCGCTCGATCTGAGCGTCGGCAGCGGCTACGACATCATGGCCTTCGACGGCTTCTGGGTGCCAGAGTTCGTCGGGGCCGGGCTGCTCAAGCCGCTGGCGGAAGTAGTTGGCCCGGAAGTCAATGACTGGGAAGGCTGGGGCCACATCTCAGAGGGCATCCAGGCCATCCTGTCCTACCAGGGCCAGCGTTATGGCATCCCCTCCGGCACCGATGTCCGCCAGATCTTCTACCGCAAGGACCTCTTCGAGCAGGCTGGCATCGCGCTGCCCTGGCAGCCGACAAGCTGGGCAGAGTTGCTCGACACGGCCCGCACGCTGAAGGAAGCCGGAATCGAGATTCCGCTGCAGATCAACGCGGGCACGGCGATGGGCGAGGCCACGACCATGCAGGGCTACTTCATGGTGCTGCTGGGCGCGGGCCATCACCTGTACGACTTTGACGACGGCAAGTGGATCGTCAAGAGTCCGGGCATCCTCGACACACTCAACTTCTACAAGACTGTCTACGTGGACGAGGGCCTGGGCGACGCCCGTATGCAGCTTCTGCAGGACGGGCGTAACCGCTCGTTCGTCGCCTTCCGCGACGGGCAGGTGGGTATGCTGGTCGAAGGCGACTGGTTCTGGCGCTCGGTGATCGCGCCGGGGTCGGAGACCGCCGTCGAGAACCGCAATGAGGTAGTCGGCTGGGCGATGATGCCGGCTAAGGAGCCGGGCGCGGGCTACCGCGGCCAGGACTTCGTCACCATCTCCGGCGGCACCGGCTGGCTGATCAACCCCAACACCCCGCACCCGAAGGAAGCGTGGGCCTTCCTCTCCTACATGTCGAGCCGCGACCAGGTGCGCGCCTTCGAGCTAATCCAGCCGCGCATCAGCTTCCGCGACGATGTGGAAGTGGCTGGCGATGCGGTCATGACGGCCATGGCCAATGCACTGCTGCAGTACTCGACTGTGCGGCCCATGCTGCCCGAGTACCCGCTGATCTCCACCGAGATTCAGCTTATGACCGAGCGCGTGGTCTCCGGCGAGATGTCGCCTGAAGACGCGATGGACGCCTTTGCCGAGGCCGTGACCGAGATCGCGGGCGCGGACAACGTCAAGACGCTTGAGTAATTGCGGCGCTGCACTGCGCCAACGACATGGGGCCAGGCCGCGTGGCCTGGCCCCCAAGTCTTTTGGAGCGCAACGTGGAACGAAAGCACGCCATATTCCCGGCAAGAGTAGGGATTATCTTTCTGACGCCTACCATACTGTTTGTCGTCGTATTCTTGCTGTACCCGTTTGTGCGCGTGTTCCTGCTCAGCTTCACCAACCAGACTTTGCTAGGGACAACCGCGCCTAACCCGGAGTTCGTCGGCCTGGCCAACTACCAGCGCCTCTTCGACCCCGACCGCTGGATGCGCCTGGGCGAGTTTGGCAGCGCGCTGGAGATTACGGTGCAGTTCGTCGTGGGGTCGGCGCTGATCGGCCAGGCGGGGCTGGGAATGCTCATCGCCTGGGCCTTCTACCGCAAGCGCGGCGTGCTGCGCGAGGCTGTCTTCACGTTGGTCATCCTGGCCTGGATCATCCCCGAAACGGTGGTGGCCTTCACCTGGGTGGCCTTCCTCGACTGGGAGTTCGGCACGCTCAACAGCGTGCTCGACACAATAGGGCTGGGGCGGCCCGACTGGTTGTTCGACCGCCCGCTGCACTCCATTATCCTCTTCAACTCGTGGCGCGGGACAGCCTTTTCCATGCTGCTCTTTTCGGGCGCGCTGGAGACGATCCCGCCCTCCTATGTGGAGACGGCGGAGGTGGTGGGCGCGAACGCCTGGCAGAAGTTCCGCGACATCTTCTTCCCGCTGTTGCGCGGACACATCCTGACTGACCTGATCCTGATCACGCTGTGGACGTTCAACGTTTTCACGCCGTTCCTGCTGACGGGTGGCGGCCCGGCCAAGCGCACGGAGTTGGTGTCCATCTACACCTACCGCACGGCGTTTATGGGTCGGCACGAGTTCGGCAAAGGCAGCGCCATCGCCGTGGTGATGATGCTGATCAACCTGACGCTGGCCCTGATCTACCTGGCGTCCATCCGCCGCCGGAGGGTGACATGAACACTTTCCTGGCGCGCTCCTGGCTGGCGCGAGTGCTGCTGTTTGTCTTCGCGGTGGTCATCGCGGCGTTCTTCGTCACGCCATTGCTGTGGCTGATCACCGCCCCCTTCAACACACAGGCGAACCTGGCGGTGACCATCCCCTCCAACCCCTCGCTGGCGAACTTCGAGGCGGTCTACAACAACAAGTTCGCCATGCGCGCGCTGTTCCAGAACAACCTGATCATCGGCGGCGGGGTGATGGTGCTGGTGGCGGGTGTGGCGACGATGGCCTCCTACGGCCTGTCGCGCACGCACGTGCCGGGACGCGATGTGCTGGTCTACGTGCTGATCCTGTTTTCGTCGGTGGTCAGCGGCACGGCGGCGATGGTGCCCATCTTCCTGCTCGTGTTCCGGCTGGGGCTGATTGACACCTACGCGGGCGTCATCCTGGTGATGACCGGCGGGCTGCTGCCGTCGGCGATCTTCATCATGCGCGACTTCATTGACTCGATCCCGCGTTCGTATGAAGAGGCGGCCCTGGTCTGCGGGGCGTCGTCGCTGCGCGTCTTCCGCGACGTGGCCCTGCCCATGGTGCGGCCCGGCGTGGTGGTGGTGGCTATCTGGGCGTTTGTCAACGCCTGGGGCGCGTTCCTCATCCCGTCGGTACTGCTGCGCAGCCCGGATCGTATGCCGGCGTCCATCGCCTCCTACTCGTTCTATACGGAGGCCGGCACACCCAACCTGACGCTGCTCTCGGCCTATGCCTTCCTGTACACGATCCCGGTGCTGGTGCTGTACCTGATCGTCAACTGGCGTTTTGGCTTCCGCTTCTTCGGCGGTATCAAGAGCTAACTCTCAGCTACGGACAAACAACACGATGACGCAGATTACCTTTGAGCATGTCGTCAAGCGTTTTGGCAGCGTGACTGCCGTCAACGACGTGACGCTGACCGTCGGCGACGGCGAGTTCGTGGCCCTGCTCGGCCCTTCCGGCTGCGGCAAGACGACCACGCTGCGCCTGATCGCCGGGCTGGAATTCGCCGACGAAGGGCGCATCCTGATCGGCGAGCGCGACGTGACGCGGCTGCCGCCGCGCGCCCGCGATGTGGCCATGGTCTTCCAAGACTACGCGCTCTACCCGCACATGACCATCCTGGAGAACATCGGTTACCCGCTCAAGGTGCGCGGCGTGGGCAAGCAGGAGCGCACCGAGCGCGTGACAGAGGTCGCCCAGCAGCTTCAGATCGGCGATCTGCTCGACCGCCGCCCTGGGCAGATCTCCGGCGGGCAGCAGCAGCGCGCGTCGGTGGCGCGGGCAGTGGTTCACCAGGCGCTGTGCTTCCTCTTCGATGAGCCGCTGAGCAACCTCGACGCGCAGCTTCGGCTGGAGGCGCGCGCCTTCCTCAAGCACCTGCAGCACGAACTGGGCGTGACGACCGTCTACGTGACGCATGATCAGGCCGAAGCGATGGCCCTAGCGGATCGCATCGTGGTCATGAACTTCGGGCGCGTCATGCAGATTGGCGCGCCGTTGGAGGTCTACCGCCGCCCGGCCAACACCTTCGTCGCCTCGTTCATCGGCAGCCCGCCCATGAACCTGCTGGCGGGCACGGTAGACTTGGGGCGTGGCACGTTCCGGCTGAATGGGGAAACGCCGGCGATTGACATGGGTGCCCTGTTCAGGCGGCTGAACGGCAAGCTGACCGACGGGCAGACGATCACCCTGGGCGTCCGCCCCGAACACCTGACGCCGCAGGTTGAACCGTCGCCCGGCGCGATCCCGGCGCAGGTCTACGCCGTGCAGCCGATGGGCGGCGAAGTGCTCATCGTCGTGCGCGTGGCCGGCAAGCTGGTCTCTGTGCGCCTGTTCCGCGACGAGCCGCCGGACTTGCCGCCCGAAGTCTGGCTGGTGCCCGATCTGAACGTGAGCTTTGCCTACGGCGCGGACGGCAACCTGCTGCAATGAGTGCTCTCGCCGCGTCCACTGAGCGCGTGCTGGAAGGGCACGTTACGCCGGCGCAGGAGGGCAGCTTCCTCACTCTGCCGTTCGAGATGCCGGCGGGCACGGGACGGCTCGATGTGCGCTACGAGTACAGCGACGCTATCGGCTCTGACCCGCACCTGACCGGCGGCAACACGGTGGACATCGGGCTGTTCGACGGGCGCGGCATCACCTTCATGGAGGCGGGCTTTCGCGGCTGGAGCGGCAGCGCCCGCCGCGAGTTCTTTGTGACGCCGGCGGCGGCGACGCCCGGCTACCTGCCCGGCCCGCTGACTCCGGGCACCTGGCACATCTTCCTGGGGCTGTACAAAGTCGCGCCGCGCGGCTGCGATTACCGGGTGACGCTGCGCTTCAGTCCGGCGGAGGGCGCGGACGATTCCCCGCCTCCCATCATGCTCCCCCTGCGCCGGGACGCGCCGGGCTTCGCCCCCAGGCCGGACGGCTGGTATCGCGGCGAGCTACACTGCCACACCTACCACAGCGACGGCGATTCCTCGCCCGGTGAGGTGATCGCGGCGGCGCGCGCCCTGGGCCTGGACTTCCTGGCGATCACCGATCACAACACGCTCAGCCACCTGATCGAGCTGGCCGCACTGGACACGCCCAATCTGATCCTCATCCCCGGCTTCGAGGTAACAACATACAAGGGCCACTGGAACGTGTGGGGCGACCGCGGCTGGATTGACTTCCGCACGCTGACGCCGGAACTGCTGGCTGAAGCGATCCGGGCGGCGCGGGCGCGCGGCTACCTGACCTCGTGCAACCACCCGCGCCCCTACGGGCCGCCCTGGGAGTTCGCCGAAGTGACCGGCTGGCACTGCCTGGAAGTGTGGAACGGCCCCTGGAGGTTGTTCAACGCCGTCTCGCTGGCCTATTACGAGCGGCGCTTGAACGCAGGCGAGCGGCTGGTGGCCGTCGGCGGCAGCGATGCGCATCGCTTGCGGAGCGGGGCGGACGAAGTGGCCCGCGTGGGCACGCCGACGACCTGGATTTACTGCCCCGGCCCGCCCAGCGCTGCGGCGTTGCTGGACGCGCTGCGCGCCGGGCACGCTTTCGTCAGCGAGGGGGCGGACGGGCCGCGCCTGACGATGCGCGCTGGCCCGGCGATGATGGGCGATGTCGTCGCGCGCCCGCCGGACAACCGCCTGCCACTGACTGTGCACGCAGCGGGCGGGGCCGGGTTAATTCTGGAACTGCACGGCGCGCCCGGCCTGCTTGCCCGCTACCCCATCGCTGGCGAGGATGCGGCTATCGAGGCGACGCTGGACGTGTCTGGCACGGCGTATGTACGCGCGCAACTTGTCAGCGGCGAGGACAGCGACCTGCTGCGCGCGCTGACGAATCCGATTTATCTGGGGTGAAGGTGGTTTTTGGCAATTGGTTTTTGGTTCTTGGTGATTGGTTTGTGGGGAAGGGTGTGCTGTGATCCATCTGTTCAACCAACCACTAACAACCAATAACCAATAACCAATAACCCTCTACAAGGTGAGTGAGCTATGGCCGCACCCGTTTATGAACTGACCGTCGTCTCGCACACGCACTGGGACCGCGAATGGTACCGCACGTTCCAGGACTTCCGGCTGAGCCTGGTGCGCTTGATTGACGACTTGCTCGACATCCTGGACGGCGACCCGGCCTTCCGCAGCTTCATGCTCGACGGGCAGACGATCATCCTGGAAGACTACTTGGCGCTGCGCCCGGAGCGCGAAGCCGACTTGCGCCGCCATATCCAGTCCGGGCGGCTGGTCATCGGCCCCTGGCACATTCTGCCCGACGAGTTCCTGGTGGGGCCGGAGTCCACCGTGCGCAACCTGATGTTGGGCGCGGCGATCTGCGCCCGCTTCGGCGAGCGGATGCCGGTCGGCTACACGCCCGACCCCTTCGGGCACATCAGCCAGCTTCCGCAGATTCTGGCGGGCGCCGGCGTGGAGACGGCCATGTTCCGGCGCGGGCTGGCGGAGGAGCCGCTTGAACTGTGGTGGGAAGCGCCGGACGGCACGCGCGTGCTGACCCTCTACCTGCGCGAGGGCTACGGCAACCTGGAATGGGCGCCCACCGATCCCACCGTCTTCACGCGCACGGTCGAGCGGCAGATCGCGCTGCTGGGGCCGCACACGCGCTCGAATAGCCTGCTGCTGCTCAACGGGACGGATCACCAGCCGCCCCAGCCGGAGATTCCCGCCCTGATTGACGCGGCGAACGCCGCCCTGCAGGGGCGGGCGCGGCTGGCGCACGGCACCATCCCCGCTTACGTGCAGGCGGTGCGCACGGCCCTGGGGCCTGACCCCGATTTGCCTGTCGTGCGCGGCGAACTGCGCTCCCCGCGCCGCCATCACCTGCTGCCGGGCGTGCTCTCGACGCGCATGTGGATCAAACAGCGCAACCAGGCGTGCGAGACGCTGCTGGAGCGTTACGCCGAGCCGCTGGCGGCGCTGGGGACGCTGTGGGGTGCGCCGAGCCGCCAGGGAGACCTGTGGCAAAGCTGGCGCTATCTCATCGAAAACCACCCGCACGACTCGATCTGCGGCTGCTCGATTGACCAGGTGCACGACGAGATGCGCACCCGCTTCGACTGGAGCGCGCAGATCGCCGGGCGGCTGGCGGACGAGGGGCTGCGCGATCTGGCCGCTCACCTGGACATGGCGGCGCTGCCCGTTCCGCCGGTGCCGAATGTCCCCAGCGTTCCGCCCGATTACGAAGTCACGGCGCAGCCCGCAGACCTGGCGCTGGTCGTTTTCAATCCGGTGCCAGGCGCGGCGGTGGGGCGCGTCGAGGTGGAGGTGCCCTGGCTGGGGCCGGAACAGCATTACGTGCTGGGCGATGATCGCGGCGAGCCGCTGCCTGTCGCCTGGACGAAGGGCCGCGAGGAAGTGCTGGAGTCGCGCTGGCTGGCGGGCGACGATCTGCTTGCGTTCCTGGACCAGCTTGAGATCGGCATCTACCTCAACCGCCTGATCCGCGACGCCCACGTATGGCTGAGCGGCGGCGAGCCGCGCCTGGAGCTGATCCTCACCGAGCAGCATCCGCGCGACGTGATCGGCCTGGCGCGGCTGGCGCACACGCTGCGCGAGCATCCCGCGCTGCGGGCGGCCCCGCGCTGCCACCTGACCGTGCGCTTCGGGCGTCCGCACCGACTGGCCTTTGAGGCGCGCGACGTGCCTGGCGTCGGCTGGCGGAGCTACCGGCTGCGGACCGCGCCGGGGCCGGTTGAGGAGCGTCCCGCGATAGCGACGCGCGAAACGGCCATCGAGAACGCCTGGCTGCGCGTAGAGGCCGACCCGCTTACGGGCCGCCTGAGCGTGCTCGACAAGGCGACCGGGCGCGTCCTGCGCGACCTGAACGGGTTTGAGGACGGCGGCGACCGCGGCGACGAGTACAACTACTGCCCGCCGGAGCAGGATCGGGTGGTGCGGACGCCCGCCGCCCCGCCGCTGATCGAGCGCGTGGACGCCGGCCCGCTGGGGCAAACGCTGCGCGTCACCCTGGCGCTCGATCTGCCGGCGCGCCTGGCTCCGGCGCGCGACGCGCGGGCCGCGGAGACGGTGCGCGTGCCGGTGACGACGACGGCGACGCTGCTGCCGCACAGCCGCCGCGTGGATATTCACACGGCGCTGGACAACCGGGCCGAAGATCACCGGCTGCGCGCCCTGTTCCCCAGCGGCGTGCGCAGCGAGCGGGCCATCGCCGACGCGCACTTCGACCGCATCGCCCGCGCGCCCCAGCAGCACGGCGACACGTCGGGCTGGGTCGAGCAGCCGCAGCCGACCGCGCCGCAGCGCGGCTTCGTGGCCGTCGAAGCGGGCGGGCAGGGGTTGCTCGTGGCCGTGCGCGGCCTGCCGGAGTACGAGTTGATCCCCGCCGAGGAGGGGGCGACGCTGGCCGTGACCCTGCTGCGTTGCGTGGGCTGGCTGTCACGCGGCGACCTGGCCTGCCGCGCGGGACACGCCGGGCCGGAGATGGCCACGCCAGGTGGACAGTGCCCCGGCCCTGCCGCGTTCGACTACAGCGTAATTCCTTTCGGCGGCGCGTTCGACCTGGACGCGGCGGCGCAGGAGGCGTATGCCTTTGGCGCGCCGCTGCGCGCGGCGGTTGCGCCGCTGGCCGGGGGGCCGCTGCCTGCCACGCAGACGGCGGTCGCGCTGGAACCGGCGGCACTGGTGCTCACCGCCATCAAGCCCGCCGAGTCCGGTCAGGGCTTGATCGTGCGCTTCTACAACAGCAGCGAGACGGCAATGGGAAGCCGGGTGCGCTTTGGCTTCCCCGTGCGGGAGGTCGTCCCGGCGAATCTGCTCGAAGCGCCCATTGGCCCGCCGCTGGCCCAGGGAGAGGATGGCGCGTTCGCCCTGACGGTGCCCGCCAAGCGCATCGTCACCCTGGCGGTGACGCCCGCGCCGCTCGCCTGACCGCTGCGGGCGCACGGGCGCATCTCCACAGCCACGAATCGGGCGGCCTGGGGACGGGCCGCCCGTCTCTTTTTCTGCAGGGGAAGGTTGAAGCTACTCGCTGAACGTCTCCCCTCTTTATCTCCCCTGCAGCCAGGCTAGAGGGGGGACACCGGCTCGCCGCTCTCCCCGTCCCCAAGCCTGGCTGGGGGAAGATGCCGGGGAATAGGGGCCTACCAGCGTTGGCAGACGAGGCCTGTTTATCCGATAATCCAGGATGGTTCAGCGCGCGACACCGCCCGTTCATGGGCCGGTCATCCTCGCGCGGGTCATGTTTCTCCTTTCTCACGCACACAAGGAATGACAGGTCATGGTGGGAGCAACCGATCAACCGTATGCGAAGCTGCGCCGCTTCAATGCCCTGATGGGCGTCTTTCACTTCGTGCAGGGCGTGCTGATGCTCGCCCTCAGCAACGATTTCACCGTCCCGATCAACACCTCCTTTCTCAAGTACGACGAGGCGACCGAAAGCCTGGTCTCCAACCCGCAGACCGCGTTCGAGCTACCGTTGGGGCCGGTCATCGCATCGTTCCTGTTCATGTCGGCGCTGGCCCATTTCCTGGTCGCCGCGCCGGGCACCAATGGGTGGTACGTGCGCAACCTGAAGAAGGGCGTCAACTACGCCCGCTGGATCGAGTACTCATTCAGTTCCTCGGTCATGATCGTGGCCATTGCGACGCTGTTCGGCATGTACGACATCGCCGGGCTGCTCGTCCTCTTCGCCCTGAACGCGGCGATGATCCTCTTCGGCTGGATGATGGAACTGCACAACCAGACCACCCCCAAGACGGACTGGACGGCGTTCATCTTCGGGTCGCTGGCAGGGATCGTGCCCTGGATCGCGGTGGGCATCTACTTCGTCGGCTCGGTCACCAGCGGCGAGAACGTGCCGAACTTCGTCTACGCGATCTACATCTCGCTGTTCATTTTCTTCAACATCTTCGCCGTGAACATGGTGCTGCAATATAAGAAGGTGGGGCGCTGGCAGGACTATCTCTACGGCGAGCGGACGTATATCGTGCTCAGTCTGGTGGCCAAGTCGCTGCTGGCCTGGCAGGTCTTTTTCGGGACGTTGCAGCCCGGCTAGAGCGTGTTATGCACTTTCAGCCCCCCTATCTTCCGGCCCCTTTCCCCGCCAGCGGCTCAGGGTAGCTCCT
>Ga0334888_1005502_pt1 | contig 10592 bp, 6 predicted proteins | sample GraSluR1_MG_FD_207227 | JGI IMG/M metagenome (GOLD analysis project Ga0334888, IMG submission 207227) | Sludge microbial communities from methane-producing bioreactor in Wageningen University, Netherlands - Granular Sludge_3_08-R1 | ecosystem: Engineered > Bioreactor > Anaerobic > Unclassified ...
CTTTCACTGCTGGATTATACGATTATGTCCATATTCGGCGCCAATAATTATGCTCTTGAGATATTTTCCTCATTCAGCGGCAGTAAGAGCACGGGAAAGGCGTTTCTGACTTCCGTTCCAATGATTCTGCTCTGCGGATGCATGATTTATCTGTTTTACCGTGAGTTGCACCATAGGCTTTTAACCGGCGCGAGAAGGGGCAGTTCCCATCATTACAGTCTTAAGTTTCCATCCGTGTTTGAATATGCCATAGGCTTTTGTCTTATGATACTGATCTTTGTTGTTTTATTGCCTCTGATTGTTCTATTGGGAGATTTCAATTCATGGATGCGCATACCCTCTTCCCTTGCCGAATCCGGGGGAGAGATTCTTATCAGCCTGGGTATCGCTTTTTCAGCCGTTATTTTAAGTTTGATCCTTGCTTATCCGATATCTCTTTTTGCGGCGGTCGGAAAACGCCGTTCCCGTTTCCTGTTTTTATTCGTTATTATGCAGCTTTCGGTTCCTTCCTCGTTAACGGGTATTTCTCTTATTCGTACATTTAATCTGATTCTGCCGGATTTTTTGTATAACAGTTGGTTTCTTCCGGTAATTGCCCAATCAACAAGGTTTTTACCCATTATTGTTTTAATATTGGTTTCACAGATACAAAGTATTGACAATGATTTGATAGAAGCAGCACATCTTGAAACTTCCAGATGGTGGGATATTTTCTATTATGTACGCCTGCCTTTGCTGAAACATGGGATACTGGCTTCCTCCCTGACTGCCTTTGCGCTTTGCATGGGTGAACTGGGGGCAACGCTTCTGGTAATTCCTCCGGGAACATCAACCCTGACGATTAAAATATACAACTATCTTCATTATGGCAGTACAGAAACGGTTAAAAGCCTTTGCCTGATCATTTTTGCGGGATGTTTGGTTTTTGGATGGGGGATAAAAAAGGGAATGCGGCTTTGGGAAGATAAAGAATTTCGCATAAAAACAGGGTTCAGGGGAAGCGGAGGATTGGATGGATAATATTATAAAAAAATGTTTAATATTGCTTCTGTCTCTTGCGGCACTCTTTGTATTTATTCTGGCTTTGCGCAATACAAATGAAGCGCCGCCGGATATACCGGATACGGGAAAGGACATTTTCGGCTTAATCCCGCCCGGGGATGTAATGGACATGGCATTCATAAAGGATGCTGTTTACGCCGGAGGAAGGGATGGCGTGTACGTGATTGACAGAAACAATTATCAGGCGGAAAAGCTTGAGTTTTCAACAAATATAACCTACGTCAGAGCTTTGCACGCGGATGACGAAGGATGGCTCTGGATCGGATGTACCCAGGGCTTGATGAGATATTTTCCCGAAACAAAGGAAGAGAACCGGATAATCGCAGAGAAAGAATCCATACCCGATGAAAGAGTCAACAGCATTATGCAGGACAGTAAAAAACGCCTTTGGGTGGGGACCTGGGGAGGGGCTGCCTGCCTGGAAGACGGAAAATGGAGTGTTTTGACAGAGGACGATGGTTTGATGAAAAACATGGTAAATGTTATTGATGAAGACAGCGAAGGCGGTTTGTGGTTTGGTTCCTATTCGGTTAAGGAGGGAGGGGTAAGCTGCCTCAGCAATGGTCAATGGCAATATTTTAATACACAGACACATCTCCATAATGAAAACGTTACTTCAATTATGCAGGCTCACAACGGCGATGTATGGATAGGAACGGGTCTTTATGATCATGGCGGAGCGGCCATTTTACGGCTGGACGGCTTTGTATGGAAGCTTTTCGGAAAAATGGCAAAGGAAGACGGGCTTGTGGGGGAAAAGGTGCGTTCCCTCTTCCAAACCAGGGAAGGAACTGTTATTATAGGTTCGGAATATAACGGACTGACCTGTGTAAAGAACGGTATATGCAGCCATTTGACAATGGCAGAGGGGCTTTCCGACAATGAAATAAAATGTATTCTGCAGGATAAGGAAGGGCGTATATGGCTTGGAACAAGAAATGGTATTACGGTTATCGCAAATGAAGAAGCGCTTTTTAATAAAAACCCTTAACATTCCCAGTCAGGCATATTTTCTCTTTTTATGTTCTGTCTGTACTCCGAAGGAGTAATTCCCATTACTTTTTTGAAGATGGTGTAAAAGTAGCTTTTACTGTAAAAGCCTGCCTTTACGGCAATGTCACCAACCGGTAAGCTGTATTCCTCAAGTAATTCAAGTGTCTTATCCACCCTTATTTTGTTTATATAATCACCTATTGACTTGCTGGTGTAAGTTTTAAACAGTCTGCCCAGGTAATTCGGCGAGAGGTTGAGCTTGTCGGCTATTGTATTCAGGCAAAGGTTTTCGTCCGTATAGTGCCCGTTAATTATTTCAATAGCCATATTCATAAGGACCTCATATTTTGAATTCTTATGCTGCTCCAGCAGTGTAAACACATGGGTAAACATGTTCAAAAAGCGGTTTTTAATTTCGTCCAGGGTTTCGCATTTGTTAATGGCCGAGATAAACGAGTTGAAATCGTAATCTATGGAATATTTACTTGTGCTCTCTATGCTTTCAAAGGTATTGACAATGGATGATGTCAGCCTGAGCAGAAGGGAATTCATGACTTTGTATGTATAATCCTTTGCCGGATAGAGGATCTCATCCAGAAACTTTTCGGCTTGCTCCGCCTTGCCGAGCATCAGGGCGTCAAGCAGCAACTTTTCCTTTTTGATTGGATATACATATTCCTGGGTATCAAGGGCTTTTAATTCCTCAGAGTGTATGATGCATTTGTACCCGCAGAACATTCTGTAATTGGAAGCCCGTTTGACTTCGGAATACAGTAATCCGATGTCGTTGAAAGTATATCCGGAGGGGCTTATTGCGGCGGAGACAGATAATTTGATGTTCTTTTCAACTACATTCTGCACAAGCCTGACCATCTCATCAATCTCGCCGATATACCCTGGACAGGCATTTTCGTTTAAGACCAATACAATATGGTCATCCTTCATATCCACAGTTTCAACGGGATATCTCGTTTTGAAGTTTTTAAGGGCTTCCTTCATAACGGCTTGCTTTAAAAGCGTAATTTCGTAGTTCTTAAAACGGGAACACAGTTCATCATAGTGGTCAATCCGGAAAAGAATCAGCAACAGCGCGTCATCCGCCGAGAAAGAGATATTATATCTTTCAAAATCCTTCCTTGCTTTTTCGGATGAAAAAAGTAAATTGTTCTGCAGGCTGATGTAAAGAAATTCTTCCTTAAGCTTTTCCTGATCACTTCGATTATCCTTTATTTGATTTTGCAGGCTGTCGATAATGTCATCGATGGATTTCTTTGCCTTTCCGGTAACAATATATGAAATAACAAAGCCAATAATCAGATAAACCAGAAACATAAGAGCGGCTATTGAACTTATTTTTCTCAGATTTTCATATATAACGCTGTAGGGAATAAGACGTATAAAATACCAGCCCAGCTTGTTTGAACGGACGTATGTAACGAAGTGTTTCTTGTCCGACATATTGCATATGAATGATCCGGTGTCATTTTTATAATTACGTATTCTGGATGAAAACTCTTCCTGTGAAATATCATAAAGCATATCATCCTTGTAAAGAGAACTGACCAGCACCCCTTTTTCGTTCATGATGCATATATCGCCTTTCATAGCGCTATTCCATGATTCTATTGAGTTCCTTACCCATTCCTCCGATACGTTTATCATAATAACTTCGCCGGGATATGCGGGAGCAGAACTCGGATAGCTGTAAACAATGGTATAAATATTTACGGTATTGTTCGGTACATCCGGAGCTCCGTAAATTTTAACCTTTCTGGGTATGGGATATAATATCCTTACATTTTCGTAATCATCAATTAACCTGACAGCTTCCTTGTCAAAGAAATCGGTTCTCGCTTTTTTAGGTTCGCCTGAAAGAGTAGTATAGAAACAATCGGTCTGTCTGTTATAGACATAGATGGATATGATGTTTGTGCCTGCCAAAGTAAAGCTGTTGAGCCTTGCATAGGCCTTTTGCATAGTAAGCGCATCCTCAATCAGGTTGTTCACAAGGTTGGAAATCGACTGATCATTGTATATCTGGAAGGTGAGCTTTCTTATGGGTTCAAAGAGCGAATCACAGCTAAGGCTTATTTGAAGAAGGCTGCCGTTGGAATTGCTTATAATCCGCTTATCCTCCAGGCTGCGATACACTGAGAAAAAAACGATGGATATCCCCAACAATATCAAAACCATTGACAGGAAGATATATTTTTTTAAAAAACCAAATACTTTTTCCTTATCCTTTTTTATTTCAGATTTCATGAATAAAAACCCCGCCGCTTTACTTAAACATTATAATATATGAACTTATATAAAAACCATATATGAGATTTCCCAAAAAAATTATATTTCCAAAGGGTTATTACTCAAAAACTAAATCTGGTTTGTCGTTTCCGTTAAAATTAATAAAAACAATGCTTTTATAGTTATTATTTTAGTATAATTCCAACAGATTATCAATAAAACCAGCCTGAAAAAGTAATTATCGTTGTAAATCTAATAAAATGTTATATTTCAAAGTTACATTTGTTTAATTATCAAAGAAATTCCTCAATATAGGAGTTTACAGTTTTGGAATTATGGTAGAGAATTACTATAGAGGTTATTCTCCAAACAATGATATCCGTCAGGGGGAAAAACATGGCAGCTATTGAGTATAAAAGCAGAAAAGGAAAAAGGTCAAATCCAATATATAATTTTTTGAGAGAAATAAAAATGAACGGCAGTCTGTTCTTTTTATTATTGCCCGGGTTCGTTCTTGTATTTTTATTGAATTATATGCCGATGGCCGGTATATTATTGGCCTTTAAAAAGTATCAATTTATAGATAAGAATTTTTTTATAAACCTGTTTAAGCTTGAATGGGTCGGCCTGGATAATTTTTGGATATTTTTTAATGATCCGTATTTTGCCAGTGCTTTAAAAAATACCATACTATATAATATAGTTTTTTTGATCACAGGAACGATAATGTCACTTATTATCGCTATTGTTATAGATGAAATGACCAACAAAAGTATGGCTAAGCTATACCATAGCTGTATGATATTGCCGTATTTTTTGTCATGGGTTGTCTTCAGCTATGTGGTATTTGCTTTCCTTGGGCAGGAATACGGATATATAAATAATTCCATACTTGCGCCTCTTGGCCTTAAAGGGATAGCGTGGTATGAAGAACCAAAATACTGGCCGGTTATTTTGCTGATTGTCAATACAATTAGGAATGCCGCTTACGGCAGTATATTATATTTGTCGGCCATAGTAGGAATAGATCCGGAGTACTATGAACTGGCCAGAATTTACGGCGCAAACAAATGGCAGCAGATTACCAGAATTACGCTGCCCTTAATATCAAATGTGGTGATCATCCTTGTTATATTAAACGTCGGAAACATACTGTCCGCTGATTTCGGCATGTTTTATAACGTTCCGCTGCATGTTTCGGTACTCAGGCACAAGACTTACATAATCGATGTGTATATTTATGACCTGCTTAAGCTAAGTACGGGAAATATGATAGGGAAATCCACCGCGGCAGGACTTTTCAAATCAGTATTCGGTATGATCATCGTTCTGTTGTCAAACCTTATAGTCAGAAGAGTTGACAAAGAAAAAGCGTTGTTTTAGGGGGAGGCATCTATGAAAAAGTCGTCTGTCACAGATAATATATCATACGGTTGGAATATTGTATTAAATATATTCACTGCCTTATACACAATTTTATGCTTACTTCCGTTTCTTCTGGTTATTATAGTCTCATTTACCGATGAAGGTATGATAAGCCGGAACGGATATTCATTCATTCCCGAAGCTTTGTCCCTTGAGGCGTATAAATCATTGTTTCTGAATACCCGGTCTATAGGAAGGATTTACCTGGTGTCCATCTTTGTTACGGTCGTGGGCACAATAGTGAGCGTGCTGGTTATGGCAATGTACGCGTACCCGATTTCACGGAGCAGCTTCCGGTATAAAAACCATTTTACATTTTATATTTTCTTTACGATGCTTTTCGGCGGAGGGATGGTGCCATGGTACATTATCTGCACCCAGGTGCTTCGTTTGAAGGATACGGTGTGGGCGCTGATAGTTCCGTATCTTTTTAATGCCTTTTATGTCATAATTATCAGAACATTTTTTAAAACAACAATTCATGAATCAATGATTGAATCGGCAAAACTGGATGGCGCCGGTGAAATAAGAATTTTTACGGTAATTGTTCTTCCCCTGTCTATGCCGGTCATTGCAAGCATCGGACTTTTTACGTCCATATATTACTGGAACGACTGGTGGCTTTCGCTTATTCTTCAAAACAAATCCGAATGGATTAATTTGCAGTATGCGATGTACAGGGTTCTGGCAGACGCGACTTATCTTGCTCAGCTAAGTTCAGGCGCGGGAGGAGGTCTTACACAGTCCGAACTTGCAAAAATGCCGACGCAAACCGTACGTATGGCAATGTGCGCTTTTGCGATGGGTCCCATTTTGCTTGCGTATCCTTTCTTCCAGAGATATTTTATAAAAGGACTTACCATCGGCTCGATAAAGGGTTAAAGCGAATTTAAGCGGCATATAATCCCGGGGTATTCCGCCGCTTGAAGATAAAAATACAAAATTAGTTAAGAGGAGGCGTTTTTATGAAAAAATTCTCAAAACTTCTGAGTCTGGCTCTTTGTATCTGTATTGCGCTGACTATTTTACTGACAGGCTGCGCAAAGCCAGGAAGCGGGGATACTGCCGATACCGGCAAAACTGAGCCGGCAGGATCGACGCAGGCTGAGCCCAAGTATGAACCGTATGAAGTGGTGTGGTACTTTGGGGGGAACGGTACCGAACCGGACGAAAAGCTGGTAGAGGCGGAGATAGGCAAATATCTGAAGGATAAAATCAATACGACGGTAGATATTATTACCTTCCCGTTATCAGAATATAACCAGAAAATACAGACTATCCTGCAGTCCGGTGAAAAAGTCGATCTGTTTTTCTCGTGTTCATGGCTTACGGTTTATTTCGAGGTGGCCAGGAACGGTTTGGTTCAGGAGATCACAGACGAAATGCTGAGCAAGTATGCGCCCCATGCCAAAGAAGTGCTTGGAGCTACTCCTTTCCTGGAGGGTGCAAAGGTCGACGGCAAGCTGTACCATCTGGCCTGCAACAAAGAAGTGGGAAGACAGGGCGGTGTGCTTCTGAATAAGGCGCTTGTTGACAAGTACAATTTTAACCTGAGTTCAATAAAGAAATATGCGGACCTCGAACCATTGCTTCAAACCATAAAGGATAATGAACCGGGCGTCTACCCCCTCGGCACCTGCGGAAATGATGAAATAAGCAATATAAATGCTTGCTATGGCAACTGGTCAAACAGTATGTGGATTAAATATCCGATGAATGGGACCAAATGGGTCACGATGTTCGATATTCCTGAAGCCGTTGAAATATGGAGGGTCGCAAAGAGATACAGCGATGCCGGCTTTATCAGGCAGGATGCCATATCGGTTCAGGATGTAACGCCGGATCTGAAGGCGGGAAAAGTATTCGCGACGCATTTGCAGCTCAAACCCGGTAAAGATAAGGAATTTGCTATGAATACCCCCGGTGTTGATTGGGTACAGGTCGAGCTTACCGATGCTGTTGTTCCGTCGGGAGATACAACAGGCTCCATGATGGCCATACCTACGACTTGTCAAAAACCTGAAAGGGTTTTGATGTTTTATGACTATTTCTATTATGACAGGAACTTGCTGACTCTGGTGAACTATGGCATTGAAAACACGCACTATGTCAAGATTGACGACAACACTATCGACTATGCGCCTGCTACCGAAAACGGAACCAAGTCGGGATGGATACAACCGAATTCTCTCTGGATGGTGGGCAATCAGTTTGAAAACTATCTTTTTAAGGGAGAAGACCCCAATAAGTATGAGAATCTTAAAAAATTCAATGCCGAGTGCAAGCCTTTCGGAGATTCAACCGGATTTATTTTTGATTCTACGAAATGCGATAATGAATGGACGAAGCTTAGTGCAGCCGGATCGGACATATACAATATGTTGAATTTGGGTCTTGCCGGCGATGTTGACGCCGCAATTGAGGAACAGCTGAGAATATGGAACAACGCCGGACTTCAGGATGTTCTGGCTGAATACAACAGGCAGTTTGAAGAATTCAAAGCAGGCAGATAAATTCCTGCCTATAAAGAAAACAGCCCGGAGATGCAATATCTCCGGGCTGTGCTTTAAGATGTGCCCAAAATATTCAACGAGTGATTTTGATGTTTACATACACCCTTTTAGTCGGGGGATTAAATCTGCTGTTTATAAAGAGGTTTATCCCCCGCCTGTATAGCAGGGGTATGAGTGGAAATTTGGTAAATAGAATGTTTTAGAGGGGAAAATGATGAGTATAAACTGTAATGGAGGTAAAATTATTGTTCTGGGAGGAGGATCAAGAGGTATTTTTTTCATCCGGATGCTCGTTACAAAAATAGGGAGGGAAGTAGCGGCTATAGTGGATAATTATGTTGAAGGCCATGATGCCATAAGGTATAGATTGAAAGAGGCCGGAATAAATGATATTCCATTATACTGTTCTCTGGAAGAAGCTTTGGAACATACATCCCCGGAAGAGGTAAATATACTTTTTATGATGACGCCTGAGTGGACGCATCTGGATCTTTTCAGAAAAGCTATCGGTTCAGGATTTCATGTATTCCTTGAGAAACCCATTGCCACAACACCGGAGGATTGCAAGGATATTTATAACATTTCAATAACAACGGATAAAATAGTACAGGTAGGTTTTGTCTTAAGATACTCCCCCTTTTATCAAAGAATAAAGCAGATAGTTAAGTCAGGGAAGCTGGGTAAAATTCTGGTAATACAAATGAACGAAAGGATGACACTTCAGCATGGTACGGCATTCAAGAGATTATGGCACAGACTGAAGAAATATACGGGAGGGTTTATCAATGAAAAGTGCTGCCATGACATTGATCTTATGTGCTGGATGATGGAAAATCAAGCTTCTCCCTGTGAGGTATTCTCTCTCGGCGGGATTGGGTTTTCCTGTCATAAGAACACGCCTTTGCTCTGTGCCGAATGCGATCTTGATAAATGTCCATGGAGAGACATCGGCGTTGATTCATTGAAAAATATAAATGGCACAGCCTATTTCGATGCAACCTCAGCAGGGATTGGGAAATGCGTTTTCCATTCCGATGCAGATGTATATGATCATCAAACAGTCAATATCCGTTTTGCCGATGGGAGCCATGGCATTTTTACTGCTGTGGCCATGAGCGGAAAACACGGGCGTGATATATTGATCCACGGTACTGACGGGTACCTTGAGGGGTCTCTGGAAGAGGGTATTATTAAATATACGGATTATTGGTCCAATGAAACTGAAATCGTAGAATTGGGCGATCTGGATCCCCATGGAGGAGGTGACTATACTGTAGTATCGGAGTTTCTCAAATGCATCGGGAGCGGCATCAAACCGATATCAACCGTGGAGGATGGCTTGAGAGCAAGTTTGATAGCTTTTGCCGCCGATAAAAGCGTAGCGACCGGTTTAAATGTAAAACTATAAGCCTTGAGACAATTACCTTTTACTGACTGGGCTGCTGTGATATAATATGCATGCAGCCTGAAGCGGTGAGACAAAAGATAAAGCGTGCCATATATTATGGAAAGGATTAGCGATGACAGAAAAGGTATTCAGGGTATTGGAATATAATAAGATATTGGAAAGGCTGAAAGACCGGGCCTCCAGTCAGCTGGGCAAGGATATGGCTTTGGAATTGGAGCCTTTTACGGATATTGAACAGGCCGAGCAGGTTCAGAAAGAAACAACCGATGCCGTAACCTGTATTCTCAGAAAAGGCTCTCCGCCTCTGGCGGGTATTCATGAAATCCGTTATCTTGTCCGAAGGGCCGAAGCGGGCGGGATGCTGAATCCCGGAGAGCTTTTGAAGGCAGCCGATGTTCTCCGCGTTTCCCGAAATCTAAAGGATTATCTTATCCAGGACAGGATGGAATTGTCGGAAAATAACACAATTTTTTTATTATGCGGAAGTCTCGGCACAAATCGTACCCTTGAAGACAGGCTGAACCAGTCAATCGAATCGGAGGATACCCTGTCCGATTATGCCAGTCCCTGTCTTGCTTCCATACGCCGGAATATCCGCCATATGCAGGATTCCATAAAGGAGAAGCTGAACGGTATCATCCGTTCGTCACAGAACAGGAAATATATGCAGGACGCAGTGGTTACCCTGCGCGGAGACAGATATGTTGTTCCGGTAAAGCAGGAACACCGTGCCCAAATTCCGGGCCTCGTGCATGATATGTCATCCAGTGGGGCAACCATTTTTATTGAGCCTATGGCTGTGGTTGAAGCGAATAATGAAATCCGGCAGCTTAAAAACAAGGAAGAGCAGGAAATTGAACGTATTTTATTGGAACTATCCGCGGAGGTTGCCGATATCGCCGGGCTTCTTTATGAAAATGTAACTCTTTTGGCACATATCGATTTTG
>Ga0334888_1005504_pt1 | contig 10591 bp, 7 predicted proteins | sample GraSluR1_MG_FD_207227 | JGI IMG/M metagenome (GOLD analysis project Ga0334888, IMG submission 207227) | Sludge microbial communities from methane-producing bioreactor in Wageningen University, Netherlands - Granular Sludge_3_08-R1 | ecosystem: Engineered > Bioreactor > Anaerobic > Unclassified ...
CCTGCGGGTTGCGCCTCTGGTTGGCGCCGAGGGGATTTACGTGGTCACGAGCGGCGACCTCGCCGCGGAGACCGCCGCACAACTGCCGGAGCTGCCGCCGGACCGCATCGTGGCCGAACCGATCGGCTGTAACACCGCCGCCTGCGCGGTCCTGGGCGTGGGTTTGGCGCGACGCCTGGACCCCGCCGCGCCGGTCGCCCTGCTGCCGGCCGATCATGCCATCAGCGACGAGGACGTATTTCGCGACCAGCTTGCCGCGGCCTTGGCGCGGGCGCAGGCCGCCGGTACGGTGGTGACCCTCGGCGTCCCGCCGACGCGGCCGGAAACCGGTTACGGATACCTGGAAACCGGTCCGGCTGATCAGCGCCAATCGGATTTCCTGACCGGCACGGCCTTCGTCGAGAAGCCGGACCGTAAGCGGGCCGAGGCCTATCTGGCCGGCGGCCGCCACCTCTGGAACAGCGGCATCTTCGTGTGGGACGCCGCTGCGTTCGCCCGCGCCGCTGCCAGGCATGTGCCGCAGATCATCGCCTGCATCGAGCCCGCGGTGGCGGCGTACGGTACCCCCGGGTTCGCGGCCGCTCTCGCGGACGCCTACGCCGACTGTCCGGCCCTCTCGATCGACCATGCGGTGATGGAGAAACTGTCCGGATTCGAGGTGATCCGGGCGCGCTTCGGTTGGTCGGACCTCGGCAGCTGGCGGGCCTGGGGCGAGCTGGCGCCGGAACTTGCCGGCCACAATCGGGGTTCGGCCGACATCGTCTGCCTGGACAGTCGCGACAACGTGTTGCATGTCGGCGGTAAGCTGGTGGCGCTGATCGGCGTGGAAGGACTGGTCGTGGTCGATACGGGCGACGCGCTTCTGATCTGTCGGGCGCAAGCCGATCAGCGGGTCAGGGAAGTCACTGATCTGCTGCAACAGTCTGGACGGCAGGATTTGCTCTGAAGTGTCGACGGTACCGTGTCGTGCGCGCCACCGGGCGGCCCGCGCGGCGAACTTCTGGCCCGCGAGGATGGAACGTGGCATGCAGCGGTCGAAAATATCTGCCTTGGCGACGTTGGGGGCGGTGGTCGCGCTGTCTCTGGCCGGCTGTCGGGACGATTCCGGAAGCGTCATCGAAGGTGCCTACTTCGGTGACGGCGCCTTGGACAATTCGCGTGTCCTGGCGCGGGTCAACGGCTATGCGATCACGGATCGCATGGTGGACTTGCGGCTCGAGGAACTGAACCCGTCGGAGCGCCGGCGCTACGAGGGGCCGGACGGCCGCCGCGTCTTTCTGCGGCAGATGGTCGACGAGCTGCTGCGGACCCGCGCCGGCGAGGAGATGCAGCTCGATCGGCTGCCAGAAGTGGCGCGGGTCCTGATCGCGCAATATCGGGAGACCTTGGAACAGGCGCTGCGCAACGAATTGATCAAGGACCAGGAACCGGACATCGATGCGGTGCGGCGCTATTTCACCGCCAACCGCGACAAGTACGTCCGACTCGGCATCATGCATGCCAGTCATGTCGAGTGCGCAACCCGCGAGGAAGCCGAGGAAGCGTACATTCTGCTCACCGTGGAGCGACAGCCGTTCGATCGGGTTGTCCAGACTTTCTCCAGGAATCCCGAAACCAAACCGCTTGGCGGCGATCTCGGCCAGTTCAATCGGGGCGGCTTTATCCGCGGTGTGTTCAACGGCAAGGCGTTCAGTGAAAGGGTCTGGGACTTCGAAGAGGGCATCCATCAGCCTTTCGAGTTCGAGGAACGCTGGCATGTCGTCAAGGTCCACAACCGTTCCTACGACCGGCCGCAGACGCTCGAGGAGGCGTATCCTGCTATCGTGCGGGATATGCTGCCGGGATTCCAGCAGGACATCATCGAGAATTGGCAGCGGAAAGCGCGTGCGGCCGCTGAAATCCAGTACTTCGGCGAATACCGTCCCGGCCAGGGCAAGACCGACAAGGAACTCTGGGAGCGGGCGTTCTACGTGAACGATCCGCAGCAGAAGCTTGATCTGCTCGCCTTGTTGGTCGACGACTATCCCGACAGCAGATATGCGCCGAATGCCTTGTTCATGGCCGCCAACATCGTGCTGGACACCTGGGGAGATCGGCGGCAGGCCTCCGTGTTTCTTGGCGAACTGCTGCGGAGATATCCCGACAGCGAATTCACCGACGACGTGAATTACATTCTCGAGAACATGCACAAACCTGAATTCTTGCAGCCGCGCAGCATCGAAGACCTACGACAAGGGCGCTGATTCACGCGCCGACGAACGAGGCGGGCCGTTGACAGCGGCCCGCCGTTTGCTATGGTGCTGGAGCGGTTTCCGTTGCCATGAATAGGCTTGGTCGAAAGGAACGTGATATCATGCGCGTGCTGAGCATTCTCGCCCTGTTGGCCATGACGGCCGGCTCGTTAGCGATGGCGTCCGCTGCGGAATCAGAGACCGGCTCGGATGCCACGGGCGGTAACTTGACCGTCGCCGAGATCGCGGTCGGGACCGGCTACGATTCGCAGACCCGGAACCTGACGGGCGCCGCGGAGGTTTTCCCCGCCGGCACCGAAAAGCTCTGGTGCCGGACGCGAATCCAGGGAGCGACGGCACCAACCTCGGTGACCCATGTCTGGTACCATCGCGACCAGACCGTGGCCCGCGTCGAGCTGAACGTGGGCTCGGCGGACTGGCGAACGGTCAGCAGCAAGAACCTCTTGCCGGAATGGACCGGACCTTGGGAGATCAAGGTGCTGGATGCCGGAGGCACCGTGTTGCAGACCGTGCGCTTTACGATCGAATAGGTCGCAGAGGAAGTTGCGGGCGTGATCAAGGTCGACATCGCTGGGATGAGTCTGGATCAGCGCACTGAAGCGCCGGTGGTGCTCTTGTACGTGCCGCCGGAAGAGATGTGTCTGCCGATCTGGATCGGGCCGGCGGAAGCGGCCAGCATCGCGCTTGCGCTGCGGGGCCAGTCGTTCGCCCGCCCGCTGACGCACGACCTGCTGGCCATGGTGATCGACGGTTTGGGCGGCCGCGTCGAGCGCGTCGTGATCACGGACCAGCGCGACAGCACCTACTACGCACGCATCTTCCTGGGCCGCGATCGCGACGTCGTCGCCGTGGATGCCCGTCCCAGCGACGGCATCGCCCTGGCTCTGCGCACGGGCGCGCCGATCTATCTCGAGGCCGCGGTACTGGAAAAAGTCCGCGACAGCCTGTTGCCGCTGGACATTTTGCAGCGGACGGATCCGGAGACGGAGGATCCCGACAAGGAGGGCGAATGATCCGGCGCAGCGAACTTCGGAAACGGGTGGCGCTCGCGGTGGGGATTCTTTTGACCTGTCTGTGCGGCGCGTGTACGCGACCGGTCGCGGGCCCGGACCGCGAAGCCCAGCTCGCCGCGCTGGATCCTGAGCCCCGGCGGCTCTTCAACGAGCTGGCGCGGGAGCGGCAGCTGCTGCAGGACGCGAAAGTCCTGGCGCTTGGCGACCGGTTGCTGGATTCCTACCCCGATCATCCACTGGCTGATGTCGTGGTTTCTTGGCTGATTCCGGCGGCCGTGCGCCTGGGCGATTACGAGCGCGCGCGCGCGCTGGCTGTCGCGTTTCCTCGCCGTTTCCCCGACAGCCCTCTGACGCCGGAGGCCATGCTGGCCGCGGCGGACGGCCTCGCCGCCGCGCAGCAGCTGTCGCCGGCCGTGGAAGTCCTCGGCATGCTCGCGGCGGCGCAGCGGGATTCCGTCGTCCGGCAAACCGCGGTCCGGCGCGCGCGGCCGCTGGTTTCCGATCTGAACGACGATGCCGTACGTATCCTTGCCATGAAGCTGGCCGCGACGCCGCTGGAGCCTCTGCTCGCGGCCAGGCTTGCGGCGCGGCAAGCGCGCCCGATCGGTCCGACGTTCGCCGAACTCGATACGGTGGTACGCGTCGGCGTACTGGCGCCCGTGACTGGACGCTATGCGCGGTTCGGCAACGCGTTCCACGCCGGCGTGAGTCTGGCGGCCGCCGGCGACCTGGCCGGCCGTGCGGCATGGCAGATCTTTTTGGAAGACACCGAGGGCGATGTCGTGACAGCGGCCCTGGCGGCTCGCCGCCTCTGCGTCGAATCGCGGTGTCACCTGCTGATCGGAGCCCTGCTGTCGGCGACGACGGCGACCGCCGCGCTGGTGGCGGATCACTACGGCGTGCCCTTGATATCTCCGGCGGCGACCAATGAGCGTCTTGGGCTCTTGAGCGACCAGGTCTTGCAGACCAATCTCACGGGTCACGCGGAGGCCGACATGCTGGCACGTCTGGCCACGCAGCTCTTGCTCAAGGAACGTTTCGCGGTCATCCGCCCCGATTCGCCTGAAGGCGCCAGCCAGGCGGCGGCCTTCATCGACGCGGTTTCGCGTTCCGGCGGGCGGGTCGTGCGCGAGGAGGTGTTCAACGCGACAGCGGTCGATTTCCGCGCGCAGATCCAGGCGCTGCGGGCGGCGCGCCCGGAAGTCGTCTTCGCGCCGGCGACGGTCGACCAAATGACCCTGCTGGGACCGCAACTCGACTTCTACCAGATCGGTGCTCTGATCATGGGTCCCAGCGACTGGAACAGCGCGCGGCTCTTGCAACGGGCCGGGTCCGTCATGGAACAGGCCTTGTGCGCCGGCAGCGAGGTGGTCTATCCGCCGGAGTGGCCCGCGGCCTTTGCGGCGGCGTGGCCGGCCGACCAGTACGACGAGGAAACGACGCGAATCGCGCGGGGTGCCTACTTGGCGGCACGCCTGGCGCGGCGGTCTCTGGCCGCGGCAGACGGTACCGCGCCGCGGCGGCTCCGCGATGTTCTGCGCGACGGTTTTAGCGGCCGCAATATAGCCGCGACCGGTACCGACGGCTTCTCGGCGACGATCCGCATGGTCGCTGACGGCGAACTGGTGCCGTTTCCCGGCTATCTTTACGCGGAGGCGTTGCGGCGCCAGGCGGCCGACGCCGCCGCGTTCGACAGCAGTGACGGTGATCCAGCCGCGAGCGCCGTAGCGGACAGCTTGGACTGGACACGATACGAATAATCCTGGCGGGCATCTGCCAATTGTTGGCGACAATCTCTCATGAATGATCAGGGTTCGGTGCCTCGTCTCGGCGAGGGTCGAGACCGTGGCCGCCGCCGCCTTCCGGGAACACCGGCGTCAATCGCCGCTCGCTGCGAAAGGGCTGCGGAAGCGCCAGGTCACGACGAGCCAACGCGGCGCTGGCGGTTTGCCGTCGTGCCAGCGTGGTTCGAATTCCCACTGCAGCATGGCTTCGCGCACGACCTCGGCGAACACTTCGCCCCCGTCGTTCTTCTGGACGATCACCGCAACGATGTCCGCGGTCTCGTTCAGAAAGAACGCCGCCTCGACTACGATCAGCGGTCGCAGCCGATCATAGGTGCTCGCCCGCATCGGGTAGAGCGGCCGTACGAGTTTGCGAATGATGAAATCGGCATCGGCGAGCTGGCTCGGCATGAGCAGGTCGATCTCGGCATCGCCGCTGCCGACGGCGGCGATGTCTGCATCGGCCGGCACCTCGGATTCGGCGCCGACGGTGGTCGCCGGCTCGACCGGCGGCGTCTGCAGCGGCGGAGGCTGCTGGACCTGCGCTTGCGGGTCCGGCGGCAACACCTCGTAGTGCGGCGCGGCCTCCGGTCTGGCTTGCTGCCGCTGAGCTTGGCGATGCAACGCATCCTCGCCGTCCTCGATCGCTATCTCCGGCATCAGGCGCAGCGGGCCTTCAGCACCGTAGGGTGTGAACTTGCGTTCGATCTCTTCGGCGCTCGGCCCGAGCAGGACCAGCAAGGCGAGCACGACCAACGCTGCCGGTAGCGACCAGAGCAAACGCCGTCGCACCCGACGATGCTCCGCCAAGCTTGCGGGCGAGACCATTCGCGTTTGTGGTCGGCTGGTCTTGCCGTCGGTCTCGGCCACGCGGTTCCGCCTCTCGGCTCAGCGATTCTCCAGTAGGAGCTGCGTCAACCAGGGGCCGTCGTGGCGGCGGCTGCATGACCATAATTGCCATTGGGACCCGGCATGCAACTCCAAGAGGTGTCGGTCACCGCGCCACGGAAGACCGCTGTCGCCGGTTGTCCATGAGGTTAAGTACGCGTTTGCATCGGGTCCAGGCGGCAGCCAGAGAAAATTCCCGTCCAGAAGGGCGAAGGTCAGGCGGTCGCCGGCCAGCGCGCGCGGACCGAGACTGGCCAGCAGGTCCGGCGGCTGCACCGCGCCGGTGCCGGGTTGCAGCAAATCGACGATGCCGCGCAGCAGGGCGCGGGCTTCCGCGTCCTGCCAGGCTGGCAATTGTAGTCGCTGTTCGTTGTCGCCGTCGGCGGGCGATTCGAGGCTCACGAGCACGGCAGCCGCGGCGGTATGGCGCAGCACGTAGTCGTAGGCGGGCGCGGCCGCGATCGCGCGGCCCCCCAGCCGCGTCAAGGCGGCGGCTATTGCCTGCGCCCACGGGGTGCCGAGCCGGCTGCCGGGATGATGCCGCGCCTGCACCGGACCCGGACCGCGGCCGATCCCGAGATAGAACTCGGCGCCGAAGTGATCAGCCCGGCGCACCCGCTCCGGATCGGCGACGTCTTGATCGTCCTCGCGCACGAGCGCCACCTCACAGCCGGCGCCGCGCAGGAGAGCAGCCAGGCGCCCGGCCACTTGCAGGTTGAGATCGCTCCCGCGGGTGCCCAACCGACCGCGTCCCTCTTCGCGGCTGCCGCCGCCGCGCGGGTCCAGGGCGACGCGCTTGCCGATCAGCGCCGGCAGCAGCGGCTGCCAGGTCAGGGTATCGGGCGGTGCGGTTCGCTCCGGTTGCCAAGCCTGATTCCCCTCCGCATCGGCGAACAACGGCAGGCAGCCGGCGGCCTCGAGCCAGAGCGGGCTGCCCGGCTGCCAGGGAATCGCCGGCCAACCGGGGTTCAGCCACTCGGCCGGTAGTCTGCCCGGACTCGCGTCGCCGGCCGTCGGGTGGCGCAACCGCCAGCCGCCGCCGGGGACGGCTTGGTCGGGCCAGGCCGCTCGGTCGGCATGCAGCACGAGCCAACGCAGACCAGGTGGCAGCTGCGCCGGCGCCGGGGCCGAGCCCGCGTGGATTGCGAGAGCGCCGTCGGCGCTTCGCTCGCCGATCCGCAACAGATCAAGCCGCGGCAGGGGCTGGGTCAGGATGTGCCAGCCGCGGCGCCCGGTGAAACGAGCCAGCAGTGTGCCGCTGCCGGCGGCGAGTTCCTCCGGCACCCCGATCCTCAGTTCTCCGCACCACAAGAGTTCTTGACCCTCGTTGACGTACGTGAGGAGCCCGCGGCCGGCCGGCGCCGGCTCACCGTCCAGGATATACTGGGTGCGCCACGGACCGTTGCTGCGTCGCAACAGCCAGTGGACTTGCTGCGGCAGGGCACGGCCCGCGAGGTTGCGCGCCGATAATTCGAGCGAGGTGTCCTCGGCGAGGCCGCCGCCCAGGACTGTGATCGTACGCGCTGCCGCATCGAGGCTGAACGCCAACGCGTAGCCGCCGCTCGTGACCGCGACCGTCGCGGGATCCAGGCCGGGGGCCTGCGGATGTCCCGGGTCGAAGGTCCACACCAGCGGCTCGCCGGCGATCGCGAGGTTGACGGTGTCGGGCACGGCGGTCAGCCAGCGCGGCACACCGCCCGCGAAATAGTCGAGCAGGCCCAGGAAGTAAGCGCCAGCCTCCAGTTCCAGGCTGCGGGCGAGGGTCAGCCGGCCCTCGATGACAGGGTGGGAGATCATGGCCGGTTCGCCGAGTACGGCGGGTACGTTGACGTTGCGCAGGATATGGAAACCGCCCGGCAAGATGCGCGCAGGTTGGATCTCCAGCAAGGTGACCAGGCGGCGGTGAATGGCGCGCGCGAGATCCAGATCGGCGCCGTCGCGGCCGAGAGGATAGTAGGTCTGGGTCTCGTTGATCTCGGGATCGCCGCTTGCCGTGCTATTGTGGTGGATAGACAACAGCACGTCGGGTTGCAGGCTGTCGCAGATGGCGACCCTGGCGGCCAGATCGGCGACCAGTGAACTGTCCACAGGCGAGAGGAAGTCGACGTCGGCTGTGCGCGTCAGATGGACCTCGGCGCCGGCCCACTGCAACAGACCCTGAAGGTACAGCGCCACGCCCAGATTGATCTCGGCCTCGCTCAACCCGCCGGGGCCGACGGCGCCGCGGAAGACGCCGCCGTGCCCGGGGTCGAGCAGGATGCGGCGTCCGCGCACGGGCGATGGATCGACGCCGGCGAGGCTGGGAACGCCGGCCAGGTATCCCGCAACGGCGGACGGCTGTTCGACCTGAGGCGGCCGCGGGCCGCAGCCGCCAAGCGGCAAGGCCAGCCAGACCGGCAACGACGCTGCCAGCAGCGGTAGGATCAAACCGCCGGCGGTTCGCCGGCGCGCGCGTGGTCGCTTGGTCCGCACTTCGCGTCCTTTCTAATACGATTGAATCAGAGGCACATTAGGCAAGCCGCTCGGCGGTGTCCAGTTCCGGCGCCGCGCCGTCTGGACACGGCCGCCGGGGTCTGATACCTTTGGCCGCCACGAACAGCGGTCCCCTGCGGGGTTGATCGCGCCGCCGCGGCGTTGGACGCCGAAACGCCCACGAGGAAACACTGGATGTCGCATCCTCTACTGCGGGAATTGCCACCGGTCGGCGCTCTGTTGGACCACCCGGACATCGCAGCGGTTGCCGGCGGCCGGCGGCGCATCTGGGTTACACGCGTGGTCCAGCAGGTGATCGCGGACCTGCGCGACGAGCTCGCGTCCGGAACTAGCGCCCTGCCCGCCGATCGCGAGCAACTGGCCGCGCTGGCGAGGCAGAGGATTTGCGCGCGGGTCGAGCGCGTGCTGGCGCCAGCGAGCCGCCGTGTGATCAACGCGACTGGCGTGGTCGTGCACACGAACCTGGGCCGCTCCTGTTGGCCGCCGCTGGCGGTGCAGTGGGCCGGCGCTGCGGCGGCCGCCAACAGCGATCTGGAGTTCGTACTCGAGTCCGGCCGGCGCGGCCATCGCGGACGCAAGGTCGAAGCCAAGCTGGCCCTGCTGGCCGGCAGTGAGGACGCCCTGATCGTCAACAACAACGCCGCCGCCGTGTGGTTGGCGGTGCGCCAACTGACAGCCGGCGGTCCGCTGGTGCTGTCGCGCGGTGAGATCGTGGCGATCGGCGGCAGTTTTCGCATGCACGAGATCCTCGCGGAGACCCAATGCCAATTGATCGAGGTCGGCACGACCAACCGGACCAGTCTGGCGGATTACGAGGCGGCTTTGTGCCCCGGCGCTACGGTCTTGAAAGTCCACCGCAGCAACTTCACGGTCGCCGGCTTCACCGAGGCGGTGAACCTGCCCGACCTGGCTGCGCTCTGCCGGCGCCGCGGTTGCCGGCTCATCTATGATGCCGGCAGCGGCGCCCTGTTCCCCTGCGCGGAGCTGGGATTGCCGGAAGAACCGCTGCTGGCCGACGACGTCGCCGCGGGCGCCGACCTGGTGACCTGCAGCGGCGACAAGTTGTTGGGCGGATGCCAGGCGGGACTGATCATGGGGGCCAGCGTCGAGATCGACAAGCTGCGCGCTCATCCCATGCGGCGTGTGTTGCGGGTCGACAAGACCACGCTGGCGGCTCTCGACGCCGTGCTGACCTTGTACCTCGAGGCGGTCGATCTGCCGCGGTTGCCGACGCTCTTGAACCTGGCGAGACCGGTGGCCGAACTCGAGCGGGCAGCCGCCGACCTGGCGAAGCAACTCTTGCCGGATGCACCGTCCGGGTGGAAATTCACGGTCGTCCCGGCGACGGCGAGCGTGGGCGGGGGAAGCTTCTCGGAGGCGGAAGTTCCGACACGGGTCCTTTTGTGGACCGGACCGCGTGCGCAACTCGAGGCGGTGCACCGCAACCTGCGCACGCAGGACCCGGCCCTGGTCGGTCGCATCACCGAGGATGGATTGGGCGTCGACCTCAGAACGGTCGCGCCGGAGGAATACCCGCAGGTCGCGGCTGCGCTGCGCCAGGCCTGGCGATGTTTGCACGGAGAACAGGTGAGGTAGGTGGCCATGCGAGAGCACGAAAAACTGCCATTGCGACCCGGTGGACTGGAGATCCTGAGCACGGGCCTGAATCTGGCCGAGTTGGATCTGCATGGCGGGCAAGGCCTGTGGGACGAAGTCCAACGCTATGCCGGCAATTCGCTGATCGAACGCCAGCTCGATCAAGCCATGGGCGGCCGGGCGGCGCCGCGCGTGTGGGCCTTTTTGGAAGCGCCGGCGGGCGGCCCGGGCGCGGCCGCCGCGGGGCTGGCCGCGGCTTGGTTGCTGGCCTCGCGGGGGCAGGCCGTGATCCTGGTCGACGCCGACGAGCAGGATCCCTTGATCACACGCTGGTTGGGCCGGATCGAGCGCGAGGGCTGGATCGACATCATCCGCTTCGGCGCTTCGCTGCACGCGGCCAGCGAACCTCTGCCATCGGACAACCGTCGCGGGTCGATCCTGGGCGTCGGGTCTTTTACGCCGACGGGAGTCACCCCGGACGAGGTCGCCGAATTTCTGAACCGCCTGCGACGGCAGGCTGACGATTTGATCCTCGTGCTGCCGGCCAAGCTGCGCTCGGTGCCCT
>Ga0334888_1005511_pt1 | contig 10583 bp, 7 predicted proteins | sample GraSluR1_MG_FD_207227 | JGI IMG/M metagenome (GOLD analysis project Ga0334888, IMG submission 207227) | Sludge microbial communities from methane-producing bioreactor in Wageningen University, Netherlands - Granular Sludge_3_08-R1 | ecosystem: Engineered > Bioreactor > Anaerobic > Unclassified ...
AAAAAGCTATCGTTTATGCTACGATGCAGTAGAGGATAATGACAAAAGAACATTCACCCTCAACGCCGGAAAATCCTTATCAAAAATTCGGCTTCACCGAATCCGAAATCCTTTTTTATCGCATAACGCATAAACGCTTCCTTGAAATGATTCGGGATCCTGAGACTAAAATTCACACGGTCAAAGAATCTGGAAATGCTTATGGTGAATTTTTGTTTATTACCGTTAGCAGAGAAGTCAAAGGGCAGAAGTTGATAATGACTTTCTACGGTTTGGGATTTCACGAGTTCCGTGATCGCTGGTTTACGGATGAATGGCATTGGTACCAAACCTATGCCAGTTCAGAATCCTGCAAAGGCGAGGTTAGCAAGGATGATGCTATGAAACAGGTTGAATTGCGTAGGAATGAAGTGTTGACATACGCTGCGGAAGCAACGCAATCGGAAGCGGGCTATTTATTTGAAATGATTGCTGAGCTAATGGACGATGACGGCGCGATTGCAACGTTCGATGATTTTCTTGGATTTTTGGGATGATTTTTTCAGGGTTGTTTTGGGATTATGTCTAATCTTCAACTTGTTCGTTATACTTGTTCATAAAATTAGTTATCTTATTCTTGATTAGATTGTGTTGTTTTTTCCAATCCTCATTATCTTGAATTAAACTTTCTAGTGCATCTAAATTCATTCCTATCCATAATCCGATAGAATAAACACAAGCCTTGAAATTTTCCGAATCAAATTTTTGTCCTATTCTAATATTGAGTTTATTGCCATCATCTTCAAGTTGGTTGAGAACCATTGCGGGATCGGTGTGGGAGAACCTGTGAAGTTCGGTAGCTAGTTCGTGGAGAGTTGTTTTCGTTGATTTTAATGGATGGTCAATTTCCCTTAGCATCTTATCTGCTTTGGGTGGCCTTTGCTCCCAGCTTGGATCTAACCATCGATCAACTTCATTAGGATATTTAATCAAATACCAGAAAGCCAACCAATTCTCATACACATTTCGCATCAAAGATAATGATTGTAGATAGTATCCTTTTTTTGCTGCGTCTATGGAGATAGTGAATGAATTGAAATTAGCTGCAAGAAGCCCAATGCGAACTAAGGTTACTTTATCAAATTCCTTATTTTCAATTTTCGTGAATCCTAATCCAAGATGTGAAAAAGCATTTTCCAATAGGATTAACTCATTGGAATGGTTGCGAGTGGTTTCTTGTTCGATTTTAGCTTCGTAGGATTTAAGATTTTCCAAAATGTCCATAATTAAAAAATCACCTTTCAGAACAGGTCTTAAACTATAACACGATTATTGTTGTTCGTAATTCTCTTGACTTATGTGAGATGAAGATGAGCCACCTGCGTTTATTGAAATCTTTGATTTCTTCATTATCACTTCCCGAAGTGATTTCCGGGTGTTTTATATGAAGTTATAGGCTAATTGGAGGTTTTCCGTTCTTCAGGTGATAGCTGTTATTGATTGCCTGTTCTCTTGCGTTGCCTGGCGCTTATGTCGCAAATCTAAAAATGTACGACATAAATTCTTTGCACTACCTTTCTCCCCTCAATTAATTCCGCATAAAAATATTCGCCTATTCTTAGGGTCGTCCCAGAATTTTCCAAAATTGGTATAGAATATATAGAGGAAATTTCTGCCAGAAATTTATGGGAATAACAAATATATTTAATCCAAAGGCGGTTTCTTTGACGCAACTAAAGATGCTGGACAACAAAGGAAACGGGAAGGTTTGTGACGAATTGGTCGCAAACATTCAATCTGGTTCCAAGCTGTCCATTATTTCGGCCTACTTCACAATTTACGCTTTCAATGAACTTCGCAAAGAATTAGGCAAGATTGACTCAATGAAGTTTATTTTCACCGAGCCGACCTTCGTGAAGGATGATAACGAGATCACGCGGCAGTATTTCATTGAAAAGCACCCTGAGCGCACGATCAGCGGGAATGAGTTTGAGATCCGCTTACGTAATGAAATGCGCCAGGCGCATATTGCGCGTGAGTGTGCTGAATGGGTGCGGGATAAAGTGGAGTTTAAGTCTTTGCGCAGGCCCAACCCAGCCCAGCAGCGATTGATCTACATCGACAATGATGGGGATGCAGATGATGTAGCAATCAACGGTTCCGTGGATTTCACTACTGATGGGTTAGGCATCACTCACTCCAACCGCGTTGACATCAATACGTGTATGTATGGCCGAGAACAGACTGAAGTTTTTTTGAGGATGTTCGATCAAATTTGGGAAGATGATTCCCTCGTCAAGGACGTGAAAGCGGAAGTCCTTGAACAAATGCAGGTCATTTACAAAGAGAATTCTCCCCGATTTTTGTATTTCATCACGCTCTACAACATTTTCAGCGATTACCTGGATGAACTGACCGAAGAGAATATAGTAAAAACAAGGACAGGCATCAAAGAGACCGGCATCTGGAATATGCTCTACAAGTTTCAAAAGGACGGCGTCCTGGGGGCGATCAATAAACTTGAAAAATATAATGGCTGTATCATCGCAGATAGCGTAGGTCTCGGTAAGACTTTTGAAGCCCTGGCTGTGATCAAATATTACGAGCTGCGCAATGACCGCGTGCTTGTTCTCTGCCCCAAGAAGCTGCGTGAGAATTGGACGATTTATACCCAGAACGATAAGCGCAATATTTTGTTGAGTGACCGGTTTAACTATGATGTGCTCAATCATACCGATTTAAGCCGCTATTCTGGTCTTTCGGGTGAGATCAATCTGGCAACGGTTAACTGGTCGAATTATGACCTGGTTGTGATTGATGAAAGTCATAATTTCCGCAACAATCCAGCACGTGAAGACCGCGTTACTCGTTATCAACGCTTGATGCAGGACATCATAAAGGCCGGTGTAAAAACGAAAGTCTTGATGCTTTCGGCAACACCAGTTAACAACCGGATGAGCGATATCAAGAATCAGATTGCATTTATCACTGAAGGTAAAGACGCTGCTTTCAAAGCTCACGGCATTCCTAGCATTGAATTGACATTGAATAAGTCGCAGCGAATTTTCAACCAGTGGTCGCAGTTTTCTGATGCTAACCGCACAACAGATACTTTTGTTGAAATGATCGGGATGGATTATTTCAGACTGCTTGACCTTGTTACACTGGCGCGCAGTCGGAAGCATATCGAAAAATATTACGATATCACTGAGGTGGGAGAATTTCCAGAACGGCGTACCCCGGTCAATATCTATGCGGATATTGATCTTAAAAATGAGTTTCCATCATTGAAGGATGTCAATAAAAAGATCAAGAACCTTACGATGGCTGTTTATTCTCCATCCAGTTTTATTTTGCCTGGAAAACGGGATCAATATAGCGAGATCTATGATAAGGAAGTACAGGGTGGCTCGATTTTCCGGCAGACGGATCGTGAACACGCCTTGACAGGTTTGATGCGCATTGGCTTATTGAAGCGGATGGAAAGCTCAATTCATTCCTTTGGCCTGACCGTTTCACGCCTGATTGACTCGATCAATATTGCTTTGAAGAAGATTGACGAGAATGAATTGTCCACTGACCCGGATATCAATATTCTCAATATTGACATTGATGATGACACGGTCGGTGATTTGCTGATTGGCAATAAGGTTAAAGTCCTGCTTCAGGATATGGATTTGATCAAATGGCGCCAGTGCTTGGAAGAAGACAAGCAAGCGCTATCATATCTCTTCACAGAAGCAAGAAAGGTGACTGCACGGCGTGATGCGAAATTGCAGTCTCTAAAAGATACTATCCGTGAGAAGATCGAGAAACCTATTAACGCAGGCAATAAAAAAGTGATCGTTTTCACCGCTTTTGCGGATACTGCGGATTATCTTTATGAGCACCTGGCAGACTGGATGCTAAAAGAATTTGGACTTTATACGGCGGAGGTGACGGGTACTGGGTACAACAAATCTACTCTCAAATCGCTACCGGTGAAAGACCTGAACTCAATTTTGACAAACTTCTCCCCTCTTTCAAAATTCCGCGACAAGGTATTCCCTGAAGTTACGGATGAGATTGATCTATTGATTGCTACAGATTGTATTTCAGAAGGGCAAAACCTGCAGGACTGCGATTTTCTGATCAACTATGATATTCACTGGAACCCGGTGCGCATCATCCAACGCTTTGGCCGTATCGACCGTATTGGCTCTAAAAATGCTGAAATTCAATTGGTGAACTACTGGCCGAATATGGAACTGGATGAGTATATCAATCTGGAATCCAGGGTGACGGGCAGAATGGTGCTGCTGGATATTTCCGCCACAGGTGATGAAAACATCATCGCTGTGGACGGTGGCAAGGCAATGAACGATCTGGAATACCGCAGGAAGCAGTTGATGCAGCTGAAGGATGAAGTGGTTGATATCGAAGATATTTCAGGCGGCATCTCGATCACTGACTTGACCCTGAACGACTTCAAGATGGACTTGATGGAATATATGAAAGGCCATCGTGCAGAGCTTGCCAGCTCTCCCCTGGGGATGTATGCCATTACGGAAGTACCGGAGGATCTGCGAGAGCAAATTAAACCTGGGGTGATCTTTACACTGAAGCAGGTCAACCAGCAAATTGAGGCGGAAAAGCAGAATGTGCTTTATCCCTACTATCTGGTGTATATCGCCAATGATGGGACGGTGCAATACAACTTCTTGCATTCCAAAAAAGTGCTGGATTATTTCAAGAAGCTGTGTTCGGCTAACGATGAAGTGCTGTATGATCTGGTGAAGCTCTTCAATCAGGAAACGGATGACGGACGGGATATGAGCGCGTACTCGGAACTGTTGGGCAAGGCCATTGATAATATTTTAGGTAAGAAGGAAGAGGTTGGTGTTGCCAGCCTGTTCTCAAAAGGGGGAACCACGCTGAAGTTGAGTACATCTTCCGGCCTGGAAGATTTTGAACTGGTTTCCTTTTTGATCATTCGCTGATCTGAGGAATTAATGACCTGTACTTTACTTGAAAAACTCGATCTGCCCAAAAGTTGCTGGCTGGGTTCTACTATTTTCAAGAAACAGTTTCTCAATGCCGAGGATTTGTCTTCTGCTGACAAGAAATTGATCTCAAAGCATATCGACAAGGTGATCTGGCAAGCCAGCCTGAAGCCGAATACGATCAATATTCGCACCTACAAAGATGAGGTGCGGGAATATGGCGAGGTGGAAGTCATTGAAGTGAAACTCAATGAGATTTCCAAAGTGCGGCGTGTTGCAGAGATCGTGATGCGTACAATCCCCTACCCGATTCTGCTTCAGTTGACCTGTGAAGATCAGATAATGGTTGTTGCGGGACATTCCCGTACAAATTTGAGCGACAGCAGCAAGAACACGATTGAGGAATTTCTCTTCACGGAATGGATGCATCTGACTGAATTGACGGAGTTTCAGGCGCAATTCTTCAAGAATATCCATTCTTCAAAATTGCCCTTTTCAAATTTTTACCGTTTTTATGATGCCTTTACAGATCAGGTGATCCTGCTGAACGCCTCAAAATGGGCGGATTGTTATTTTGAGGATAAAGATGCCAAGGAAGTGAAAGCCATTTCCGACCGAATTGTGAATCTGAAACGCAAGATAGAGGAACTGCGAGTGGCATTGAATCAGGAAACGCAGTTTAATCGTCAAGTAGAGATAAATGTCAAAATGAAGAATCTTGGAAAACAGGTAGAAGAAATTATAAAAAGCAAAAAGCAATTTTGAAAGACATATGGAGTGTAAAGTAATTATGAGTTCACTAAATTGGCAAGAGGGTTTGGATTCTGAGTCGGCTGCATATTTATTCGCTAGTTGTGAAGATCAAACTTGTAGATCACTTGCAGGGCCAGGTACAGGGAAGACATTCAGCCTTATGCGTAAGATCGCTTATTTGTTGGATGAAAAGAAAGTTGACCCTAGAAAAGTACTTATTATCACTTTTACTCGTGCAGGAGCTGCAGATATTAAGAAAGAGCTGATGAAGTTAGATGTTGATGGAGTGGAAAAAATCCACGCAAGCACGTTGCATAGTTTTTGTATGGGGATATTAATGCAAAGGGATGTTTTGCAAATGCTTGATAGATTTCCACGCCCGTTGTTGGATCACGAAATTAATGCTTTATTGAGTGATGTTAATGTTGATGAGAGATTCGGTAAGAAAAAAGAACGCGAAAAAATGCTTACCGATTATGAAAGCGCGTGGGCTAGATTGCAAATAGATGAACCCGGATTTGTTCAAAGTGATGATGACACTGAATTTCAAAATCGGATCAAACGATGGATGACCATTCATAAAGCAATGACAATTGGCGAAATAGTTCCTTTCACATTGCAATTTATTAGAGCAAATCCAGCTCATCCAAGTTATCAAAGATTTGATTATGTTTTAGTGGATGAATATCAAGATCTGAATAAAGCAGAACAAATCATTATTGATAAGATTGCTGAGAACGCAAATTTGACAATAGTTGGTGATGACAACCAATCTATTTATGGATTTAAAAATGCTCGACCTGAGGGTATTAGAGAATTTTCTGCGGTTCACAATCCCTGTGAAGATATTCCAATGCAAGAATGTCGTCGATGTCCAAAGCAAGTTGTTCTTGTTGCTAATGATCTTATTAGAAATGATTCAAAGTATAAGAATGGAGATTTTACTGGGTCAATCCTATTGCCTTTTGAGAAAAATGAAGATGGGGAATTGGATGTTATCCAATGGTCTTCGTATGAGGTTGAAGTTGAAGGCATAGCCCGTGTAGTAAAAGTTTTGCTAGATCAAAACGAGAAATTGCTTTCACCAGAAGATGTTCTTGTTTTGAATCCAAGCAAGAAAATTGCCCGAATGATTGACGATAAGTTAAGGGAATTAGGCATTCCAAGCCAAATGGTTTCGAAGAGTATTGATCTCATTCTAAATTGTGATAATGCGAAATGGGTTTATGCATTTCTCACTTTTTTAGCAAATATGGAAGATTTCGTGGCATTTAGATATTTGTTACAGAAAAAAGGCGATTTTTACTCAAAAAAGTATATGGAAATTCTGAAGGTTGCCGATCAACAGAAAATGACGCCAATACAGGCATTCCAAGCGATAATTGCTGAAGCCATTAAAATTCCTGGAATAACTAAAAACACAGCTATAGTGAAACGATACACAGAGTTAATGTGTCTTGTGAATGAATGGCAAGAAATAGAGAATATTGAGAATTATATAGAAAAAGTCTCTGTAATGTGCGGTGATGATGCTCAAGCATTGAATGACAGAATAAATGTCTTAATCCCCAGTTTTGAAAACCAAGAATTTGATGAAGATTTGTCGGCTCAAATTTCCAAGTATCTTGTAAAGAACATCATCGATATCATTTCTTTTGCTGAAGATACAATTGAAGAAGGTAAAGTTCGTGTTATGACTTGTCATTCTGCGAAGGGATTAAGTGGGAAGTTGGTTATTGTGTCAAGTTGCGTTGATGGATTAATTCCTCGAATAAGTGATGAACAAAATATACACGACATTGATGAACAGAGACGGTTGTTTTATGTGGCGTTGACTAGGTGTAAATATACACCAGGAGGATTTCCTGGTAGACTTATTCTCAGTTCATTTGTCGAAATTCAGAGGGGGCAAAAACTAGGTTTGGGAATTAATGTAAAAACTCGTGGTGTAAATACATCTCGATTTTTGATGGAAATTAATCAAAATGTTCTTCCTGAAGCACAAAATGGTCAGGATTTTTTAGCTCATTTGATGAAATAAAAAACGATAAGGAACCCAATTATGAACGAAACCACACTCAACGGACAATCTGCAGACATCGTGTCTGAGAATATTCAAAAACTTAAGCAAATCTTCCCTGAAGTGTTTTGCGAGGACAGTATTGATTTTGAGAAACTGCAGATGGTATTGGGGGAATACATTGATGATAAAGAAGATCGTTACAACTTCACCTGGTGGGGTAAAAGCCGCGCGCTGAGGTTGGCACAAACGCCTTCAATGGGTACGTTGCGTCCCTGTAAAGAAGAAAGCAGAAATTGGGACACTACACAAAACCTGTATATTGAGGGCGACAATCTGGAAGTGCTCAAGCTCTTGCAGAAGTCTTATCACGGCAAGATCAAGATGATCTATATTGACCCTCCATATAATACAGGAAATGACTTTATGTATTTTGATGATTTTAGGAAAGATAGTCTTCAAAATGAATTAGATGAGGGTTTTAGAGATAGTGATGGGAATCTTCAATTTTCAACCGGAATTTTTAGAAAGAATTCCAAAGATAGTGCAAAGTTTCATACGAATTGGTTAAATATGATGTTCCCTAGGTTGAGGTTAGCAAGAAATTTGCTATCTGAAGATGGGGTAATTTTGGTCTCAATTTCCGACCAAGAATTTTCAAATTTGATTTTTTTGATGAATGAATTGTTTGGAGAGAATAACCAGATTGGTATATTTTTGTGGAAGTCTAGAGCAAAACCAACCAATGCAGGTAATGCGCGATTCCGTCCTCAGAAGACTGGCGAATATGTAGTGGTATATGGTCGTAAACCAGCTGATGAATTATTGTTTAATGTTATTCCAGCGAAAACAAGAGTGTATCCTCACGAAGATCAGGATGGGAAATTTCGACTTACTACAATATTAACTTCAAACAGGGGAACTTTTAGAAGGGAGACAATGAGATTTGAAGTTGGTGGTTTTAAACCCGATGATGATTATCGGTGGAAAGCAGGTAAAGATATAATCGAAGATTTGTTTTCGAGGAATCGGATAATGTTTAATGACGATGGGGTTCCTATGGAAAAGAAGTATGAGAATGAAGAACAGGAACCCCTTTATCCAATTTATTGTTTTATGGATCCTGAATTATCTGGTACTGCTGAAAATGGAAAATCGGATTTAAGTGCAGTTATTGGAAATCAGCACGGTTTTGATACAGTTAAACCCGTACAGCTAATAAAGTACTTTTTGGCGACATTTACTGATGAAAGTGATATGGTTCTCGATTTTTTTGCAGGCTCTTCAACAACTGCACAAGCTGTATTTGAATTGAATAGTGAAGGTGATTCTCAAAGGAAGTTTATCCTATCGCAGCTCCCTGAAGAAATCGATGAGAACTCAGAAGCTTATAAGGCTGGATATAGGAATATTTGTCAAATAGGTAAGGAACGCATCCGGCGATCAGGAGAAAATATTAAAGCTGAGTTACAGGAAAAACAAAACAACCAGCCTTCTATTTTGGAGGAAAACATTTCAGTTCATCCTGATGATTTGGATATCGGATTTAAGGTATTCAAACTGGGTAGCTCAAACTTGAAGAAGTGGAATCCGGATGTTGAGAACATTGGGGCAAGCCTGCTGGATGCGATTGAGAATTATGTGGATGGTCGCAGTGAACTGGATGTAGTATATGAGATTATGCTCAAGTATGGAATTGATCTGACACTACCACTTGAGGAATTCGAGTTTGGTGGGAAGAAGATTTACTCAATAGGTTATGGAGCTTTGATGATCTGCCTGGATCGGGAGATCACCACGGATGTTGCAAATGAGATCGTGCGCCTGAAAGAAGATTTGAAACCGGAAGTTATACGTGTGGTTTTCAAGGATAATGGCTTCAAGGATGATAGCGCAAAGACGAATACCAAAGAGATCCTGCGGAATGCAGGTATTGATGAGATTGTGAGTGTGTAGGAAGGGGTATGATAGATCCAACTCATTTTGCATATTCTGATGAATCTTGTTATACAACTTCAGATAATTTTGGTGCAATATCAATATTGAGCTTTACGGCTGAGATTAAATCCCAACTTGAAAGTACGATATTTCCATTTTTGGGAGAGATGCCAAATGAGTATAAATGGAGTAAATTCGAAAGCCGAAATTATCTTGATGTCTCAAAACAAATTTTCGATGTGCTATTTCAATATGCCATTCACGGACAGTTAAGAATTGACGCTATTATTTGGCAAACAAATGATCCTCGATATCCTAGAAACCAAACAAATTCTGGAGAAAAGCTAAGCGTTCTTTACTATATTCGTTTAAGAGATATGTTGTCAAAACGCTGGGGAGCAGATGGGCATTGGGCAATATTTGTCGATGAACAGGGGCAAATGAATTGGGAAGAACTAGAGAGTTATTTAGAGTATGCTAGTAGGAATAAGTTTGCTTCGACATTATTAGGCCCAAAGTATGATTTGAATTGGTTATTGCAAAATCATACGAAATATTCATTGGAAAAATTGGAAAGTGTTAGTTCTTGCGATGAACCTTTTGTCCAAATAGCCGATATATTTGCTGGAATGGCGGCATATTCTCACAACCGATCCTCATTGTTACTGGAGTGGTTGCAATTTGATGCTGCCCAAAATTTTGAGAACAATACTAAGCAAATGGCTTTTCCTTTTCTTAAAAGAACAGAAGTGTCGCGCAGGGAGATATGGCGGAATAGATTTATTAACTGATGTTACGCAGCCTTGAGAGCTTGAAGCTCATCAAAGGCGGAGCGAGTAGCTTTGATATACAAACTGGCTCGCAAAGCAAAATGGTTCAACTTTTGTTTGATTTTCAAACGCTCCAACTTA
>Ga0334888_1005512_pt1 | contig 10582 bp, 10 predicted proteins | sample GraSluR1_MG_FD_207227 | JGI IMG/M metagenome (GOLD analysis project Ga0334888, IMG submission 207227) | Sludge microbial communities from methane-producing bioreactor in Wageningen University, Netherlands - Granular Sludge_3_08-R1 | ecosystem: Engineered > Bioreactor > Anaerobic > Unclassified ...
ATGCAATATGCTTTTCTACATCAATTCAACGATTATAGTTGAACCCATGCCTCCACCAATACACAGGGTGGCCAGTCCCTTCTTGCCCTGCAAGTTGCGTTTCTGCATTTCGTAAAGCAGAGTAACCATGATTCTGGCTCCAGAGCAGCCAATGGGATGCCCCAGAGCAATGGCGCCGCCATTGACATTTACCTTCTCCATTTTGTCTTCCCATCCCAGGGTTCTAGCTACAGCAATGGACTGAGAAGCAAAAGCTTCGTTGGCTTCAATCAGGTCAATATCTTCAACAGTGAGGCCTGCTTTGGCTAGGGCTTTCTGGGTGGCGGGAATCGGCCCCAATCCCATTACGGATGGATCTACGCCGCCGGAAGCATAGCTAACGATTTTCGCCATGGGCTTAATGCCCAGTTTATCAGCTTTTTCCTGGGACATAACAATCACTGCAGCTGCACCATCGTTGATGCCAGAAGCATTACCGGCGGTTACCATGCCGTCTTTTTTGAAGGCTGTTACTAGTTTGGCCATTTTCTCCAGGTCAGTCAGGCGGGGATGTTCATCGGTGTCAAATACTGTATCACCCTTTTTGCCTTTTATTACCACCGGAACGATTTCATCTTGGAACCGGCCCGATGCTATAGCTTCGGCAGCTCTAACCTGGCTCTGATAGCCGAATTTGTCCTGTTCTTCTCGGCTCAGGCCATACTGCTCGGCGATGTTTTCTGCCGTGATTCCCATATGATAGCCATTGAATATTTCCCACAGGCCATCATATACCATACCGTCTATAAAATCACCCTTATACATGTTCATTCGATAACCCCAGCGAGCATTAGGCAGGTAATAGGTATGCCCGCTCATGCATTCCATACCACCGGCCATGACAATATCGTTGTCTCCGGCCAGAATGGTCTGGGCTGCCAGGCTGATTGCTCTCAAACCGGAAGCACAAACTTTGTTAATGGTGAAAGCGGTGGTTTCCTTGGGAATACCAGCATGAATCATAGCCTGCCGGGCTGGATTCTGTCCTTGTCCGGCCTGCAGTACACAGCCGAAAATAACTTCATCAATTATTTCCGGTGTAATACCGGCTCTTTTAATGGCTTCCGCCATTACGGTGCGCCCCAGTTCAACCGTCTTGGTTTCTTTCAGCGCTCCTCCAAAAGTGCCGATTGGTGTGCGGCATGCGCCAACTAATACTACTTCTCTGGTCATTTCTATTTTTCCCCTTCCCCTTTTAAGATTTTAGTAAGCAAAGAACCCTTCCCCGGTCTTGCGTCCCAGTTTGCCGGCCCGAACCATCTTTACCAGCAAGGGACAGGGACGATATTTTGGATCACCAAACTCTTTGTACAGGGTTTCCATGATCTTCAGGCAGATATCCAGCCCGATCATATCAGCCAAGGCCAGGGGACCCATGGGATGTCCGGCACCGAACTTCATGGAAGTGTCAATGTCAGAGGCATTGGCTACGCCCTCCATTAAGGCATACATACCTTCATTCAGCATGGGAATCAAGAGACGATTGACTACAAAACCGGGAGCTTCGTTGATTTCTACCGGTGCTTTGCCCATCTTTAATGACATTTCCTTAATAACATCATAGGTATCCTGGCTGGTGGACGCACCCCGAATAATTTCCACCAGTTTCATAGCCGGTACGGGGTTGAAGAAATGCATACCAATCACTTTGTCTGCTCTTCCGGTTGCAGCTCCGATTTCAGTGATACTCAGGGCTGAAGTGTTGGAAGCCAGAATGCATTCGGGCTTGCAAAGAGTATCCAGTTCTTTAAATATGGATTTCTTTATATCCATTACTTCTATGGCAGCTTCAATGATCAGGTCGCATTCTGCCAAAGCCTCCATGTTAACGCTTCCCGTGACACGGCCCATTACCGCCTCCTTGTCGGCAGCCTCCATTTTACCCTTATCCACCAGTTTGCTCAGGTTCTTGTCAATGCTTTTAACACCCCGATCCACGAAATCCTGCTGGATATCCCGCAAAACCACTTCCAAGCCTGATTGAGCAGCCACCTGTACAATCCCGGCTCCCATAGTGCCGGCACCCAGTACGCCGATTTTTTTCATTTCCACTTTTCTTTCCCCCTATTCGTTTATTCTTATAATAGTTTCCTGCCTTGACCATCTATTATTCACGCAAGAACTATTTTTCTGTTAAAATCCTATCCTTATCTAGGAAATACTTCGAAGCCTTTCTTCTAATCAGCCGAGCAAAACATGATCCAAATTCCGTTGCTCATACTATGACTAATACAGCTCCCTTGGAGCGCAGCTTTCCTTAATATTGATAACTGAGAAAGCCAGGACACGCCAGGCAACCTTGTTTTCCCCAGCCCCCCTGTTCAATAATCACTTTTCGCCCGAAAATTGATGGAAAGGAAGGCCTTGGGCAGAAGGAATAATAATGGGCAGGTGCTTATAAAGTCCAGTGCTGAAAAGGCATTTTTCAGGTAAAATAACCAACCGCAATTATTATAAATGAAATTATGCCCAGTGAATAATAGTCTTTCCCGGTAAATGCCAGTTCACGCAGATAGGTTCGTTTTCCCGGCTGGTACCCCCTGGCTTCCATGGCTTCCACCAGTTCATCCGAACGGCGCAGAATGCTTATGGTCAAAGGAGCGGCAATACTGATGATTGAGCGTATTTTCCCCCTCAGACTGCCCGCTGAGAAATTGGCGCCCCGGGCAAGTTGCGCTTCTCGTATGTTGTTCATCTCCAGCTGAAGGGTGGGGATAAAACGAAGCGCCATGCTTACCATTAAAGCTATATTGTGAGAGGATATCCCGATTGTCTGCAGGGGTCTGAGCAAACGCTCTACGGCCATAGTAAGTTCCGATGGCGAAGTGGTCATGGTTAGAAGTGATGCGGTCAGAATCAAGAGAAGGAATTTGCTCACCTGAAATACCCCCAGGTACAGCCCTTCATAGCTGATCATAATAGGACCCAGAGAGAAGGGCAGTACAGAATGCCCGGGAGAAAAAAGCACATAGATAAAAAACAGCATGAGAAAAAAAGTCCAGACCGGGCGAGTACTCTTAAGCAGTGTAATTATGCCGATGTTGGCCAGTAATGAGAAAGCCAAAATAATCCCGGCAGTAACAATTAAGCCGATAAAGTCCAGGCGCAGTATTACGATGCTAAATGCCAGGACCGCCAGTAATTTAACCCTCGGATCACAACTATGCACGGGGGAGTCTTTAGCTAAATACTGTCCCAGCTTATGCATAGCTGCCTGCTTTCCAGGATCCATTATCCCTGTCATTGCCTTTATTACTATGCAGCCAGGTGAAAATCTGCTCGGCAGCCTGGTCAACGGTCAATATAATCTTTTCATTATTATAATGGGGCTGAAAGCGAGACATAAGTTCCACAATAATTGGGGGGTTCAGCCCTAAAGCTTTTAACTGCTCCGAGTTCATTAGCACATCTTTGGCTGCTCCGTCAGCCATAATTTGCCCGCTGCCCATTAATATCACTCTGTCCGCCCGCAGCGCTTCCTCCATGTTATGAGTAACATGAATGATAGATATTCCTTTAGTCCTTAACCGGTCCATAATAGTCAGCACTTTCTCTTTCCCGGCCGGATCAAGGGAAGAAGTGGCTTCATCCAAAACTATGTATCCGGGTTCCATGGATAGTAAACCAGCCAGGGCCAGGAGTTGTTTTTCTCCTCCGGACAGAGTATAAGGAACCCGTTTCTCGAATCCGCTGAGGCCTACCATTTCCAGAGCCTCTTTTACCCTTCGGCGAACTTCCGAACTGGGCAGTTTAAGGTTGCCCGGGCCAAAAGCAACATCTTCTTCCACACTCATGCCTACTATCTGGTTATCAGGATTCTGAAAAACCATACCCACCTTACGCCTGATTTCCACCTGGTTCTTCGAATCCTTGCTGTTCAGACCATCAACTTCAACATCTCCGCAGCTGGGCAGCAGCAGGGCATTAAGGTGACGAATAAGAGTGGTTTTGCCGCTGCCATTGGCTCCCATAAGCACAATATATTCCCCTTCTCCTATGGTCAGGTTAATATCGAGCAGGGCCGGCGGTAAATCGGTTTGATAGACGTAACTCAGGTTGGTAATCTTAATCATAATTATCTCCTCAGCAAGAACGGTACTTTTTCCCTGATTTTTGAGGACAGGACAGCTGCCGCCAGCAGTTTCAATACTTCAGGCACAATAAAGGGTATAACCCCGATCAGTATGGCTTTCACAGCTGAGAAGTGGGCGATAATTGCAAGCTGAAAAGTGCCGATAGTATAAATAACCAGGTCTCCTGCCAATATAGCCATGGCTGTCCAAAGTATACCTGCTTCTGCCCGGGCTTCAACGATTTTTCCGATTACATAAGCTCCGGCAATGAAACCGATAAGATAGCCTCCGGTTGGACCGAAGAGTACTCCCAAGCCTGCCTTGCCGCCGGCAAAAACAGGCAACCCCATGCAGCCCAGAATTACATATACCACCTGACTTAATGCTCCGGCCTTCCCTCCCAACAAGGCGCCGCTCAAAGCGGTGAAAAAGGTTTGCAGGGTAAAGGGAACTGGCTGCATGGGAACCGCTATGAAGGCGCCAATGGCGGTTAATGCTCCGAATAATGAGGCGTATACCATAGTCCGCAGTGGACTGTAAGTTGATGACTTCAAGCCCGATACCTCCTGGCCGCTAATATACTTTGTTAGGAAATAGCCACCTATGACCGGGGGCCAAAACCACTAATGAAAATTGTCTAAGGGTGGGGATTAAGGCTTAAGCAGGCTTGGGGACGGTCCTAACTCTCAGCTATAAGTTAGCTGAGTGGTGCTTTAGATTGCTTGATTAGAAGAGTTATGTTCCCGCTCTTCGCATCGCCTTTCCCCCTGCGCCAACCTTAAGCCTTAATCCCCTGGTTATTTTCTTATTAAAACCTATATTATACATGCCCGAAGTTATTGTCAACCTATATGTTTCTTATTGTTAACATTGCTCCAATGTTCTCTATTTGTGGAAAAGTATTTCCCCCGACATAACATGGTGAATATTGCCCATAGCATCCCTAACCATTAGAAAGCCGTTATTGTCGATATCAATAGCCCGACCTGTAGTTACTCCGTTAACACTGTCGAATTTTATATCATGGCCTATTACCAGGGATAAGCTTCTTACTTTTTCCAAAATCTCATTAAATCCGCCTGAAATAAGCTGTTGGTAGCGGTCCTCCAACTTTTGCAAGAGCTCTTGCAAAAGTTCAATCCGGGGAACTGAGCGTCCGGCTTCCTCCCGAACCGATGTGGCAATACCGCGAAATTCTTCCGGGAAATCTTCAATAAGGGTGTTAACGTTTAATCCTATACCGGTCACAATATATTCTATACCATCCATATCCGTAACCGCTTCAGTCAGTATTCCCGCGATTTTCCGGCCATCTATGAGCACATCATTGGGCCATTTGATGCCCGCCTTTATGCCCGCCTGGTTCAATGTGTCCACAATGGCCACTGCAATGAACATGGTGATCCTGGATAGTTCCCGGACTGGTAATGAGGGCCTCAATATCAGTGACATAAAAATACCCTGGCCCGGCTCCGAGTGCCATTGCCGCCCCCGACGCCCCCGGCCCGCCCTCTGACTCTCGGCTATCACCACTGTTCCCTCCGGATAACCTTCAGCGGCCAACTGTTTGGCAAAATTATTGGTGGAGTCAATTTCCTTGAAATAAAGGTAATGTTCTTGTCCAAAAACGGTGGTTTGCAGGCCTGCCCTCACCTCTTCAGGAGATAAGATATCGGGAAATAATGATAAACGATACCCCTTTTTAGGGGAAGACTCGATGGCATATCCCTCTGACTGAAGGGTTTTAATATGTTTCCAGATGGTAGTCCTGGTAACGTTTAAATCCTTGCTTAATACCTCTCCTGATACCCATTGGCCCTGCCCCTCTCGAATTGCTCTCAGGACTGCTTCGCGAACTGCCATTGTTATCCCCCTTATTGTTAATTGCCTTAACTTATTATAGCTAACATTAATTAATAAATCATCTTTCAGTATAAAGAAACAGGACCACCGGACTCTTCTCCCTGCGGAGAAATAGCCTTAATGCTCCTGTCTTAATCCAGCCGGTTATTAATTTTATTCAAGGAGATTATTTTACTTTCGCAAGGCTTTCTGTCCGGCTATTAGATATTTGGCCAGAAAACCAAGGAAGCTCCGGTTTTTTTATCCGAACATGGTCATAAGGAATCCAGCGGCTACTGCAGAGCCTATAACCCCTGCCACATTAGGTCCCATAGCATGCATTAGCAGGTGGTTGTTGGGATTGGCCCGTTGTCCTTCCACCTGGGAGACCCTGGCGGCCATAGGAACGGCTGAAACCCCGGCAGAACCAATAAGGGGATTAACCTTGCCCCCGCTCAGGAAACACATAAGCTTGCCCAGGAGCGTACCGCCGATAGTACTAAACATGAAGGCCATCAGTCCCAGCAAAATGATCATAAGGGTTTCAGGGCTCAGGAATTTTTCTGCTACTGCCGTAGCCCCTACCGTTAGCCCCAGGAATATAGTTACAATATTGATCAGCGCATTCTGTACGGTATTGTTCAGCCTTTCCACCACCCCTGACTCCCGGAAGAGATTTCCCAGCATCAGCATACCGATCAGGGGGGCTACCGATGGCAACATCAAGCAAACCACTATAGTAACAACAATGGGAAAGACTATTTTCTCCAGCTTGGATACCTCTCGCAGCTGTGACATTTCAATTTCTCTTTCTTTTTTAGTGGTGAAAAACCTCATAATGGGAGGCTGAATCATGGGAATCAGAGCCATATAGGAATAGGCGGCAATGGCTATGGCCGGAAGCAGCTCCGGTGCCAGCTTGGCGGTAAGGAAGATGGCAGTGGGGCCGTCAGCGCCGCCAATGATAGCAATAGATGCAGCTTTGTGCGGGTCGAAACCCAATGCAATAGCAACAATAAAGGCTATGTATATACCCAGCTGGGCTGCAGCACCCAGAAACAAGCTGGAAGGCCTGGCTATCAAAGGGCCGAAATCGGTCATAGCCCCAATTCCAAGAAATATCAAGGATGGATATATTCCTAATTTTACTCCCTGGTAAAGATAATAAAGAAGTCCTCCCGGGGTAGAATGGTCAGTCGGAGGAGGTGCCATAAGGTTGGCCATTGGCAGGTTAGCCAGCAGCACCCCAAAGGCAATGGGCAACAACAGTAAGGGTTCATACTTCTTCACTATGGCCATATAAATCAAGACGCAAGCCACGCCCAGCATTACCAGCTGCTGCCAGGTTATGGCGGGGAAAGCGGAGCTATTCCATATCTTTATTAGTGTATCAGCTAAAGAGAAAGACATTATTATACCCCCTACTACTGCAGCGCAAGAAGGATGTCACCCGTTGATACAGACGCACCTTTAGCCACGATAATCTGAGAAACCACTCCATCTCTGGGAGCCTTGATCTCGCTCTCCATTTTCATGGCCTCAAGAATGAACAACACATCACCCTTTTTCACAGCGGCACCGGTTTGCGCCCTTATATCCAGAATGGTGCCTGGCAGGGGAGACTTAACCGGTTCGCCTGCGACAGTATTGGCCTGAACTGCTGGAGCAGCAGGAACTGCAACCGGTGCTGCCTCGGAGGGGGCAGCTGCTGCAGCCGGTACGGGCATGGCCGGAACTTGAGTTGTCTTGACAATGTTTGCCTGTCCTCTCTCAACTTCCACCTCATAGGTCTTATCGTTAATAGTTACAATATATTTCATTCCTCTTCCTTCCCCCCATAGTAGGATTGCAGGTATTAATCAATGGCTTTGATCATCTTGAAGCGCAGCTCGGACAGAGGTATCTGGCTCTCATCGCTGACTATGGCCATAATCATGGCAGCCGTTCTTTCATCCACGCCCAGAAGTTTTAATTCCCCTGCCGACCATCCTTCATCCTCTGCTGCGGTAATTTCCGCCGATATACCGGCCGCAGCGCTGATATCAGGCTTATGCCCGGATGAACCGATATATCCCAGCACCAGGGACTGTATTTTCACCAATAGACTCAGCAGAGTCAACATTACAAATACCACCGCTAAGCCGAACAGGGCCACCGTCAAGCTATCCAAGAAAGTCATAAACACCCTCCTTTATCTACACTTTCGTTATGGTGTAATTCACCTTCATAGCAGCGCTCTCTTCCCTAAACTTGAAAAATTTTTCAGCAATCGGCGGAAAGATAATATAAGAAAGCACATCTTCATCGTTTTTGGCCATCTGGCCTATCTCTCGCTTCGCCTTCTCAAATTCGGGTTCCAGGGTATCTGCAAATCTATGAGTTATCGGTTCCTCATCTCCCAGAACTATCTTAACCAGCTCAGCATCAACTTCACCGGGAGACTTGCCATATTCTCCCCTTAAGTAAGACCTTACCTCCGTCGATATGCTCTCATATCGCTGTCCCAGCAGGACGTTAGTGGTTGCCTGCACGCCAACAATCTGGCTCATAGGAGTAACCAGAGGAGGATATCCCAGGTCTTTTCGAACTCGGGGTATTTCCTGCAGCACCTCGTCCATCTTGTCCATGGAGTTATTCTGCTTCAACTGGGAAATCAGATTGGACAGCATTCCTCCCGGCACTTGATAGACCAGGGCATCGGTCTCCGAACCGAGTACGTATGGGTCCAGCAACCCGGATTTAAGGAATTCATCCTTGACCGGTTTAAAGTAATCATTTATTTCTTTGAGAATTTTTTCGTTCAGCCCGGTTTCATACCCTGCTTGCTTCAAAGCAAAATGCAGGGATTCAGTGGCAGGCTGAGAGGTGCCGCCGGAGAATGCCGATATGGCACAGTCTATCACATCACAGCCGGCTTCAATAGCCTTATAATAGGTGATCGGACCCAGACCGGTAGTAGAATGGGTATGCAGCACAATAGGCTTGCTGACCGTTTCTTTCAGGGCTTTGATCAGATCATAGGCTTCTTGCGGCCCCATAATTCCTGACATATCCTTAATGCAGATGGAGTCGACACCCATCTTTTCCAGTTGTTTTCCCAGTTTCACATAGTTCTCCAGGTTATGTATGGGGCTTATGGTATAGCAAATGGTACCCTGGGCATGCCCCCCGCTCTTCATGGTCTCATCCACTGCTACTTCGATATTCCGAAAATCATTAAGAGCGTCAAAAATCCTGACGATGTCTATCCCGTTCTGTACTGCATGCTGAACGAACTTTCTCACCACGTCATCGGGATAATGCTTGTAAGCTATAAGATTCTGGCCTCTTAAAAGCATCTGCAGCGGAGTCTTGGTAATTTTGGCCTTTATTTTTCTCAGTCTCTCCCAAGGGTCCTCGTTAAGATATCTCAGGCAGGAGTCAAAAGTTGCTCCCCCCCAGCACTCCACCGAATGATATCCAGCCTGATCAATTTTTTCCAGAATCCCCTCAAAATCACTGAAAGGCAATCTTGTTGCAATCAGAGATTGGTTTGCATCTCTCAAGACTGTTTCCGTGATATTCACTTTCATAAACCCACTCCGTTCCCCAAGTATTTGATAATTTAATTCAAGGTCGCTTGACAGCAAGCAATTTTGATGAAAATCCCAGTCCAACCACCCACAAAGTTGCTTCTGAAAATCAGAATTGATGAATCCCAAGTCCAACCCTCAGGTTCATTACCAAGAACTGTTTCCAAAACATCTGGAAATGCGTCACCGGAGACGTATCAAAGAGAGTCTCCTTTGATCAAGAATCATCCCGGTGAGAATTGCGTTCAAGGACTTCCGAAATTTCCTTGCTGCGCTATCCCGATCCCATACCGATTTCCGGTTTGTACAAGGGAACCTGTACTCCCAGTATCCAATTGTTAGTTTATCCAACTAAAATTGCCGGCACTATTTTCTAACGCAGACCGTTTTAAATCCTGTCATCAGTTCTGCCGTCCCAGAACCTTTTCGAGATACATAAAGTATATTTTATCAATATTTACGCAATTTGTATACGATTTCAAGAGGCTTTGCATGTGTATACAATGCTGCATCCCCTCTATCCTCCGGTAATCCCGCCGATTCTCACCTTGTCTCATCCCCCTGCAGACTGTAATGCCTGTTTGAGAACCTGGATCTGTTGTTATGTTTTGATTTTAGAAGAATAGCGTCCGGCAGGTAAAGAGTTATATTTTGCCATAGAATTACTCAACTGGTGTGAAAGAGTAATAGAGGTGCGCTTATACCAGAAAGCCTGCTGATATCAATAATCAGCAGGCTGCTGTTTATTCTGCGGTTAAAACTATTATTTATCCTGCTGATCCATACTGCCAAACCGATAGGGAATAGCAAATTCTCTGATTCCGACGGCATAAGGAGCAACCTCATACTGGAGGAAAACAATTATCAGATAATTATCTTCCAGGTAGAACCTCTGCACGGGGCTTATTCCTACAAACCCGTATAAACCAGTGAAATACAAACCAGGATTGCGGTCCATCTCTTCCTGAATTTTTTGGTTAATCATGCTTATATAATCATAATCCCGGGGGTAAAGATCGGCTAAAGATATTTCAGCTCCCGTATGGAGATTGAAAT